>JACXTT010013015.1_pt1 | contig 10993 bp, 8 predicted proteins | sample 9270951 | NCBI WGS metagenome assembly JACXTT01 (sample SAMN15532306, study PRJNA645909) | rock metagenome | isolation source: weathered quartz diorite | place: Puerto Rico | collected 2017-06-21 | reverse complement strand
AATGCACCGGTCCGAGGATGCGTTTGCACATAGCGATCAGGGCGAGGAAGGCGATCAGCATGGCGCCGAGGTTGAGAGCGAGATGCAATCCGTCTCCTGCGCCCCGCGCCGCCGCATCGATGATGTTGACGGCGTTCTTCTCGACTTTGATATCCACTTTGCCGGCCGTAACGGGTTGCTCGACTTCCGGCATCAGAATCTTGGCCAGCATCAGCGTGGCGGGAGCGGTCATGATGACCGCGGTGAGCAAATGCTTGATCTCCACGCCTGCGATCTTGACGTAGGCGGCCATGACCGCACCCGAGACGTGCGCCATGCCGCTGGCCATGATAGTAAAAAGCTCGGACTGCGTCATGCCGGCGATGAACGGGCGGATGGTCAGCGGGGCCTCGGTCTGCCCCATGAAGATGCTGGCGGCCACGTTGAGCGATTCCGCGCCACTGACGCCCATCAGTTTTTGCATGCCTATGGCCATCGCCTTCACGACTGCCTGCATGATGCCGAGGTAATAGAGAATCGAAAAGAAAGATGCGATGAAGATGACGATAGGCAGCACCTGAAACGCGAAGATCACGCCAAAGGGCCCGGCCTTCACCCCCAAAGGGCCGAAGAGAAAGCCGCTGCCAGATTCCACAAACTCCAGCATGGCGTTGACGCCGGCCCCGATTGCCTGGAATACGTAGCCGAAATCGGTCTTCAATACCAGGACGGCGAAGGCGAATTGCAGAGTCAGGCCCCATAGCACGATCCGCAGCTTCACCTCGCTGCGGTGCGAGGAAAAGATCCAGGCAACCGCCATGATCACCGCAAGCCCGAGAAGTCCGGTGAAGCGGTCCATCAGGCCGGGCCTTTTAGCCGACCACTTCGAGCAGAATGTCGCGTGTGTCGGGCTTCTGGCCGGAGATGCGGAAAGCGTCTTCCACCATCTCGGCGGCTTCTTCCAGGCGCTCGTCCCGGGTGTAGTAGATGCGGCAGAGGACGCTGCCCGCGTCCACCTTCTCACCCACCTTGACTTCCAGGATTACGCCCACGGCGGGATCAATGGCGTCCTCCTTGCGGTCGCGGCCGGCGCCGATCATGGCGGAAGCGCGGCCGATGTACTCTGCTTCGACTGCCGTGACGTAGCCAGAGCGAGGTGAAGTGATTTCCTGCATTCCGGTGGCATTGGGAAGCAGCTCGAATTTGTCGATCGCCTTCGCTTCGCCGCCCTGCACTTCAACCACCTGCTTGAATTTCTTGTAGGCGGAGCCGTCCACGAGCTTTTTCAGAGCCATGTCGCGGGCGTCGTCGAGACTCGGAGTGACTTTGGCCAGGAACACCATCCGAGCAGCCAGCTCGATTGAAAGGCGCTTCAGGTCTTCCGGCCCCTCGTTGTGCAGCACCTGAGACGCCTCCATCACTTCTAGCGCGTTGCCGACGGCGAAACCCAGAGGCTGGTTCATATCTGTGATCAGGGCCTGCACCCGCTTGTCCATGCGGCGGCCGATCCCGACCATCATCTGGGCCAGCTTGCGCGCGTCCACCTGCTTTTTCATGAACGCGCCCGAACCGACCTTTACATCCAGTACAATCGCGTCCAGCCCGACGCCGAGCTTCTTGGACATGATGGACGAAGCAATCAGCGGGATGGATTCCACCGTGGCCGTGACATCGCGGAGCGCGTAGAATTTACCATCGGCGGGCGCCACCTGCGCGGTCTGTCCGATGAAGGCCAGGCCCAGCTCGCGCAACTGGCTTTTGAACTGGTCCAGCGTCAGGTCTGTACGAAAGCCCGGGATGGCTTCCAGCTTGTCCAACGTTCCGCCAGTATGGCCCAGCGCGCGGCCGGATATCATCGGCACGCTAACGCCGCAGGCCGCGGCCAGAGGCGCGCAAATCAGGCTGGTTTTATCACCGACGCCGCCGGTGGAGTGCTTGTCCACCTTGAATCCGGCGATGTCGGACAGGTCCACCTGCTCGCCTGAAGCCAGCATGGCCTCGGTCAAGGCGCTGACCTCCCGGTCCGTCATGTTGGAGAAGTAAACCGCCATTAGAAACGCCGAAACCTGGTAGTCCGGAATCTCCCCACGGGTGTAACCATCCACCAGGAAGGTAATCTCTTCGCGAGACAGTTCTTCTCCGTCGCGCTTACGCTGAATCAGATCGACAGTTCGCATGCAAAATAAAGATTCAGCGTAACATACTTCACCTTGCCGGGGCTGAATGTTGGCGCCGGGACTTGTGTGGCGTTTTAGTATCATGGGAATCAGTGCGGACATTCTGGGTCTTTTGGGCCAGCCTGCTTGCCTTTGGGCAGCAGGAGGGCAAGCTAGAGGTGCGGCGTGAATCGGTGGTGGTGACCGGAACCTATGAACCTCTGGCGATCGAGGAAGTTGACCGAAGCGTGGGACGGTTGCCGGTGCGCGGCAATGAGCTTCTGTCGAATTCCCTGGCCGATTTCCTGAAACTGGACCCATCGCTGGACCTGCGCCAGCGGGCGCCCAACGGGATGCAGTCCGATTTGTCGATCCGGGGAGGAGGCTTCGGCCAGAGTCTGATCCTGCTGGACGGGCTGCGGCTGAACGACGCGCAGTCCGGGCACCACAACCTGGATATCCCCATCCCGATGGAAGCCGTAGAACGGATCGAGGTGCTGCGGGGTTCCGGATCCACTCTCTACGGGTCCGACGCCGTGGGTGGCGTGGTCAATATCCTCAGCCGGAAGCCGGAGGCCGGCGAGATCCGAGTGCGCGGCGCGGCGGGCAATTTCGGCGTCAATCAGCAGCGGGTATCGATGGGAGCGGTCCACGGCACTCTGAGCGAAAGCCTGACCTTTTCGCGCGATTATTCCTCTGGATTTCAGCCCGACCGAGACTATCGCAACCTCTCTTTCGGGTCCGGAACTCACTGGGTCAGCGGATGGGGTCCCACCGATGTGACGCTCGGTTACAGTGACCGGCCGTTTGGAGCGGACCAGTTTTACGGCAATTACAACTCCTGGGAGAACACCAAGACCTGGTTTGCCGGCCTCCGGCAGGGCCTGGGCGAGAAGACAGAAGCATCTTTCGCCTTCCGGCGGCATAGCGACCTCTTCGTTCTCTATCGCGACCGGCCGGAAGTGTTCACCAACCATCACGCGGCGGAGAGCTGGCAAGGCGCCCTGCGAAGGAAGGAAACCCTGGGCGAAAACGTCCGGCTATTCTACGGCGCCGAGGGGTACCGCGATTCCATCGAAAGCTCCAACCTGGGTAAACACCAGCGGGGCCGCGGGGCAGGATACGCATCCCTGGACGTGCGCGCGCTGCGGCGGTTTTCCTTCAACCTGGGAGCGCGCGAAGAGGTCTACGGCGGAGGATCCGGCCAGTTCAGCCCCAGCGTCAGTGGCGGAGTGTGGCTGGCCGCCGGCCTGAAATTGCGGGCCAGTGCGAGCCGCGCGTTCCGCCTGCCGTCCTATACGGATCTCTACTATCACGATCCGGCCAACCTGGGTAGCCCCGACCTGCGCCCGGAAAAAGCCTGGAGCTACGAGGGCGGCCTAGAATGGAGCCGCGGAGGGATGCGGACCGGCGCAACCGTGTTTCAAAGGCGCGAAACCGACGGCATCGACTACATCCGGCGGTCGCCGACCGATATCTGGCGGGCGACAAATATTCAGCGGCTGCGCTTCACCGGCGTGGAGGCGTCGGCCGGCTGGCGGGCGGCGCGTGGGCAGCAGGTTGACCTGAGCTACACAGGGCTGCGCGGCGTGCAGAGCGCGTTGTCGGATCTTCAGTCGAAATATGCGTTCAATTATCCCGTGCACTCCGGCGTGGCTTCCTGGAACGCGTCGCTGCCGCGCGGTTTTCTGGCGAGGGTTCGCGTGGGAGCCATGCAGCGGCTGGCGCGCAACGCATACGGGGTGTGGGACTTGTACCTCGCCCACTCCGAGAGCCGCCTGCGGCCCTTCGTACAGTTCACGAACCTGGCGGATACGCGTTACCAGGAAATCCTGGGTGTGGCGATGCCCGGCCGGGCGGTGGTGGGCGGCGTGGAGATTGCGGTATTCGGAGCGAAGTGATTCCCGTGGCCCGACTCAGCGGCGGAACGGCGGCGGCGTGCCGTAGGTCATGGATCGCCAGACCCACTCGGCTGGTCCGAAGCGGTAGCGCCGCAGCCACCACTGGCTGAGCGGCACTTCCAGGGCGTAGATGACGAGCGTGGGGATCAGGAACAGCAGCGGCCCGCCCTTGCCGTATAGCCCGAAGCCGTAGGCATAAAAAATCGTCGTGCAGACCAGCGACTGGAAGAGATAGTTGGAGAGCGCCGTGCGTCCCACCGCGGCGAACGGCGCCAGGCGGCTGCGCCAGGCGACATTCTGATAAAGGAGCGCCAGCGCGGAAGCGTAGCCCAGACTGAGCGCGGGAACCGTGAAGGTCTGCAGCGACCAGATGGCGACGTTGCGTGGAGTCGGCTGCGTAGGCGGCGCGCTGCCCATTTCCACGATGACGCGCGTGAGCAAATTGCCGGGAAGGCCGATCATCAGGCCCCAGAACATCGTCTTGCGCAATAGGGGAACGTGATCCTCGAGGTTTTGCAGAATGCCATTGCGCCAGGTCCACACGCCCAGCAGGAACAGCCCAACGATGTTAGGGAGATAAATGGGCAGGAAGCCGTACTGGGGTTTCAGTTCCTGGATGCGCTTGAGCACGATCTGAGAAAAGGTTCCCTGGCTATAGACCCGCAGCGCCTCCTGAATGGCGGTTTGCGTCTTTGCGGGATCGGGCGGCTTCGGCGGCGGCGCGCCAAACTGTTGCGCGATCACGTAGGAACCGGCGAGCAGAGCAGGGAAGGCAACCAGCACTAACGCCCATATGAGGATGGTGCGGTCCGTGCGTTTCCGGAAGGGCAGAAGAACAAAACCGCCCAGCGCGTAAGGAACCAGGATGTCGCCCCACCAGAGCGCAAGTTCGTGCACCAGGCCGATCAGCAGCAGGGCCCCCAGGCGGCGCGGATAAAAGCCCAGGAAGCGTGCGCCGCGTGCCTGCGCGCGGGTCAACTGCACGGCGAAGCCGACGCCGAACAGAAAGGCGAACAGCGTGATGAATTTTCCCTGAATCAGGACTTCCAGTGCGAATTGCGCGACGCGGTCGGGCAGAGCGCTCCACAGCAGCTTCGGATCCATGTAGACCTGCGCCGGACCCGCGAACCCGCGCAGGTTCGCGGCGATGATTCCGAAGAGCGCCAGGCCGCGGAGAATGTCGATGAACTGGATGCGATCTTCGGCGGCGATGGGGCCGATGGGCGAAGAGGGTGCAATCTCCGGCGCGGTGGTCTGTAAATCGGCGGTTTGGAGCGGTTGGCCGGGCACCGGCGAAGCCTGCCCAGCCGGGACAGCCTGGGATTCGTCGGTCATGGTTTTTGATTGTACTCTTATAATGGAGAAATGTCCGCCGCCATTCTGGGTCCAGCGCCGCCGGAAGTGATCGCAAAATACGAACCGGTGATCGGGTTGGAAGTCCATGTGCAACTGGCGACGCAGACGAAAATTTTCTGTGGCTGCCCCACCAGCTTCGGGGCGCCGCCCAATACTAACGTCTGCCCGGTGTGCCTGGGGCTGCCCGGAGCGCTTCCGGTGCTGAGCCGCGAGGCGGTGGAACTGGCCGTGAGAGGCGCGCTTGCGTTGAATTGCCGCATCCGCCCGATGTCGCGCTTCGCCCGCAAGAATTACTTCTATCCTGACCTTCCGAAGGGCTACCAGATTTCGCAGTATGACGAGCCACTGGCTGAGCACGGATGGGTGGAAATTGTGGTGGATGGTACGAAAAAGCGGATCGGAGTGACGCGCGTTCACATGGAGGACGACGCCGGCAAGAGCATCCACGACGGGTTCAAGGATTCGGACAAGTATTCCTATGTTGACCTAAACCGCTGCGGCACTCCGCTGATCGAGATCGTCAGCGAGCCCGACATGCGGTCGGCGGACGAAGCTTACGCCTACCTCACCGAGCTGAAACTGGCTCTGCAGTTTGCCTCAGTCTCGACCTGCGACATGGAGAAGGGACACCTGCGCTGCGACGCCAACGTCTCCGTCCGGCTGAAGGGCGCTGATAAATTCGGGACGAAGGCCGAAATCAAGAATGTGAATTCGTTCCGCTTCGTCAAGCTGGCGATCGAGTACGAAATCGCGCGGCAGGCGGCCATCGTGAACGGCGGCGGAACCGTGAAGCAGGAAACCCGCCTTTACGATCCGAACAGCGGCGAAACCGTGGGTATGCGGAGCAAGGAGCACGCTCACGACTACCGCTACTTTCCCGAGCCCGATCTGGTACCTCTGCGGGTGAGTGAGCCGTGGCTGGAGCAGATTCGCTCCGCGATGCCGGAGTTGCCGGCTCGCCGGCGCACGCGGCTGATCGAAGAATACGGGCTGCGCGAGTACGACGCGCAGGTGTTGACGGCGACGCGTGAAGTAGCCGACTATTACGGGAAGGGCGCTGCCGTCTCCGGCGATCCGCGGGCGGCGGCGAACTGGGTCACCGGAGAGCTGGCCGGCGTGTTAAACGCCGAGGGCAAATCCATCGAGGAATCGCCGGTCACCGCGGAGCACCTGGGCGAATTGGTCAGCCTGATCCGCAAGGGTGAGATTTCGAACAAACTGGCCAAAGAAATTTTCCCGAAGATGATCGCGGGCGGCGAATGCGCGGCGGTCATCATCGAGCGGGAAGGCCTAAAGCAGATCAGCGATACGGGTGCGCTCGAAAAGATCGTCGACGAGGTGCTGGCGGCGAACCCGAAGCAGGTAGAGCAATACCGCAGCGGAAAAACGGCGGTGATCGGATTTTTGGTCGGCCAGGTGATGAAGGCCTCCCGCGGCCAGGCAAACCCCGGGGCCGTCAACGAGCTACTCAAGACGAAGCTGGGCTGAAAGGGAGGCACATCCGAATGCTAAAAGAAGGCGATCCCGCGCCGGACATCACGCTGGAGACGGACAGGGGCGAGAAGTTTGCTCTTTCCAGCCTTAGGGGCAAGAAAGTGGTTCTGTACTTTTACCCGAAAGCGGACACGCCAGGCTGCACTGTGGAAGCGTGCGAGTTTCGCGACGCGTCGAAGCCGCTTAGCAAGAAGAACGCCGTAATCATCGGCATTTCGCCCGACCAGGTGAAATCCCAGGCCAAGTTCAAACAGAAATTTGATCTTCCGTTCACACTGCTGGCCGACGCCGACCGCAAGGCCGCCGAAGCTTACGGGGTGTGGAGGGAAAAGAACATGTACGGCAAGAAGGTGATGGGCATCGTGCGCTCGACGTTTATCATCGGCGAGGACGGCCGGGTCGAGAAAATCTTTGAGAAGGTCAAGGCTCAGGGGCACGCCGCCGAAGTTCTTGCCGCTTTGTAGGGACGAGTGCTGATTCTGCTGGCCGGCCTTCCCGCCACTGGCAAGAGCACGCTGGCGAGGGCTCTCGCCGGACGAATCGGCGGCGCAGCGCTGGACAAGGACCTCATCCGCCCGGCGTTATTCGCTCCGCAGGACGTCGAGTATTCCCAGGAACAAGACGATTTCTGCATGTCAATGATGCTGGCCGCCGCCGGATATCTGTGGCGTAAAAATCCGGGAAGGGCAGTGTTCCTAGACGGCCGCACCTTCTCGCGCGAGTATCAGATCCGGGCCGCGGTCCACCACGCCGAGCGCCTGGATCTTCCGTGGCGGATTCTGGAATGCGTATGCCGGGAGGAAACCGCGAAGCTACGGCTGATGCGGGACCTGGCGGAAGGGCGCCATCCGGCGAAGAATCGAGACCCGGCGCTCTACGATGCGGTCCGCGCGCACTTCGAGCCGATCCGGCTTGAGAAGCTGGTGGTCGATACGGACCGGGATATCGAGCAATGTGTTGCCGAATGCCTGGAGTACATGACTACTCCTTCAGCTCCACAATAGTGGCTCCCGCGCCGCCCTCGTATTGCTCCGCGGCGTAATATTTCTCCACGTGAGGGCTCGACGCCAGCAGCTCCCAGATGGCACGCTTCAAAATCCCCATGCCGTGCCCGTGGACGATCCGCACGCGCGACGCCGTGGCCATCACCGCCTGATCCAGGAATCTCTCGACGCGGTCGCGCGCTTCCTCGGCGCGCTCGCCGATAACGTTGATCTCCCGGACCGCAGGATTGAGCTGCGGCCCCGGCTTGAAGGAAACGTTCTTCGGCAACTTCACCGGCTCGGCCGCCGGCGCCAACACCTCGATCAAGTCATCCACGGAAACCTGCATCTTCATGAAGCCGGCTTCCACTTCGAAGCGGCCATTGCCCAGCAGCCGGCGGACGCGGGCCAGGTCGCGGATGCCCTTCAGCCTGACACGCGCGCCCTCCTCGATTTTCGGCGTTTCCGCAGGGACGCCGGCGGCGTTGGCCAGCACCGTGTTCTCGAATTCCTCACGCAGCTCACGCTTCACCCTAGCAACCTGGCGTGCACCCGAACCGGCCGCCTTGCTCTGCGCGGCTGACTCGCGGAGCTTGTCGAGCGTCTCGCGCGAGTCCGCCTCGAACTTCGCCAGCACCTGGTCCAGGCGTCGTTCCAGCTCGGCCAGTTTGGCTTTCTCCTTCTTCTCCCAATCGCGGGCGAGCTGCTGCTCGCGCTCGACCAGGGTCTGCTGCCGTTTTCGCAAATCCTCTTCCAGAACCCTGGCGTCTTCCACGCGCCGCTGCAACTCGGCGAGGAAGCGTGACAAATCCAGCTCGCGCGTGCTCATCGACTGGCGGGCGCGTTCCATGATGTGCAGCGGCATTCCGAGCCGCGTGGCGATGTCGAGCCCGGCCGACTTGCCGGGGACGCCCACATGCAGCTCGTAAGTGGGATCGAGCGTCGCCTCGTCGAATCCCATCGACGCGTTCAAGACCTGTGGCGTATTCGCCCCGTAGATCTTTAGCGGCAGCAGATGCGTGGAGGCCAGCGTAAACGCACCCGCCGCGCGGAAATGGTCGATGACGGCGACCCCGAGCGCGCCTCCTTCCTCCGGATCGGTTGCGGCGCCGAGCTCGTCCAGCAGCACGAGTGAATCGGGAGTGACGTCTAGCAGCATCTCGCGGATGTGCGCCACGTGCGCGGAGAACGTACTCAGGCTCTCCTGGATGGACTGGTTATCGCCGATGTCGGCCAGCACCTGTTCGAACAACGGAATCTCGGCCTCGGCGGCGGGCACAGGCAGTCCGGCCTGGGCCATTAACACCAGAAGGCCGGCGGTCTTCAGCGTCACGGTTTTACCGCCGGTGTTGGGCCCGCTGATCAGCAGAGTCCGGCGGTCCTTGTCCAATTCGATAGTCGATGGGACTACCGTCTTCCCATGACGCCGCAGCACGTCCTGAAGCAGCGGATGGCGGGCCTGGCGCAGAAAGAACCGCGGCGCGCCTTCCGGACTGAAGCGCGGGATGGCGCAGTCGAAGTCCACAGCGAAGCGGGCCTTTGCGAAGGCCAGTTCCAGCTCCGCCAAGGTCGACATCGTGCGTCGAATGGAATCGCCATATCCGCGTAGACGCTCGGTGATCTCGCGTAGAATCCGGTGCGTCTCGCGCAGCTCCTCCTCGGTCAGGCGAACCAGGTCATTGTTCAGATCGATGGTGGCCAGGGGCTCGACGAACAGGGTGTGACCGGAGGAGCTGGCGCCGTGGATCACGCCGTCGATCCTGCGCCGCTTGCCAGCGACGATGGGAACCACGAACCGCTCACTGCGGATGGTGACGATTTGCTCCTGCAGGATACCGTCCTCCTGGTGCTGCCGCAGGAAGCTTTCAAGCGAATCCTGGATCGACTTCTTCTGCCGCTCAATCTCGCGGCGGATGCGATTTAGAGCCACGCTTGCATGGTCGTCGACGCTGCCGTCCGGGCGGACCTTTCCCGAAAGGTCGCGCAGCAGCGCACGAAAATCGCCGATCGCGCTGCCGCGCGCGCCGAGCAGCGGAAAGCGTTCGGCCACCGCCATCAAGAACGACTTCATGTCCGCCGCGCGATCCAGCACGGCCAGCAAGTGGAAAAGCTCGGCACCGTCCAGGGACGCGCCTTCGATGCGGATTTTCTGCACGGCGTCGGTCAGGTCCGGGATGGAACTGAAATCCAGCCGGATTGCCGCGCCCCGTCCAGCCGGTTGCGGTCTGGACGCCGCTCGCAGGTACGCGACTGCTTCGGCGGTCTCCGCCAGCGTCTGCTCCAGCGCCGCTCGGTCCCCGCAAGGGGCGACCTGGCTCAGCAACACGCGTCCCGGCGGGCTGGACACATAGCGTCCCAGCAGCGCCAGGAGAGCTTCGAATTCGAGTGTATCGGCGCTGGTGTTTTTCATGCTCGCATCCCAAACGCTTTCTCGATCACCGGGAGCGTACCCTCCGTGAGTTTCCGTGCCTCAAGGCCGGCTCTTGGAACCCACGCCGCGCGGCTGGCGTCGTCACGCGCGGCCAGGCTGCCGCCGGTGGCGCGGCACAGGTAGTCGACCAGCACGTAGTGGTACTCGGCGCGCCCTTCGCCATCGGGAATGATGCGCTCGAAGACGGTGACGAACTGGAGAACCTCCACTTCCAGGCCGGTTTCTTCCCGTACTTCCCGGCGCACGGCGGCTTCCAGCGGTTCTCCAGCCTCCACCACTCCTCCCGGAAGCGACCACCAGCCTTTTAGCGGTTCGCGCCCACGCTCCACCAGTAAGATGCTGCCGGCGTCAATTATCAGCGCGCCCACGCCGACGATGGGACGCGCCGGGTAGCGGCGGCTGTCAGTACTGGACGGAGCCCTTGACATCGAGGCGTATCCGGTAGATGGACGTCATGGCGGTAACGTAGAGCGTCTGCAAATCGGGATCGCCGAAAGCGCAGTTGCGAGGCGTCTCGGCGAAATCAACGGTGTGAATCAATTTGCCTTGCGGGGAATAGACTGCCAAGCCGTTGGCGGTGACGTACAGGTTTCCTTTTTCATCGGTCCGCATGCCGTCCGGCGGACCGTCGATGCCGGCGATGAAGACGCGCTCGTTGGATGGCTTCCCGTCGCGGTCCAGATCGTATGCGGG
>JACXTT010013014.1_pt1 | contig 10995 bp, 8 predicted proteins | sample 9270951 | NCBI WGS metagenome assembly JACXTT01 (sample SAMN15532306, study PRJNA645909) | rock metagenome | isolation source: weathered quartz diorite | place: Puerto Rico | collected 2017-06-21 | reverse complement strand
GTCGAGGCGCCGCGCGGCCGATCCTCGCGCGGAGCTGGAAGCGGTGGTGCGCGAGCTGTACGCGCTGATCGAGAAGGGGCGTCTGGGTATCATGCTCATCGAGCGCTCGGCCCTCGACCTGCCGGAGCTGATGCAGGTCTTCTATGGGGAGGTGAGGCGCGGAGTGCTCGAGCGCCTTCAGCGCTACCTCGCGACGCGAATCCGGGCCGGCCAGATCGAGCCGGTCCCCGACGTGGCGGCGGCCGCCAAGCTCATCGAGGAGACCGTGGCGTGGTTCGCCATGCACCGCCATCGAGACCCCGATCCGACCGTCGTCGACGACCACACCGCTCGCGAGACCGTCGTGCATTTCGTCGTGAGCACGCTGACCCCGGGACGCCGGCCCCGAGCCCGGCCACAGAAGGAGGACCGTAGATGGCCACCCTGACCGCGACATCCACCGGCCGTGACACCGCCCGCTCGGGCGCTCCTCCGGGAAGCATCGGGTTCGACTGGGTGATGAGCGTGCTCTGCGGCCTGTTTCTCGGCGGGCTGTTCCTCGACGGCTGGGCCCATACCCACGGCCGCGTCGACAACACCTTCTTCACGCCGTGGCACGCCGTGCTCTACTCCGGCTACCTGCTGGTGGCGCTGTTCCTCTTCGGCGCCACGGGATGGAATCGGCGGCGGGGCTATGCCTGGCTTCGCGCGCTGCCGCCCGGCTACGAGTGGTCGCTGGTCGGGGTGCTGCTCTGGGTGCCGGGCGGTCTGGCCGACTTGCTCTGGCACGAGCTCTTCGGGTTCGAGGCCAGCGTCGACGCGCTGCTGAGCCCGCCGCACCTCGTGCTCGCGCTCGGCTACGGCCTGATGGCCTCGGGCCCGCTGCGGGCGGCGTGGCGTCGCCCGGATCGCTGGTCGGGGCGCTGGAGGCAACTGCTCCCCGCGCTGCTCTCGCTCACGTTCCTGCTCTCACTGATCACGTTCTTCACCCAGATCGCGCATCCGATGGCGAACCTGTGGGGGCACGGCGGCGGCCCGGCGAGCAGGGGCATCGCCTCGTTGGCCGCCGAGCTCGGCGTGACCGGCCTCCTGCTCGAGGCGATGATCCTGACGGGGGCAATTCTGCTGCTCGTGCGCCGCTTCGTACTGCCCTTCGGGGCGCTCACCGTCATGATCGGAATCAACGCGGTGCTCATGGGCGTGCTGTACGAGCACGGCGAGTATCCGTTGGCACAGGTGCTGGCGATGGTCGGAGCCGGCCTCGTCACCGACATGCTGCTTCGCGTGCTCGAGCCCGGCCGCGGCATGGTGAGGCTGCGGGTCTTCGCCTTCGCGGTGCCCACCGTGCCGTACCTGCTCTACTTCACCGTGCTGCGACTGGTGGACGGGCTCTGGTGGACGATTCACCTCACGGGGGGCACGATCGTGCTGGCCGGGCTCCTGGGCTGGCTCCTGAGCTACGTGGCCGCGCCGCCGGAGGAGCCGAGCGGGGCCGAGCCGGCGTCGCGCGTGTTGCATGCCCGCTGATCGGGGGGCCCCGCTGATGGAGGAAAGGAGAGCGCGATGACCGAGTTCCCCGCTTGCCTGCTGATCGTCACTGCGGAAATCGACGTCGAGGTCGAGGCGGAGTGGAATCGCTGGTACGACACCGTCCACCTGCCCGACGCGCTCAAGTGCCCTGGCGTGCGGAGCGGCAAGCGCTACGTGTCCACCGGCGACGTTGCCGAGCGCCACCACGGCAAGGTGGAACGGAGCACGCGACGGATCTACACCACGATCTACGAGCTCGACAGCCCGGCGGCCACCTCGACTCCCGAGTTCCAGGCCATGCGGGGCTGGTATCAGTTCGCCCCGCACATCCGCTCGCGCACCCAGACCATCGTGCCGGTTCGTTGACCGGGGCGGCCCAGCCTGTCCTGTTCGTCGCCCGGCTGCCGGATCTCGTCAACCGGCGGTTGGCCAAGACCGTCGGCGGCCTGCCTAAGCAGGCGAGTTGCTTGACCTGATCCGGTCCTCCCCCTGGCACCCCGGTTGCACCTTCATGCCCGTCTATGGTCGAGCCGTGGGCCTACGCTCGCTCTGGTCCGGGTGGCTGGCGCCGCCACCCATTGGCCTTCGTGGCGGCGGTCGCCCTGGTCGCTGCGCTGCCGCTGCAGGCGCTCGGAGATGCTCCCGCGGTCCTCGTTGAGGTCGGCGCTCACGCCCTCGCGTCGCCACGTCTTCAGCATGTCTTCGGCGGGCGTACCGTCTCGGTGCCCGTCGTTGTCTACGGGACGCCGGGCGTGCGAGCGGATTTGCGGGCTCGGCTGGTTCAGCTCGCGCCCGGCCTCGCGGCGCCGGCCGGCGAGCCGGTAGACATCGCCTCCGGCGTGGACTTCAGCGCCGGCCTTCGGCGCGATCTCTCCATCGACGTGATGGTGCCGGCGGTCGAGCGCGAGTCGCGCTTCGAGCTGACGGTCTTCCTGCGTGCGCCCCCGAGTGGCGCCTGGCGACCGGTTGGAAGCCTGCTTCTCCGTGCCTACCCGAACGATCTGCTCAAGCCCCTCAAACGATGGACCGAGCGGCAACCCCTCCGCATCGACGACCCCTCCGGCAAGCTCGAGCGCTTCCTGTCCGCGCAGGGGATCGCGGTCGTCGACCTGAACGCGCGATCCTTGGAGAAGGCCGACGGCCCCGTCGTCACCGTCCTGGTCGACGCAAGCGACGACCTCGCGCGCGCGAAGGCGCGGGCCCGGCGCGGGGAAGCGGTGATCGTGTTTCGCGAGCGCGCCGGCGCCTTCCCTCGAATCGACCGGACCCGCTGGGGCAACGCGGGCTCGCTGCAGGTGGTCGAGCTCGAGCTGCTGGATCGGCTCTCCGTGGACCCGCAGGCCCAGAACCTGTTCCTCGAGCTACTGAGATCGGCCCGATCGAGCGAAACGAACAAAGAGGAGGATCCGAGACATGAGCCTCAAGACCCTGAATGACGTCCGGTGGTACGCGGTGGCGATCGGGTTGCTGGCGCTGCTGGCGGCATCCGCGCCGGCGGCGGGCGCCCCGGCCGACGGCGCCGGCTACGCGACCGCGGTGCTGCCGTTCCAGGCGAGCGGACCCGAGCTGAAGGACGTGGGAGCCGAGGTGACCACCTTGATGACCACGTATCTCTCGACGGAGCCCGGCCTGGTGATGGTCCAGCGCGCGGAGCTCGACAAGGTGTTCGCCGAGAAGGAGCTGGGGCTTTCGGGCACGGTCTCGCCGGAGACCGCGGCCCGGATCGGCAACCTGACCGGCGCGAAGGTGCTCGTGACCGGGCGGGTGTTCGCGGTTCGAAACGAGCTGGTGCTGGTGGCCCAGGTGATCGGGACCGAGACCGGTCGTACCTACGGCGAGACCGTGTCGATTCCGCTGCGTGATCCTCACCCGCGCGCGGCGCAGGAGCTGGCCAAGAAGGTGGCGGCGACGGTTCGCGACAAGGGCGACACGTTTGTTGCCAAGGTGGGGCCGCGACCCGATCGCGTGGCCCGACTCCGCCCCCTCGTCGAGGGCAAGCAGCTGCCCACCGTCTCGGTGCGTATCTCAGAGGTGCACGTGACCCGCGTCGCGCTCGATCCGGCCGCGGAGACCGAGCTGAGCCGCATCCTCCTCGAGCTGGGCTTCCCGCTGCTCGATCCCGCGACCACGACGCAGACCCCCGACATCGAGATCACCGGCCAGGCGTTCAGCGAGCGCGGCCTCCAGCGAGGCAACCTCTTCTCGACGAAGGGCCGGGTCGAGGTCAAGGCCATCGAGCATGCGACCGGGAGGATCCTGGCCGCGGACCGTCAGACGGAGGTCGCGGTGGACCTGTCCGAGATCATCGCGGGGAAGAATGCGCTGCAGGAGGCCGCCGGAGCCGTGGCCGAGCGTTTGGTGCCGCGCCTGGTGAGCGGGCAGGCCTCGACGTCCAGCCCGCCTCGCCCCGCCGAGGCCCGTGAGACTCGTTAGGCAGAGCCGGCGTGCGGCGGCGCTGGGCTGTCTGCTCGCCGCCGCACTGATCCTTGCAGCACCGGGGCACTCCGCCGCCGCCCCGGCCATCACGGTCGCGGTCCTCGATTTCGACGCCAGCGGGGCGCCGGCGCTGGGCCCCAACGGCGGCGTCCTGGCGGGAGAGCTGCTCGCCGCCGCGCTGTCGTCGCGCGACGGCGTCCACCTGGTCGAGCGGACCGCGCTGAGGCGTGCGCTCGAGGAGCAGACCTTGGGGCTCGCCGGTGTGGTGGACCCGGCCACCGCCGCGCGCGTCCGGCGCCTGGTCGGCGCGCAGGTGCTGGTCGCCGGACGGGTGCTCTCGGTCGGGAATCACCTGCTCGTGTCGGCACGCGCTGTCGGCACCGAGACGGGGCACGTCGAGGCCGTCGTCGCCGAGGGCCGGCCCGGTGAGGATCTCCGGGCGCTGTCCGGAGGCTTGGCTGAGAAGATCGCTCGGCTCCTCTCGGAGCGGGGCGAGGCGCTCGCTCCCGGGCGCGCGCCGACGCGAACGGCGGAGGCCATCTCCGATCTGGCCCGGGAGCTGACCGGCGCGACGTTGCCGCGGATCTCGATCCGGGTGCGCGAGACGGTCCTGAACGTCGACGAGCCGCATTCGGTGGCCGCCAATGAGCTGATCTCGCTCCTGCTCGCCGCCAACATCGAGGTGCGCCGCTCGGCGGACCCGGGCTTGCCGGTGGAGCTCGAGGAGTACCTCGCCAAGCCCGAGGCGCCAGACGGCGCCGACGTGGTGATCCTGGGCAAGGCGTCCGGGCAGTTCGGCCTGCGCACCGGTGACCTCGTCAGCGCCAGGGCCCGAGTGAAGCTCACCGCGGTGGACGCGGCCACTCGCCGCGTGCTCGCGGTGGCGGAAGCGGAGGCGAAGGAAGTCGACGTCGCGCCCCGCGAGGCCGCGGTCCAGGCGATCGCGAGCGCCACGCGAGAGCTCTCACACGACTTCGTCCTGAAGCTCGTGCGGTCGTGGAACTCGAAGGCGTCCGGAGGCAGCGCGGATCTCCGCGCGCCCGCTCCGAACCGGTGATGCCTCACCGCCACGTCGGCGCGCTCCGGCGCGCCATCGTCGTGGGCGCGATCGCGCTGATCCAGGCCGCCCTTGGCGCATCCGCGGCGGCCGGGCCCAAGCCGGCCGGCGAAGCGCGCGCCACGCCCACCACCGTGACCGTGATGCCCTTCGTCCCGCGCTCGGGGCAGGGGCAGGCGTGGCTCAGCAAGGGGCTCGCCGATCTCTTGATCCAGGACCTCGCCCAGGTGAAGTCGCTCGCGATCGTGTCCCGGGAGCAGGCGCAGGTCTTCGCCCGCGAGCTGCAGCTCGGGGACTCGCCGCTGTTCGGGCCGGAGACCGCGCTGCGCATGGGCCGCGTGGCGAAGGTGGACCGGGTCCTCTACGGCCACTACGCGCTCACCGGCGAGCGGATCGCGATCACGATCTTCGTGCTCGACATGGCCCGCCAGGAGGTCGTCCAGCGGGAAGACGTCGAGGGGACGCTCCGGGACCTGCGGCCGCTGGTGCAGAAGCTGGCGCTCCAGTTCACGGGCCGGCAGGGGATCGAGCTGAGCGAGGCCGAGCGCGCCAACATCCGCTTCGAGACCACGGACTCGATCACCGCGACCCGGCATTTCTACGAGGGCCTCCACCTCTACGATCAGGGGCGCCACGCCGACGCCCTCGGTGAGTTCTCCGCGTCGGTCAAGCAGGACCCACGCTACCGCGAGGCCCAGCTCTGGATGGGCAAGGTATTCGAGTCGCTGGGCAGCCTCGAGCACGCGGTCGTGACCTATCGGGCCCTCTATCGCGAGGCGCCGGGCACCGTCGAGGGCATGGACGGGCTCTACTTCGCGGGCCGGGTGCTGGAGGAGCAGCTCAAGCGCCGCTCGGAAGCCATCGACGCGTACCAGACGCTGGCGAAGCTCCGCCCGATCACACCGCAGGTGCTCGAGGCCGCGTTCCGCCTGGGCGTGCTCCTGGGCGAGGAGGGGCGCGATCGCGACGCGTACGTGGCGCTGGGGCTCGTGGACGACTTCCACCAGCGGGCCCTGACGGACCCGACGCTCGTCTCTCAGTCGCGGACCCGGGCGTCGCGCTTCCTGGCCTGGCCCCACGCCATGGATCTCTACCGCGACGCCGTCGTGCGCATGGTGCTGCTCTACCAGCGCATGACCCAGGCCGCGACCGGCCCGCTGCCGCCGGCCCCGCGCGGCGTGTTCCTGGTGACGCCCGAGCACCCGGTGATCGGCGAGCCGTTCGGCAAGACGCCCGCGCTGTTCCAGCCACGCGACGACGAGGACACCAGGTGGCGCGAGCGCCACTACGCGGTGGTGGTGCCCGCGGGCTACGTCGCGACCGGCGTCGAGATGAGCATTCGCGGCCGCCTCGTGGTCTCGGGCCCGCATTTCGAGTATGCGATTCGCGTGCTGGACTTCCCGATGCCCCGCGAGTCCTACCATCGCTGGCTGGGCGCGATCTACGGACAGACCTCGCAGGTCGCCGAGCTGAGCAAGACCATCTCGTTCAACGGCGACGACCGGAGGGTCTTCACGGTGCAGGTCTTCGGGGGCCAGGCGGAGATCGAGCGCTGGGGGCTGCGGGTGCGGCTGCGTCGAGATACCGAGCAGGCGCGCGTGCAGCCCGCGCCGACGCCCGAGGAGGACGGGTCGTTCTGGGAGGGCCGGCCGACCGGGCGCGTCGTGCTGCCCCGTCGCGGCGGCTCCGGGTGGACGCGCCCGATGACCCAGGCGTTCCACGGACCGCAGAAGGAGCTGGCACTTTCCGACGATGGGCGCGGAGGCTACGTCCTCGTCACCGTCGAGGGCGAGCTCGACGGTCAGCCCACCGATCTCTGGTGGTCGCGGAGCAACGACGGCGCGACCTGGGCGGAGGCCGCGCCCCTGCCGATCAACTCGGCGAGCGAGGACTACAATCCGCGCCTGGTCCGCGCCGAGGACGGCACGCTGTGGCTCTACTGGATCTCCACGCGGCGGGGGCTCGGGTGGGAGCTGTGGGCCAGCGCCTCGCGGGACGGCCGCTCCTGGAGCGATCCGCAGCGGGTGCCGCTCGAGCAGTTCGTGGCGCCGCCCGCGCCGGCCTCGCGCGCCGCTTCGCTCGGCCAGCGCCTGGCCGAGCAGCTTCCCGCGTCGCTCCGTGATCGTTGGCCGGTCAACCAGGTGGCGCAGCGCCCTGAAGACGGTGGGCCGAGCCCGGCGGTCGCCTCGGCCCGGCCGATCACCGAGCTGCTCGAGTACGACGTCATCCAGGACCGTCGCGGCCGCTTTCTCTTGAGCTTCTACTCGCGTGACACGCACGAGATGGTCTTCATCCAGTCGACCGACGGCGCGCAGTGGACGTTGCTCTCGCGCGTGCCGAGCCGCGCGGTGCTCGGCCCCGCGCTGGCCGAGGACCGCACCGGCATCTTCCGCCTGGCCGGCCTCGGGTCGGGCGAGAGTGTCTACCTGTGGAGCTCGAAGGACGGCGCGTCCTGGCGCTCCAAGTCCCTGCCGAACGACTCACCGTACGGGACGTCGACACCCATTCACCGCACGTACCTGTTCCCCCTCCGGACCGGCGGGATGCTGCTGCTGGTCTCCGACACCGCCGTCGGCCTGCAGTACGCCCGGTTCCAGCCCGACGGGGAAGCGCCGAAGCTCGACCGCGTCAGCCGTGCTGCGCTCGAGCCCTTCGCGGTGACGCCGACCCGATCCGGGAGCTACCTGGTGGCGCTCCGGCAGGACGACGAGATCCTGGTCCGCGAATACCGGGCGTTCAACACGACCGGAGTCGGGGTCAAGAAGTACGAGCGGGACTGGCCGATCTACGTGGAGGAGGATCGCGACCGGGCCGAGAACCGGTGGCGGCGGATGTCGGCACGCGCCCGCATGGTCATTCCCGACGTCACCAGCGTCGGGGTGGAGCCGAACGGACGGGTCTGGTGGGGCATCGAGAGCGGCATCATGGCCAAGACCGGCGAGGACTTCTTCGCCACCGACGTGTCGCAGGGCTTCTTCTACCACTACGTCACCGCGATCAAGGGCTGCGGCGGGATCGTGTGGTTCGCGGCCGACCATCTCGACCGATCGGTCGTCGGCTACGTGCGGACCGGCACCGGCGCCGCCTTCGAGCCACGATTCGTGACGCGCGCGATTCCCGGCGCCTCGGGCGCGGTGACCGCCGCGGAGTGTGGGCCAACTCCCGGCGAGCTCTACGTCGGCACATCGCGCGGCGACGTCGCGCGGCTGAGCGCGGCCGCGGTCCAATCGCGCTGGTCGCTGGAGGGCGCTCCCCGGATCACCGCCCTCACCGTCGAGCCTCGCACCGGGGCCGTCTGGGTCGGCACCCGGGATCAGGGGCTCTTCCAGATCCAGGGCGAGACCGCGCGGCGGGTGAGCGCGAAGGCGGACGTGCTCGACCGGGAGATCACGGCGCTCGCGGTGGACTCGGCGGGCGCGCTTTGGGTCGCGCTCTACGACAAGGGCCTGGTCCGCAAGATCGGCGAGCAGTGGACCGCGTTCACCCCGAAGAACTCGTCGCTGCCCGACTGGTCGATCGGCCAGCTCGCCCCCGGCCTCGGCGGGGGCATATGGTACATCGCGCATGCGGAGGCCCGATCGCGGGGCGTGGGCTTCTTCGACGGCACGCGGGGCGGCCTGAGCAACCCGCCTCACACGATCCTGGACCGCCCGAGCTCGATCGCGGTGGACCCGCAGGGGCACGTCTGGATCGGCACCTGGTTCGATGGACTCTACGAGCTGGAGCCTGCCGGAGCGAAGAGATGAGAGCCGCGGTGACGGTGCTGGCGCTGCTGGTGGCGGCCGTCGCGCTCCCGTCCGGGGCGACGGCTGGAGCGCCGGCGCCCCCGACCATGCTGCTGCTGCCCTTCGACAACGCGACCGGCGATCCGGCCCTTGCGGCGTTGGAGCGCGGCGTGCCCGACCTCATCGGCGCGATACTGTCCCGTCACCCGGGACAGGTCAGGCTGGTCGAGCGGGAGCGCCTCGACGAGATCGCCCGCGAGAAGAGCCTCACATGGCAGCAGTACGTGTCGCAGACGTCGTTGAGCCGGATCGGGTCGCTTTCGCAGGCGCGCTACATCGCGCGCGGCAGCTTCACACGCACCGGCAACCGGCTGGTCGTGCAGGCGCTGGTCTACGAGACCGAGACGACGCGGCTGATCACCTCCGCGCAAGGGGCCGGAGACGCGGGCGCGCTGGTGGCGGTGTGCGAGGACCTGGCCGGTAAGATCGCCCGCGCGCTTCCGGCCGAGACCGCCGCGGCCCTGCCGGCCGACGACGATCCCGAGCGGAGCCTGCTGATGATCGAGGGGCTCGGCTACTTCTACAGCGCACAGTTCAACAAGGCGGTTCCCGCGTTCATGAAGATCCTCTCCCGGCATCCCGACGACGGGTCGGCACGGTACTGGCTGGCGCGGAGCTTCGCGGAAGCGGGGCTTCGCCAGCACGCGGTGATCGAGCTTCGTGAGTTCCTGCGGTCGTCCCCGGACCACGTCAAGGCGCCGGAGGCCCGCAGGCTGCTCGGCAAATTCGAGGAAGGGGAGCGCAGCAAATGAAGACGAAGATCGCGGCATTGGCGCTGGTCTGGGTCGTGTTCCTCGGCATGGTCGCCTGGCGGGTCGCCGGGTCGGGGACGATCGAGTCCCTGGCCCAGACCGTGAAGTGCGGCGCCGGGCAGTGCCCGCTCCAGGTCGCGGCGGCGACGTCGACGGCGACACCGGCGCAGCCGGGGCGGCTTCCTTCGGTGTGGCCGCCGAGGGTCGGCGAGCCCTATCCGGATCTGGAGCTGGTCGATCAGACCGGCCAGCTCGTTCGGCTTTCCTCCTTCAAGGGCTCGGTGCTCCTGATCGAGCCGATCGGCATGAACTGCCCGGCGTGCCAGTCGTTCGCCGGCGCTCATCGTCTCGGCTCCTACGAGGGGATCCAACCCCAGGGCGGGCTGCCCTCGATCGAGGAGCTCGTGCCCCAGTACGCCCGCGGCGCGTCCCTGTCCGACGACCGTATCGTGTACGTGCAGCTCCTCCTCTACAGCATGACGATGGAGGCGCCGACGCCGGAGGACGCGCGCAAGTGGGCCGAGCACTTCCGCGCCGATCGCGCGAAGAACCACATCGTGCTGGCTGGGACCAAGGAGTTCATCGGCCAGGCGAGCTACGACATGATCCCCGGCTTCCAGCTCGTCGACCGCAACTTCATCCTCCGGGTCGACGCCACCGGGCACCGGCCGCAGCACAACCTGTTCACCCAGCTCCTGCCCGCGATTCCCCGGCTGCTGGATGAGCAGCCGGTGAAGGCTTCGGCGGTCGAGCGCACTCCGTCGGCGGACCGCTCCGCGGTGGTCGAGCGCGCCTATCGCGCCATCCCCCATCGCCGGACCGTGTTCGACGTCGGCGCCGCCACGATGTCGCCCGCCGAGCGCGACTACCTGCGCCAGCTGTTCGAGTTGGTGGACCTCGGTATCGTGGAGCGGGTCGAGACGCTCGGGTGGCTCCGGTCACGCGACGGGAGCGGGCCCTCGGTCGAGAGCTACGATCAGGTGGTGAGCCAGCTCGGGGCCCTGTCGGTTCCCCCGCGCCTGGCGTCCGTGCATCGCCTCGTGTCGGAGGCGATGGTCGAGCAGCGCGCGGCCCTGGCCGAGTGGCGGAAGACGGCCTTGCCCGCCAATTTCGCCGGACACCCGCTGGTGGTCAGCTCGAGCGGAAAGCTCCGCCAGGCCTACGGGGAGTTGCTCGCGCTGTTCCCGCAGGAGAACGAGCACAACAAGGCGGCGTTCTTCGACTACCTCTGCGCGATGGACTTCATCTAGGCCCGCTCAGAGGCCCGTGGAGCGGTAGAAGTACCCGGGGAATCGCCGGACCGCTTCGATATCCACGTCCGCGTACAGGATGCCCTCGTCCTCGCCGAGGGTCTGGATGAACCCCTGCGCCGAGTTTGTGCCCCCGGGCTTGGTCCTGAACCACCCGGCGAACCCCGCCCACCAGGCCATCGGCGGGGGGACCCCCCACGGTCCTG
>JACXTT010013013.1_pt1 | contig 10995 bp, 12 predicted proteins | sample 9270951 | NCBI WGS metagenome assembly JACXTT01 (sample SAMN15532306, study PRJNA645909) | rock metagenome | isolation source: weathered quartz diorite | place: Puerto Rico | collected 2017-06-21 | reverse complement strand
CTTCTCGCCGTAGGGATCGAAGGTGCGCCACTCGATGGGCGCGAGCGCGGCTTCGCCCAACGCGGCGATGATCTCCTCTTCGTCGTACGAGCGCTGCTCGTGCCGCTCGCGGATGTCGACGCGCTCGCCGCCCGGTAGCGCGCGCCAGCCGCGCACCAGCGCGCGACCCAGGCGCTTGCGCGGATGCCAGGTGGTGGCGATCTCCAGCGCGAAGTCCTCTCCCTCCTCGGTGAACGGCTCCTTCATCCCCCACACCATCGGATAGATCTCCGGATGGTTCATGTCGAAGATGAAGAGCGCGCCGTCCTCCATCACCCGCCGCACCTCGCGGAAGATGGCCACCAGGTCGCCGCGGTCGAGCATGTGGTTCAGCGCGTCGTAGAGGCAGGTCACGCGCGCGAAGCGCGCCGTCAGCGGCAGCGCGCGCGCGTCGGCGGCGATGAGGTGCGCCGCGCGCGCCCGCGCCATCTGCAGCATCGGCAGCGAGAGGTCGACACCGGTGGAGTGGAAGCCGCGCCGCGCGAAGTGCCGCATGGCCAGGCCGGTGCCGCAGGCCACGTCGAGGTGCGTCTTCCTCTCCGCGGGGAAGCGGTCGAGCGCGTCGTCGAGCAGGCGGCGGACGGCGCGGAAGTAACGCTCGCCCAGCGCCTTGTCGTACGCGTAGGCGAAGGCGCCATACGCGTCGTCAATCATTCCACTGGTAGAAGCCGCGGCCGCTCTTCTTGCCCAGTTTCCCCTCGCGCACCATCCGCCGCAGCAGCTCCGGCGGCTCGAAGCGCGGGCCGAGCGTGGAGGCGAGGTACTCGGCGATGCCGAGGCGCACGTCGAGCCCGACCAGATCGGTGAGGCGCAGTGGTCCCATCGGATGGTTGTAGCCGAGCTCCATGGCGCGATCGATGTCTTCGGCCGTGGCCACGCCCTCCTCCAGCATGCGCATCGCTTCCAGCCCGATGGCCAGGCCGAGGCGCGAGGTGGCGAAGCCGGGAGAGTCGCGGACGATGATCGGCGTCTTCCCCATCGCCTCCGCGACCGCGCGCACCTCTTCGACCGTTTCCTCAGAGGTCCGCTCGCCGCGCACGATCTCGATCAGCTTCATGGCGTGCGGCGGATTGAAGAAGTGCATGCCGACGAAGCGGTCGCGGCGCTCCACCGCGCCGGAGAGCGCGCTGATGGAGATGGACGAGGTGTTCGAAGCGAGGATGGTCTCCTCACCGCAGAAGAGATCGGCTTGCGAGAAGATGTTCTTCTTCAGGTCGGGATCCTCGGGGACCGCTTCGATGATGAGGTCCGCCTGGCGGACGGCCGGCTCGAGATCGGCGGCTACCTGCAGGCGCTCCACGGCCGCGGCGGCGGCATCGGCCGTAACTTTTCCCTTCTCCGTCTGTTTCTTCAGCGTCGACTCGACCGACGCGCGCGCGGCGTCGAGCGCGGCGGCGTCGGCGTCGTGGATGACGGTGTCATAGCCCGCGACGGCGGAGAGGTAGGCGATGCCGCGGCCCATGGTGCCGGCGCCGATCACGGCGATCTGGCGGATGCGCGCGTCCGTCATGGCGGCGGAGTGTAGCGCATAGAATGAGGCAACCATGAACCTGGCGAACATCTCCGACACGGCACGGTGGGTGGCCATGTACCGCGCCATCGAATCCGACCGCAAGAACGCCATCTTCCGCGATCACTTCGCGCGGCGGCTGGCGGGCGAGCGCGGCGAGCAGATCCTGCGCGACATGCCGAAGGGGCGGACGTTCGCCTGGCCGATGATCGTGCGCACGGCGCTCTTCGACGAGCTGGTCCTCCGCGTCGTGGAGCGCGAAGGCGTGGACACGGTGCTCAATCTCGCCGCCGGCCTCGACGCCCGTCCGTATCGTCTGCCGCTGCCGAAAAATCTGAAGTGGATCGACGTCGATCTTCCGCCGATGATCGACTACAAGCGCGAGCGGCTGGCCGGAGAGAAGCCGAACTGCGACGTCGAATTCGCCGCGGTGGATCTCGCCGACCGCGCCGCGCGGCGCGCGCTCTTCGCGCGCGTCGGCGGCAGCGCGAAGAAGGCGCTGGTGATGACCGAGGGACTGCTCGTCTACCTCGCGCGCGAGCAGGCGGGCGAGCTGGCCACCGACCTTCACGAGCAGCCCGCGTTCCATTGGTGGCTGATCGATATCGTGGCGCCGTTCATCCTCGGCATGATGCAGAAGACATGGGGGGAGAAGCTCGATGCCGCGGCCGCACCGTTGAAGTTTGCCCCTGAAGAGGGGGCGTCGTTCTACACGCAGTTCAGGTGGCGGGTAGCCGAGGTGCGCGAGACCTTCGTGGAGGCCAAGCGGCTGCGGCGAATGCCACGGATGGCGCCGCTGTGGGCGCTGATGTCACTCCTCGCCCCGAAAAAAGTGAGAGAGGAGCAGCGCCGCGGATTGAGCGGCGTGGTGCTGCTGGAGCGAGCATGATCAAAGAATTCAAGGAATTCGCGGTAGGCGGCAACGTGGTCGATCTCGCCGTGGGCATCGTCATCGGCGCGGCGTTCAAGTCGATCATCGACTCTTTCGTGGCCGACATCCTCACGCCGCTCCTTAGCTTGATTACCGGCGGCTATGACATGACGAATCATTTCATCGCTTTGAACGGCGCGCACTACGCGACGCTGGCGCAGGCCAAGGCGGCCGGCGCGGCCACGCTGAATTACGGGCTGTTCATCAACGCGGTGATCAACTTCCTGATCGTGGCCTTCGCCCTCTTCCTGGTGGTGAAGCGGATCCTCCGGATGCGGAAGGCGGCAGCAGCGTAGGCCTCACGGCGCCTCGGCCAGCAACTCGTCGATCCTCCGCAACAGCTCCGCTTCGGAGAGGCGCGTCGGCGTGTAGAGGCGGATCACGCCTTTGCGGTCGACCAGCGCGAAGGTGGGCGTGGCGGAGACTCCGTAGCGGACCATGGTCTCGGTGCTGATCAGGGGCGCGACGCCATCCAGCCCGTAGATCTCCTTCCACACCTTCTCGATCTCCGCGTTTTCCTCGGCGGGCCTAGCCGGCTTCTCCTGCACCGTTCCGTACAAGCGGGTCGCGCTGACCAGCGCCAGTCCTTTCTCGCGATACTTCTGCCAGACACGCGCGAGCGACGCCGACTGCGCTTTGCAGTCACCGCACCAGTGAGCCCAGAAGAAGAGCAGCACCGGCTTGCCGCGCAGCGATCCGAGATCGATGCCGTCGATGGGAAGCGCCGGCTGTCCCTCGAGCGACAGCAGATTGATGTCCTTGCGGATGCGCGAGCGGAGGGCGGGGGCGGTGGCGCGGGCCAGCTCGCCGTCGAGGAATCGGATGGCCGCGCCGCGCCCCTCGGTCGCGGCGAGCAGCCGCCCTTCCACCTCGATGGCCGCGCCGAGGGGAGTGATCAGCTCGGGGGTTTCCTTCGGGATCTCCCGCCGAAGCTCGGCGACGTACTCTCGCGCCAGATCGTTGCGCCGCAGCATTTCCGCACCGCGGGCCAGCCAGCCGACGGCGTCGAGGTACTCGGCGTCGACGCCGTGCGCGCTCTTGTAATCCTCCACCTGCGCAACGCCGCTCGGCAGATCGCCCGCCGAAAGCTTGAAGCGAACGCCGCGAACGAGATCCGCGCCATGGGCGCTCGCAGCGAGGAGGGCCAGCGAGAGAAGTGCAGGAACGACTCGGGTGGTCAAGCGAAGGTGGGACGGGCGGGCGGGGGCGGTGGTTACGGCATCGCGCCCGCTCGCGCCACTTCATCCCCCGAACACGGCCCACCCGCAGCGGCCCACTGCTTGAACTTCGCGACGAGCTCGGCGCGCGGGATCGGCACCGGCGCGCGCGTGCCGCCGGGGTGCCAGCCCCAGCCGACCAGTTTGTCGTCGGTCACGTGTTTGATCAGCGCGGCCCAGTCCTTGCCGCCGTTGGTCTTCTTGTTCTTCACCGTTGCGCAGAGCGCGGCGGGCGAGAGGTTGATGAAGACCATCTTCTGGTTTGGGGGCGGGAGGCGCCAGGCGGGCGCGCCGGGCGGGGCGTGCACGCCGTAGCTGGCGGGTGGGTTGACGACGTTGTGGCAGGTCGCGCATGGCAGGCCGGGGGCGCCTTTGCCGTCGGGACCGCGCACCACGCCCATCGCGTGCGGCAGGCCGGCATCGAACTGCAGCGGCGCGTCGCCGGGGATGTGGCAGTTCTGGCAGCGGGGATGTTGCAGGACTTGCTGCACCGTCGAGAACGCGGCGATGGCCGCCGCGCGATCGTTCGTCGAGGAAACGGTTGCGGCGAGGAGTGCGAGAACGGTCATGAGCATGGCTCTCTCCTCAGGTCCGAAGTACCAGCGGCAGCTCGCGGAGTCGCTGACCGGTCAATGCGGCCACCGCGTTGGCCACGGCGGGGGCAACGCAAGGCACGCCGACTTCCCCCACCCCTCCCATCTTCTCGTTGCTCGGCACGATGTGCGCCTCCACCCGCGGCATCTCGGCCAGGCGCAGCACCTCGTAGTCGTGGAAGTTCGACTCCTGCACGCGCCCTCCCTTGAAGCTCAGCGCGCTGTGCAGCGCCGCGCTGAGGCCGAAGGCGACGCCTGACTCCATCTGCGCCGCCACAGCTTCCGGGTTGACCGCCAGTCCGCAGTCGATGGCGCAGACCACCCGATGCACGCGGATGCGCCCGTTCTCCACGGACACTTCCGCCACCTGCGCCGCGAAACTGCCGAAGGACTCGTGCGCGGCGACGCCGCAAGCGCGTCCGGCCGGGAGCGCGCTTCCCCATCCAGCCTTCTGAGCGGCCAGATTCAGCGCGCCGAGCAGGCGTGGACTCTCCTTCAGTAGACCGCGGCGGTATTCGACCGGGTCCTTGCCGGCGGCGTGCGCCAGTTCATCGATGAGACTCTCCATCACGAACGCGGTGTGGCTGTTCCCGACCGAGCGCCACCAGAGCACCGGGATGCCGGTCCTCGGCGAATGGAGGCCGAAGCGGTAGTCCGGCACGGACTTTAGATACGGCGAGTCGCTCGCTCCCTCCACCGATGTGGCGTCGATGCCGTTCTTGACCAGCATGGCCTCGAACGGCGTGCCGGCCAGGATGGACTGCCCGACCATGATGTGCTCCCACGCGCGCGGCATCCCGTCGTCGCCGACGCCGATGCGCGCGCGGTGCAGGAAGGCCGGGCGGTAGTAGCCGCCGTGTAGGTCATCCTCCCGCGTCCACACCGTCTTGACCGGCGCGTTCGCCGCCTTGGCCACCTGCACTGCCTCGGCCACGAAGTCGGATGTGGGGTTGGCGCGCCGGCCGAAACCGCCGCCGAGGAACGTGGTGTGGATCACGACCTGCTCGGGCTTGAGGCCGGTGATGCGCGCGGCCACGCCCTGGTCCATGGTCTGGAACTGCGTGCCGGTCCAGATCTCGCACTTGTCAGGGCCGATCTTCACCGTGCAGTTGAGCGGTTCCATCGGCGCGTGCGCGAGATAGGGAACGGCGTATTCGGCCTCGATGATCTTGCTCGCCTTGGAGAGCGCGAGCGCGCTGTCGCCGGCCTGCGAGGCGGTGGTGCCGGGGGTGGCGGCGAGCATGCGAAACTGCTCGCGGAGTCCGGCGCTGTCGAGGGCCGCGTTGGGGCCGAGGTCCCACTCGATCTCCAAGGCGTCGCGGCCGAGCTTGGCGGCCCAGAAATGGTCGGCCACCACGGCCACGCCGCTCGGAACCTGGACAACGTTGCGCACGCCATGCACCGCCTTCGCCTTGCTCGCGTCGAACGACTTGACGGTGGCGCCGAACACCGGCCCGCGGGCGACGACGGCGGTGAGCAGGCCGGGAAAGCGGACGTCGATGCCGAACTGCGCGCGGCCGGTGATCTTTTCCGGCGTGTCGAGACGCCGCGTCGGTTTGCCGATGATCTTCCAGTCCTTCTTGTCCTTGAGCGTCACCGACTTCGGCGCCGGCAGCTTCGCCGCATCCTCGGCCAGCGCGCCGTAGCGCGCGCGCTTGTCTCCGGCGATCACTTCGCCGTTGGCGGTGCGGCAGTCGGCGGCGCTCACGCCGAAGCGCTTCGCCGCGGCCTCCACCAACATGGCGCGCGCCGCCGCGCCGGCCTGCCGGTAGCGATCGAACTCGGACCAGGTGGTGCTCGAGCCGCCGGTCATCTGCATCCCGAAGACGGTGTGCGCGTACGGCGGCGCCGCCGGCGCATGCTGCACTCGAATCTTGCTCCAATCGGCATCGAGCTCCTCGGCGATCAGCATCGGTAGCGTGGTCCAGATCCCCTGCCCCATCTCCGAGTGCGCGAGGAGCACAGTAAGGCGATCGTCGCTGCCGATGTGCAGAAAGGCGTTCGGCGAGGGAAGCGCGCCGGGCGCGGGCGGCTGCGCCAGCGCGAGACGCCCCGCGCCGGGAATGACGAAGGCGATGACCAGACCGCCGGCGCCGACGGCCGTGGTCTTGAGGAAGTGGCGGCGGGAAACGCGTGGCGATTTCATCGACGTCCTCCTCACCCTTTGGCCAGCTCGGCGGCGCGGTGCACCGCGGCGCGGATGCGCTGGTAGGGGCCGCAGCGGCAGATGTTCCCCGTCAGCGCGGTGTCGATGTCGGCGTCGCTCGGCTTGGGCTTGACGGCGAGAAGCGCCGCCGCGGACATGATCTGACCGGACTGGCAGTAGCCGCACTGCACGACGTCGAGCTCCGCCCAGGCGCGCTGCACGGGATGACTGCCGTCGGGCGACAGCCCTTCGATGGTGGTAATCGATTTGCCGGCCGCGGCAGAGAGCGGCATGACGCACGAGCGCAGCGGCGCGCCGTCCACGTGCACGGTGCACGCGCCGCAGAGCGCCATGCCGCAACCGAACTTCGTGCCGCTCAGCCCCAGCACGTCGCGCAAGACCCACAACAGAGGCATCTCGGGCGATGCGTCGACCTCATGTTTGACACCGTTGACGGTCACGTGCATGGCGCCATCCTCCGGCAGGCCCCAATCTCGGTCCGGCGGCGACGGAAGTCCAGATGTCGGTGGTTATGACGAGATGACCAGCCTGAATCCGTCCGGGTCGCGCACCCGGAAGACGCGCTGGCCCCACGGCGTGTCTGCCGGCTCCGATTGGAGAATGCCGCCGCGCTCTTTAATCAGCTTGGCGATCTCGTCGACGTTCTGGTCCGTGGTGAATCGCAGCGAGAACCCTTCGCCTTTCGCGCGGTCCCATCCCTTGGCTCCGTCGTCCTGAGTGATCAGAATCTGCACGTCGCCGGCTTGCAGAGACACCGCAATTAACGTTCCTTCGCGCTCATGCTTGCGGTCGACGGTGAAGCCCACCACGTCGCGGTACCAGGCCAGACTCTTCTCGAGATCCTTCACCGTGAGCGAGGCCGCGAGAGTGCGGGCGCGAAAGGATTCAGGCTCGGACATTCGGATTCACACTCAGCTTTCTTGCCGATAGAGCGGCGCCCACCCCTCGTTGTTGAGGAAGAGCCGCACGCAGCGGATGGCCTTCGAGTCGGTCAGGTAGAAGCGGTGGTACTTGTTGGCCGGGATGATGATGAGGTCTCCCGCCTCCACTTCGATGCGCACCCAGCGGTCGCCGGCGTCGCGGACGTCGAAGATGCCTTCGCCCTCCACCACGAAGCGCACTTCGTCGAGGGTGTGGCGGTGCTCCTTGTCGAACTTGGCGCAGATGGCGTCGAGGTTGGGAGTCTCGCTCGAGAGCGCCACCTCGTCCTGCTCGACGTATCCGCGCTCGCGCTTGATGCGGTTCAGCTCATCGCCGCTCGCATCGACGGGGATGCGGCGGTAGAGAACGCCGAGCTGCCCCAGATCATCGGCGGCAAACATACGCGACGGCTCGTCCAGAAGATGTGCGTGCATCAGGTGCTCCTTTCGGTCGGAATGCCGAGGCGCCGCATCTCGGCGGCGGCGCGGAAGAGATAGTCGTAGCACTCGGCCTGGGTCTTGGCGTGCGACCAGTCGCGCCCCCAGACGTACACGCCGTGGCGGCGGACGAGCACCGCGTGCGTCCGCGGATAGGCGGCGATGGCCGCCTCCAGCGACGCGGCGAGATCGCACTCGCGCGCGGTGTTCTCGATGATCGGCACGACCAGGCGGTCGTGAAAGCTCATCCCCTCGATTCCCTTGATCATCTCCAGCTCGGAGATGACGAACTCGCGGTCGAAGAGAAGCGAGGCCACGACGGCGTGGATGGAGTGCGAGTGGATGACGGCGCCGGCGTCGCGCAGGCGGATGGCCGCCATGAACAGCGACGTGCACTCCGAGGGGCGCAGCGCCGCGTCGGCGGGGCTGCCGAGCAGCGAGCCGTCGACGGAGAAGGTGAACATCTGCTCGGGCGTCATGCGCTCCTTCTGCACGCCGCTCGGCGCGACGAGGACCTGCTCCCCCACGCGGATGCAGATGCCGCCGCCGGTCCCGGTGGCCCAGCCGAGGTCGTAGAACTGGCGCGCCAACTGGCAGACGAGCGCGCGCGTCGACGTCGCTTCCATGATCATCAAGCGTGGCATAGTCCTCTCGCCCCGATCAAGCTTCGTAGTCCTCCGGCGTGACGCGGGTGAAGCGCGGGAAGCCGAAGGGGGAGAGGTCGTGTTGCTCGTGAATGCCGAGCAGCGCGCCGGCCACGCGCGCCTTGAGCGCGTCGTCGATGCCGGCGCGGACGATCACCGGCTGGATGGGGAACGGCCCCCACGACTCGACGACGCGCAATCCGTCGCGCGGCTGGAGGAAAAGGACGTTCGAGTCGATGGCGGCGGCGTCGACCCGGCCATCGCGGATGGCCTGGAGCGACTGCAGATGTGAGCCGGCGTGCACGAGCCAAGAAAAAAATCGCGTGTCGCTGCCGACGCGGTCGAGCATGCTGAACCAGCCGCTGCGCGAGTTGCGGTCGTTGTAGCCCCAGCGGCGGCCGCGCAACTGCTCGAAGCGCTCGACGGCGGAGTCCGCGCGCACCACCACGTCCGCGAAGTACACCGGCCGCCCTCCCGCCCGCTCGTCGAGCGGCACCAGCGCGGGAAGAAGCGTCACGCGGTCGCGCATCCAGCGGTAGGTCGGCGCGCAGACGAAGCCAACGTCGGCGCGGCCGTCGGCGAAGGGATCGTCGTCCCCTTCCAGCGGGCCGGAGATGCGCGTCTCGAGCTCCAGCGCGGTCGGCACACCGCACCTCTCCTCCACGTGCCGCGCCACCAGCGTGAAGAGGCCGGCGGGAATGCTCGGCGCGAGATAGGTCAGGAAACGAAGCATGGTTATTGGTTGCCCGTTGCCCGTTGCCGGTTGATTGCGCTGGCAACGGGCGACGGGCAACTGGCAACTGTACCTCACACCGGCAGGTGCGCCGCCGCCGACAGCCAGCCGCCGAGAACTTCGCCGATGACGACGGCGACGACGTCGATGTAGAGGATGCCCGTAGCGGCCATGGTGGAGCGGATCTTCACCGTCCCCCACACCATCGGGTAAAGCGCCAGCGGCGCGGCGAGGCCCCACCCGGCACGCATCCAGAAGAAGATCCCCTGCCGCACGGCCACTTCATGCCACGCGCCGGAAGCGAGGAGCGCGGCGACGACCACGACGATGCGCGCGACGGTCGAGGCGAGCGTGGCGCGGGTCAGCCGCTTCAGCGGATCGATGGCCATGCCGCGCACCAGGAGATACCAGTGGCCGAGGGTCATGGCCAGGTTCACGCTGCCGAGCAGAGCGATGCTGGAGAGCGCGCCGGCGATGGCCCAGGCGAGAGGCGCGCCGGTCGCCAGGCGCCAGGCCTCGACGCTCAGCACGATGTACGCCGCGCCGAGCAGCGCCGCCGGGATGCGGAACACCAGTCGCTTCGGATAGCGCAGCATCAGGTAGACGAGGATGGTCAGCGCCATGATCACCGCAGCGCCGCCCAGCAGCGGGCGCGCCACCGCCACGCCGAACATCAGCGCGCCCGAGACGATGAGAACGAGCCGGTAGAACTTCACCCCCGCGTTGCGGCGCCCCACCAGCGGGAGAAAGAGCACGAGGCCGGCCGCCAGGTCGATCAGGAAGAGGGCGAGGAGCACTGTGGGAGTGTAGCGTTCCCCCGCCCGGCCGGTTGGGATGTAAGGATGTCGGGATCGTTGCGAGTTGCGAACGGCCACACCGCGCTCGCAATTCGCAACGCGCAACGGGCAACTAATTCACCACGCTGCTGGCGCGGACGAAGCGGACGCCGCGCGCGCGCAGCGACGGCACTTCGCCAGCCAGCACGCGGATGGTGGACGGGTACATGTGCCCGATGCCGACGGCGACGCCGTGCTCCTCCGCCGCGCGCGCCAGCGAAGCGAGCTGCCGGCGAATGTCCGGCTCGCTCTGCACGTCGTCGAGAAAGACGCTGCGCGACGCCGTCTTGACGTGCATGGAGCGCGCGAGCGTGCCGGCCACCGAGCTGCCGGTGGTCTTTGAGTCGATGAAGTACATGCCGCGGGGAAGGGAGGCCAGGACGGTGGTCATCACGCGCGGGTCGGCCGTGGCGCGCGAGCCCATGTGATTGTTCACGCCGCGCGCGAAAGGGATCGCGCCGATGTTGGTGCGCGTGGTCTTGGCGATCTCCGCGTCGCTCATGGTGGTGAGCACCGCGCCGCCGCCCGGCGAGACGGCCGGGTAGCCCTCCGGCTCCATCGGCAGATGGCAGAGGACCTCGAAGCCGCGCTGGTGCAGCTCCCCGGCGACCTGCCGCGCGTTGCGGCTGTTCGGCAGCACGGCGAAGTTGAAGTTCGGATCGATGGCCATGGCCGGCCCGAGCGGCTGATGATCGAAGCCAACGTCATCGAGGATGAGCACGATGTTGGCGCGATGCCCCGGCGCGCCCCTCGGAATGGCGGACTGCAGCACGGCGATGGGCGCGGTGCTGCCATGGAGGAAGTTCCAGAGAAAGAAGAGGACGATGCCGGCCAGAGGGATGAGGAGGAGGTAGGCGACTGACTTGAATGAGCTCCGCGACCGGAGCACCGGCTTGCGCTTCCCCACCCGACCGGCCAACGCGATGATGATTTTCGCAACCCCCCATCCCCCCTTCCGGCACCTTCC
>JACXTT010013012.1_pt1 | contig 10995 bp, 10 predicted proteins | sample 9270951 | NCBI WGS metagenome assembly JACXTT01 (sample SAMN15532306, study PRJNA645909) | rock metagenome | isolation source: weathered quartz diorite | place: Puerto Rico | collected 2017-06-21 | reverse complement strand
CGCGAGTCGGGTGCGATGGACTACACGATCATCGTCTCGGCCCCGGCCCAGGAGGCGGCGCCGATCAAGTGGATGGCGCCGTTCGCAGGCGCCGCCATGGGCGAGTACTTCCTCTACAACGGCAAGCACGCCCTCTGCATCTACGACGACCTCTCCAAGCACGCCGACGCGTACCGGCAGCTGTCGCTGCTGCTGCGCCGCCCGCCCGGGCGGGAAGCGTTCCCGGGCGACGTCTTCTACCTGCACTCGCGGCTGCTCGAGCGCGCCTGCAAGCTCTCCGACGCGCTCGGCGGCGGCTCGCTGACCGCCCTGCCGGTGATCGAGACCCAGGCCGGCGACATCGCCGCCTACATCCCCACGAACGTGATCTCGATCACCGACGGACAGATCTTCCTCGAGTCCGATCTCTTCTACTCGGGCGTCAAGCCGGCGATCAACGTGGGCACGTCCGTCTCGCGCGTCGGCGGCAACGCGCAAACACGCGCGATGCGGAAGGTCGCAGGCCGCCTCCGGCTCGATCTCGCTCAGTACCGTGAGCTCGAGGCGTTCGCGCAGTTCGGCTCCGAGTTGGATGCGGCGACGCAGCAGTCACTCTCTCGCGGCGAGCGCATGGTGGCGACGCTGAACCAGCCGCAGTACCAACCGTGGCCGTTCGAGGAACAGGTGGTGGCGATCTACGCCGGGATCAACGGTCATCTGGACGGCGTTCCGGTGCCGCAAGTGCCCCGGTTCCAGCAGGAGCTCCGCGAGACACTCCGGGCCGAGGGCGCGGTGTACGCGTCGATCCGGGACACGGGCGACATCGGCGACGACACCAACGCGAAGCTCGACGAGGAGCTCGCCAAGTTCGTCAAGGGCTTCGCGATCGAGGAAGAAAAGGGTCTCGCCGGCTAACCGCGCATGGCGTCGGTCCAGGACATCAAGCGGCGGATCCGGTCGGTCCGCAACACGCGCAAGATCACGAGAGCGCTCGAGCTCGTCGCAGCCGCGAAGCTGCGGCGCGCGCAGGCGCGGATCGAGGCGATGCGTCCCTACGCCGAGACGATGCGCGAACTGATTTCGGGCGTCGGCCGCGCGTCGAAATCGGTCAGGCTGCCGCTGCTCGAGCAGCGCGAGCAGGTGCAGTCGGTGCTGCTCGTCCCCTTGACCGGAGACCGCGGTCTGGCGGGGGCCTTCAACGCACAGGTGATCCGCCGCGCGCTGGCGGTGGAGCGGCGCCTGGTCGCGGACGGGCAGACCGTGCGCTGGCTCGCCGTCGGCAAGAAGGGACGCTCGACGCTCGTCTTTCGGAAGAAGACGATCGACGGCGAGTTCGTGGGGTTCACCGACGGGCCGTCGTATGCCGACGCGCAGGCGATCGCGCACCGGGCCGCGGAGCTGTTCACGAGCGGAGAGGTCGATCGCGTCGTCCTTGTCTACAACACGTTTGTCTCCGCCCTCACGCAGAGGGTCAGTGACCTTGATCTGCTGCCGATCTCCGCCGACGCGCTCGAGACGAGCGAGGACGAGGCGAAACACGATGCGATGCGCGGCGACTTCATCTTCGAGCCGGAGCCCGAAGAGATCCTCGAGCGGCTGCTCCCCGTCTACCTCGAGACGCAGGTCTACCGGGCACTGCTCGAGTCGTCCGCATCGTTCCAGGGAGCGCAGATGACGGCGATGCGGAACGCGTCGAAGAACGCCGCCGAGCTGATCGACAACCTGACGCTGCAGATGAACCGCGCGCGCCAGGCCGAGATCACACAGGAGATCCTCGAGGTCGTCGCCGGCGCGGAAGCGCTCGTCTGACGGCGCGCCGGAGCCCACAAACTTCTCTGGCACAATGACGTCTGAGGAAGTCGAATTGGGGAATGTCGTCACATCACGGTCGGGTGCGAGCGCTGAGCGGCGTAAGCAGCTGCGGCTGCGGATCCTCCTGGGCGCGTGCGCGCTGATCTTTGCCGGAGGTGTGATCGTCTTCCTCCAGGCCCGCGGCTCGTCGAGCGGCCCGGCGCCGACCAGAGCGACGCCTCAGGAGTTGAGGAACGCCGGGTCGAATGAGGTCACGGCCAAGCCCGGCGGCAAGATGACGCCGGAGCAGCAGAAGATCGCGACCAGGTTCATTCTCACGGCGCTCGGGCGGGTTCACCTGAACGAGGCGTGGGATCTGGCGACTCCAGAGCTCCGAGGCGCTGTCACCAAGAAGCAATGGCTGTCTGGGTCGATGCCGATCCCGCCCTTCCCGGTCGACAAGCTCGAGGCGAGCGGCTATCAGGTCGTCGCGACAGGTCCGGGCAAGGTTCTCCTGCAAGTACTGCTCGTGCCGAAGCCCGGGACCCAGTACCAGGCGACGCGCTACGACATGACCCTTGTGCGCAGGGGTGGCAAGTGGCTGGTCAGCTACCTCGTTCCGTACGCGCCGCAAGGGATGTTCTCCTCGAACAACAGCTGATCGCTTCGGCGTGCTGCCTCGAACTGGCCACGGCTCGGGATCGGAGGTAGCAGCCACGTCTCGAGCAGTGCCGGGCCACCATCGTCCCGACGGCCGCCGTGCCGGCGGCGCTCCGGTGTGAGCGCATTCGCATCGCGGCGGCGCAGGCAGCGCCTCGTGCTCGGCGGCGTGCTCCTTGCGGTCGGGGGGATCGTTGCCGCGGCCGTCGCGATCGGAAACACCGCACCGCCGGAGCTGCCGCCTTCCGGTCATCCCGTAACGCTCGAGAATCGCCCGCCGCGGGCGAAGCTCTCGGCGGCAGACCGCAGGGAGATCACGACTGTCGCGCGCCTCTTTCTCCGCACAGCTGTCAGCCGTCACCACCCCGAGAAGTCGTGGCCGATCTCGTCACCTGCGCTCCGTTCGGGTCAGACGCTCGCAGACTGGAAGAGCGGCGTGCTCGCAGTTGAGCCGTACCCCGTGGCGGCTGCCAAATGGAACCTCGCCTATTCCGATCGCGGCGAGGTCGGGTTGGACGTATGGGTCGCGTCCGACAATCTCGGCGCGTACCCGCCGCAGGTGTTCCGATTGACGTTCGTCGCGCGGAACACCTCGACGGGCCGGCGCTCGTGGCTCGTGGACAGCTGGACTCCGACCTCCATGCCGGGGACCGTGTCGGCAGGCTTGTCGCCCGACACCCCCAGCGCGGCCGCGGACAGTCCGCGGGCGAGCGCAAAGTCGAGCCTTCTCTGGGTGGCGGCGCCCTTCGTGGCCTTGATCGCCGTCCTCGTCGGCGCCCTGGGCCTCTCGCTGAGGATCAGGCTGCGAGAGCGCCGGATCACTGCGGCATTTCGCAGCAGGTCGCTCTGACATGTGTGCCCGCGACCGACTCTGGCCGGAAACGGGGGCGCGTCCGCCGAACTCCCACGCTACACTTCCCGGCTGATGACCACGGTCGAAAACGCCCGCGATCTGCTGCAGGATTCGGGTCCCGTGGTGGTCAAGGCGCGAGGCTACTGGGAGCAGATCTGGCTTCGGCTGCGCAGAGACAAGCTGGCCCTGGCGGGGGGCGTGTTCATCATTCTCATGTTCCTCGTCGCGTTCGTGGGCGGGCCCATTGCCGCCAAGATCCTGGGGCATGGCCCGAACGACCAGTTCTTCAACGGCGTCGACTCGAACACATACCTCCCCGTGGGGCCGTTCACCCACGTTGCCCTGCCGTCGGGCGGTTCGACGCTGTTCGTCCTGGGCGCGTCGGACACGATCGGGCGTGACCTCTTCCTGCGGATGCTGTACGGCGCCCAGACGTCGCTCGAGGTCGCCGTCTTCGCCACGTTCTTCTCGGTCGCGCTGGGTGTGCTGGCCGGTGCCGTCGCCGGGTATTTCGGCGGCATCGTCGATGCCATCATCTCCCGCCTGACGGAGATGGTCATGGCATTCCCCGTGCTCCTCTTCATCATCGCCATCTCGGCAACTGCAGGGCCGCAGCTCAACGCGATCACGTTTGGGTTCCTGGCGAACGGGGTGTTCACGCTCGTCTTGATCTTTGCGGCGTTCGGCTGGTTCTATCCGGCCCGGATCGTCCGGGGGCAGGTGCTCTCGTTGCGCGAAAAGGAGTTCGTGGAAGCGGCAAGGATGACCGGGGCCTCGGACTGGCGAATCGTTCGCTCCCACCTGTTGCCACACCTCGTCGGTCCGGTGATCGTGTACTCGACGCTGATCATCGCGGGCAACATCATTGCCGAGGCGGGGTTGTCGTTCCTCGGACTCGGGATTCAGGAGCCGACCGCAAGCTGGGGGAACCTGCTCGCGCAGGCGCCGCAGTTCTACACCACGCAGCCGTGGCTCTTGATCTGGCCGGGCCTTGCGATCCTCCTCGCGACGCTGTCGTTCAACCTCCTCGGCGACGGCTTGCGGGATGCGTTCGACCCACGTCGAACTTTTTAGAACTGTCCTAACAATCCGCCCGCGCCGTCGTCCCAAGTACCTGGAATCGGGCTGTCTCCAAGTGGTGACCGCCCAACAAAGGGAAGGAGTCCAATGTTCAAGAGGATCGTGTTGGCGGCTGTCCTCGCGATTGCAGGATCGTCGCTACTCGTCACCTCGGCCTTCGCCCGTTCTTCGGCAACGCAGAAGGGAGGCACCCTGCGCGTCAACTACTCGAGCACAGACTTCGAGTACATCGACCCGCAGAAGTGCTACGACACGGGCTGCGCAGAGGTGATCTGGCCCACGAGCTGGCAGCTCATGCAGTACCCGGAGAAGAACGGGCCGGAGGGCAAGCGGATCTATCCCGAGGCGGCGACGGGCTTCCCGGTCGTCTCGAGGGACGGCAAGCCGTACACGTTCACCGTCCGGCCGGGCCACAAGGCGTCGAACGGCAAGGTCGTCACGCCGCAGTGGTTCGTCCACGCGTGGGAGCGCACGCTGAGCCCGAAGATGGGCGACGCTGCGTCGGCACGCTTCGGGGCCATCTCGAACTTCGCGGTCGTCAAGGGCGCACAGGCGTTCTACGACGGCAAGGCGAACACGATCTCGGGGCTCAAGGTCTCGGGGAACAAGCTGATCATTCAGCTCGACAAGCCGTTCCCGGCGCTGCTCACCGGTCTCACGATGAACTGGTTCACGGCGACCGATCCGGCGACTCCGTACTCGGAGGAGGATGCGAACACGGTCGTCGGCGCAGGGCCGTACTACATCTCTGCGCGTGAGGTCGGCCGCAGCCTCGTGCTCGACCGGAACAAGTTCTATCAGGGGACTCGCCCGGCGAACGCGGACCGCATCGTGTTCACGGTCAACGTCGACGAGAACCAGAGCCTGCTGCAGGTCAAGAGCGGCCAGGCTGACTACGACCTCGGAGGCGTCCCGGCGGCGGCAGCCGCCGATCTGGGCTCGCAGTACGGCATCAACAAGGCCCGCTTCTGGGTCGAGCCCACCTCCACGACCTCGTACTGGGGCCTCAACTCGTCGTCGTCGTCGCCGCTGGCGAACGTGAAGTACCGTCAGGCGATCAACTGGGCGATCGACCGGCCGGCCATGGTTCGGGTCTCCGGCAAGTACGCGGGCCGGCGCACCGATCAGATCCTGCCGCCCAGCATGCCCGGCTTCATCCTCAACGACAACCTGTACGCCTACAAGGGCGCGAATCCCAACCAGGCAAAGAAGGTTGCTGGGGATTTGTCCAGCGTGCCGGCACTCAAGATCCTCACGCGGACGTCCGCGTCGAGCGTCCTGCGTGGCCAGTTGATGCGATACGAGCTCGAGCAGGTCGGCTTCAAGGCGACGACGGAAGCGGTTCCCACGTCGCAGCTGTTCGATCGTGCAGGGTCGCGTCAGGGCAACTACGACCTGACCGCGATCGGCTGGCAGGCCGATTATCCCGACCCGCGCAACTTCATCAACGTGCTCCTCGACGGGCGTCAGATCCCGGACCAGGGAGCGAGCAACAACGTGGCGCTGTTCAACAGCGCGAAGTTCAACGGGTTGATGGACAAGGCGGACGCGCTGGCTGGAGCTCCGAGGCTTGCCGCCTACGGCAACCTGGACATCCAGATGATGAGGGAAGCGGCGCCGTGGGCTCCGTACATCAACGGCAACAACCGGATCTTCATCTCGACCCGGTTGTCGAACTTCATCTACAACATCGCGAACACGTACGTGGCGCTGAACGCGCTCGTAATCAAGTAGGGGTACGTCTGAGGTAACGCGAATCGAAACGGGGGGCCGAGAGTCTTCGGCCCCCCGTTTCACAGGTTGGCGAAAGGTGAGACACTAAACCGACATGTGGAGGTACATCGTCAGGCGGACGTTGTGGGCGGGCTTCCTCTTCATCGCCGTCACCTTCCTCACCTACGTCATCTTCTTTGTCGCGCCCAGCGATCCGGCAAAGCTGGCTGCAGGAAAGCTGGCCTCGCCGGCACAGGTCAAACAGGTTGCGCACTACCTGCACCTGGACAAGCCGGTCTGGGAGCAGTACGGGCTCTGGCTGAAGCAGCTCGTCGTCGACGGCTCGCTTGGAAAGTCGTTCGTCAACCGGGAGCCGGTGAACGCGATCGTCAAGTCGGCGGCGCCGGTGACCGCGTCGCTCGTGTTCGGAGGCGCGGTTCTGTGGCTGCTGGTCTCGATCCCGATCGGGGTCTTCTCGGCGTTACGGCCGCGTTCGCTCATCGACCGCGGCGCGATGATCTTCGTCCTCGTTGGAATCTCTGCGCACCCGGTTTGGATCGGGTTGATCCTCGCCTTCGTGTTCGGTTACAAGCTCGGCTGGACACCGATCACGGGATACTGCGACTTCTTCAATCCGGGTGTCGGCTCGACGTGCGGAGGACCCGTGGATTGGGCGTACCACATGGTCTTACCGTGGTGCACGTTCGCCCTGCTCTTCTCGGCGCTCTACGTCCGGTTGATCCGGGCGAACGTGATGGAGACGATGAGTGAGGACTTCGTGCGGACCGCGCGCGCCAAGGGCGTGCCGCCCACCCAGGTGATGCGGTCACACATCCTTCGCAACAGCATGCTGCCGGTGGTCACGATCCTCGGGATGGACATCGCCCTCGCGCTTGGCGGCGCCATCTTCACCGAATCGATCTTCGGGCTTCCAGGTCTCGGGCGGTGGATCATCCTCTCCTACGAGAAGGTCGACCTTCCGGTTATCGTCGGTATCGTCGTCTTCTCGACCGTTGCGATCATCATCTTCAACCTCGTTGTCGACTGCCTGTACGCGGTGATAGATCCGCGCATCAGACTCGCCTGATGGCGTTACTCGAAGTCGACCAGCTGCGGACCAGCTTCCGTACGGACGACGGTGTCGTGCGCGCGGTCGACGGGGTCACCTTCTCCGTCGACCGAGGGAAGACACTCGGGATCGTCGGCGAGTCCGGCTCTGGCAAGAGCGTGACCTGCCTGACGATCATGGGGTTGAACGACCCACGCGGCGCGACCTCCGAAGGAGTCGCGCGCTTCGACGGCATCGACCTTCTGAGCGCGAGCGCAGCGCAGGTGCGCTCTCTCCGGGGCGCCCGGGTGTCGATGATCTTTCAAGACCCGATGACGTCGCTCAATCCGGTGAAGACGATCGGTTGGCAGCTCGAGGAAGCCGTCCTCGTCCACGACGACGTGACGCGCGGCGAGGCTCGGAAGCGCGCGATCGAGGCCCTCAAGGCGGTCCGGATCCCTCGCGCCGACCAGCGGGTCGGCGACTATCCCCATCAATTCTCAGGTGGGATGCGGCAGCGCGTGATGATCGCCATGGCGCTGATCAACAGCCCCGAGCTCGTGATCGCAGACGAGCCGACCACCGCGCTCGACGTCACGACACAGGCGCAGATCCTGGAGCTGATGAACCAGCTCCAGGAGGAGTTCGGGATGGCGATCATCATGATCACCCACGACCTCGGCGTGGTCGCCGAGGTGGCGGACGACGTCGTTGTCATGTACGGCGGTCAAATCGTGGAGCAGGGTGCGGTGGACGAGATCTTCTATCGACCGCGACATCCGTACACGTGGGGCCTGCTTGGCTCTCTGCCGCGGGCGGACATCGAAGTCGATCGGCTCGAACAGATTCCCGGGCAGCCCCCGTCCCTGCTCAACCCACCCTCGGGATGCAGATTCCATCCACGCTGCCGGTTCACGATGGACGTTTGCAGAACGGAGGTTCCTCGACTTCTCCCTGAGGACGGCTCGCATCGGGATCGTTGCTGGCTCGACGATGGGACCAAGACGAGCGAGTCCGCGAAGACAATCGCGTCACTCCAGCAGGCTGCGTCGTGACGCCCGACCACGGGCATGGTCGATGAGTGATCTCGTCGTCATCGAGAACCTGAGGAAGCATTTTCCGGTCACCAGGGGGATCGTCTTCCAGCGACAGATCGCGGCCGTGAAGGCGGTCGACGATGTCTCGTTCACCGTCAAGCAGGGCGAGACCCTCGGGATCGTGGGCGAGTCCGGGTGCGGAAAGTCGACCCTGGCTCGGTGCATCGTGCGCTTGCTCGATCCGTCGGCCGGGAAGATCGTCTTCGACGGCACCGACATCACCAAGCTCTCGCGGTCGGGCATGCGCCCGCTGCGGCGAGAGATGATGATGGTCTTTCAAGACCCGTTCGCCTCTCTCAATCCACGCAAGCGTGTCGGCTTCATCGTCGCCGAGCCGCTCGAGGTGAACCACATTGGCACCGACGCAGAACGCAAGCGGCGCGTCCAGGAGCTGCTCGAAGTCGTCGGCCTCAACCCGGAGCACTACAACCGTTTTCCACACGAGTTCTCCGGCGGGCAGCGCCAACGTATCGGGGTTGCTCGTGCGCTTGCGGTCAACCCCAAGCTGATCGTCTGCGACGAGCCGGTGTCCGCGCTCGACGTCTCGGTGCAGGCGCAGATTCTCAACCTGCTCAAGGAGCTTCAGGGCGAGTTCGGGCTCACGTACGTGTTCATCGCCCATGACCTCAACGTGGTCCGTCATATCTCGGATCGAGTCATGGTCATGTATCTCGGCAAGGTGGTGGAGTTGGGGGTGTCCAGGAATATCTATCGTCATCCTCGGCATCCCTACGCGGGAGCGCTGCTGTCCGCCGTGCCGGTCCCGAACCCGGAGCACGGACGCGAGCGTCGCGCGATCGTCCTCGAGGGCGACGTCCCGAGCCCCATCAACCCGCCGAGCGGTTGTCGGTTCCATCCGCGCTGCCCCCGGTTTCAGGCTGGCGTGTGCGATGTCGAGGAACCGGAGCTGCGCGAGCTCGGCCCGGAGCAGATCGCTGCGTGCCACTTCCCGCTGGAGCGGTGGCCGATGACGGCGGACGAAATCCGCTCGCCGTCGAGCACGACTCTCGCCCGGGCATGATCCTTGCCGGTGTCCGGCGCCTCCTGATCGTTCTCGGAGCATTGGTCGGCGGCACGACGGTCGTCGCGGCATTGCTCGGCGTCGCCACCGGGAGCAGCCTCAACCGGTCGATCTCACTCGGTCTCTACGCGGTCGGCTCGTTCTGCACGATCATCGGCTTCGCCATGACGATGCGTGGAGCTCTGCGTCCGCGTGAGCGCGGCGGGCAGCCTGTCGTGGAAGACGCCGGCTCGGCGCGAGCTGCATCGGGGCTGCTGATCACGGCCGGCATCGTGATCATGCTGGTAGGGATGGCGGTCGATTCTCGTGTGCGCGTCGTCTGAGCGGTACTCCACGCCGGCTAACTACATCGATAACCGATCGTCTAAGCCGTCGAGATGAACGTCGTTTGTGAACGTGTACGGCAATGGGCTGCGCTTGCTCCCGACAGTGTGCTGTCGGAGCTCGAGCAGCGCATGCTCGATGCGCATCTCCAGCGCTGCCTGCCCTGCCGGTCGTTTGCGACGGCGGTGGCCGGAATCACGTCCGAGCTACGGTCGGCCGCACTCGAACGCCCGTGGCCGCAGGAGTACTCCTTTCGTGCGAGTCGACGCCGCAGCACGATGTCCCTTGTTTCGCGGGGCGCCGCCGTGGCCGCAGTTCTCGTCGCCCTGATCACCCCCACCCTCGTTGGTCGGGTCGACGGCCAGCGTCGCGCCCCCTCGGTCGTCGCAGAGCCGATCATCCTGGACGGGGCGGCGGTCGAGACCGATCAGCAGGCGTTCCTCCAGAAGCTGCGCGACTACCGGCACAAGGGTCACATGGTCGCCTCGGATCTGCATGCGCCGGGTCACCCGGGTCCGATCGCGAACTGAGCGGGCACGGCTTCCCCTGCAACGGTCGCGGCGTCAGGCAGACTGAAGAGCGGATGATCCCAAGCCCGGTCACCGTTCGCTGCTGACAGCTCGACCACGCTGACCGCGTCGCGGCCGCGCTCGAACGCTCCAGAGTGGCCCGTTCCGGCGGCGAGCTCGAGAAAGGCTCGGCTACGATACGCCGGCTCGGCGGGCGCGTGCGTGCATTGTTCGCGCGCCGAGACACGACGCACCTCCAAGCCTCAGGAGAACGATGTCCGCCACGAAAGCGTCTGCGAAGACCGAGTCTGCCAACACCGGGACGATTGTCGAGATCAAGGGCGTCGTAATCGACGCCGTCTTTCCGGACCGGCTTCCCGAAATCCTCACCGCGCTCGAGATCCATGTCCCGAAGGAGGACGGGTCGACAGCCACGCTGATCGCGGAGGTGCAGCAGCACCTCGGCGACGACCGAGTGCGCGCAGTGGCGATGGATTCCACGGACGGACTTGCGCGCGGCGTCGAGGTCGTCGACACGGGCGGACCGATCACCGTCCCGGTGGGCAACGAGACGCTGGGCCGGCTCTGGAACGTAATCGGCCAGCCGATCGACGAGCAACCCGACGCTCCGGAAGGAACGCCCCGCTGGCCGATCCACCGCGATCCGCCGACCTTCCGCGAGCTGTCGCCCAAGGTCGAGATCTTCGAGACGGGTCTCAAGGTGGTCGACCTGATAGCTCCGTACATCAAGGGCGGCAAGGTCGGGCTCTTCGGTGGCGCCGGTGTCGGCAAAACCGTTCTCATCCAGGAGCTGATCCGCAACATCGCCCGTGAGCACTCGGGTGTCTCCGTCTTCGCAGGCGTCGGCGAGCGGACCCGCGAAGGCAACGACCTGCTGCTCGAGATGACCGAGTCCGGTG
>JACXTT010013011.1_pt1 | contig 10996 bp, 8 predicted proteins | sample 9270951 | NCBI WGS metagenome assembly JACXTT01 (sample SAMN15532306, study PRJNA645909) | rock metagenome | isolation source: weathered quartz diorite | place: Puerto Rico | collected 2017-06-21 | reverse complement strand
AAAGAATGGCTTTCATACAGGACATTCTTTCCCTTTAGCGAACCCTCGATGTCTTGGTCGGGCGGGACATTTCCTCCATCTTCCACACCGTAGCGAAAGTTGAAGATGGGAACCGTTTCTTTGTCCAGAACACGTTCAATCTCTTCGGCAGTCCATACGTAGAAGACCCCCTCGCCCTGGTCTGACGTGTTTTTGTGGAGCGGGCTGTCGGCGTCCAGAGCAGAGTAGAAGACGCCCTTCGGGCTACGCATCTCCCGCAGTGCAAAGTCGAGAATGTCGCGGGCCACATTGGCGTAGAAAGAATCTTTCGTTGCCTGGTAGGCCTCCGTGTAGAGCATTGCCAGTTGCGCCTGGTCATAAAGCATCGTTTCGAAGTGTGGCACCCGCCAGAGTTTGTCCGTCGAATAGCGCTGGAAACCACCGCCGAGCCGGTCGTGAATCCCGCCTCGGGCCATGGAGCGCAGGTTGTTCAGCACCATGTCGAGTGCATCCTTGTTGCCAGTTCGCGCCCAGTACCGTAATAAGAAATCTGGCACAACTGGCCGAGGGAACAGTTGAACTTGGCCAGCTTCACCAAAGCTGCCATTGGCAGCATCGTAGGTTTGGCGGATTTGCTGGTAGGTTTTATCCAGCAAGGCCGCCTGCAAGGGGGCTCCACTACCGACCCCACTATTCACCAGCTGTTGCAACTTCTCTGTAATGGTGTTAGCCGATCGCATGACGTCGTCGTGCCGCTCTCTCCATACTTCCGCCACTCGTGGCAGGAGTTCGCGAAGACCGATCTGGCCGTACTTGTCATCTGGGGGGAAGTACGTTCCGCCAAAGAATGGCTTTAGATCTGGCGTCAAGAAAACGTTCATCGGCCAGCCGCCACTTCCAGTGGTTGCCTGGACGAAGCTCATGTACTCGTTATCGATGTCGGGTCGCTCTTCGCGATCCACCTTAATAGCGACGAACCAGCGATTGATGAGCTCGGCGATTGCGGGATCGGAATAAGACTCGCGCTCCATCACGTGACACCAATGACAGGTGTAATAACCGATGGACAGGAAAATGGGCTTGTTCTCACGCTTGGCTTTGGTGAACGCCTCTGGCCCCCACGGATACCAATCGACAGGGTTGTGGGCGTGCAGCAGGAGATAAGGGCTCTTCTCGTGGATGAGGCGATTCACATAGCCACCACTCGAGTTCAAAACGTGGCCTTCTTGGGCTAAGACGGAGGTACACAACCACGAAAGCAGCACAGCGCTGAGAAATCGGCTTAAAGGCATGCAGTTCCGAGGATTCGGGAAGCAAACAGAGGTTACAAAGCTCGCAGTGCCCCTAATTCACATTGGGTGCACGGCTCGATTGCGCTTTACGTCCTCTTCCCATACGACTACGTGGTTTGCTGCGAGGAAACAATTTCATAGCTTTCAACCTCGACGCAGCCAGCCCGGCGGTAGATTTTGCCGCGGAGCCTGATCACCTTGCCCTGTAGAGAGTCGTCATTGAGAAGAGGACCGGAGATTTTGCTCTCCATGAAATTCCAAATCTTGCCGTCCTGCGTTTCCAGTGCTCCGTGACCTTGGCTTGCCACCATCACGTCGGACCCATACTCACGCTTCAGTTCGCACTCTCGGCAGACGATGCGGCCCTCAATTTCCACCGTGCGCGGAGTATCAATGCGGAATGCGAATTGTTCCATTGCGCTTGCAACGAAGCCGCGTACTGAAGGCGACGTCATCGCTCCGGCCATTGTTAGAACGAGAATCGCAGCAACCGTCAACGCGGCGACCCAGCGACGGCGGGTAGACACGCCGAATCGAGTGTGGACCCAGTGGGCCAGCTCGTCCGGCGGGCGATATTGTGCGACCACATTTTTGACCCCTTAGCGTAATAACAACAGCTTTCGCTCGGCCGGCCGGCAAGCCGCACAGTCGTTGATATGGAGGCGGGCAACACCGGTTGCTTCAGGCGAGAGTTCACCGTCCACGTAAAGATCCAGGACTTCACGCATCTGCTTGCAGTCCGTCATACATCAACATCCTTCCCGCGGTACTGAGATCTCGGTTGTTCCTGCTGGCAGGATCGGATCAGGCGCGCCAGCATTCTGCGTCCGCGGTTAATTCGTGACATAACTGTCCCAATGGGGCAGCACATAATACCTGCAATCTCCTGGTACGAGAACTCCTCCACATCGGCCAAGAGCACCGACCATCTGTATTCGGCGGGGAGTTCTGCCAGAGCCTTGCCGACCCTTTCCGAGAACTCACCCATAAGAAAGTCGCCCTCCCAATCGTAATACGCCTCGATCATCCCGACCTCGGCTTCGTTCAGCGGAATTTCCAGCCGGTTCTTGCGCCAGCGGTCGGTCCAAACGTTGCGCAAGATGCGAAACAGCCAAGCACGGCAATTGGTCGTCGGATCGAAGCTACCGAAATACTTCCAGGCGCGGAGATAGGTCTCCTGCACCAGGTCGTCTGCGGTCTGAGCATCCGACAGACTGCGAGCTGCCCGGTACAGGGCCGTAAAATGAGGTACGGCAAGCTGCTCGAACCGCTGTGTCGCCCCCGCACCTGGCCACTTCATACCGCAGAATGCTCCATATGTTGGTAAACCTTTTTGGAGTGTTTGTTTATTCCCGTTTTGCCGGAATTTTCCGGCACGGGAATAAAAGGCCCATCTCCGGCGATTCTTAATGTTAAAGGACGACTGTTAAGGCCCTGGCCTGGCCCTCGCACTTTCCGGGTTTCGGGCCCGAGGGCCACGAGACAGTCGGAGGGTTTTGCCATGAGACGGACCTCGGTTGTCACGGCAGTATGCTTGTTCTCACTTTCAGCCTGGTTGGCCGCGCAAGAAGCCCTGCCAGCGAATACCACCGTGCCGGTCATGCTGACATCTTCATTGAGCTCTGAAACCCTTGCTGAACAAACAGTGTCCGCGCGAGTTATGCAGATCGTTTCGGCGGCACCTAACCTGGTCATTCCTGCCGGCGCGAGGGTTGTTGGCCGGGTCCTGGAAACAAGGCCCAGTTCGTCGCAGGGCTCACAGATATCCCTTCGGTTTGACCGAATTATCGCGAAGAACCGGGAGTTTGTTGTTGCCCTTAGTTTGCGCGCCATCGCGTCTCGTATGGAAGTCGAGGACGCACAGGCCCCCAAAGCTGGTCCTGACGAGGGCACGAGTGCATACAGTTGGACCACCGTCCTAGTTGGGGGTGACGTCCGCTACGGCACTGGCTGGCCAGTCATGGCAGGTAAAACTGAAGTGGGGAAAGGTGTACCGGACGGTGTGGCGGCCCGGCTCTTTGCTGTTCCAGGCTCCGAATGCGCGGAGGGATCAAATACCAACCAGCTTCAGTCGCTATGGGTTTTCTCTTCCTCCGCGTGCGGGGTCTACGGCTTTCGAGATGTCACGATTCAGCACTCCGGCCGCACTGCGCCACTCGGTGAGATCGTCCTTGATTACCCGGGGAAGGTTCTGAAGCTGCCGAGTGGCACCGGTTTGCTGCTACAAGTGTCCGCTGACCCGCCAGTCACAAGAATAAGGATTGACAAGGTTCCAAACGAATACTGGCCCGTCAATGTGACCATCCGCGAGCCCGTCTCAATGCGTGATTTTTACTTTGAGATAAACGAGGAGACAGTTCGCGCTCGGGTCGTAGTGGAGTATACCTATCCCGACGAACTGGTCTACGGACCAGATGATGATGGCAGAGGTCCGCGGCCGACCGTCACACAAATACCGGGATTGAACTATGACCCACTGGCACACACGGTCGTGTACGAAGGCGAAGGCAGGAGAACCGTGTGCGCGAATGTGGTCGAGCACAAAGGTATTTTCGGCCGCCGTCTTAGCATCAGGAACACAGGCTCGTGTGTAGTAATCACAGAAGACGTTGAGCATCGAGAAGACGACGGATGGAGCATCCGGCGATATCGGGCAATTGACGCTTATTTTGAAGTTCATTGAGGACACTTGTGCCACAGAGCAGACAGACCAAGGGGCGCATAGCATTGTAAAAAGCGGTCCATATCAAGTTTTCCAAGGGATACGACGTGCAGGTCTTCTACAACGGGAGTTTATTGCCGCAGAACAGGTGACTTTCACTTTCATTTTCATGGCACGGGAAGCCCTGCGAAGCTAATCAGGAGAATCTCAACTCATGGTCCGACTGGCGCTTCGAAATCCGCACCTTGTAGCGGTGATGATTCTGGCCATCATTCTGGTCGGCGTTACTGCCGCTATGCGCATGCCCGCCGATATCCTGCCGCTGTTCAGAACTCCCGCCGTGCAAATCCTTACCCTGTATCCAGGCATGCCTACCGAAACCATGGAGCGCGACATCACGAATCGCATTGAGCGCTGGACTTCACAGGCCAATGGCGTCGCTCTGCAGGAATCGAAGAGCCTTCTCGGAGTGAGTGTGGTGAGGGACTATTTTCGGCCTGACATCGATCCCAATACCGCGCTCTCGCAGGTCTCCTCGCTCGCTAGTTCTGACCTTTACTACCTGCCCCCAGGGACCATTCCTCCGATGGTCATGCCCTACGACCCGACGGCCTCGATTCCGCTGGCCCTGCTGACGATATCGAGCGACACCCTGAATGAGACGCAGCTCTATGACGTGGCCTACTTCAACATCCGCAACATGTTGAGCGGGATTACCGGAACAATTGCGCCTGCCGTTTTCGGCGGGCGGATTCGGCGGATTTACATCTATGTGGACCCCACAAAGCTGGCCGCACATGGCATGTCGTCACTGGATGTTGTGAACGGCCTGCGCCAATGGAACACCCTGATCCCCACAGGAGACGCGAAGATCGGGCCAACCGATTATTTCGTGATCACCAATGGCATGGTGCCCAAGGTCGAGGAAATTAACGACTTCCCCTTGAAAGTCGCAAACGGCGCGCCGGTGTTTGTGAAGGATGTCGGTTACGCGAAAGACACCTACCAAATCCAGACCAACGTCGTTCACGTCAATGGGCGCCGACAGGTTTACATCCCGATCTACCGCCAGCCAGGCGCCAACACGATTGAAGTCGTCGATGGACTCAAGAAAACTCTCGCTTCCATCAAGGCTCGTATCCCTCAAGGCATTGATTTGCGCGTGATCTTTGACCAATCCCTATATGTGCGCCGTTCGCTCTCGTCTCTTGAAAAGGAGATGATCCTCGGAGCTGTGCTGGCGGCGCTCATGGTTCTCTTGTTTCTGGGCAGCGCCCGTTTCACCATCGTCATTTTCCTGACCATCCCGCTTTCGATTCTGGCCGCGATCATTGGCCTCTATGCAACGGGTGACACGCTCAACAGCATGACCCTTGGCGGTCTGGCGCTTGCCGTTGGCCGACTTGTGGACGACTCCATTGTGGTGCTGGAAAACACAGTTCGCCACTTGCGGATGGGCAAACCTGCACTTGCGGCAGCCCGCGAGGCCGCGGAAGAAGTCGCAATGCCGGTGATTGTCTCAACCATTACCACCATCGTTGTTTTTTTTCCCGTCGTCTTCCTCACTGGTCTAGGCCGATTCCTCTTCTCGCCGTTGGCGCTGAGCGTGGCGTTCGCCATGATCGCCTCGTACATTCTGGCGATGACCCTGATTCCCGCATACAGTGCGCGCTTCATGCGGCAAGGGGAGCAGCCGGTGGAAGGCGAAGCAGAGCGGCATACGGGAAGGTTCGCCGTTGTGGCGAGGAGACTGGAAGGTCTGAAAGATAAGTACGAGTATTGGCTTCGGAAAGCGCTGCGTCGAAGGAAGGCCGTGCTTGTCGCCGCCAGCGCAGCGTTCGTCATCGCCCTCTCGCTGTATCCCCTATTGGGTAAAGAGCTGTTTCCGCCCATTGATGCCGGACAGTTCACCATCCGGGTCCGCGCCGCTTCGGGCACTCGCATTGAGCTCAGCGAGGCCTCCGCCTCGGAAGTTGAGTCGGTGGTCCGCGAAGTCATTCCGAAGAGCGAAATCAATACCATTGTCACGAACACAGGTGTGCTGTACGACTGGCCAGCCGCTTACACCCCGAACGCCGGTCCCATGGACAGTTTTCTTAACGTGCAACTCTCCACCAGCCATCAGACCAGTGCCCAAGCGTATGTCCGCCGCTTGCGCGAGGTGCTGCCGCAGAAATTTCCGGGCGTGAGTTTCAGCTATGACACAGGCGGACTGCTGAGCGCAGCGCTCAACTACGGCCTGCCATCGCCGATTGACATTCAGGTCATTGGAAACAGTCTTGAGGTTGCTAATGACATCGCGCAGGATGTGGACAAAGCTGTGCGCCAGGTTCCGGGCACCTCGGATGTCCGAATCCAGCAGAAGCTGGACTATCCCTCGCTGAACGTGAACGTAGACCGCGTCAAAGCGGCCTATCTCGGCCTGACGCAGGAAGACATCGTCAAGAACATCGTCACCGCAACCAATTCCAGCGTGAGCTTCCTTCCCGGATTCTGGATTGACGAAAAGAATGGCAATCACTATTTCCTCGGCGCTCAATATCCGGAAGCCATCGTTGACAGATCAGCGCTCGAGAACATTCCTCTCGCGGATCCCGACCGCTCCGGCGCTCACCAGCCAACGCTGCTGCGCAATGTCGCTGCTCTTACACAAGGCCAAACCGCACTGGAAGTGGAGCACCGCAACATCCAGCGTGTCACCGATATTTATGTGAACGTGGACGGCCGGGATATCGGTTCCGTTGCCCAGGATATTCAGAAGCGGCTGCACGGGATTCACGTTCCGGCTGGCTACCAGATCGTCATGCGGGGCGAAGTTCAAAGCATGCGGGAGTCATTCGCCGGCCTCGGATTCGGATTCCTAATGGCCGTGGCGCTAGTTTATCTGGTCATGGTCGCCCAGTTCCGTTCCTTCCTCGACCCACTGATCATTCTCTTCGCTGTGCCACTCGGGATCGTCGGCGTGGTTGTCATTCTCTTGCTGACGGGTACAACATTGAACATCCAGTCGTACATCGGGACGATTTTTATGGTGGGCATCGCTGTTTCGAACAGCGTCCTGCTGGTCGAGTTTGCAAATCGTCTGCGCGTCCAAGGAATGCCTGTCCAGGAAGCCGTAGTGCAGGCTAGCGGCATTCGCTTACGGCCAATCCTAATGACCTCACTGGCCGCTATTGTTGCCCTGCTTCCGATGGCCTTCCAGATTGGAACTGGCGCCGAGGCGAACGTTCCGCTGGCACGAGCCGTGGTCGGAGGCTTGGCGGCCTCGACGCTACTGACTCTCTTCGTGGTTCCCGCACTCTATCTGACACTCAAAAGGAATGAAGGAGGCGCCTTTGGGGAGACTCCAAGTGGGTGATTTCCATTTTGATTTCAAACCAAGGTATCTGCTTCCCCTCGCTGCCGTCGCCGGCCTGATGGTGTGGCTCGGGCTTTCAGCGAGGAGCCGTTCGGCGGGTCCGAAGGCCAGCGTGGATGCCGCACCAGTGGAACAACTGCCACTTGTGACGGTGGTGCAACCGGTCACAAAACCTGCCGTGCTTTCCATCGCGCTGCCAGCGTCGGTTGAGGCCCTTGATCAGGCGACGCTTTACGCAAAAGTCTCTGGATATGTGCAATGGATCAATGTTGACAAGGGCGATCGCGTCAAGAGAGGCGCGGTGCTGGCGCAGCTCGAAGTTCCAGAAGTCGATAAGCAGTATCAGAGCGCACTGGCAGTAGTCCAGCAGGCCGATGCTGAGGAGGAACGGGCGCAGGCGGAAGCCACGCTCAAGCAAGTGACCTATAAGCGGCTAGCGGATGTGCGCCAGTCCAAGCCCGATGTCCTGCCGCAGCAGGAAGTAGATGCCGCTCGAGCCGCCTACGAGGTAGCACAGGGAGACGCCAAGTTGGCCAAAGCGAAGGTTGCTTTGGCGCGCGCTGAGGTTGGCAGACTTGAAGCACTGCGGCAGTTCGCCAAGATCACAGCCCCCTTTGATGGCGTAATCACAGCCCGTTTTGTCGATCCTGGAGCGTTGATCCAGCAGGGCTCCGGTTCAGCGGGAAGTCCCGTGGTGACCATTGCCAGCATGGACACTGTTCGCGTCTATGTCTACGTACCCGAAGCCGACGTTTCTTATGTTGATCGCGGCAAGCCTGCGATGGTGCTCCTCAACGCCCTGCCCGGCAAAGGATCTCCTGGAAGGATCACCCGATTCGCGAGCGCCCTGGATCCGCAAACTCGCACTATGAAGACAGAAATTGACCTGGCGAATCCCGGCCACCGAATCCTGCCGGGAATGTACGGGACGGCGGAATTGAAACTGGCTGCAGAAGGGCAAGGCTTGTTCGTCCCCGACCCTGCCATCCACCGCGACTCCCAAGGACACCCCTTCGTTTTCGTCGTGGTGCAGGAAAAACTTCGCAAGATGTCGATCGAGACTGGATTGGATGATGGAAGCATGATCCAGGTGAAAGGATTGCGAGGTGATGAGAGTGTCGTCCTAAGCGGCACGACGAACTTGGAAGAAGAAATGGCGGTACGAGCAGTCAAGGCAGCGTCTTGAGCAACGTCACCAAGAACATGACCAGCAAATCAACATCGTTGATTCTAATCTTGTGTTGGACATGCTTTGCCTTCGGGCAAGCGGCTCCCTCACGCAATCCTCAACCCATCACCGCACAGGCCCTTTCCCTCGATGAAGCAGTTCGCATCGCGCTCCAGCAACATCCGGCTCTGAAAGAGGCAGAAGCCGCTGTTGATGCGGCAGAGGCAGAGGTCAGACTGGCCCGGTCGTCGTACTTCCCGCAGTTGAGCTTCAGCGGCATCGGCAAGGTCGGCCTGTCGGGCGCAACCAATGCCCTGGGTCTACCCGGATTTCCCGCTTCCCCATTTTTTCGCAACACCGCCTACTCGATGAATTGGTATCAATCTGTCTTTGATTTTGGCCGCATAAAGCATCTGGTCGCAATGGATCGCGCGTTGGCCAGAAACGCCCGGTTCAGGCAGACCTCGGAGGAACAGAGGATTGTCTTGGATGTGAAGCGCGCCTACTTTGCCGTGCTGGAAGCGCAACGACTTGAGCAGGTGGGCCGGGACACGGTGAAAGAGCGCAGCCTCACCGTCGAAAGGGCGGAAGCTTACTACCAGGCAGAGCTAGGGTCCAAACTGGCTCTCAGCCTTGCCGAGGCGAGCCTGGCGGAAGCACAGGGAACCCAGATTCATTCTCAGAACGCAGTGCTCACGTCGTTCGCTGCGCTGCGCGCAGCTATGGGAGTGGGCGGCACCCAGGCGTATGATCTCGAAACTCCGCCATCTGAGATTATATCCTTACCACGACTTGAGAACCTCGTCGAGAAGGGGATGCGGAGCCGGCCGGATGAACAGGCTTTAGAAGCCAAGATCGACGCGCTTGAGGAGAACTTTGGCCTCGCCCGCGCACAAAGCCGGCCCGAAGTTCGGGGATTTGCAGCAGGAGGTCAAGGCCGCTTCAATGGAACGACAGTCAAAAAAAACCAGCGACACGGCGTTGGCGCATTGGGAGTGATTTTTCCGATCTTCACTGGCGGCAGGCTGAAAGCCGAGCGCGACCAAGCGCGCGCCGAACTGAGAGGCACCATGGCTACACGGGACTTGCTGCATCAACAGATTCGGCTTGAAGTTACCCAAGCCTATTACCAAATCGCTGATCTGGCAGAACAGATCAAGGCCGCCGATCAACAACAGAAGGCCGCTCGAGAGGCGTTGAGCCTGGCCCAGGCACGGTATCAGGTACAACTGGGTTCATTTCTGGATGTGCTTACGGCTCAGGTCGCGGCTACGAATGCCGTGGCTAATTATGCCCGTACGCAGTTCGACTACGATCGCGCCAAAGCACAACTCGATTTTGCGACAGGCAAGGCGGTTCGACCCTAACAATTCTTATGAGATTTGCGCTCCCCTCGTCCGATCAGGCTGGCCATTTCCATCACTTCAGCAGATTCCTGGAATAGAAGAGGGCCCTTCAGCGGTTTATAGAGGCAGGAGGGCGATCTTCATGATCCGTCCACGATTAACGCTAGCGGTGGTCTTGGCCCTGTCCTCTGTGCTGTCTGGCGCACAGACGCAGTCTTGGCAGACTGGAAGAGTCGTAGCACTTGAGAAGCATGAGGCCGAGCTCCCGTGTTGCTATAGCCCGACAGACGCACCATTAAAAAGCAACGTGATCATGTACGACGTTTCGGTGCAGATCGGCGACACGGTCTATGTCGGGCGGTATGAAACCTCTATCGATTATGTGCCAGCGAACTGGGCGAAGGATTGCCTCGTTCTCGCAAGACCCAACAAGCATTTCATTTATCTGGAGACCTCTTCCGGCCAAGAGAAGCGCCTTTCGTTACTGAGCCGCCGAAGGTACTCCGGATCAAACGAACAGCGCTGATGGAATCTTTGTGAAGGATTGTCCGCGAGGACCGACGTTCGGCTGCACCACGTTTATGAAACATCACTTTCTTGCAAGTATTGTCGTTACATTGTTACTGGGCCCTACACGTGCCTTGGGGCAGACTGCTGTCCGCATAGAAGTTAGGCATGATCTTATATTGCTTCCGGTGAACGTTGACGGACGGCGTTTCGATTTTCTGATGGATACCGGCAGCGCCGGGTCCGCAATCGATTTGGACACAGCCAGAACGCTAGGGTTGACTGCCAAGGGCAAGGAGAGGGTTGAGAAGAATTTCCGTGAGCTTATTGTTGATGTCGTGGAGATCGCGGCGTTCAGCATCGGAAATCTTGCTTTCAGCAATGTCAAGTTTGATGAACTGAATCTTGCCCCTCTTACCGGGGCTGTGGGAGCAAAAGTCGATGGCGTGCTCGGCAATGACGTTTTGGAAAGAATGGTCTTCCGGCTGAATTATTCTAAGCAAGAGCTCCTCCTCGAATCATCGCCCAGTCTACGTTCTACAGGTACTGTGGTGCCCCTCCGGCGCCGCAACGGGCAGTTCCTTATTTCTACTACGCTCATTTCAGAACCAGTCGATTTGGTCTTGGATACTGGGACTAATCTGACAAGTCTCTCTTGGAGAAGTTGGGAGAGAGTGATGCGGA
>JACXTT010013010.1_pt1 | contig 10996 bp, 13 predicted proteins | sample 9270951 | NCBI WGS metagenome assembly JACXTT01 (sample SAMN15532306, study PRJNA645909) | rock metagenome | isolation source: weathered quartz diorite | place: Puerto Rico | collected 2017-06-21 | reverse complement strand
GAAGTGGATGCGCGCCGCCCCGCACGGTCTTGAGATCAGCGCGGTCGAGCTCAATCCGCTCAAAGCTTCCACCACTGGCCCCCGCGTCGTTCCGCGACTGCGCGGTCGCCGCTTCCGCCTTGGTTAAATCTCGCGCCGCGCAAACACCCTGTGCCCCGTGCGCAGCGAGTGAGCGCGCAGTTTCCACACCAAGTCCAGCCGATACGCCGGTTACGAGAATCCGTTTGCCTTTTAAACTCACGCCAGACAAAACTTGGTCTGTAGTCGAGGTTGCCCCAAATGAAGTTGCTTCAATTATGTTCGTCATTTTCTGCCTCCTTGGACTGATACGTTCGATTTGGCTGATCAATAATGTACTTACGCGCTAGGCGCGCAGAGCAACAGCGTCGGCTATACGTTCGAAATAGTGCTCGGCGTCGAGGTCGGCGATGAGGCCAGTCTGAACCGGTCGCCATCCAAGTTGTTCCTGCGTTTTCGTGCTTGAAGCCGGGCCATCCATGCCAAAGAACAGGGCGATCCAGCCGAAGTGGTCGGCCGCTTCCTGCCTAGACTTGCTGACGACCGGTACGTTCAAGCGTCGGCCAATGACCTCGGCGATCTCTCGAGTCGGCACGCCCTCGTCAGCCACGCCATGATATCGGCCATGAGCGGAGCTGTTCTCGAGCACGAGCCTGTAGAGGTGAGCGGCATCGAGCCGATGCACCGCGGGCCAGCGGTTGAGCCCGTCGCCGATGTACGCGGAAACACCCTTTTCATGGGCGACGCTGATGAGTCGTGGTACAAAGCCATGATCGCCGTTTCCGTGGACTGACGGAGGAAGCCGCAGGACCGATACACGGACTCCGCGAGCCCCCAACGCAAGCGCCGCCGCCTCCGACTTTCTCGGGAAATTAAGAGCGGGTTCATCGTCTTCCGTCGCGAGCGGGCCCTCGGGTTTAGCTATCAAACTTCCAGAAGTAACGATTAAAGGGCGGCTCGACCCCGCGAGTTCACGGCCAAGGGTCTTGATAGCACACCGATCGGCTTCGGCGGCTAGTGCATAGTTGTTGAAGTCGTGGATAAACGCCATATGGATCACGCCGTCAGCAGCGGCCGCCCCACTGCGAAGGCTTTCGAGGTCTTCGAGCGAACCGCGATGTACATCGGCTCCCGTCGCGACAAGGAATTTGGCTGCCGCATCCGAACGAGCAAGGGCGAGCACTTGATGACCTGCGTCGATCAGTTCCCCGACGACCGCGGAACCGATGAAACCCGTAGCTCCAGTAACAAAAACACGCATATTCTTTTCCTCCCTAGGCATGGATGAATTCGTTCGGTCGCGACAAAGTGTTCACGCGCGTTGCGAGCCGGGCTGAAACCCTGACAGTCATCGATCGCCATTCGCGTGCTGAATCGGGCAGACCATCGATCTCGATCAGCTCGTGCAGCCAGTCTTCTGCCGAGATCCCGGCCTGTTCTGTCTCGAATAGGTCAGTTACAGCGTTGAAGAATGCCGACAACTCTCGCTCGGCCATCACCATGAGGTCGGCGCAACCAGTCTCGCGATTCTTTGATGATTCATAAGCAGCGATTCCATTCATGTTCCTCACCTCTCGAAGTCGGAATCCGAAAAGCGCTATTGACAGGGATCAGATCTCCGGTTAAAACGGAGAGTGTCTCCGAATCACTAGATAAGATATCCGGAGACTATCTCCGGTTGCAAGATTTTTTCGACATGAATGCAAAACACTCAAAACCGCCGCTGCGGAAGCCGCGCACTGATGCCCTGCGGAACCGCGAGCGCATTCTTCAGGTAGCGAAGGAGGCGTTTACTCGATCTGGCGCGGACGCCAGCCTGGATGACATCGCCAAAGAGGCAGGGATCGGAGCCGGAACTCTCTATCGACACTTTCCTACACGGGACGCGCTAATCGAGGCGGTTTACCGGACTGAGGTCGAAAAGCTCGCCGCAGCGGAGAAGAAATTCTCCGAAAACCTGCCTCCTATCGAAGCCTTGCGGGCGTGGATGCTGCTATTCGTCGATTACATCGCGACCAAGCACATCATCGCGCCTGCGCTGAATACGCTTGTCGGGGGACCCTCGAAGCTGTACGAAGGTTCGCGTGGTCAGATTCAGGGAGCAATCGATTCGCTCGTGAAGCGTGCAATCAAGCGTGGCTACATTCGCGGAGATCTCGAACCTTTCGATCTGCTCCGCGCGCTAGTCGGTGTTTCTAACGTAGCGAGCAGCCCTGACTGGCAGCAGAGCGCCAAGAGGCTGGTGGATATCCTTATCGCAGGTTCGCGGCCCCTCAAATAGTCTGGCGCCTCGTATCCAGACGCGTCACCCGAGCGATCTTTTGTCTGCTTCAGAAAGCGTGACGTCTGCAGGGCACGATTCTTCGAAATCGTGTAACTATTATGACATTATAACATCATAATGAATAACGCTCGAGCTTCTCGTGGGCTCGAAGAAACGTTCGACAAAAGGGAGCTTTCGGCTATGAACCAGATTCGCCCATTATTGGAACAGAAAGGCAGCAGATATTTTGGATTCCTGCGACGACCTTTAGCAGTTCGCTGGGCCGCGATTCCGCTACGACTGATTGTCGGGGTTGGCTTCATGGAGCATGGCTTCGCGAAGCTGTCTAGAGGACCTGATGCTTTTGCGGTCATCCTCGGTGCTATCGGCGTGCCGACACCCCATCTGTTGGCATGGCTTACCATTCTCACCGAACTGATCGGCGGCCTCGCAGTCTTGCTCGGAGCGTTTGTCTCCCTTGTAAGCCTGCCGCTGGCTGCCCTATTGTTCGTGGCAATCTTTTCTGTCCATCTACCTTATGGATTCAGTTCAATCAAACTGATCAGTGTGACGGCTGGCAGGGCGCAGTTCGGACCTCCGGGCTACGAGGTTGACCTACTCTATCTTGCTTGCCTCGCGGCGCTCGTACTCGCTGGTTCTGGCCCGCTTGCGCTCGACGACTATCTCAGAAAGAAGTGACAACGTCCGCACGCCAGTATGGGAGATAGCGTCGGAGTTTGTTTAACGCGAGTCCTTCCGGGCTAGGCGCGTTACAAATCGCACAAGATCTCCCCGGTAATGCAGCCTCTCATAATCGACCGGACGGCCGCCGGTCGAGTAGGAGGTTCGTTCAATTCGAAAGATCGGACTGAATTGCTTGACTCTTAGTGCTGCGGCGACTTCGGTTTCGGCTGCCACGGCATCCAGCTTGTACTCGGCTTCAATCAGCGGAATACCGTATTTGCGCTCAAGAAGGGAAAAGATTGGCTCCGCCTTCAGGTTATTCGTCATGATTTTCTTACCTATCTCTAAAGGGAGGAATGTCTCGTCGAACGAAAGAGGAATATCATCCGCTAGTCGCACGCGACGAATTCTGACGACGCCGTCGCCCTGGGTCAGTCCGAGTTGACTCGCCACTGTGGCATCGGCAGTCACGATTTCCTTACCAATAACGCGGGCCGTTGGCTTGCGCCCGAGAGCGTGCATATCCTCTACAAACCCGCTCAATTCTGTAAGCTCTTGTGTGATTTTCGGTGCGGCAACGAATGTGCCTTTGCCGCGGCGAATCTCTACGAGACCGCGAGATACGAGATTCTGGATAGCCCGACGAACGGTAATGCGGCTGACTCCGAATCGCGCAATAAGGGCGTCTTCCGTCGGCAATTGGTCACCGACTTTCAGGTCTCCATTGGAGATCTGGCCGGAGACGATTGTTTCGACACGGGAATAGAGGAGTGATCCCTGCGCGCCTGCCACCAAGACATTATAACGTCGTATTCTCAGAGGCCTGGTCTAAAGCAAAAGGCTGCTGCAAAGAATTAGTCCCCGTCAAAATCTTGAATCCTTATTCTGGACAGAATAATCCAAAACTGAACTGATTGAGGAGGATTTTAATGGCAGAAGCTAAGGCGAAAACGCTAACGGGCAAAGTAGCTCTCGTCACAGGTGGTTCAAGGGGCATTGGAGCTGGAATAGTCCGCCGGCTCGCCGTCGAAGGCACGTCAGTGGCATTTACCTATTCGAGTTCAGAGGAAAAGGCCCTCCAACTCGTTCACGAAATCGAATCGGACGGAGGCCAAGTGTCAGCGTTCAAAGCCGACAGCGCATCGGCTTCGGACCTCGAGAGCGCTGTACGGCAAACAGCCGAAGCGCTCGGCCCTCTCGATATTTTCGTCAGCAATGCCGGAATTGCGAGTTTAGGAACGATCGATACATTTCGGCTCGAAGACTTCGACCGTATGGTGAATATCAATGTGCGGGCGGCATTCGTTGGGGTCCAGGCCGCCGCTCGATTTATGAACAACGGTGGCCGGATTATCGTGATCGGAAGCAACACCGCAGTCCGCACCGCCTTTCCCGGAGGTAGCGTTTACAGTCTGACCAAGGCTGCGCTAACCGGACTCGTACGGGGTGTGGCCCTTGACCTGGCGCCACGCTCTATTACCGTGAACAACGTTCAACCCGGTCCTACGCTTACGGACATGAGCTCAGCTCACGTCGATTTAGTTAAACCGCTAATACCTCTTAAGAGAATGGGTGACGTGTCAGAAATCGCGAGTCTGGTCACGTATCTGGCTTCAAAGGATGCGGGCTTTATCACGGGCGCCAGCATCACGATTGACGGCGGATACATCGCTTGATCAAGGACACAAGAGCAGATACAGAGCCAGCAAATGGCGCGACCGAAACAATTCGATCAGGACCAAGCCCTCCAGAAAGCGATTCATCTTTTCTCCCGGCAAGGGTTTGCGGCGACGTCAACCGAGGACCTCATGCGCATCATGGGCATTGGTCGGCAGAGTATGTACGACACTTTTGGTGATAAGCGCGAGTTGTTCTTGAGGGCACTGAAGATTTATGTCACTAAGAGTGTTCGGTCAATCTGCACCGAACTCGAAAAGCCTGGTTCAGCGCTTTCTGCTGTTGGAAGCGCGCTTGTGACCTTTGCTGAACGAGAAGATCTTTCCAGTGCGGAAGGCTGCATGGGCCTCAATGCCATCGCAGAGTTCGGACAGAGGGACCGGGAAGTCACGCGGATCACCGTCGAGGCTGCACGGCGGCTGCGTCAGGCCTTGACTTTGGCTTTCAAGCGAGCGATAGACCAAGGCGAACTCGCTCCGAATGCTGACGTCGACAACATGGCGGACTTCTTCGAAATGACACTTGCAGGAATCAGGATGGCGGCGAAAGGTGGCAAAAGCCGGAGTGCGCTTCGCAATATCGCCGTTTTCGCGGGCACCGCGTACTTGAAATCCGATCGCAGACTTCCTGCAAAGAAGTGAGGGCCCAATCCGAGGTGATGTTCCCAAGGTCTTCGAAATTCTCGGCACTGGTCTGGCGCATCTCCGCAATTTCAAGAACTAAGGATCACATCATGAATGAACCGACAGTCGCGAACAGCTACAAACGAGAAAAGCTCATACAGACGAAGGACGAATGGATGACCATAACGAATATTCCTATAACCATCGCACAATGGATCGAACGCCTGCACCTGCCATCTCTCATCAGCACGTTCGGTCTGTGTATCATCTTGTTCTGGATTGGGGCCTTCAAATTCACGCCGACCGAGAGCAGGCAGATTATGGTATATGTCGAGCACAGCCCTTTCACGAGCTGGATGTATCACTTCTTCTCGATCCAGACTGCTTCGGACATCATTGGAATCACAGAAATCATTGCGGCAACCGGCATCCTGCTCGGAACTCTCCGCCCTTTCATCGGCCTACTTGGCAGTCTCCTCTCCGTTGTGATCTTCACAGTGACATCAACCTTCATGTTGTCTACTCCCGGCATGATCGCCTGGACGGACGGCATGTGGCACACGTCTCCAAGGGGTTCGTTTGTTCTTAAGGATGTCACGCTCCTCGGCGCTTCGTTGTTCCTTGCCGTCCATTATGGTCGGCGGAGTACAGCAGAAAAGTAACCTTATTGTTCTTACCACGGTTGGATAACAAACAGTGATACGTGACGGGTCTTGTGAACCATTCGACCACCAAAGAGCGAGGAGCAATTCTGGCAGCGGGCCTGACTGCTGTAATGTGGGGCTTGACCGGTATTTTCGTGCGATTACTGCCACCTGTTTCACCATTAGCCTTGACGGCAGGTCGGCTCGGGGGAGCACTAATCGTAGCTCTTCCAATTTTTGCGACTTCCAACGCTAAGCGATCGAGCCTCATGGAAACGCTGAAAAACTCCTTTGGATACGTCTTTGCTTCTCTCTTGACGGGCTATTACTTGTTAGCGACAGCGGCATTCCAGCTCGCACCCGTGGCTGAGGTAGCTCTCTTGCTTAGCACTCCGCCGCTTTTCGTTCTCGCACTACGTCGAATCCGAGGTGACGCTCCAACGGTCTTTGAACTCCTCGGTGCTGGTCTGGCTGTCGCGGGAATCGTGTTCATTCTGGCTCCAAAACTGGCGCTCACTGAACGTGCCGTCAATGCACGCTTGATCGGTGACACGCTTGCAGTCTGTGCGGCATTGCTGACTGCAAGCTACGCCTATCTTTATCGGCATATGGCGGAGAACGGTGCTGCTCCTGAACCCTCAAGTGTCACTTTCATGACCTTTGTCTTGGGAAGCGCGTTGCTGATAGGACTCGTTCCTTTCATGCCGGCTGCAATACCCGCGGCCACTTTGCACCGTAGCAACTTACTGTCACTTGTTGCCCTCAGTGTCTTGTGCACGGCAATCCCTAGTTTCACTTTCGCCTTCGCGTCGAAGCAGTTGCCAGCGGTGGTCACAGCGACAATTTCACTCCTTATTCCGTTATTCGCAGGTGCTTTTGCGTACCTGATACTCGGCGAGAAGGTTCCGTTAACCGCCATTCCAGGCAGCGCCTTCGTCCTGGCGGGTATCGTCATGATACTTCGTCAGAACAAGTAAATGGTCTCGACATTGTTCGATTGGGGAGGCAGTGCCGATTTTAACGAGCTGCCATCCGAGCCCAGGTGTCATTTGTGAGCGCGCTGGCGTACCGCATAGGCCCGGACCTTCAGCCGGTTCCCACAAAGCTGCATGCTGCACCAGCGTCGTGTACCCTTCTTGCTAGTGTCATAGAAATGAAGCACGCAGTGTCCACACTTGCGAACGCGGCTCCGCTCGACGCTGGCAAACAACACCGCTGCACTGTACGCCAGAGGCGCGAACAGCTCTTCCGGCTGGCTCGCTTCGAACCACACCTCTGTCATCACCTCGTTTGTGTTCCGCTTCAGTCTGGTGAGCATGGGATGTTCGGTCATGACTTGATTGAGTTCATCCGAGGTGCAGCGATGGAGTTTTCCGGTATCTTCCCAGGCGATGATCGCTTCTCTCAGGTTCTCCCGCAGCTTACGCATGGCAGCGGCCACCTCTCGAGCGCACGCCGAGCCTCCCCATTGTCGTTGAAGATCATGAACCTGACGAGAACTCAGCAGACCCGCCCCATGAAACCAGCGTAAGACGGCGGTGAAGTCGGGGAGCAGTTCGAGCGGTTCGCCATTCTGGGCAGGACACGTGTTCAGGAAATCCAAAGCCAGGTGATTGCCGACGAAGAGAAATCCATCGTGCCAAGCGGAACCGGTTGAGGTCTTAATCTTTGTCATCTATTACCTTCGTAAATTATAACACCTATAATGAATCATTTTATAGGTTAGCACATCCGATAATAGGAAAGGCGGCTGCGATGCCAGTTGAAAGACAATCCGGCAGCCGAGGCCACAGGCCGCATTTTCCCTGAGGAGGTTCACACAATGATTAAGTACCAGTACGCCGATGTCGACGGCTACAAGATTTTTTATCGCGAAGCCGGCCCGAAAACCGCCCCAACCATCCTTTTGCTGCACGGATTCCCAACTTCGTCCCATATGTTCCGCAATCTCATTCCAGCCCTGAGCGATCATTATCACGTGGTCGCTCCCGATCTGCCCGGTTTCGGTTTCTCCGATGCTCCGGACCGCAAGCAGTTCCGCTATACCTTCGATCATCTGGCCAAGATCATTGCGAACTTTACTGACGCGATCGGCCTCAAGACCTTCGCGATTTACGTTTTCGACTACGGAGCACCCGTCGGATTCCGTCTGGCACTTGCGCACCCAGAGCGCGTCATGGCGATCATCTCGCAGAACGGCAACGCCTACGAAGAGGGGCTCAGCGAAGGATGGAATCCCATCCAGAAGTACTGGAAGCGGCGGACACCTGACAATCGCACGGCCTTGCGTGAGTTCCTGAAACCTGAGTCAACCAAATGGCAATACACGCACGGGGTCCAGGACGTAACGCTCGTGGCGCCGGAGGCGTACGAACTCGACTCTGCATTGCTGGCGCGTCCAGGAAATGACGAGATCCAGCTTGACCTGTTCCTCGATTATGCGAGCAACGTGGCGCTTTACCCCAAGTTCCAGGAATACTTCCGCAGCAAATGCCCACCGCTGCTGGCAGCCTGGGGCAAGAATGATCCATTTTTTCTACCTCCAGGCGCTGAGGCATTCAAGCGCGACAACCCGAACGCGGAAGTGCGATTCTTTGACACCGGACATTTCGCGCTCGAAACGCACACCCAGGAAATCGCCAACGCAATTCGCGATTTTCTAGGCCGAAAGCTAGGCAGGATCGCAGCCTAGGTCTGGGAATGGATCGGGGCTGCTAAAAAGCGGCCCCCGCTCTCCTCGCCATCAAAAACTGCATTGATCCCTTGGTCTTGGGACATCCATTCTTGGGCACGTCATAGGAAATGACTGGATCGTGGCAGCGCTCGGCTAGCCGTTAACTGATCGACCTTCGAACCATCTACGTGGACCAAGAAATTATCTACACGAAGTAAAAGGGGAAAATCATCATGTCAGTTTTCAAGGGTGGCTAGGGTTGCCATTGGAGGGTTTACATTAGGCTCAAACTGGCGTGATTGAGCAAGAGTGAGACGGTCGAAGCACCACTCAAATGATTGAATACTAACAAAATTGGCTCTTTGCCCCTAAGTTCGGAACCAGGGGTCGGAGGTTCAAATCCTCTCTCCCCGACCAATCCTTTCAATGATTTAAGTCTCATTTTATGCATAGCTTGTGAGACCAGGGGGTCATTTGTCCAACCCCTTGCCTTTCGACGACTTGCATAGGAGGGACTCCAATTGCTCCGTTCAGGGCAAAACTTCTTCTGTCATTGAAGGTTGAAACTTCCCGTTTGTCCGTGATTCAGGGATTCCTGAGATCGATTTACACAAACCGACTTCTCAGTACTAATCCGGGCCTGTCCACGATGTCGGAGCCAGATTCCTTCCTGTTTGCCGACCATCCGACTGGTAGCCCCGTCTTGACCCCTTCACTATTCCGCGTCCAGGCTGAACCCGATAGGCCCGTAGCCGGCCCAACACACAGCCTCGAGGAAATTTCACAGAGACCTGGTACAACGGTCAAACCATGTTCAATCACTCGGGGAAGAATCGCTGCCTAGCTTCCTCCCTCACCTTTTGATCCGAATCCGTTGGGTCTCAGTGAGTGCCACTTTCTGACTAGGTCGACGCCAACGCCGGTAGAGCGGAATTGGACCGTCCGCCTTCGTCCTCAAAATATTTGTCCGACTCCTCGAATCTTAGACTCAACGCCGCGTCCAGAACCGGATCTCTGATGCTGGAAATCGATTTCCTCGCTCTCTACAAGCTGAATCTGACATATGACAAAAAGCCCCGCATCTCTGCGGGGCCAGTGGGAAGCAGTCGACTGATTTTCTCTCACTTGCCGGTGCCGGATAGACTCGACGTCTGCGGGCTGTTGCTGGCGCTGTCGCTCGCGCTCAACTGTCCGGTCCTCTTTCCGGTCGCAGTCGGCGTAAAGGTCACGTTGATCGTGCATTTGCTCTTGGCCGCCAGACTGGCAGTGCAGGTCTTGGCCGAGACCGCGAAGTCTCCCGTTGTGCCGATCGTGATGCCGGTCAGCGCCACCGTCTGATTGTTTGTCAGTGTAAATGTCTTCGCCGCACTGGTCGTGCCTACCTTCTGGGCCGCATACGTGGCCGTGGCTGGCGTCAGCGTCGCCGGCGAGACACCCGTGCCCGACAGTGCCACCTTCTGGGGACTGTTGGAAGCATTGTCGGTAAAGGTGAGCGTTCCCGCCAGCTTGCCTAGTACGGCGGGGGTGAAGGTAACGCTCACCTTGCATTTCTTGCCCTTGGCCAGCGTGGCTCCGCACGTGTTGTTGGAAATCGCGAAGTTAGCACTCGCGGTGATGCCGCTGATGCTCAGCGTGGCCGTGCCGGTGTTGGTCACCATTACGGACTTGGCCGCGCTGGCGGTGTCGACGACTTGATTGCCAAAGCCCAGCGCAGTCGGCGAGAGCGCGACCTTCGGGCTCGCCCCATTGAGAAGCGCGGCGAGGTTCATCTGGTTGGATGACGAAGACATCATCACGACGAAATCTGGACTACCGTCCCCGTTGAGATCGCCCACGGCGATGCCGCGCGGACCGATTTCACCGATGGAGGGATGCAGCGGCGCCGCCAGAGTCCCGTCACCGTTGTTTCGAAACACGGCCAACCCTTGAGGTCCAGTGGGCTGTGGGCAGCATACACCGACGGCCGCCACGTCAGGCTTGCCGTCGCCGTCGAAGTCCGCGACGGCCATGTCTGTGAGATAACCCTGATCGACTGAGTACTCGTGGGAGGCCTTGAAAGTCCCGTCGCCGTTCCCGAGCGAGACGTAGACGCCGTGGCCAAAACCGAGCCCCACCAGGTCGATGTGGCCATCGCCGTTCATGTCGACCGTCGCATATCGATCGATGCCCTGCGTCGCATCTCCATAGGATCCGCGGTCAACAGGCGTAGCGAAGGTGCCGTCGCCCTTGCCCGCCAGAAACCAGATGTGCTCAATGTTGCTCGGGTCCACTGAGTGCACGACGAGATCCGGCTTGCCGTCGCCATTGAAATCACCGAACCCAACGGCCCGATCGTTGCCGTTGGCCGTGAAGGCTCCCAGGTTGACCAAGTTTGGGCTGCACAACGCGGACCTACCCTATTTTACCCAGGGGG
>JACXTT010013009.1_pt1 | contig 10997 bp, 10 predicted proteins | sample 9270951 | NCBI WGS metagenome assembly JACXTT01 (sample SAMN15532306, study PRJNA645909) | rock metagenome | isolation source: weathered quartz diorite | place: Puerto Rico | collected 2017-06-21 | reverse complement strand
GACTCGGCGATCAGGTTGGTGATCACGTCGCTGTTGCCAAGGGTCAGGTCGACGTACGAATCGGAGACGCGACGCAGCGTCTGCTCCGGTGTGGTGCCGGCGTCGACGGCGTCGGCCAGCGCCTCCTGCAGCAGCGCATAGCCCTGGCCGAGCGAGTCCCACAACAGCGCCTGCTTGCTGGGGAAGTGCCGGTAGATGCTCGGCCCGGCGATGCCGACTGCTGCTCCGATGTCGTCGATGCTGACCGCGTCGAACCCGTGCCGCGCGAACAGGGCTGCGGCTTCCCGACTGATCTTGTCCCGGCGCGACCCGGGTTCCCCGACGGGCTGCGGCGACGCATCCGGAACCGGGTCGGTCGGGAACTCGTAGCGCAGCACCCGCACAGCGAGCCCCGATAGCAGCCCCTCGAAGTCGTCGGTCTCGAGCCGGTGGAAGGAGATGCTGCTCATCGCGTTGACGGTCGCCGACGCCAGGAACGCGGCCTGGTCGTCGGCAAGTTCAGGCCTGATCTGCTGCAGCGTCCCCGCCAGGGTGACGATCGCGTCGCGCAGCCGACCGCGCAGCACCGCCCGGTGCGGGTCGTCGAGGTTGCGGGCCTCGCGCTGCCACAGCACACCGAGCGGCCGGTACGCCAGCGCGGTGCGGGCGGCGGTCACGGCGATGCCGTCCAGGTCGCGCGAGGGCAGCTCGGCCACCATGTCCCCGAACGCCTCGATGGTCCCGTCGATCGCGGCGTAGAGCAGGTCCGCCTTGCCGGCGAAGTGCCGGTAGAGCGCCGAGGGTCCGACGTTCACCGAGTCCGCGACGTCGGCGATGGAGACCTGCTCGTAACCGCGCTCGTAGAACAGCGTCGCCGCGGCAGTCCGGATCTGTGCGCGCCGGTTCCGGGGACGTTTGCCGCGGGCTGGAGGAGGGGAGATCAGACCGTCAACGGGTGTGACCATGACCACATCCTCTCGGGATCGTTGGTGTTGCAAGCGGTTCGGGACGCTGCGCTGCGAAGGCTAGGCAGGATTCACTTAGTGTGGCAGCATCAGCGAATCGCGGCTAGTTCAGAAGTCTGGCGTGATACTCACCAATCGTCAGGAGTGGGGCTCGATGGCGACTCAGTCGGCAATGGTCCGCACGCTGTCGCGCCCGCTCGTGCCCGTCGGAGACCTTTTCGGCTTCGCCCTCGACGTGCTCAAGGAGCTCTTCGTCCGGCCGTTCCAGTGGCGCGAGTTCTTCGACCAGTCCTGGTTCGTCACCCGGGTCTCGCTGCTCCCGATCTGCGCGATCACGATCCCCTTCGGTGCCGTGCTCTCGCTGCAGATCGGCTCGCTCTTCAACCAGCTCGGCGCCCAGTCCTTCACCGGCGCCGTCGCGGTGGTCGGCATCGTCCAGCAGGCGGCGCCGATCGCGACGGTGAGCATCGTCGCCGGCGCGGCCGGGACAGCGGTCGCCGCTGACCTGGGTGCGCGCAAGATCCGCGAGGAGCTCGACGCGATGGAGGTGCTCGGGATCTCGGTGATCCAGCGCCTGGTCGTGCCCCGGGTGCTGGCGATCGCGTTCATCGCGACCCTGCTGAACGGCGTCGCCACGCTGGTCGGCGTCGTCGGCGGCTACTCGTTCAACGTGCTGGTCCAGGGCGGCTCCCCGGGCGCCTACGTGCACGCGTTCACCGCACTGGCCCAGCTGCCCGACCTGTACGTCGGTGAGGTCAAGGCGCTCGTCTTCGGGATCGTCGCGGGCATCGTCGCCTGCCACCAGGGCATCCGTGCCCGGGGTGGGCCGCAAGGCGTCGGCAACGGCGTCAACCAGTCGGTGGTCGTCTCGTTCGTGCTGCTGTTCGTGGTGAACACGGTGCTGACGGTCGTCTACTACCAGATCGTTCCGCCGAAGGGGTTCTGATGACTCTCGTGCGGGGTGCCGGCGAACCGGCTCGCGAACCTGGCTGGATCGCCCGCGCCTGGCAGGCGACGTACGACGTCCTGAGCGACCTCGGCGACCAGGTCCAGTTCTACGGCAAGAGCCTGGTCGGCATTCCCAAGGTGATGACCCGCTACCGCCGCGAGGTCTTCCGGTTGCTCGCCGAGGTGGCACTCGGGCGCGGCGCCCTGGTGCTCGTCGCCGGCACGCTCGGCATCATCGTCTTCGAGGTGCTCGCGGTCGGCAGCGTCGTCGGCCTGGTCGGCTACCAGGGTCTCAAGCAGGTCGGCATCCAGCCGTACGTCGGCTTCCTGTCGGCGTACTTCAACACCCGCGAGGTCGCGCCGCTGGTGGCCGCCAACGCCCTGGTTGCCACCGTCGGCGCCGGGTTCACCGCCCAGCTCGGTGCGATGCGCATCTCCGAGGAGATCGACGCCGTCGAGGTGATGGCGATCCCGTCGATCCCGTACCTGGTCAGCACCCGGGTGATCGCGGCCTTCCTGGCGGTGATCCCGTTGTACTTCGTCGGCCTGATCGGCACGTACGCCGCGACCCAGGCCGTCTCGATCCACTACTACGGCCTGACCGCCGGCACCTACAACCACTACTTCAACCTGTTCCTGCCGCCGATCGACGTCCTGTACTCGTTCGCCAAGGTGCTCGTCTTCTCGATCATCCTGACGATGATCTGCTGCTACTACGGCTTCACCGCCAAGGGTGGACCGGCCGGCGTCGGCGTCGCGGTCGGTCGCGCCGTCCGGCTCTCGCTGGTGATCATCGTGATCGCCGACTTCTTCCTCAGCCTGGCGCTGTGGGGCTCCACCACGACCGTGCGGATTGCGGGCTGACCGGTCGTGAACTTCTGGCACCGACACTCGAAGCCGATCTCCGGCGTGGTCTACCTGGCGCTGATCGCGCTGCTGATCACGACGAGCATCATGGCGTTCGAGAAGAAGCTGCCCTGGCAGTCGGCCGCGACGGTCACCCTCACCACGACGGCGTCCGGCCTCGAGCTCAACCAGCACTCCGACGTGAAGTTCCAGGGCCTGCGGATCGGTGAGGTCCGCAGCATCACCTCGAACGGCAGGCTCGCCACGATCACGCTGGCGATCGACAACAACCGGTTGGGCCTGCTGCCCGACAACATCGACGCTGCGATCGTGCCGAAGACGCTGTTCGGCGAGAAGTTCGTCGACCTGCGGATGCCCAAGGTCCCCGACGCGGCGCGGCTCACGGCGGGTGGCGTGATCCGGCAGTCCACGACGTCGGTCGAGATCGGCACGCTGTTCAGCAAGCTTGTCCCCGTCCTCAACGCGCTCCAGCCGCAGCAGCTCTCGATCATCCTCAACAACCTCGCCCAGGCCCTCGACGGACGCGGTCAGAGCCTGGCCGACGGACTCAACCAGTTCACCTCGTTCCTGACCAAGGTCGACCCGCACCTCGACACCTTCACCCACGACATCGGGCAGTTCGCGACGACGGCGAACATCTACGCCAACAGCGCGCCGGACCTGCTCAAGGTGCTCTCGTCGGCCGCCGGGATCAGTCGCGAGCTGCTGATCCCCAAGGACCAGGAGTTCGGGTCGTTCCTCGACCAGGTGACCGCGACCGCGGCCGAGACCAAGCAGGTGCTGGCCCAGAACGCCGACAACCTGATCCGCCTGTCCGGCCGGTCGCTGCCGGTGCTCGCCCTGCTCGACCAGTACTCCAGTGCGCTTCCGTGCTTCCTCAAGGGGCTGCACACGTTCAGCATCCTGAGCGACCAGGCGATCGGTGCCCGCGGTCCGTTCACGAACCTGATCATCGACGTGATCAGCAACAACGGTCCCTACAAGAACCCCGCGGACCTGCCGAGCAACCCGACGCACGACGGCAACAACGCCACGCTGCCCGCGGACATCCCGGGCTGGGCTCCGCACTGCCCGCAGTTCTCCGACGAGGTGCTCGCGCTCAAGGACGCCGGCCCGAACACGATGCCGTTGCAAGGCACCCCGCTCAACGTGGCCCAGTCCTCGGCGGCCACCTCCGCGCCGCCGAGCGCCGCAGTCCAGGAAGCCCGTACGGCGCTCGCCCGCGCCCTGGCTGCCCAGTCGCTCGGCGTGCCGCAGGCCCAGGTGCCCGGCTTCGCCGACCTGCTGGTCGCGCCGATGCTTGGGGACGGGCAGGTGACCGTCCGATGAGCCAGATGCAGAGCCGGATCCCGTCGTCGGTCTACAAGGTCGCGATCTTCACCGTGATCACCGTGCTGTCGATCGCCCTGCTGGGCAGCCTGATCGGCAACATCAGCCTGGCATCGCAGCACAGCTACTACGGGTTGTTCACCGATGCGACCGGCGTCTTCAAGGGTGACCGCGTGCGGGTCTCCGGTGTCGAGGTCGGGTCGGTGAAGGGACTGAAGCTCGTCGACGTCGAGGGTCACCAGCTGGCCCGGGTCGAGTTCAGCGTGGACTCGACGGTCCCGGTGTACGCCAACGCGCAGCTGCAGCTGCGCTACGAGAACATCGTCGGCCAGCGCTACCTGAACATCAGCGAGTCGCCGCAAGCAGGCGGACTGGCGAAGGCCGGCTCGACCTTCCCGGACACCCAGACCGCGCCGGCGCTCAGCCTGACCCAGCTCTTCAACGGCTTCCAGCCGCTGTTCCGGGCGCTGGACCCGGCCCGGCTCAACGAGTTCAGCTTCGAGCTCGTCCGCGCGCTGCAAGGCGAGTCGGGTGCGCTCGCCGACCTGATGAGCAACACCGCCCAGCTGACCAACACCATCGCCGACAAGGACTCGGTGATCGGCAGCGTGGTCAGCAACCTCGACACGGTGCTGCAGACCGTCGGTGACCGGGACCAGAAGCTCACCGGTCTGATCGTGCAGTTCCGCAACCTGATGTCCGGACTGGCGAGCCAGAGCGACGTGATCGGCGCCAGCCTGCCCTCCTTGGACAACCTGCTCACCGCCACGTCGGGCACGCTGCAGCAGATCCGCTCGCCGTTGAAGTCGAGCATCGGCTCGCTCGGCAGCATCGCCAGCAGCCTGTACGCCGACCGCGCCACGCTGGACCACTCGTTGCGGACGCTGCCCTTTGCCCTCCGCACGCTGGCCCGGACGGCGTCGTACGGGTCCTGGTTCAACTTCTACGTCTGTGGCCTGCAGCTCAACGTGACGCTGCTCAACGGCACGGTGAACCTGGGCAACGTCGGCGGCGCGGCCAACGAGCGCGACACGGTCTGCGGCGGAGGTGTCGGATGAGCGTCCCCCGCACCGATGCGCAGCTGGTCCGGATCGCCGTGATCGGTCTGCTGCTGATGGCCGTCGTCTTCACGCTGGCGGTCAACTTCCAGCGGCTGCCGCTGCTGGGCAACGGCACCGAGTACCGCGCCGAGTTCACCGACGCGGCCGGACTGGTGCCCGGCGAGGAGGTCCGGATCGCCGGCATCAAGGTCGGCACGATAACCGGCCTCAAGCTCGCCACCGGCGGCAAGGGTGCGCACGTGGTCGTCACCTTCACCGTCAAGGGCGTCGACCTCGGCGACGCCACGACCGCGGGCATCGAGGTCAAGACCCTGCTCGGCCAGCACTACCTCAGCGTCACACCGGCCGGCAGCGGTTCGCTGGCCAAGGATGCGGTGATCCCGCTGGCGCGGACGACCACGCCGGTCAACATCGTGCCGGCTTTCCAGCAGCTCACCACCGACAGCCAGCAGATCGACACCGCCCAGGTCGCGAAGGCGTTCGACGTACTTGCGACGACGCTGAGCAAGACCGCTCCGCAGATGACCCAGACCCTGCGCGGCCTCTCGCGGCTGTCGGAGTCGATCACCTCGCGCGACGAACAGGTGCGGGCGCTCTTCCAGCGGACCAACCAGGTCTCCGGCATCGTCGCGGCGCGCGACCAGGACATCGCCCAGCTGCTGACCGACACCAACACGGTGCTGGCCGAGCTCGACCGGCGTCGCGCGACGATCACCAGCATCATCAACGGCACCGGCGCGCTGGCCCGTCAGCTCAGCGGTCTGGTCAGCGACAACCGCAGCCAGCTCGCGCCCGCGCTGGCCAAGCTCAACGGCGTGCTCGCAGTGCTTCGGGCCAACCGGGCCAACCTCGACCAGGCGCTCCGGGTCGCGGCGGTCTACGGACGCGAGTTCGTCAACGTCGGCGGCAGCGGGCACTTCTTCGACACCACGATCAAGGCGCCGCACGGACTGGCGCTCTGCGAGAACGGGCAGCTCCCCGTCGGGCTCGGCGCGATCCTCGACCCGATCCTGTCGGCGCTCAACAAGGCCCAGAACAACAGCGACAAGCCGTGCCTGCCGGTCGGACCCGCGGCGGTGACGCCATGAGCCTGCTCGGAACCCGCAAGATCCTCACCGGCGCGGTCGTCGTGCTGCTCGTGCTGGCCGGCGTCCTCCTGGTGCGCTCGAGCCAGACGAAGGACCACACCCTCACGGCCACCTTCACCCGCACTACCAGCCTGTACGCCGGAGCGAAGGTCAAGGTGCTCGGCGTACCGGTGGGCCAGGTCGACTCGATCAAGGTGGTCGGTACGTCGGTCCAGGTGAAGATCTCCTACGACGCCTCGGTGCCGCTGCCCAGCGACGTGCACGCGCTGATCGTGCCGCCGTCGATCGTCGGCGACCGCTTCATCCAGCTGGCCCCGGCGTACACCTCGGGTGCGACCCTGCCGAACGACGCCCACCTCGGGTTGAACCGCACCGCGGTCCCGGTCGAGCTCGACGACACCTACAGCGCGCTGGACAAGTTCGCCGCCGGCCTCGGTCCGAACGGTGCCAACAAGGACGGCGCCCTGTCCCGGTTGGTGACGGCGACGGCGCAGAACATCAGCGGTCACGGTGCCGCGTTCAACGCGACGATCCGCCAGCTGGCCGGGGCGATCAGCACCTTGACCGGCAGCAGCAGCGACATCAACGCCACCGTGGTGAACCTGGCGGCGCTGACCGGGACGCTGGCCGGCAAGGACACCGAGCTGCGCGCGTTGGTCACCAACCTGGCCCAGGTCGGTGGCGAGCTGAACGGCCAGCGGACGAACATCAGCAGCTCGGTCGTCCAGCTCCAGCAGGCGCTCGCGATGGTCAACACGTTCCTCAAGGACAACCGGGCAGCGATCCGGACGAGCATCAACGGGACCCGCGACGTGTCCGCGGTGCTGGCGCGGCGTACCACCGAGCTGTCCCAGCTGCTCTCGCTCGCGCCGGTCGGCCTGACCAGCCTGGCGAACATCTACATCCCGACCAACTGGGACCCGAGCAAGCCGTGGTTGTCGACGATCGCGGGCCGCACCGGGTCGGCCGACCTGCGCGGAGCCCTCGGTGACGACCTCGACACCCAGCTCGGCTTCACCCTGGAGGCCCTCTGCGCGGCACTGCCGGCTGCCCAGCAGGTCCAGCTGACGGCGTTCTGCTCGACGTTGACCTCGGTCGGCGGCAACCTCGGTTCCCTGCTGAGCATGGCGATCGAGCACGGCCTGACCGCTCCGAAGGTCGGCGCGACGTCGTTCCGCAGCCTGATGGTGGGTCCGCAATGAAGCCGATGACGAGGGGAATCGAGCGGCTCAACCACCGGGGATGGGCTGTCCTCATGGGCAGCGTCCTGCTGTCGGGGTGCGCGTACAACGGCGCCAGCAGCCTGCCCCTGCCGGGAGCGATCGGTGGCAAGGACACGTACCCGGTCACGGTGATCCTGCCGGACGCGACGAACCTGGTGGCGAAGGAGACCTGCCGCGCGAACGACACCGTGATCGGCAGCGTCGAGTCGGTCACCCTGGACAAGGACCTGCACGCCCGGGCGGTCTGCCGGATCCGCAACTCGGTCGACCTGCCGGCCAACGTCACCGCGTCGCTGAGCGAGACCAGCCTGCTCGGCGAGCGCTTCGTCGCGCTCGACCCGCCTGCCGGCGCCCAGCCGACCGGATCGCTGGCGCACGGCACGGTGCTGCCGATCAGCAGCACCCAGTCCGACCCGGACGTCGAGGTCGTCTTCGGCGCCCTGTCCCAGGTGCTCAACGGGGGCAGCCTGGGCAGCATCGAGACGATCACCCGCGAGCTCAACACCGCCTTCGCCGGGTCCAACCTCGGCGGCAGCATCAACGAGATCGACAAGGTCGTCGCCAAGTTCAACGACCACCGCTCCGACATCACCGCGTCGCTCGTCTCGCTCGACCGGCTGACCAGCCGGCTGGCGGCGCAGCGGACCACGATCGCCCAGGCGCTGGACTCGATCCCCGGTGGTCTGGCGGTGCTGGACCGTCAGCGCACCAAGCTGGTGGCGACGCTGCAGAAGCTCTCCGACCTGTCGTCGACCGCCGTACCGCTGATCAACGAGACCCGGGCGAACACCGTCGCCGACCTCAAGCACCTCGCGCCGGTGCTGTCCCAGCTGAGCAAGGCCGGCGATGAGCTGGCCCTGAGCCTGCAGCGGATCGCCACCTTCCCGTTCCCGGCCAACGGCCTGTCGACCATCAAGGGTGACTTCGCCGGGTTCTACGGAACGGTCGAGATCGACGTCGACCTGCTCAACCACCTGCTCGGCCTGAACACCCAGGCACCCCTAGGCACCTCCAGGACGCCGCTGCCGACCAAGGGTGCGGCCACCCTCCCGACCAACCCGCTCGCCGGGATCCTGCAGCCGGTCACCGGTGGTCTCAGCAACCTCCTGAACTCGCTCCTGGGAGGCAAGCCGTGACCACGCTGCTGACGAAGATCCAGCTGATGGCGTTCACGCTCGTGACCGTGCTCGCCGTCAGCTACGGCGCGGTCAACTACTTCCACGTGAGCACGGTGTTCGCGCCGAGCTTCCAGGTCAAGGCGCAGTTCAAGACCTCGGGGGGCATCTACGCACGTGCCGACGTGGACCTGCTCGGGACCAGGGTCGGCTCGGTCCGCCAGATCATCCCGGGACCGGGGACCGGGACGACGGTGGTGCTCGCGCTGGACCACGGCGTCAGGATCCCGCGCGACGTGACCGCGGCGATTGGTGACAAGTCCGCCATCGGTGAGCAGTACGTCGAGCTCGAGCCGAAGACCGCGGGTGGGCCGGTGCTCGCCGACGGCGACGTGATCCCGCTGAGCCGCACGTCCTCGCCGATCGACGTGGCCCAGCTGCTCGGCGACCTGAACTCGCTCGCCGGATCGATCCCGGCCGGCGACCTGGCCACGGTGATGAAGGAGCTCTCGACCGGGCTCGACGGTGTCGGCGGGACGCTGGGTCACCTGATCGACAACGCCAACCAGCTGACGAAGACATCGCTTCGAGGGGTCGACAGCCTCAACAGCTTGATCACCGAGGCGAGCACGGTCCTGGACACCCAGGTCGCGAAGGGGACCGAGACGGCGTCGTACCTGAACTCGCTGGGCAGCCTGACCGCGCAGCTGCGCTCGATCGACGGCTCCTTCGACGCGTTGTTCGCCAACGGGATCCGGGCCGGGACCCAGGTCAGCAACCTGCTCGCTGACAACCAGGCCGCCCTGCCGGTGCTGCTCAACCAGCTCGTCTCGGTGACCACGGTCGCCTCGGACCACGTGCCGGCGATCCGCAAGACGCTGGTGATCTTCCCCTACGCCCTCGAGGTCGGCGCGACCGGCGTACGTCGGTGCGGTTCCTACAACCCGCAGACCGGAGCCCCCGTCCAGGCCACCTGCCGGTACGACGCCCAGGGCCGGCCGATCTACAGCGCCTACCTCTCGCTGCAGCTGCCGCTGCCCCCGAACGCGCCGTACTACCCGTGCACCCAGGGCTACCAGGGGACCGTGAAGTACACGCCGAACGGGATCCCGGTGAAGGGCGGCGCCAAGGAGACCGTCGACAGCCCGGTCAACTACAACGCCCAGTGCACCGCGAAGCCGAACGACCCGAACACCCCGCTGGTGCGCGGCGCGCAGAACGTGATCGGACACACCACCGACTCGCCGCGGGTCGCGCCCGGCTACGGATTGGCGCTCTACGACCCGGTGTCGGGGGTCGTGGCCAGCCCCGATGGCTCGTACCGTGTGAACGGCACGAACAGCTCGACGCCGCCGACCGGCCCGGCCGGCCTGGCCTGGTTGATGAACAGCCCGATGGAAGGCGCTGAATGACGGCACGACCCCGATGGTTGACCCTGGTTCTGGTTGCGGGGGTCGGCTTGACCGGCTGCTCTTTCAGCGGCAGCAGCGACAACGGTGTCGACCCGGGCATGCTGGTGGCGGCGCGGCAGGAGGCGACCAACTTCTTCAGCCTGGACTACCGGCACGCGGCCGCCGACGTGAACAAGGTGCTCGCGCTCGCGACCGGCACCTTCAAGAACCAGTACGCCGCGCGCCGTACCGAGGTGATCACCGGGGTGACGAGCAAGAAGCTGATCGTCACGGCGACGATCCCGCAGGGCGGCGCGGCCGTCGAGTACTTCGACAAGACCCACGGCCAGGTGCTCATCGGGGTGGACGTGACCACGACGACGGCCGCCACCGGCTCCAGCGCCGGCTCGAACCTGGTCGACCGCTACCGGGCGCGGATCGTGCTGACCAAGATCGGCGGCCACTGGCTGGTCTCGGGCCTGGACCAGGTCGGGTGATCGCCGTGAAGAGACTTGCTGTTGGTGCGGTCCTGCTCCTTGCGCTGACCGGGTGCGGCTCGTCGAATCCGCAACCGACGGTCACGCCGAAGCTCAACGCCGACGGCAGCTACCGGGTCGGGACGGTCGGCAACGCCGATGAGGTCGCCGCCGTGAAGGCCGCCACCAAGGCACTCCCGATCGCGTTGTCCTACGACTACCGCTCGCTCGACACGTCGCTGTCCAGGGCGACCGCCTTGATGACGACGGCCTTCGCTGCGAAGTTCCGAACGACGTTCAACGCGACCACCCGCACGATGGCGGTCGACAAGCAGGCGATCACCAGCGCGCTGGTCCGTGGCGCCGGGATCGTCGGCCCCATCCAGAACGGCCGCGCACTGGTCATCGTGTTCCTCGACCAGGTGCTGGTCTCGAGCAAGGACAAGAAGGCGAGCGACCCGCTCAGCGTCAGCCAGAACCGGGTGCACGTGTCACTGGTCAAGGAGAAGGGCCAGTGGAGGGTCAGTGACATCGAACCGTTCTGACCACGTGAGC
>JACXTT010013008.1_pt1 | contig 11000 bp, 13 predicted proteins | sample 9270951 | NCBI WGS metagenome assembly JACXTT01 (sample SAMN15532306, study PRJNA645909) | rock metagenome | isolation source: weathered quartz diorite | place: Puerto Rico | collected 2017-06-21 | reverse complement strand
TTCCCGTTCAGTCCCGCGATGGCCATGGTGGCGTCGTGCCCGATGACCAGCGCGGCGACCTGGTTCACCGCTTCGGGGATCACCGGGTTCACCTTGCCCGGCATGATGCTCGAGCCCGGCTGGGTGGCGGGCAGCTCGATCTCGTTCAGGCCCGTGCGGCCGCCCGAGGTGAGGAGGCGGAGGTCGTTGGCGATCTTCATCAGGCCGACGGCGAGCGTGCGCAGCGCGCCCGAGGTCTCGACCGCCGCGTCGCGGTTCTGCATCGCCTCGAAGCGGTCCGGCGCCACCACGAAGGGCAGCCCGCTCGCCCGTGCAAGCTCGGCGGCGACCCGTTCGCCGAAGCCGGGCGGCGCGTTGATCCCGGTGCCGAGCGCGGTGCCTCCGATGGGCAGCTCGGCCAGGTGCGGCAGCGTCGCCTTGACCCGCGCGATGCCGTGCCGGACGACGCTCGCGTAGCCGCCGAACTCCTGCCCGAGCGTCATCGGGACGGCGTCCTGGAGATGCGTGCGGCCCGACTTCACCACGTCGACGAAGGCGCGGGCGCGGTCCTCGAACGCCGCTGCCAGCTCGTCCAGCGCCGGGAGGAGCGCGCGCGTGATCTCGGCGTAGGCGGCCACGTGGATGGCGGTCGGGAACACGTCGTTGGTGCTCTGGCCCATGTTCACGTGGTCGTTCGGGTGGACGACCGCCTTGTCGCCGCGCCGGGCGCCGAGCAGCTCGAGCGCGCGATTGGTGATCACCTCGTTGGCGTTCATGTTGGTCGAGGTGCCGGAGCCGGTCTGGAAGACGTCGACCACGAACTCGCCGTCGAGCTTCCCCTCGGCCACCTCGCCGGCGGCGCGCGCGATGGCGTCGGCGAGCTGCGGCTCGAGGAGGCCGAGCGCGGCGTTGACGCGCGCGCACGCGCCCTTGATCGTTCCGAGGGCGGCGATGAAGCTCCGCGGGAAGCGCAGGCCGGAGACGGGGAAGTTCTCCACCGCCCGGGCCGTCTGCGCGCCGTAGTAGGCGTTCGCGGGGACCGTCATCTCGCCCATGCTGTCACGCTCGGTACGCGTCTCGGCCATGGACCGAGCCCCTATCATCTCGACCGCGAAAAAAAAGGGGCCCCTCGCGGGGCCCCTCCGGGCACATGGCGCGGCGTGGGCCGCGGCTTAGAGCGTGGTCGTCGTCGGGAGGAGCGTCGAGGTGGTCGTAGTGGTCGCGTTGCAGGTGCCGTCCGCCGCGCAGGCGTCGCAGCAGCTCGCAAAGTTACCGACGCAGCCGCCCTTGGCCTCGCACGATCCGTCGGCCCGGCGCACGCCACACTTGCTGTGGCCGTGGCCGCTCTGATTCGCGAGGCAGCAGGTGACGAAGCCCGGCTTGCCGCAGGTGGAGCGCGCGGCGCACTTCTTCACGGCCCCCTTGCAGCTCTTGGGCAGGACGTTGGCGGTGACCTCGTCGTTCGCGTGCTTGGCGACGCAGCTCACGTACTCGCCGTGGTTGGTCGCGCTCGCGCAGTCGCACGACATCGCGATGTCCGAGCGCGCCTGGGCGCGCTTCGACCCGTCGGGATCGTCGTCCTGGCAGCCGGCGAACCCGAGATTGGCCGTGCCCAGGACGACGGCGGCGATGAGGAGCCCTCGAACTACGAACTTCATCTGATGTCCTCCTTCATTACGGCCCGCGGGGCCCGGGCCAGGGTAGCGTCCAGTATCCCGGTCAGCAGGCGGAACTCAAGCACAAAAAAGAGGGGCCCCTTGCGGGGCCCCTCCATGCGGAGATCGATGTGGGTTACGGGCCAGGAATCGTGGTCGGGGGCACCGACGTCGTGGGGAGAATCGTGCTCGTCGTGGTGGTCGTCGGCACGCAGCCTGACGCATTGCATGCGTCACAGCAGCTGGCGTAGTTGCCCACGCACTCGCCGGCGTCGGCGCACTTCGTGGCGTCCTTCTTGATCTTGCACTTGGTCGTGCCGTTCTTGGTGACGCAGCAGGTGACGGCGCCCGGCTTGCCGCAGGTGGAGCGCGCGGCGCACTTCTTCACCGCGCCCTTGCAGCTCTTGGGGAGCACGTTGTTGGTGACCTCGTCGTTCGTGTGGCTGGCGACACAGCTCACGTAGTCGCCGTGGTTGGTCGCCATCGCGCAGTGGCAGACCATGTCGATGTCGGCCCGCGCCTGCGCGCGCTTGGAGCCATCGGGGTCGTCCGTGTCGCAGCTGGCCAGGCCGACGTTGGCCGCTCCGAAGACCAGCCCCGACACGATCAGCGCTCTCAGCAATCCTCGCATCTGATGATTCTCCTTTCCCGCTCGGCCCCGTGCCGAGGCTCGCGCGAATATCGCCGACGCTCCGCGCAGTTGGCAAGCAAAAAATCACTACCGACTAGACGTGATAAGGGGCGCGGACGGACGGGAGGATTTTCTCCTACCAATGGGCAGCGCCCGCCGTTAGCCCTTGACGACGATCAGGGGCCGGAGGCGCGCCACGCGGCGCGCGAGGCCGGCCCGATCGACGACCTCGACCACGTCGGCGACGTCCTTGTAGGCCCACGGCATCTCCTCGGCGACCCCGCGGAGCGACTGCGCGCGCACCACCACGCCTCGCCGTGCGAGCTCCGCCACCAGGTCGAGCCCGCGCCCCATCTTCTTCGCCTGGGCGCGACTCATGAGCCGTCCCGCGCCGTGGCAGGTCGTGCCGAACGTCTCGGCCATCGCTCCTGCGGCGCCGACGAGGAGAAACGAGTAGCGGCCCATGTCGCCCGGGATGATGACCGGCTGCCCGAGCGGCCGGAGATGCGCGGCGAGCGCCGGGTGGCCGGGGCCGAAGGCGCGCGTCGCCCCCTTGCGATGCACGCACACCCGCCGCCGCCGGCCGTCGACGACGTGCTCCTCGAGCTTCGCGATGTTGTGGCAGACGTCGTAGACGAGCGCGAAGCGCAGCGCGGCCGGCCCGCAGCCGAGCGCGGCCGCGAAGGCGCGCTCCGCGAGCCCGCTCATCACCTGCCGGTTCGTCCAGGCGAAGTTCGCCGCCGCGGCCATCGCCGCCAGGTACTGCCGGCCCTCCGGCGAGCGGAGCGGCACGCAGGCCAGCTGGCGGTCGGGCATGGTGATCCCGTAGCTGGCCATGGCCCGGCCCATGGTGCGGAGCGCATCGTCGCACACCTGGTAGCCGAGGCCGCGCGAGCCGGAGTGGATCATCACCATGACCTGCCCCGCCGCGAGCCCGAGCGCGGTCGCCGCGTGTGCGTCGTACACCTCGTCCACGCGCTGCACCTCGAGGAAGTGGTTCCCGGAGCCGAGGGTGCCGACCTGGCTCCGCCCGCGCTCGAGCGCCGTGTCCGAGACCGCGTCCGGGTCGGCGTCGCGGAGACAGCCGCCCTCCTCCGTCGCGTCCAGGTCCGACGCGCGCCCGAACTGGTTCGCCACCGCCCAGGCGGCACCCCGCGCGAGCATCTTCTTCTCCTCCGCCTGCGTCAGGCGGGGGATGGCGCCCTCGGAACCCACCCCCGCCGGGATCGTCTGGTAGAGCGCGTCGCCGAGGCGCGCGAGATGGGGCGCCAGGTCGTCGGCCGCGAGCCCGGTGCGGAGGAGCCGCACGCCGCAGTTCACGTCGAAGCCGATGCCGCCTGGCGAGATCGCGCCCTCCTCGGCGTCCACCGCGGCGACGCCGCCGATCGGGAAGCCGTAGCCCCAGTGGATGTCAGGCATGGCGAGCGCGTGGCCGACGATCCCGGGCAAGTGCGCGACGTTGGCGACCTGGGAGAGGGCCGGGTCGTCCCGTAGCCCGGCCATCAGCTTCTCGCTCGCGTAGATGCGACCGGGAACGCGCATGCCGCCCTGGCGGGGGATCTCCCAGACGCAGTCGGCGATGCGGCGCAGCTCCACGGTCAGACGTCGAGAATGACGCGCGCCCACCAGCCGCCCGCCGTCTCGCGCACGGCGAGCTGGTGGTAGGTGACGCCCTTCACCTCGGTATGGAGGTGGTGGCGCGCGCGGTCAACGGGCTCGCCCGCGCCCCGGGCGCGGAGCGCGCCGGCGCTCACCTCGTCGACCGTGAGCTCGCTCACAGCGAACCGTCCGGCCTGCAGGCGGACGAGGAGGTGCTGCAGCCAGTCGTGCAGCAGGGCCTCGCGGTCCTCCGCGGCGAGGGCGATCACGATCGACTGGCGCGGCTCGACCGTCGCCAGGTCGATCATGAGCGCGAGCATGCCGAGCCCCGCGCGCTCGAAGAGCAGCGGCAGGCTCGGCGCCTCCACCTCGAGCCCCACGTCGGCGGTGTGCTCGAGCTCGCGCACGCCGGGGCCGAGATCGCGCGCCCGGGTGACCATCGTGCCTAGGCGGGATCGGGGACGTCGGCGCCGGCGACCTCGACCAGCATGCCGTGCGCGTCGACCGGGCGCACGTACCAGCGCTCGGCGGCGCCGCGCGCCTCCACCCGGGCGTGCTTCAGGCCGTCGCGCGCCTGCTTCGGGTCGTCGACCCGGAGCTCCATGGCGAACATCCCCTCGCCGCGCTGGCGGAGGAAGAGGCCGGGCGGCGACTTGTCGTCGTGGGGCTGCACCAGCTCGAGGAGACAGTTCTCCGCCCGCACGAACACGTGGCGCGCGCCGAGGCTCGGTACGTCGCTCGGGTCGCCGAGCCGGGTCATGCCGAGCGCGCCCTCGTAGACGGCGAGCGCGCGCTCCAGGTTGCGGACCACGAGGACGAGCGAGGCGAGGCGGGTCATGCAGGCCTCCTGGGTCAGTGCGCGGGCTCCGCCGCGCGGCGGCTCTCGTGCTCGATCTGGATGGTGACGTGCTCGATGCGGAAGTCCCGCGCGCAGACCTCTGCCATGGCCGCGAGGATGGCGTCGTCCGCGTCGTGGTCGACCGCCACCACGGCGTGGGCCGAGAGCGCATAGCGCCCGGTGGTGAGGCTCCACACGTGGAGGTCGTGCACCTCGTCCGTCCCCGGCACGCGCTCGAGCGAGGCGCGGAGCGCGTCGAGATCGATGTGCGCCGGGACCGCCTCCATGAGCACGTCCACCGCCTCCCGCACCAGCGCCCACGAGCTGACGAGGATCAGCGCGGCGATGAGCCCGCTCGCCACCGCATCGGCGGCGGTCCAGCCGGTCAGCACGATGATCAGGCCCGCCGCCGCCGCGCCCACCGAGCCGAGGAGGTCCGAGAGCACGTGGAGGTAGGCGCCGCGCAGGTTCAAGCTGGTGGCGCTGTGCGCGCGCAGACGGCGCGCCACGAGCGCGTTCACCACCAGGCCGGCGAGCGCGAAGGCCAGCAGCCCGCGGCCCGCCACCGGGGGCGGCGCCTGGAAACGCCGCCACGCCTCGGTGACGAGGAACACGACGACCACCCAGAGCACCATGCCGTTCACCAGGGCGGCCAGGATCTCGGCCCGGTAGTAGCCGAAGGTCTTCGTCTGGCTCGCCGGCCGGTCGCAGATCCGGATCGCGAAGAGCGTCAGCCCGAGCGCCGCCAGATCGGTGAACACGTGGGCCGCGTCGCTCACCAGCGCGAGGCTGTTGGTGAGGTAGCCGCCCACCAGCTCGGCGACGCAGAGGAGCGCGGTGACGGCGAGGCTACTTCGCACGGCACCGAGCTCGCGGGCGTGATCGCGCGCGTGCATGCGCCCCGTCCCCCTCAGGGGCGCTCGTAGTCGACCAGCGAGAAGGTCTCGATGCCTTCCAGCCGGCGGCGACCGCCGAGGAAGCCGAGCTCGATCACGAAGGCGCACGCCAGCACCTCGCCCCCGCAGCGGCGCACCAGCTCGACCGCCGCCGCGGCGGTGCCCCCGGTGGCGAGCAGGTCGTCGATGATGAGCACGTGGTGGCCGCGGCCGATCGCATCGTGATGGATCTCCAGGGTGTCGCTGCCATACTCGAGCTCGTAGCGCGCGGCGTAGGTCTGCGCGGGGAGCTTCCCCGGCTTGCGCACGAGCGCGATGCCGGTGCCGAGCCCGTAGGCCACCGCGGCGCCGATCAGGAAGCCACGCGATTCGATGCCGAGCACCACGTCCGCACGGCCACGGTAGCGGTCGACGAAGCGGTCGACCAGGGCGCGGAACGCGTCGCGGTCGGCGAGCAGCGGCGTGATGTCGCGGAAGACGATCCCCGGCTTCGGAAAGTCGGGGATGTCGCGGATGTGGCGCCGCAGATCAATCATCCCCTCTCTCTACCACATTCGTCCGCCGCAGCACCGCCCCGCTCGCGGAGACCGCCGGGAGGTAGAAGAGGGGGTTGCGCGCGACGTTGTCCTTGCGCACCTCGAAGTGCAGGTTCGGGCCCGACGTCTTGCCGCTGACGCCGACCACCGCGATCACCTCGCCCTGCCGCACGTCCGTGCCCGCACGCACCCGGTTCTCGCGGTTGTGCGCGTAGACGGTCGCGTAGCCCTCGTCGTGCGCGACGATCACGAGGTTGCCGTAGCCGCGCAGGTGGTCGCTGTAGAGCACGCGGCCGGCGCGCGCGGCGCGCACCGGGGCCCCCTCGCGGGCGCTGATGTCGATGCCGTCGTGGTGGGTCGCCCCGCGCGGGCCGAAGGTCGAGGTCACCACCCCGGTTTCCAGCGGCCACACGAAGGGCGCCGCGCCGCGCGGCAGCTCCGGCGGCAGGGGGCGGTCGCCTCGCGCGCTCTCCGGCGTGATGACGCCGACCGGCAGCGCGCGACGCGCGCGTGGCACGACGATCAGCTGGCCCACCTCGATGCGCGTCGTGTCCCGGAGGCCGTTGGCGCGCGCGATCTCTTCGGGCGAGACGCCGTACGCCTTGCCGATCCGGTAGAGGCTCTCGCCCCGCTCGACCCGGTGGCGGAGACCCGCCGGCCCGCCGCACGCGACGAGGCACGCCACCACCACCGCCGCCACCCCTCCCCGCCCGCGTCCCACCGTTCCCTACGTCTCCTCCCAGCCAAAGCTGCCGAGCAGCTTCACGAAGCGGCACTCGCCGAGATACTCCTCGACCAGCCCCTCGGGCTCGCGCCGGAGCCGGACCAGCGTCTGCAGCTCGTCCTCGCCCATGGGGAGCACGAGCCGGCCGTGCTCGGCGAGCTGCCCGAGGAGCGGCCGCGGAATCTGCGGCGCACCCGCCGTGACCACGATGGCGTCGTAGGGCGCCTCGGCCGGCCAGCCGAGCGTGCCGTCCGCCACCTCGACCCGGACGCGCTCGTCGTAGCCGAGGACGCGAAGCACCTGCACGGCGCGCTCGGCGAGTCGCGGGATGCGCTCGAGCGAGAGGACCCGGGCGCCCATCTCGGCGAGCACGGCCGCCTGGTAGCCCGACCCCGTACCCACCTCGAGCACGCGCGCCCCGGGCGCCAGCTCGAGCGCCTCGCTCATGAGGGCCACCATGTAGGGCTGCGAGATCGTCTGCCGCTCGCCGATGGGGAGCGGCGTGTCCTCGTAGGCGCGCTCGGCGAGCGCGGGCTCGACGAAGAGATGGCGCGGCACCTGGCGCATGGCAGCGAGCACCGCCGCGTCGTGGAAGCCCCGCGCCTCGAGCTGCTCGGCGATCATGCGGTGGCGCGCGAGCTCGAAGTCTACGGCCACGGGAACGCCAGCGCGCGCAGCGCGTCGAACGACTTGTAGTTGGTGAGGTCGAGGTGGATGGGCGTCACCGAGATGAGGCCGTGGCTCACGGCGTGGAAGTCGGTGCCCTCGGCGTCCTCGAACTCGAGCTCGTCCCCCCCGATCCAGTAGTACTTCTTGCCGCGAGGATCGACCTTCTCGATGATCGCATCCCCGTAGCGACGCCGGCCCATGCGCGTGAGCGCGAAGCCGCCCACCGGCTGCCCGTCGACCGGCGTGGGCACGTTCACGTTGAGCAGCGTGTCGGACGGCAGGCCGCGCTCGAGCACCCACGCCGCGAGCCGCCGCGCGAAGCGGGCCGCGCCCTCGAACTGGAACTCGCCCCGGCCGACGAGCGACACCGCGAAGGCGGGGAGTCCGAGCAGCGTCCCCTCCATGGCCGCCGACACGGTCCCCGAGTAGGTGACGTCGTCCCCCAGGTTGGCGCCCTTGTTGATCCCCGAGACGACCAGCGCCGGCCGGCGGCGGAGAATGCCATTCACGCCCAGGTTGACGCAGTCCGTAGGCGTGCCGTCAACGGCGTAGCGTCCGGGCCCGAGCGCCTCGACCCGCAGCGGCCGGTGGAGCGTGAGCGAGTGGCTGACCGCGCTGCGCTCGCGGTCCGGCGCCACCACCACCACCTCGCCGAGATCGCCGAGCGCCCGGGCGAGCGCCGCGATGCCCGCCGAGTGCACGCCATCATCGTTGGAAACCAGGATGAGCGGCGTGGCATCCATGCTGCGCTGCGCGCAGGGTGCCACCACCCCCGCCTGCCTGCAAGCTCACGTGGCGCCACCCCGAGAGTCGGGGCGAGCCGATTCGAACGGCCGACCACTCGCACCCCAAGCGAGTGCGCTACCTGGCTGCGCCACGCCCCGGCGCCCTCTCGCTACGCGACCCCCGGCGGGGAGTCAAGGCGCACGTCAAGCGCCTGACACCGTCCGCGCGGGTGGTAGCTTGCCAGCTTTTTGACGCTCCGGCCACGAGTGTCAATTTGGCCGCGCATCGCATCGGCCCGAGCCCCCCGGAAGGCAAAGAATTCGAGCATCGCCGCCCCGCCGCGCGCTGGCGCACGGGTTGCATTCTCGCCTGGCAGGCGGAGGGCAGTCCATGGCGAACCCATCGAGCGAGACGGCGGCGGTCGAAATCATGGCGCGCGAGCAGCTGGCGGAGCCGATCCGGGAGCGCACTCCCGAGAGCCTGGCAGATCTGTTCGCCCCCGACGTCGTCCTCCCCGAGCAGTTCTTCGAGGGCGCGCGGCGCGACAGCCAGGCCTCGGGCGAGAAGGCCCTCATGCTGGCGGTGCTCGAGGACGGCATCCGCTGCTTCCAGGAGCATCTCCGCAACCCGCGCTCGAATCCTCGCCTGCTCTCGCAGCAGGCCGAGGCATGGATCCGCGCCATCGACTACGAGTGGCCGTTCTCCTTCAACAACGTCTGCGAGACGCTCGGCATCGATCCCTCGGCGCTGCGCGGCGCACTGCTCGCCTGGAAGGCGCAGCGGCTGGCCGAGCGCCAGGTGAACGGCGGCCCGACGCCGACCGCGAAGAAGGTCTACCGGCTGCACCTGCGCACGAAGCGGACGTCGGCAGTTAGGTAGCGACCCGCGACCCATGTCGCGGGTCGGGAAGGACCCGAGAGTCTAGCGGGTCGTGGTCGTGCGACTGGCGTGCCGCGGCCGGCGGGGCCGGCGCGGCAGCACGCTCGCGGGGCGCGATGGGACCGGCGAGCTACTCGATCTTGAGCGGTGGAGCGGGGTCGCGCTCGAGCAGGCGGCAGAGGTCGGTCAGCTCGCGGCGAACCTCGTTCAGCGTCGTGTCTTCTGGGCCCGGGGCGTCCGCTGTCGGGCGGTGGAGGCGTTCGCGGAGGCGGCGTTTGGCGCCGTCGATGGTGTAGCGCTCGGCGTAGAGGAGGCGGCGGATCTCGAGCAGCGTTTCCACGTCCTTTCGGCGGTAGAGGCGGTGGCGGGAGTGGGTCTTCCCGGGGCGGAGGACGCTGAACTCGCTCTCCCAGTAGCGCAGCACGTAGGGCTTGACGCCGATCAGGCGGGCCACCTCGCCGATCTTGAAGTAGAGCTTGTCGGGCAGGTCGACGGGCATTGGTGGCTCCTCAGGCAGCGCCGTCCGTCCCCACGGCGGCGCCACCGTTCATCGTCTTCTTCAGTACCTGGCTCGCCTTGAAGGTGAGCACGCGCCGGCCGGAGATGACGATCTCGGCGCCGGTCTGCGGGTTCCGCCCCTTGCGCGGACGCTTCTCGTTGACGACGAAGTTGCCGAAGCCCGAGATCTTGACCTTCTCGCCGCGCTCGAGCCGCTGCTTCACCAGTTCGAAGATCGACTCCACGATGTCCGTCGCTTCCTTCTTCGAGAAGCCGACCTTCTCGTAGATGCGCTCCACGATGTCGGCCTTGGTCATGGTCATGCGGGCGGCTCCTTCAGGCCCGGAACTCGAGCGTGAATCGTCCCGTCAGGCGCGCGAGCACCGCGGCATGGAGGGCGTTCACCTCCTCGTCGGTCAGAGTCCGGTCGGGGGCGCGGTAGGCGATGGTGTACGCCAGGCTCTTCTTGCCCGCCGCGATCGGCACACCCCGGTAGCAGTCGAACAAGCGCACCAGCTCGATCTGCGGGTTCTGCAACGCCCGGATCTCCTCGAGGATGTCACCGGCCCTGAAGCCCTCGTCGACGACCACCGCGAGGTCCCGGGTGACGGCCGGGAATCTCGGCAACGGCTTCAGCGCAAGGCGGCGCGGAACATAGTGGCCGAGTTCCGTGAAGTCAAGCTCGGATACCCATACTTCCTCTGGAAGATCAGCGGATTGCGTGATCGCGGGGTGGAGCGCGCCGGCCACGCCCAGGGGCCGGCCGTCGATCTCGACCAGGGCGGCCTTGCCGGGATGGAGGAAGGGGCTCTCGCCCGCCGGCAGCCAGCGGGCGCGCCCGTCGAGGCCGAGGCAGGCGAGGAGATGGTCGAGCACGCCCCGCAGGTCGGCGAACTCGACCGCCGGCCCGCTCCGCTCGACGCCGCGCGGCGGCCAGGCGCCGGCGAGGAGCACGGCCACCGCCCGTGGCTCCTGCCGGGCGCCCTGCGCGTCCACCCCGTAGCCCTTGCCGATCTCGAAGGCGCCCACGAAGCTGGCCCCCTGCGCCCGGTTCAGGCGGAGCGCACGCACCAGGCCGGCGAGCGGCGAGCGGCGCAGCTCGCCCGTCTCCGACGACAAAGGATTCCGCACCGCGAGCGAGGCCAGCGCCCGGCCGACGAACCCGGGGAGGCGGCGGTTCGTCTCCGCGTCGGTGAACGCCAGGGTCACCATCTCGCTCAGGCCGGCCGCGACCAGCGCCTGCCGCATCCGGGCGGCGAGCCGCCGCGCCGGGGTGTCGTCGCCGGCGACGAGCGGCGCCTCCGGGAGGGCCACGGGGATGCGGTCGTAGCCGCCGAGCCGCGCGATCTCCTCCACCAGATCCTCTTCCT
>JACXTT010013007.1_pt1 | contig 11000 bp, 8 predicted proteins | sample 9270951 | NCBI WGS metagenome assembly JACXTT01 (sample SAMN15532306, study PRJNA645909) | rock metagenome | isolation source: weathered quartz diorite | place: Puerto Rico | collected 2017-06-21 | reverse complement strand
TTGGTGGCGGGTTCCGCAGATTCGATTTGGGCGCGAAGGTCGGCGATGATTTCGTCGTCGGAACGGTTGCGTTTTGACTTCAGTTTGATGGAGTAGTCGCCGCGATTGGCTTCGGTGACTGCGGCCAAGCCGAGCTGAAGGCCGGTGCGGCGGGAAGTTGTTTCGACTTCCGGCGTAGCGCGGAGAATTTCTTCGATGTGAAGAAGAATGCGGTTGGATTCTGCGAGAGAGCTTCCGGGCGGAGTGAAGTAGTCGAGAATGAAACCGCCTTCGTCCATTTCGGGCAAGAGATCGGTTTCGAGAAATTTGTAGGCGACAAACGAAAGAGCAACGATGAGAACGCTTCCGCCGACGAGGAGAATGGGGCGCTTCAGAAAGGATTGCATTACGCGCGAATAGAAATCGACGGCACGGGCAAAGAAGCCGGTGAGATGTTCGTCTTCGGCAGTGAGGATGTGCTGGGTTAGTGCGGTGGGCTCCGTTTCCTTTGACTCTTCACTGCTTGATGAAGCGGATGCAGCTGGAGTTAGTTCTTTTCGGCGGACGAGATATTGGCTGAGGGTTGGCGTCCAAGTGAGCGCGAGAAAGAGCGATGTGAAGAGCGCCACGGACATTGTAACGGCGAGCGCGCGAAAGAAGCTGCCGTAGACGCCAGTCATGGAAATGAGCGGAACGAAAACGACGATGGGCGTGATGGTCGAGCCGGTGAGGGGGATGATGAGCTCGCGCAAGGCGCTTTGGACGGATTCAAGGCGGTTCTGGCCGAGGTCGCGATGGGCGACGATGTTTTCGAGGACGACGATGGCGTCGTCAATGACGAGGCCGACGGCGGCGGCGAGGCCGCCGAGGGTCATGAGATTGAAACTTTGACCGGAGACGCTGAGGATAATGAAAGTGATTAGAAGCGTGACGGGGATGACGAGGCCGGCGATGAGAGAAGTTCCCCAATCGCGGAGAAAAAGTACAAGGATGACGGAAGAAAGAAGGATACCGAGAAAGACGGCGTCGCGAACGCTGGCGATGGAATCGTGGACGATCGTGGACTGATCGTAAAAGGGTTCGAGATGGACGCCGGGCGGGAGCGTGGACTGGAGCTCTTTGACCAAGTTGTGAACTTCGGCGGCGACGTCGAGCGTGTTGCTCTCCGGCTGGCGATTGACGTTGAGGAGAATGGCGGGTTTGCCGTTCGAAGTGACGATGGTGTAGACGGGAGCATTGGAGGGCGCGACGTTCGCAACGTCAGCGACGCGGATTGGAACTCCGGCTGGAGAATTCCTGATGGTGATTTGGCCGATTTCCTCTGGCGTGTGGACTTGACCGCTGACCAGGCCGAGCACCAAGTGATGCTCACTTTCGATTAAACCGGGAGATTCAATTACGTTCGTGCGACGAATGGCATCGAGGATGTCAGTGACGGTGATGCCGGCCGCGACGAGGCGCGCGGGGTCGGGCGTGACTTGAAATTCCGGAACGCGACCGCCTTGAATAATTACAGTGGCGACGCCGTTGAGGCGATTCATGCGCGGCTTGATGTCGTAGGTCGCGATTTCCCAGAGCTTCGAAGGGGGAATGCGATCCGAAGTGAGGCTGTAGCCGATGACAGGAAAAACGGCGAAGGTGAGGCGATGCGTCTCCACCTTTGCTGTGGGAGGAAGTTCGGACTGGAGGCGAGCGACGACGGCGTCCACACGCTGGAGGGTGAGGATCATGTCCGAATTCCAATCGAAGAAAAGATCGACTTCGGCAGAGCCGCGGCTGGTGATGGACTGAACTGTTTGCAAGCCGGGGACGCTGTTGACCGCTTCTTCGATGGGGCGCGTGACGGTCACGAACATTTGATCGATCGGCATGACGCCGTTGTCCACACCGATGACGATGCGGGGAAAATCCGTCGAGGGAAAAACGGAGACGGGCATCGTGAAGGCGCGGTAACCGCCGACTACGGAGAGACTCACGATCAGAAAAAGAATTGGGCGCGCGAAACGATGAAACCACGGGTAAGTGCGCGGAGAAGACTTGCCTGAAGATGAGGATCCGGAGAGGAGTGGCATGGGGCGCTATTCCTTCTCCGCGCCGGTGGAGTTTGGTTGTGAAGAAGCTTTTTCTTTTTCCGCAGGAGTTTCGACTTTGATTTGCGTTTTGTCAGGCAAGGCGTAGCCGCCAGAAGTGATGATTTTGTCGCCGGCGTTGATGCCGGAAGTGACCTGGACGCGTTCTTTGCCGCGAATTCCAATTTGAACTGTTTTAACGGCGGCGTGATTGTCGGAGCCCGCGACAACAACGTATTCGGAGCCGTCGTCATTTTTGAAAACGGCGGATACGGGGACAGTGAGTGCCTCTTTTGCAGACCGCGCGGTGATCTGAATCTGAGCGGTCATTCCGGGCTTGAGAGCGGGATTGGATCTGTTGGACTGCACCCAAACTTCAATGGTGGTGCTGCCGGGATCGAGCGCGGGGCTAACCAGAGTCACTTTGGCTGGAATGGGTTCTTCCGAGCCAGCGATTCGAATTTGTGCTGAGTCGCCAACTTTCAATTGAGCGGCATCGGATTGCGCGATGTGCGCTTTGGCGATGAGAGTCGAAGTGTCCATAACGGTGAGCAGGGGCTGATTCGCGGTTGCGAGTTCACCCGCGTACTGGGGACGCTCGGTAACGAAGCCGTCGATGGGGCTGCGGATTTCGGAATAACTCAGTTGCGCGGTGGCGCCGAGATATTTCCCTTTTGCGGCACTGAGCTGGCCTTGCGCGGATTTCAGCGTTTGCGTTTTTCCAGTGCGGTGGAGATCTGCGAGTTGGCGGCCGGCAACTTCGGATTGCGAACGGGCTTGCGCGAGGGCGACTTCGGCTGCGTCGAGGTCACGGCGAGGAATGGCCCCTTGCGCGAAAAGGTCTTTGCGGCTGTCATAGACTTTTTGCTGCGCTTCGAAGGCGGCTTTGGCGGCCGCGGCGTCAAGTTCTGCTTTTTGAATTTGCTCGGGCAGGCTGGCATCCGTCGTGGTTACGTAGCCTGCCTGGGCTTGTTCGAATTCGCCTTTGCTCTGTTCGGCGGCCGCGGAAAGATCCGCGTTTTCCAGGATTGCGAGGATCTGGCCCTTGTGGACATGGCTGCCGCGATGAACACGAAATTCTTTTATGGTCGAAGTGATTTTGGGCGAAATCACAGCTTGCTGAAACGGATACACAACGGCTTCGGCGGAGACAACTTGTTCGATGGGGCCTTTTTGCGCGGACTCGACCTGAACGGAGACGACAGGTTCCTTTTCCTTTTCTTGAGTACCACAGCCAATCAAGAAAATCGCGAAGGGGATCGCAGAAAAATGCAGGATCGCTTTGCGCGCGAGCCGAACAGAAGTTTGTGAAATCTCCTTCATGGCGTGGTGAGCTCTCCTGTCAAAGTCTGAAGATTGGCGAGGGCAACGCGGTAGCGAACGGCGCCATCCTGAAACGCGGCGTCGCTAAGGGTGGCGGTGTTCTGCGCGTCCACGACTTCGAGAATTGTTGTCTCGCCATTCTTGTAGCGAAGCGTGGCTAGACGAAGGCTCTCCGAGGCAAGCTCCGCGGAGCGCTCGAGGCTGGCTAATTCGTTGGACGCAGTTTCAGCTTCGGAGAAAAGGGACTGCGTTTCGGCGAGGAGCTTACGCTGCGCGAGGGAGAGTTCACGCTGTGCCTGCCCTCTGCGCAGTTCTGCTTGCTTTACGCGGCTTTGCGTGGCACCCCAATTCCAAACGGGAATGTTGAGCGTGCCAATAATGGAAGAACCGAGATTCGAAATCCCGTCGGTCCGCGTAGCGAAACGAGTGGCGTCGATTCCATAAAAATAGTCAAAACTGAGTGAAGGAAGATAGCCCGCACGCGAAGCTATGACATTGTTAGAGGACTGTTGCACGGTGGCTAAAGCAGCGCGCAAATCGGGATTATCGCGCGCGGCGCGTTGCTGAACTTCAGCAAGAGTCGGGAGAACAATCGCTGCGTGCAAATCGTCGGCGAGATCGAAGTTGTCATTGAAATTGGGGAAGATCAAAACAGCGAGATCGAGACGCGTATTGAGCACGGCGAGTTTGGATTCCAGCAACTGGCGGCGGCGATCGTTGACTTGCAGTTCGGCTTTGATGACATCAGCGTGAGCGACTTCTCCTCCGCGCTCCAGTTCCTGAGTTAGCTTCAGAAATTCCTCGCCTTCCTGAGCCGCTTTGGTTACAGCTTCGAGTTTTTTTTGGGCCGCGAGCGCGGCGTAATAGCTTTGGACAACAGTGACAACCAGGCCGCGCGAAGCGATCTCCGCTTTGGCCTTGGCAACACTGGCAGCCGCGGCGGTTGCTCGGTATTGCGCAAATGTTGCAACGTCCAGAACTTCGTGCACGTTGGCCTGGCTGACGTACTCGTGAACCGCGTTGTTGGCGATAAAGCGAACGGTGCTGCCGGGTCCATTGCCCTGCGAATAGACCGCGGAATTGTTGTAGTTCACGCTGGGCAGAAGCGTGGTAAGCGCCTGGTACTTGTCCTGCTTAGCGATTGCGGCGTCGGTCACAGCGGACTGGAAGACCGTGCTGTTTTTTTTTGCGCGCTCGAGGGCATCTTGAAGAGTCAGATGAACCGGAGCAGTCGCAGGTGGCGCAGCAGCCTGTGTATCTTGAGCTGAAATTACGGAACCAAATAAGAAAGTTGCGCTCAAGCAAAAGCAAACGCGATGAAAGTTGCGAAAAAAAGCAGCCATTCCAGCGGTCTCCTCGGGACCAGGCCGTCGTGATTCAACATCCACACTAACGTTTGGAACATAAATGCGGGATTAACCTGAATTCCTAGGAATTTGGTGTTTCCGAAACGGGAAGAAAGATGGTGAATGTGCTGCCCGTGGAATCCGAGCGCGTCAATTCAATGCGGCCATGATGGGCTTCCGCAATCCAACGGCAAATGGCGAGGCCGAGGCCAGCGCCGCCGGTGGCGCTATCTGCATTGGTGCGGGATTTGTCTGCGCGGAAAAACCGCTCAAAGATACGAGGCTGAAGTTCCGGAGAAATGCCCGAACCAGTGTCGGCAAAGCTGACGGCATAGAATGAATCAGAACGGCCGGAAGAAACGGAAACGGAGCCGCCGGCGGGCGTATATTTGATTGCGTTGTCGAGCAGATTGGCAAACATTCTGCGGAGCAGCCCCTCATCCGCAACAATGTGCATTTCAGAAGACGCTTCACACTTGAGCGAAATTTGCTTGGCTTGCGCGAGGGCACGGAAGTTGTGGACGCAGTCTGCGGCCAACTCGTCGAGATAAAAACTCGTCCTGGTCAGCGGCAACTGGCCAATGTCGGCACGCGTCAACGTGAACAAATTTTCGACAATCTGCTTCAGGCGAAGCGCTTCTTTGCGGAGGATTTCCAGCGATTCGCGGTATTCCTCTGGCGAACGATCGTTCTTCGATAAGGCAACTTCCGCTTCCCCGCTGAGGATGGCAACGGGCGTGCGCAATTCGTGAGAGGCGTCGGCAACGAAACGGCGCTGATGTTCGAAGGACTCGTCGAGGCGGTCCAAAAGCTGATTAAACGATTGCGCGAGATGGCCGAGCTCGTCCCTGGTGTTTCGCACAAGGAGCCGATCATGAGGATTTTCCGCGCCGATGCGGCCGGCCTGGCTGCTCATGGCAACCACAGGAGAAAGGCTGCGGCGAGCAAGAAAGTACCCGCCAAGCCCCGCGAGCAAGACGGCAAGCGGAATCAACAGCGCGTAGGTTTGGGTCAGAGCTTCGACAAATTCGTTCTCGCCGTGTAGTGACTGCAGGACGACAAGGATGTAATCCTTCCCTTCCACATGGAACAAGCGCGAATATCCGCGATAAGGATGCCCGGAGGCTGACAGAGTTCGAAATGGATGGTGTCCCGGCGAATTTGCAAAGGCTCGCTGACGAAGCTCATCAAACCGCGACACTTCTGATTCAAGGAAAGCGGGATGCGCGGGAGAAGAAAGGACAAGGCTTCCATCCAGGCCAAAAACGGAGAAGCTGATGTCGCGATAGGTGTGCTCCTGAATCGCTGAAGCCACGGAGTCTTTGAATCTGCCCGAATTGTCGGGATCTTGCAGTTCAGCGCGAACCGTAACCAGAAACGCGTTGGCGACATCTTCTAACGAATTATCAATGCGCTTGATGGAACCTCGGCGCAGCAAGAAAAAAGTTGCGAAGGCGAGAATTAGGAGAACACACGCAACGGCGCCCGCGTGCCAGAGTGTCAAGCGAACGCGCACGGAATCAAGCATGGGATTTCTTCACGGAGTGGTTAGAGTCGTTGCTGCGACTATCTGTTTCAGCTTCGGCGACAAGGACATAGCCTGCACCGCGGCGTGTGTGCAGCAAAGGCTTGTTGGGCGGGGCATCGATTTTGCGCCGGACACGATTCACGTAGACTTCGATGAGATTGGAAAAAGGATCAAACTGTTCATCCCAAACGTGCTCGGCAATTTCCGCGCGCCCGACCACGCGGCCTGCATTGCGCGCCAGGAATTCGATGAGCGCGTATTCCTTTGCGGTGAATGAGATTGATTTTCCGGCGCGCGAAACGCGTTGGCCGACCGTGTCCACAACCAGATCGGCAACGACAATCTGAGGCGGACGAAGTTCACCAGTACGGCGCAAGAGCGCTCGCATGCGGGCAAGCAGTTCGCCAAATTCGAATGGCTTCGTTAAGTAGTCGTCGGCGCCGCGATCGAGACCCTCGATCCGGTCTTCGACGGCGTCGCGCGCCGTGAGCATGAGAATCGGCATACGCTGGCCACTCTTGCGCAACTGTCTGCAGACTGCAAATCCATCGGGCGTGGGAATCATGACGTCCAGAATCACCAAATCATAGGTGTTGATGGCCGCTTGATAGAGAGCATCCTCGCCAGTGGCTGCGATGTCCACGGCGTAAGTCTGTTCGCGCAGGCCTTTGGCGACGAAACGCGCGATTCGCGGGTCGTCCTCTACAAGCAGTACACGCATGGAAGCATCATAATGCCTCTGCGGCTTCTTTGGCGGCAGATGAATTTTTGGAGGACAGGCGGCAAAATTTAGCTGCTGTTCATCTTTCAAGAGATAGAACCAAGCGGATAGTTGAGATTCGAAGGAGGGGTTAAGTAATGAAGCGAAGCAAAATATTATTGATTTTGGGCGGTCTTGCAATTTCAGCGGCCGCCGCAACGTGGATGAACGCACGCCCGGCGGTGCCGGGGCCGTCGCATTACACACTCGCAAAAACAATTTCGATTCCTGGCGACGAGGGATGGGACTACGTCGGAGTAGATAGCGCGGCGAGACGCGTTTATATCTCTCATAGTTCGCACGTAGTGGTGCTGGATGCGGACTCGTATGCGATTGTGGGGGACATTCCCGACACGGCGGGAGTTCACGGTATCGCCGTCGCGCCGGAACTGGGCCGCGGCTTCATCAGCAACGGCCGGGCGAACACATCCACTTTTTTTGACTTAAAAACATTGAAGGTCATTGGCACGTATCCGACTGGAACGAATCCGGACGCGATTGTGTATGAACCAACGACAAAGCGCGTGTTTGCATTTAATGGGAGAAGCCAGGACGTGACAGCGTTGAATGCAGCAGATGGTTCCGTGGCTGGAACCTTCCCCATTGGTGGCAAGCCGGAATTTGCCGTGGCTGACGGAGCCGGCACAATGTATGTGAACCTTGAGGACAAATCGGAGTTGGTTCACTTCGACGCGCAGAAGTTGACGATTCTCCATCGCTGGCCGTTGGCTCCCTGCACTGAACCGTCGGGCCTAGCGATTGACCAAAAAAACCATCGGCTGTTTGTAGGGTGCGACAACAAAATGATGGCCGTGGTGGACGCGCAGAGCGGGAAAGTCCTCGCGACGCCGCCGATCGGAGAGGGCGTGGATGCGAATGGGTTTGACCCGGGAACGAATTATGCGTTCGCTTCAACAGGAGACGGGCGCCTTACTGTCGTGCACGAAGATACGCCGGACAAGTACTCCGTCGTTGAAAATGTTCCGACAAAGAAGACCGCGCGCACGATGGGACTCGATCTCAAGACGCACGCCGTGTTTCTGCCGTCAGCGGAGTTTGATCCGCCGGCTCCGGGCGAGCGTAGAGGAAAAATGAAGCCGGGAAGCTTTGCAGTACTGGTCATGCGGCAGCAGTAGCAGCGCGAGCAAGCTTCAACGGAAGAAACACACCCGATGAGCCCTGCATGGTAGCCATGCAGTGCTTATGTTTCGAAAGTCAGAAGATTTTAGGCAGCGGACGACGCAGCATGCCTGCGCCGGTTACCGGTGGAATTCCATGCGCCTCCATTTGGATAAACAAAATAATTTGATTAAGATTGCGTCGTCACACCCCCGAGTCGAATCTGATACCGAGAGGGTTCACAATGGCGACTAATCCGGGCCAGGTACAAAGCGCGTCAGTCCACTTTATCGGCGAGCGCTATGCGGCAAGAGGCTTGGCAGTAGTCCGCTTGGTAGTCGGCGCGGAGTTCGTGTCTGTCTTCTTTGAGAATCTGGGGAAAGGCGCCTACACAACGTCAGGTTACGCGGGCGTGATCAACTACTACATCAAGAATAGCCACTCACCGGCTATCTGGAAAACGGTGATGGGCCTGGCGGCAAGCCATGCATCGATGGCTGCTCCCATGCAGGCGGCGACGGAAATCACGCTGGGGGTTTTGCTGATCCTTGGTCTGTTTACACGCCCGGCCGCATTCATCGCATTTTTGTTCCTCGGCAGTCTTTGGATCTCAGAATTGGGCACTGCTTGGATTTGGGAACTGTTGGTCCCGGTGGTCGCTTCGCTCGGCCTCGCGGTCGGGCGGGCAGGCCGAGCGTGGGGCGTTGACGCGTTTCTTGCAAAGCGGAACCCGTCATCCTTATGGTGGTGATGAGTGAATCTGCGTGCGAGTGTCGGTCATCATTCCTACCCATAACGAGGCGCAGGCCATTGGCCGTGTGCTCGGTGATCTGCCTGCCAATCTCGTCAATGAGGTCATCGTTGTTGACAGCAATTCGACTGACGGAACGCCCGATGTTGCGCGAAGCGTGGGGGCGCGAGTCATCGAGGAACCTCGCCGAGGATACGGGCGCGCTTGCTTGACTGGGCTTGCGAATGCAGAAAATCCTGATGTCGTCGTTTTCCTCGATGGAGACTACAGCGACCGACCGTCGGAGTTGCCGCTTATCCTGGCTCCCATTGTCGAAGGGCGCGCTGATATTACGCTCGGTTCGCGCTTCAGCGACAAAAGCCACCCCAATGCGCTACCTTGGCACCAATCGTTCGGAAATCGCCTTGCCGCCGGCTTGATTAAGCTTTTGTACGGCGTGAATGTGAGTGACCTGGGTCCGTTTCGCGCCGGCCGCGCAGAGGTGTTGCGGGCCCTCGCCCTTGAAGAGGCCACCTACGGCTGGGCAGTGGAAATGATTTTGAAGGGAGCAATTGGGGGATTTCGAATCGTCGAAGTTCCAGTGAGCTATTATCCCCGAATTGGAAAGTCTAAAATCGGTGGTACGGTGAAGGGGACGCTGGGAGCAGCGTGGTTCATCCTAAGCCGAATCGTGCGCTATTATTTTCGGCGTCGAAAGGCGAAGAAGCCGCGGGCAGCGTAAGTCCCGATTTGACCGACTTCTCATGGAATCCTCTACCCAGACCACAACGGGGTTTTCTCAACCAAAGCACACGCTGGTCATCATGGCGAAAGCCCCAAGGCCGGGCGCGGTCAAGACCCGGCTCGGCCAAAGCCTCCCTTCCATCGCAGTGACAGCGCTGTATCGCTGCCTTTTGGAGGACACGCTGGCGTTGGCAAAATCATTGACGGGCGTCGAAGTCGCAATGATGTGCCCTGAACTGGATCGGGATGAGTTGGCTGGTCTGTTCGGCAATGTCGTGCGAGTGGTAGCGCAAAAAGGCGAAGGTCTCGCAGCAGGACTCACCTCAGTTTTTAGGCACTTTGCTCCAGCCGGGGAGCACGTCATCGCGTTCAATAGCGACAGTCCGCACCTTGCGCCCTCTGTTTTGGAGAGCGCGTTCGAAATACTCGCGGCGCACGATGTAGTTATCGGGCCAACCAACGATGGAGGCTTCTACCTTGTTGGCGCCAAGGCCGATCACCCGTTGCTCTTCGAAGGCGATGGCATGGGAACAAAGAGCGCGCTCGACAGATTGCTGACGCGCGCGAAGACCCTTGGACTCTCCACCGGATTCACAGAACCGTTTTACGACATAGATGTTGCAAACGATTTGATTCTGATGGATCGAGAACTGCGGCTTTCTCCGGCGAAAGCGCCGCGAACGGCGGCATGGTTCAAGGAATGGGAGCAAGAGGTCGCGCACTTGCGTTAGCGCTTGGAATAGTTGTGAAACTCACGCCTTCGCACAGGCTGTACGGACTTGGCGCCATCTTGCTTGTGGCGCTGACGATCTGCTCGCGCAACCTCAGCCGAATGGGCGAGGCGTCGTTCCTGATTCCGCTCATCGTCGCCGGAATCGCATATCTTCTCGCTATCCGCGAACTGTTCCGCGCAACCAGCCTTCCACGCCGCGTTGTCGTCATCGGGTTAGTGTTGGCTGCATTCTGGCATGTCGCATTTCTATTTGCGCAACCGGGTTTGGACGATGACGTTCACCGGTACGTTTGGGACGGCCGCGTACAAAGGCTTGGCTACAACCCTTACGTTGTCGTTCCCAACGATCCGGCACTCGCACGACTACACACACCTGAAACACGAAACTTAAACAACCCGGAAGTGCCAAGCCCGTATCCACCGGGCGCGCAAATTTTTTTCCGCGGCGTCACGGCGATTCATGAGTCCGTACATGCGCTGAAACTGGCATTTCTAATTTGCGATATAGCAATAGTTTTCCTGTTGCTCGATGTATTGCGCAAGACTGGATACGGAGAACATTGGGTTTTGGCTTTCGCGTGGCATCCACTGGTCGCAACGGAAGTCGCAGGCAGCGGTCACGTGGACATTGTCGGAGTCCTACTGCTCTTGGTATCCGTTGTGGCGTTG
>JACXTT010013006.1_pt1 | contig 11000 bp, 10 predicted proteins | sample 9270951 | NCBI WGS metagenome assembly JACXTT01 (sample SAMN15532306, study PRJNA645909) | rock metagenome | isolation source: weathered quartz diorite | place: Puerto Rico | collected 2017-06-21 | reverse complement strand
GGTTGGTTTGGGACCGGCAGACAGCAACGGGGCCGGTGGCGGCGGCACGCACTTTGCAATGTCGTGGATCCTGCTCGCCGTCGTTTGCGCCTGCTGGTACACCGTGCTGACGCAAAAGGATCTGGAACAGCATCACGATCCGCTCGTTCTCGCCGCATTGCAACAGGTGGCGGGCCTGCTATTGATTGCCATCTTTACAGCTCTTGCACCCTCGCCGGACCCGGCCCCACCCGAACCATCGGGCATGCAGGATTACATCCTTGCCGCCATTGCCGGAGTCTCGCTCTTCGCTCTGCCCTTCTGGCTGTACCTCGCCGCGATGCGTCAGATTGGTTCCGGCCGCGCGTCTCAGTTTCTGCCCTTGTCGCCGATCTTCACGATCCTCGCGGCCGGCGTTTTTCTGGGCGAACGCCTCTCACCCTTTCAATTGCTCGGCGCGGCTGTCACGCTTGCCTCCGTGGGCGGCATCGCGGCAGTCACTGCCAGGCCATAAACTGGCCGATTACCACCGCATTGCTCGCCAATCACCGCATTACGCCCTGTTCATGTACTTTCGAATCAGGTAGATAGCAAATGGCGCCGGAACTGCAATCTCAATGGCAGAAAGCGAATGAGGCAGACGCCCCATTCGACATGAAAGGAAGGAGGCCGAACCATGAAGAAGTTAATGATGGCGACCCTATTCATCTCAGCAGTAGCAGCGACGAGCACGACGATGCTTGCCGAAACCAGAATCCGTGTGGAAGGTAGCTGGGGCAACGGCTCCTCCTATGGCTACGGCGCCTACTATCCCGAGCCGGTCTATGCGCCGCCGCCTCCACCGCCGCCTCAGTACGGCTACTACGGCTATCGGCCCAGCTACGTTGTTGTGCGCCCTGTCGCGCCTGCCCCGGACTACGTTTGGATCGATGGCTGTCATGAGTACGATCGCTTCCATCGCAGCTACTACTGGCGAGCCGGATACTGGGCACGCCGCCCGTATCGCGATGCCGAATGGATCGGCCCGCGGTATCACGAAGGCCGCTACCACCATGGCCACTGGCGCCGTTAACGTTTAGAAGCGGCGCCGGTGGAAAGGCGCAGGCATACACTGGGAAGCATGGATTCGCCCGAAGATCCAGAGTTGCCGCCACCGCCGCCGCTTCCTCCGCCGCTACCCGTGGAGGAGGAGGCGTCCCAGTTGCCGCCGCTGCTTCCCAAACCATTCCCCGGCTTCTGGCAGGCTGCCGGGCTCTTCGTCCTCTGGATCCTCATGACTGTCGTGGTCATTGTCCCGGCGATGATCCTCGACATGATCCGCCACAACGAGCACAAAGAATTCACGATGCATCCGGTTACGCTGGGGCTGGCCACGCTCCTTGCGAGCACGACGGTTCTGTGGGTCGCGCGGCGCCGCACCGGACGTGGACTCGCCGAACTCTTCGCGTGGGTCCCCGTGGACCCTTCGGTATTCACTGCCGCCGCGGGGCTCGTCGCCGGAATCCTGCCTCTGGGCATCCTGACATTCCTCTGGCTCGAGCGGCTCTTCCCCGGCATCGTTCCCAAGCTCGACTACGGTTTCAGTAAATCGCGATGGTTCGCGTTCGTGGTTATCGTCTTCATCGCCCCTTTCTGCGAGGAAACGGTCTTTCGCGGCATCTTTCTGCGCGGCTTTGAAGGACGCTATGGAGCATCGAAAGCCATCGCGCTCAGCGCCGCTCTTTTCGGGCTCGCCCACGGCAGCCTCGTTCGCCTGCCGCACACGTTTGCGCTAGGCTGCGCCCTCGGCTGGCTCTATTCAAAGACCCGCTCTCTCTGGGTTAGCGTCGCGGCGCACATGCTCAACAATCTCATCGCGGGCTTGTTTCTGCTCGCCGGTGGAGGCGGAGGAGGAGGATTGACCCCGGCGCCGGTAAAAAAACCGATCCCGTTCCATCCCGTCGAACCCGTGCTCGCTCTGACGGCGCTGGCGATTCTGCTGATCTCGATTCGGAGCCTCAGGCAGCAGCAGACCTTTCGTACAATCATGGAATAACACTCAACATGATCGAAACCGTCCGCCGGGGGCCTGCGGCCGCATTTCTGGTTTTGTCGGCCCTGGCGGTCCCGGTTCCCCATGCCTTTGCCCAAGGCAACTACGAGGTCCAAGTCTACGGAGCTCCCACCATGCCGGCCAAAACCACGATGGTCGAACTCCACAGCAACTTCACGATCTCGGGAACCAAGCGCATCGAAGGCGGAGTCCGCCCGACGAATCATCAGTGGCACGAAACCGTGGAAATCACACACGGCTTCAACGACTGGTTCGAGACCGGCTTCTATCTCTTCACGGCGGCAGACACCACGTATGGCCAGAACTTTGTCGGCACGCACATCCGCCCGCGCATCGGAGTGCCGGAAAAGTGGCAGTGGCCGGTCGGTCTCAGCCTGTCTACGGAGATCGGCTATCAGCGGGCCGTCTATTCCGCAGACACCTGGACCTGGGAAATCCGCCCCATCATCGACAAGCAGTACAAGAACCTATACGTTGCCTTCAACCCCACGCTCGAACGTTCGTGGCATGGACCTGGCGTCCGCGATGGCCTGGTTTTTTCGCCGAATTTCAAGGCCGGATGGGACTTTACCAGGAAGATCACCGGTGGTCTCGAATACTACGGCTCTCTCGGCCCGGTCGGCAATTTCAATCCGCTTCACCAGCAGGAACAACAGATCCTCCCCGCCATCGACATCGACTTCGGTCCGCAATGGGAGTTCAACTTCGGCGTGGGCGTAGGCATCACTGGAAGCACCGATCACCTGCTTGTCAAGATGATCGTCGGCCGCCGCTTCGGATTGCGTAAGAAGTAGGTTTGCGCGATCACGTCTTCTCTGTGTCAGTACTCCCGATCCTTCTTGATCCCAGGTTCGGGTTGCGGATACTTGCCATCGGTCCCCAAGTGTATGGGCGCAGGACCATCCGGCGTGAACTTGTCGACGTCCGGCGCGAACTCATGCGGGCAGTTCAGCATCTGTTCGTAGGTCACGATCTGCCCGGTGTGCGCGGCCATGCGCCCCATCGACGCCACGAGGCTCGCCTCTGCTCCGCGCCGCACTTCGTTGTAAGGCTTGTCATTGCGGATCGCCTCCAGCAGATCGTCCCACTCCCACTGATAGGGGCTCTTTTCAGGTTGCGGAAACGCCCACACCACATTCGGGTCGGCGGGCAGCGGCAGTTCCTTGCGGCTGCTGATGCGCGGGATGTTCTGCCCCTTGTAAATACGCGTCATGCCGGGCGTGTGCGATAACGTCGTGATCACGGCCGAACCTTTGGACCCGTGTGCGTACGATGCGAACTCGTCGCGCGCCCCCGCCATGTTGCGCCCGTCGAAATAGAGCCGCGTGCCATCCGGGAAGACATACTGGACCGAATACGTGTCGAAGTTCTGATCGAGCGAATCGCCGCGATACTGGCGTCCGCCGAGCGCGTGCGCCTCCACCGGCCATGCGCCCTTCATCCAACTGCATTCGTCGATTTGATGGATGTAGTAATCGCTGAACACGCCGCCGCTCGCCCACAAAAACGCGTGGAACTTGCTGAGCTGGTACATGACTTCGCTCATGCCTTCAGGCTTGGGGGGCGCCGTGCCTCCGCCTTGGCCCATGCGATAGCCACGCATCGCCACGATCTCGCCGATCTGTCCGTCGCGGATGCGGCTGAGCAGTTCCTGCCGCCCGCGGCAGTGGCGGACCATCAATCCAACGCCCACCTTGAGGTTCTTGCTCCCCGCGAGATCGCCGAGTTCGAACATACGCTTGGTGGTTGGCCCATCGACGGTTACGGGCTTTTCCATGAACGTGTGCAGCCGCTTTTCGATCGCGTATTTGAAGTGGACCCAACGGAACGCAGGCGGCGTGCCGAGAATCACGATGCCGCCGGGCTTCAGCGCGTCCATCGCCTGTTTGTAGGCGTCGAAGCCGAGAAAGCGGCGTTCCTGCGGGACATCGACCTTTTCGCCGAACTGTGTCTTAAGCCTGTCGTAATTGCGATTCAGATTCGCGGGCACGACATCGGCCATGGCGACGAGTTTGGTCGGTCCGTTCTCGACCGAAAGCGCGTTGACGGCGGCGCCAGTGCCGCGTCCCCCGGCCCCAACCAGCGCCACTTCGACGGTGTTGTTTTCGGCGGCATGGACATGCGGCAAAGCGATGCCGGCCAGTGCGCTTGCAGTTACGATGCGGGTGGACGTGGAAGTCAAAAATTCCCGGCGGGATTTGCCGGTAGCGAAAGTGTCACTCATGCTTGGAGGAGTCTCCTTGTCTTCTTTGGCCGCAAGCATATCGCAACGCCATCCAAGGTGTAGGTGTGTGACGGCCGGGAGACTTCTCGTTCCGATTCAGGATTCTTCGTCTGGCGGTGATTCTTGAAGAGGAGTTGACGGAGTCTTTCCTCCAAATAACGGCTCTCTCGGGCGAACCTACATCGCTCTCGAAAGTGCTCGCTCGAAGAGGTAACGAAATGACTCCCGAATTCCGGCTCGAGCTTCAGGCGTAACGATTACCGCATACTTCGTCACTTGAGCGAAATCCCGTGCTCCTTGCCGAGGCTCTCGAGAAACTCTCTCATCGGCCTTCCTTCTCCACGCTTGGCCTGTTCGAGACCACGGCTGATGCTACGCAGACTTTCGAGCAGTTTCCGGTCATCGAGAAGCTTCTGGTAGGCATCCGCGCTTTGCACTACAACCTCAGCTTGACCGTTTACCGTCAATACTGCGGGATCCCCGGTCTGCTTGAGCTTCGCGATGTGATCGCGGGTGTTGCGCTGGAACTCGCTCAGCGAATAGATATTCGAGAGTTCGATTCCCATAGCATGTAATTCACACGTAATTTGCATGCGGTGCAAGCCGGGAGACTCACGCCCCTATGCCGTGCGCCACCGTGATCGCGTGCCGCAGGCGCTTCCAATCCGTCTCGCCCGCCACCGTGCAATCCGCGCCGAGAATGAACTGCCGGGGAGCGCTCTGGACCACCCGTTTGATCTCTGCCTCCATCTGCTGCAGACTCCCTGTTGCGACGAGGCCGTGCCGGTCCATGCCGCCCATGAAGGGCTTCTTGAACCGCTTGGCGATTTCCGCCGCCGAAAACTCCTTGCCGATCAGCTTGGCGTTGCAGTTGATGATGTGTCCTGGATAGTCGTACACAGCATCGTAGTTGTCGTACGGCGCAACGTAATCGCAAACGTGCAGGATGTTGAATGGGCACGAAGCCTGGATCTCTTTCATCGAGACGAGATCGTAGGGCTTCACATAGTTCGTGAAAATCTTCGGCGTCGAAAACCGCCTGGCTTCGGAACCCTGCGTGGACATGTAGAAGCCATCGATGCCTTCGCGAATGCAGGCGCGCACGAACAGTAGTTGGCTCTCGGTCAGAACTTCGAGGCCCTTCTTCACCGCCTCTGGATTTTCTTCGAGATGCTGCAGTAGAACCGGCGATGTGGCGCAATGCCCCGCGCACATGAACGGGGAGTAGAGCGTCATCAGGACCAGTGAATCCTTCTTGACGCTCTTGACGAGCTCCCGTACGGTGACCAACAGCGGCTCGTAGAAGTCCAGCTTGCGGAGCGTCAGCTTCGACCAATCGGCGGGCTTCCGCAGAAACGCCTGCCTCTCGTAGGTCTGCTCGAACTGGATCTTCACGAAATCCATGTCCGTCGCCTGAAAGAACTCCATGTGACGTTTGGCGGCGGCTATGCCGGACTTGTACTCGTTGCCGAAATGCAGAAAGAAGGCTGCGGGCGTGTAGTTCGCGGCAGGCTTTCCCTCGAGCCATTGCAGCATTCGTTCCCGTTTGTTAGCAGGTGCGCTCCCTGCGGCGAAAAGAGCGGAAGCGCCCACAGCTTGGGAGAGAAACGCACGTCTGTTCATGGGAGCAGTTTATCGCGGAGCTGGAATTCGCGCCAGCATCCTGGGGAAAAGTGCAGAATCCAGCCGAACCAGACGCCTGGATTCCTCGTCTAACTTGAGACACCGCTGGAGGACACTGTTTTTATGTTGCACGACTTGCGTTTTGGCGTCCGCATGCTTTTGAAGCAACCCTCATTCACGATATTGGCGGTGCTCACGCTCGCCTTGGGAATCGGCGCCACCTCCGCAGTGTTCAGCCTGATTCAGGGAGTCCTGCTCACGCCGCCTCCCTATCGCGAACCGGACCGCTTGGTGCTGGTCGACTCCGCGCGCACCGATGGCCAGATCCTGCAGAGTCCGCGAGGCTGGGCGCCGCTGCAATGGATAGGCTGGCAGAAAGAGGCCAAGTCGCTCGAGTCGGTTGCCGCCTATGCCTGGACCTTCAACTTTATGGTGCAGGACGAGGGCAGCGAATCCCTGCAAGGCATGCCCGTCACGAAAGACTATTTCCGGGTGTTGGGCCTCAATCCGATCCTTGGGCGCACGTTCAGCGAAGAGGAGCTTCGGCAGGGCGCGGCGCCGGTGATGATCATTGGTTACGACCTGTGGCAGCGCAAATTCAACGGGGATCCCAACATCATCGGCAAGACGATACGGATGAGCCGCATGAAGAGCGCGCCGGCGATCATCGGCGTGATGCCTCCGAATGTCCGCTTTCTTCCGGTCCCGGGCGCTGCGAAGGAACCCAACTACAACGGGAATTCGAAGGTGCAATTTTGGACCCAGGCGATCCCCAACCCCGAGAGATTGAAGAACACGGGGTGGAATGTCGTGGCGCGGCTGAAACCAGGCGCCTCCATCGCGGAGGCCGAAACGGAGTTGAAAGTGCTCACCTCCCGCGTGGCAGGCGAGGAGCCGGAACTCGCTGGCGTCGCTCCGCTGTTGCAGTCCCTGCCTGCGCATATGAATCAGGATGGCAACCGCATTCTGCTGCCGCTTCTCGGGGCCGCGGGACTCGTGTTGCTGATCGCCTGCGGCAATGTCGCCGCGCTGCTTCTGGTGCGCGGCCTGCAGCGGCAACAGGAATACGCCGTACGCACTGCGCTTGGCGTTGGACGGATCGCGCTCTTTCGCCAGGTCTCCGCGGAAAACATGCTCCTCGCGCTATTGGGTGGGATGCTGGGCGTGGCGATCGCGTTCGGGGTGGTGAAGTTGTTCAAACTGATCGGCGGCCACGCGATCCCCAGGCTCGACGCCGTGAGCGCCGGATGGCCGGTGCTCGTGTTTGGACTGCTTTCCGCGACTTTGGCCGCCGTCATTGCGGGATTGCTGCCTGCATTCCGCGCGTCACGGCTCGACGCCATCGAGGTGCTGAAAAGCGCGGGTCCCAAGAGCAGTGCAAGCGGAAGCGAACGGACCTTGCTGCGGGCCGTGACCATGGCCCAAACCGCGCTGACCCTTGCCTTACTGGTGGGCGCCGGGCTTCTCATTCGCACGATGGTGAACCTCGCCAATGTCCAATCCGGTTTTGCAACGGGTCATATTCTCACCATGAGCGTCACGGCCGTTGGGGGAAAGTGGGACGATTTCCACCATCGCGCACTCGAAAAAGTGTCGGCGATCCCCGGCGTGGAAAATGCGGCTTTTGCCTGGGGCGTTCCGTTGACAGGCAACAACTGGCCGGGCGAGATCGATATAGAAGGTCAACCCGCCCCAGCCAAACAAAGCGACCGCATTGCGATTCCGTTGCGCTCTGTGACAGAAGGTTACTTCAGCCTGCTGGGCCTGCCGATTCTCGAGGGCCGCGACATTCGTCCCAGCGATCACGACAAAGCCCCGCAACAAGTTGCTGTAGTGAACAAAGCGTTCGCCGGCCGTTACTTTGCTGGCGGCAGCGCGATCGGCAAAACCTTTTGGACAGGCGGCCGGGACAAGCCGGGAGTCGCAATCGTCGGTGTCGTAGCCAATGGCCGCACCAATGACCTGACTCTGAACGCCGAACCTGAAATTTATCTCTCGCTTTGGCAGGCATCCGCGTTTTCAAAGCACTTGCTGGTGCGCACCGCGGCGGATCCGCGAGCGGTCATGGCAAGCATTCAGCGCGAAATCCACGGGGTGCTGCCAACAGCCGCGGTCGAGAATATGAAAACGCTGGATGACGTGCGCGGCGATTCGCTTGCCACCCGCACTTTTGCGATGCAACTTCTGGCAGGTTTTTCAATCGCCGGCAGCGTGCTCACACTGGTCGGAATCTATGGCGTTCTGTCGCTCTCGGTCGCTTCCCGCCGCCGCGAACTCGCGATCCGCGCGGCCGTTGGCGCAAAAGGCCGCGATATTCGCAATCTGATTTTTGGCGAAGGCTTCCGGCTCATCGCCAGCGGCATCGTGGCGGGGCTTATCGCGGCGATCGCCCTATCGAGGGTCCTGCGGACCTTCCTGTATGGCGTGGAACCGACCGATCCCCTCACGCTGACTGGTGTCGGATTCCTGTTTGCGGCCGTCGCGTTGCTCGCCTGTTGGGCGCCCACGCGCAGGGCCGCAGCCGTGAATCCCGTCGACGCGCTTCGCGACGAGTAAAATTTCATAGCAAAGTTCTGCCTGATATTCCGCTAAGATGTGCAGGGGCGCCTATCGCGGCATGTCCTCAATACTCATTGACGGAGTCAGGATGAATCCAAACAAGGCCTTGTGGGAAAAGGGCGATTTCACGCAGATCGCGGCCTTCATGCGCGAGTCCGGCGAAGCGGTCGTGGAATCCATCGGGATTGCGCTTCCGCTGCGAGCGCTCGACCTCGGTTGCGGTGACGGCACGACGGCAATTCCATTGGCCCGCAAAGGCGCCCATGTGGTTGGGATCGACATCGCGAAGAATCTCGTCGAAGCCGCGAACCAGCGCGCTGCTGCGGAAGGCCTCGGCCAGCGGTTGCAGGTCCGCGAAGGGGATGCCTGCAATCTCGAGGATGTCCCCGATCAGTCGTTCGACCTGACCCTGTCGGTGTTCGGCGCGATGTTCGCGCCCAAGCCGTTTGACGTGGCGAAGGAAATGGTTCGCGTCACCAAGCCGGGCGGGCGAATCGTCATGGGCAACTGGATCCCCAACGACCCGACCTTCGTGTCGCAAGTGCTGAAGATCAGCTCAGCGTTTACGCCTCCGCCGCCGGAAGGCTTTGTCAGCCCGATGAGCTGGGGCGTTGAATCGCATGTCGTGGAGAGATTCACCAAAGCCGGAGCGCGTGCGGAAAACATTTCGATGGTCAAGGACACATACCGCTTTGTTTCGCCCGACAAGAGTCCGGAGCATTTCATCGATTTGTTCCGGCGCTTTTACGGACCGACCATGAACGCTTTTGAAGCGGCCGGCAAGAACGGAAAGACCGAAGAACTGCATCGCCAGCTTTTGGACCTGGCGAAGTCACAGAACCAGGACGCAAGCGGCGGCACTGCCATTCCAGCAACGTTCCTTCGCGTGACTGTTGCGATTTGAATCAGGAACTGAAACACCAATGAATAACACAAGCGAACAGGGATCGGCTGTGCGATCCGCCAATAATCTAGAGACTCTCGATGCCGATCCCGTTGGTCGCGGCGTCCAGAAAAGATCTGAAGCCCTTGCGGCCCGGCTCGAATCGGGCGCGGCCCAGCTTGCGGCATTTGCAGCCTCGCTCTCCGATGCCGAATGGCAGACTCCCATGCCTAAAGATGGCAGGAAGCTTGGCGTGATCGTGCATCACGTCGCGAGCGTCTATCCAGTCGAGATCCACCTCGCGCAGGTGCTCGCCTCCGGCCAACCCGTCACCGGAGTGACGTGGGACGCAGTCGCGTCTATGAACCGTGACCACGCCCAAGAGAACGGCGCAACCGGCAAGGATGCAACGCTGGCGCTGCTCGCGCAAAACAGCGCCGCAGCAGCCGCGGCGATTCGGGCGTTTCGCGACGACGAACTGGATAACGCGGCGGCCGTATCGCTCTATGGCGATGCTCCACTGACCAGCCAGTTCTTTCTCGAGGATCATGCGGTGCGTCACAGCTACCATCACCTCGCAAAGATCCGCGCTGCGCTTGGCCGGTAAATCTCCGCTCAACTCCAGCCCGTCGTGCAGAAGTGAGAGGCGTTCGGCGTCTGATATCGCACCTGCGCCAGTTCCGGAGTCTCGAGCCGTATGTGGTTGCGGAACCGCGATTCCAGCGCGAAATCGAGCATCCCGCTCGTGAGCAGCGTGCGCTCCACCGGATAAGGCGCAACACCTGTTTCGAACATCTCCTCGATCTTCTTCACCAGACAGGCGAAATGATGATGCGGCCGGCGTTCCTGCAAATACATCAATGTCGAAACCGGGGCCGTCTCTCCTTCCACATCCACGGCCAGGGTGAAATCTTCCACCAGCCCGGTCATCAGAAACGCGGCGCCCTGCAGCCCGTCGGCGTAGTCGATCACGAACACTGAGGGTTCCTTCACCAGCGCCTTCGGATCTCCCGGCTTTCGCGTTTTGCTGTGGGTGAGCGCTTTCTCGAACAGCCGCTTCACCCAGCCGTTGCGCTCGATGAAATCCCAGCACCCCTGGCCTTCCAGACATTGCACCGCGCGCACGCCGGTCTCGCCGCCCTTACGACGGTCGGTCATCGCCTGCAGCGCTTCGAGCACATGAAAGCCATAGATATCGATTCCGCTGTAGGAAATCGCGACTGCATGACGCTGCCGCGCCCCCAAAGGCGTATCGATCGCCGGCACGCGGTAAGCCACCGGAACCGACGATCCCGCCAGCATTGGAAACTTCAGCTCCCGTGAGATCTCCACCATGCGCTTGGCTTGCCGCCAACTATACGACAGGTGCTTGTCGTTGAACACCGGCACAGAGCGGCCACTCTCGCGAAACATGTCCGTGATCTTGAGAAACATCTCGAACCGCGGATACTGCTTTTGCGCCTTGTCGTTGGTCTGATACTCGCCGTGCTCGCCGATCAACAGCACGCCGTCGACCGCGAGCGACTTTCGGCCAAGCGTGAGGGCGTCGGCAGCCGTCCGGAAGACCGGCTAGCCATACTTAGCCGCCCGCTCGCGACTGATGTCTGCGCCCGTGGGAGCAATCTGTTCGGGGAACACGGAAACGATCTAGCACTGCGGAAACACAAGCATATCGTTCT
>JACXTT010013005.1_pt1 | contig 11001 bp, 7 predicted proteins | sample 9270951 | NCBI WGS metagenome assembly JACXTT01 (sample SAMN15532306, study PRJNA645909) | rock metagenome | isolation source: weathered quartz diorite | place: Puerto Rico | collected 2017-06-21 | reverse complement strand
TCGACATGTTCCGCGGCGTCCCCGCCTGGCGCACCTGGGGGCCGGAGTTCCTCGACCAGGCGAACAGCATCGGCTACGGCAGCCTCTTCATCGTGCTGCTGATTTCCGGGTTCGCGGGCGGCGTGACGGCGTTACAGACCGGCTACCAGTTCACCGGCGCCTACCCCCTCTACATCGCGGGTGGCCTGATCGGCGAAACGGTGATCCTCGAGTTGGGGCCCGTAATGACCGGACTCGTCCTGGCGGGGCGCGTCGGCGCTCGCATCGCCGCCGAGCTCGGGACGATGCGCGTCACCGAGCAGATCGACGCTCTCGATAGCCTCGGCCGCTCGCCGGTGACGCAGCTGCTGCTGCCGCGCTGCCTGGCCGGGCTGCTGGTAATCCCGGCGCTGGTGATGTTCTCGAACGCGACTGGCTTCCTCGTCGGGTGGGCGGGGGCGAAACAATCGCTCGGCATCACCAACGCCGACTTTATTTACGGGGCGCGCTACTTCTTCCGCTCGTTCGATCTCTGGTATTCGGGCATCAAGGCGGTGTGCTTCGCCTTCGCCATCACGGCGATCCCCTGCTACATCGGGTTCAACACACAGCAGGGAGCCGAAGGCGTTGGGCGGGCGACGACCCAGGCGGTAGTGGTGACATCGGTCACGATCCTGCTGCTCGACGTCGTCCTCGCCCAGGTGCTGCTCGGCAAATGATCGAGCTGCGCCACGTCTCCAAGCGCTTCATCGAGAATGTCGTGCTCGACGACGTCTCGTTGACCGTCAACAACGGCGAAACGCTGGCGCTGCTTGGGCCCTCTGGCGTCGGGAAGAGTGTGCTCCTGAAGCACATCATCGGTCTCATCCGCCCCGACAAGGGGGACGTGCTGGTCGACGGGTTGAGCGTGCCGAAGCTGAAGCGGCGCGAGCTGTCGCAACTGCGCACCCGCATCGGGTACGTGTTCCAGAACGGCGCCCTGTTCGATTCGATGGACGTGTTCGACAACATCCGGCTCGGGATCACCAACGACGACGACTACCGCAACGACGACTACGCGCGCCAGCGCGTCGTCGAATGCCTGCGACTCGTCAACCTGCAACCCGAGGTGCAGCTCAAGATGCCGGCCGAGCTGTCCGGCGGGATGCGCAAGCGCGTCGGCATCGCGCGCGCAATTGCCGGCCGGCCGACCTACCTGCTCTATGACGAGCCGACATCGGGACTCGATCCGGTGAACTCGGATGTCATCGATGGCTTAATCGAGCGGTTGCAGCAGGAGCTGGGCGTGACGAGCGTCGTCGTGACGCACGACGTCCGGGGCTCGTTCCGCGTGGCTGATCGCATCGCGCTCTTGTGGCAGGCGAAAATCCGCGCCGTGGGGACATCCGAGGAGATCCTTGCCTCGAAGGACGAGGCGGTGCAGCAGTTCCTCGAGCGCGATTTCGATCTCGAGGCTCTCCAGGGCGGAGGGAAGAAGACCTGATGGACATGACCTACAAGCAGGAAATGGGCGTCGGAGCGATGGTGCTCGCCGGGCTCGTACTGTTCGTGGTGGGGCTGTTCTGGTTCAGTGGCCGGTCGATCAGCCACAGAGGGATACTCGCCAGGGTCCAATTCACGAATGTCGCCAATCTGAAGGAAGGCGACCCGGTGATGATTTCCGGCGTCAAGGTGGGGCGCGTGTCCAAGGTGATCCTCGAGCGCGTCGGCAAGGTGATGGTGACGCTCGAGCTCTCGGGTGACCCTAAGGTGCGGCCAAAGACCGGCGCCTCCGCCGTGGTCAGCACCGTCGATTTCTTCGGCGCGAAGATGATCGACTACTCGCCCGGCGCCGAGACCGATTCGTTTCTGCCGGCGACGTCGGTGATCATGGGGACGAAGTCAGAGGAGCTCTCCGATGTCGCCTCACGGGTCGCGACGAACGCCAACGAGCTGATCGGCAACGCCAAAGGGCTCGTGTCGACGCGGTTGTCGGACGACATCCATAACACGCTGATCGCGACGCAGCGCGGCATGGCGGCGCTCACCGCGGCGACCAACGGTCCGCTCGTTGCGCAGAGCACCAAGGCGCTGTCGGAGCTGGAGCACGTGATGGCGCGCTTCGACACCCTGCTCGCCAGCGCCAACGTGCAGAAGACGGGCATGCGGGCGGACCCCCGGACCGCGAACCTGTCGCGGCCACCCGGCCAGTTCGCCAATTCCACCGCGAGCCTGGACTCCCTGCTCTCGACGATCAGCCGTGGTCAGGGCACGCTCGGCAAGATGGCGACGGATACGGTGATGTATCAGGACATCCATAAGACGCTGGATGCGCTGTCGGCCTTGCTAAACGATTTGAGGGAACGGCCCGGGCGGTACCTGACGGTCAAGGTGTTCTGAAGGGGCTTGAGACGCACAGTCTCCCGAGGCGTCTGCACTGCTCGCTCCTCACCAGATTTCTGCGCGCAAACTATCGGCGCGAACCATGACGTCGCCCGGTTTGCAATGGAAGGCCGCTGCAAACTCCGGCAGGTTCGACAAGGGCCCCATCACCCGCCAGCGCGCTGGCGCGTGGGGATCGACAGTGACCTGATTGCGCAGGTATTGATCGGTCGACTTGCTGCGCCAAATCTGGGCCCAGGCGAGGAAGAACCGCTGCTCCGCCGTCAGCCCATCGATCGGTTGCGGATGCGGCTTGCCGGCGAGGGACCGCTGGAAGGCGGCGTAGGCGATCTTCAGCCCACCCAGATCGGCGATGTCTTCTCCCAGGGTGAGCCGCCCGTTCACGTGGGTGTTCGAGTCGACCACCGTGTAGGAGTCGAACTGCTTCGCCACGAGGTCGGCGCGGGCGCGGAAGCGTGACGCGTCCTCCGGCGTCCACCAGTCGCGCAGGTTGCCCGCCGCGTCGAACTGCCGGCCCTGGTCGTCGAAGCCGTGCGTCATCTCGTGGCCGATCACCGCGCCCATGCCGCCGTAGTTCACCGCGTCGTCTGCCAGCGGATCGAAGAACGGTGGCTGCAGGATCCCGGCCGGAAACGTGATGTCGTTCATCGTCGGGTTGTAGGACGCGTTGACGGTGGGCGTGGTCCAGCGCCATTCCGCGCGATCGACCGGCTTACCGATCCGGCTGCGGAGCCGCGCAGCCTCGAACGCATCGCTGCGGCGCACGTTCATGATGATCGGGCCGTGATCGACGGTAAGCGCGGAGTAGTCCCGCCACGTGTCGGGATAGCCGATCTTCTTGCCGAACGCACGCAGCTTGGCGAGGGCGTGCGCGCGGGTCGAGTCATTCATCCATGGCAGGGTGTGGAGCCGAGCGTCGAGCACCGCGATCATGTTGTTCACCATCGCGAGTCCGCGCGCGCGGGCGGCGGGAGAGAACGTCTGCTTTACATAGGCGGCGCCGAGCGGATCTCCCAGCGCGCCGCTCGTGGCCGCGACGCAGCGCTTCCACCGGGGTTGTTGCTCGCGCTGGCCGCTCAGGGCCTTCTGAAACGTGAACGCCTCGTTCACGAAGGCGGAGGACAGCCAGGGCGCTGCGTTGCGCACGACGTGCCAGCGCAGGTACGCCTGCCAGCCGGCGATCGGTGCCGCCGCGATCAGGCTGTCCAATCCCTTGAAGAATCCCGGTTGTCCGACGTTGAGGTCGGGTACGACGGGCGCGCCGGTCGCCTGGAGGAACGCGGCCCACTCGATGTGCGGCGTGGTAGAATCAGCAGCCGCGATCGAGAGCTTGTGATAGTTCGCGTTGGGATCGCGGCGCTGCACCCGCGTCAGCGAAACGCGAGCCAGCTCGGTTTCGAGTGCCACGATGTAGGCCGTTTCCGAATCGGCGGTCGCGGGCGCGTCGCCCAGCAGCTGCAGCATGTGGGACACGTGGGTCACGTACGCGGCGCGCAGGGCGGCCGTCGCACTGTCGCTCTTGAAATAGTAATCGCGGTCGGGGAGCCCCAGCCCTCCTTGGGCGACGGACGCGATGTTCATCGTGCTGTTCTTGAAATCGGGGAGCCCGGCGAACCCGAAGGCGACCCCCGTGCCGTCGCGGTGCAGTCGCGCGATCTCGCTCACGACGCCGGCGGGAGAATTGATGGCGGCGATGCGGTCGAGCTCCCCCTGGAGCGGCGCCGCACCCGCGGCGTCCGCGGCCGCCGAATCCATGCACGAGGCATAGAAGGCCCCGACCTTCTGGTCGGGGGTCGTGGGGTGCGCGGGCGCCGTCTTGGCCAGCGCCTCGACGATGCCGCGCAACGTTTCGGTATTGCGGTCCTGCAACTCGACGAAGGAGCCGTAGCTGGGGTACTGGGGCGGCAACGCGGTGCGCATGAGCCAGCCGCCGTTGGCGTACTCGTAGAATTCCTGGCAGGGCGCGCAGCTGGTGTCGAGGTTGGCGGGATCGAGGCCATGATGGACCTGCTGCGCGACACCCGGCGTTGCGACGCACATGGAGAGCGCGAGGAAGAGACGGGAACGAGACGGCATGGGGCAATTCTCCCGAGTCGAGGTAGTCTCGCTCCATACGCCTATATTCCGCGCCATGTTGAGCCTCACTTTCCTCGGCACCTCGGCAGCGCGCCCGACGGTCGAGCGCAATGTCTCCGCTCTCGCGCTGCAGCGCGAGGGGGAAACGCTGCTGTTCGACTGCGGCGAAGGGACCCAGCGGCAGATGATGCGCTACGGGGTGAGCTTCGCCCTGTCCGAGATCTTCTTCACCCATTTTCACGCCGACCACTTCCTCGGCATGATCGGGCTGGTGCGCACCCTGGGACTGCAGGGTCGCGAGGAGCCGCTGCGCCTCTATGGTCCCCGCGGGGCGAAGCAGGTCTTGAACAACGCGCTGCTGCTCGGCGTGGAGAAGGTCCCCTTCGGCGTCGAGATCCTTGAGGTGAAGCCGGGCGCGGTGATCGGCGAGCGCGCGGGCTTCTCGATCAGCGCGTTCGCCACCGATCACGGCGCCGGGTCGATCGGCTACGCGCTGGTCGAAGCGCAGCGGTACGGGAAATTCGATCCAGCGAAAGCCCGGGCGCTGGAGATTCCCGAAGGTCCGTTGTGGGGAAAACTGCAGCGTGGGGAAGCTGTGGAACTCGCTGACGGCCGAACGCTGACAGCGGAAAGCGTCGTCGGCCCCCGCCGCTCCGGCCGCAAGGTGGTCATCACGGGCGACACGGCGCCGTGCGCGTCGGTCGTCGACGCCGCGGCGGGCGCGGACCTCCTGGTGCACGAAGCGACATTCGGGGAAGAGGAGAAGGACCGGGCGAAGGAGACGTTTCACTCTACGGCGCGCGAAGCGGCCCAGGTCGCCAAGGCGGCGCAGGTGCGCAAGCTTGTACTCACGCACCTGTCGGCGCGCTACTCCATCTCCGCTGAGGAATTGGTCAAGGAGGCGAAGGAGGTCTTTGCGGAGGTTGCGGCGGCAAAAGACGGGATGGTCGTCGAGGTGCCGTTTGCTGATAGCTGACGGCTGATAGCCGATAGCGCCGTCTTAATGCTCCAACACCATCCGCAGATTCTGCACCATCACATCCATCTGTCCCGTGACGTTGCGGCTCTGCCGGATCTTGACCTTGAGCCAGGCGAACAGCGTCGGCGCCTGCCACACCGTTTGCACGGTGAGCCGGGTAGAGGCGCCGGCGAACTCGAGCCGGAAGAAAGTGCGCCACAGGCGCCGTCCCGAGCGCTCGCTCCAGCCGAACACCGAAGGCTGATTGAAGTCGACGACTTCGATTTCGGCTTCCCGCGTATCGTACACGACGCGCAACCGGCTTCCCTTCTTTAATGGGGCGACGGCTTCGACGGCCCGGGCCGCGGGGAGCCACTGGGCCATCGTATGGGGGTCGGTCAGCGTCTCGAACACCCGTTCCACCGGCGCGGGTACGACGGTCGTCAGGGTGTAGGTGGCCGGTTTCATGGGCCTCGAAAGTACGGACTCGCGCCCCGATTGCCAGCCGAACCGTGTCCGTCTAAGTTCAGCGTCCGCCTTGGGGCTGTAGCTCAGCTGGGAGAGCGCCTGGATCGCACCCAGGAGGTCAGGGGTTCGAGCCCCCTCAGCTCCACTCCCTTCATTGTTCAGGACGCAACGCGGTATCCAGAACGCAACGCCGCCGGTCCGGCGGCCGGTCAGCGTCCCTGGCCCGTTCTTCGGGGTGCTTGACACCTTGCCATTTCCGTGAATCATCGACTGTTGCGGGATTCTCCCTGAGTCCGCGCCAATTCGCCTAGTCGCACTTCTCACTCTGCCGGGGGGCAGGCGTATGAGAGTAATCCGTCATGTCATTCCCGTCCTGGTCACGGGGTTCCTGTGTACCGCTCGACTGTGCGCTCAGGATCAGACCGGCGCCATCAGCGGCAAGGTGACCGACGGCACAACGCAACAGCCGATTGCCGACGTCACGATCGCCATCACCGGAACCTCCCACAGCGTCCTCTCCAAAACCGACGGAACCTTCATCCTCAGCGGCCTCGGCTTGGGCCTCCAGCACGTGCGCGTCACGCGTATCGGGTTCAGCCCGGTCACGCAGGACGTCGCCGTCAACGCCGGAGGGATGACGAGCGTCGACTTCGCGATGCAGCCGCAGGCCGCGATTCTCGACCCGGTCGTCGCGACCGGGTACGGCCGTCAGCGTCGTGAGGCGATCACCGGGTCGGTGTCGACGGTCGACGCCCCCTCGGCGAACAAGGGCGTGAAGACCAACGTCGATCAGCTGCTGCAGGGTCGCGCCGCGGGCGTGGAAATCACACAGGACAACGGCGAGCCCGGAGCCGGAGCGCAGGTGCTGATCCGCGGCGGCAGCTCGCTCAGCGCCACCAACGATCCGCTGTACGTGATCGACGGCGTGCCGATCTACAACGTGCAGAGCGAGCCTGACGCTACCGGAGCCGGCCTTTCATCCCTGCCGCGCAATCCGCTGAACACGCTCAATCCGTCCGACATCGCGTCGATCACGGTGCTGAAGGACGCGTCGGCCACGGCGATTTACGGCAGCCGCGCCTCGAACGGGGTGGTCCTGATCGAGACGAAGCAGGGGCAGAGCGGCAGCGCTGGCCCGTCGTTCGAATACGACGGCTACGCGGCGACGTCGAGTCCGCTGAAAAACTTCGACGTCCTGGACGGTACGCAGTACACCCAGTTCGTACAGCAACAGGTTGCCGTCTGGCGCCAGGACTCGAGCAGCGGGATCCCGGTGGCGAACCGCGGTGGCCTGGACCCGATCCACTTGACGCGGTTCGGAGGCGCGAACACCAACTGGGCGAGCGGGATCACGCGCTCCGCTGTATCGCACAGCCATAACCTGGCATTCACCGGCGGCAGCGAAGACACGCGGTACCGGGCCTCGCTCAACTACACCAAGCAGGATGGTGTGACGCTGTCGACCGCCCTGGAGCGGATTCAGGGCCGCCTCAGCGCGACGCACTCCGATCTCGACAACCGGCTGCGCATCGGCCTCAACGTCACCACCTCACGCGTCAACAACACCTACCTCACCTTCGAGAACAATGGCGGGTTCGAGGGCGGGGTGTTCGAGAACGTGGTCACGTTCAATCCGACGCTGCCGATCACGGTGACCGATTCCACGGGGACGCACTTCTACGAGATCCCGTCCCAGGTCTCCTCGCGCAATCCGGTGGCGATGGCGAACCAGATCTCCAACGTCGGACAGTCCACTCGCACCCTCGCGAATACGGACGCGGAGTACGACCTGGTTCCCGGGCTGACAGCTCGGATCAATGTCGGGTTGGACCACGTCGGCGGGCAACGCCAGGAATATTACCCGGCCTCGACACCATTGGGTGTGGCGCTCGGAAACGGGCTCGCGCAGCAAGCCGATCTCGAAAACACGACTCGGACGTTCCAGTCGCAGCTCAACTTCCAGCGCACCTTCGGTGACCGCAACTCGATCGACGTCGTGGCTGGGTACGAATACAGCAGGTTCAAGCAGAACTCGGTGACCGCCCAGGCCAAAGGCTTCTTTACCGACGCTACCGGCTTCAACAACTTGGACGGCGGGCAGACCCGGCTGATCAGCTCCTACGCCTTTGAGCGTGACCTCTCGTCCTTCTTCGGCCGGGCCAACCTCGGGTACCAGGAACGCTTCTTCGTGACGGGCGTGCTGCGCTACGACGGTTCGTCCGTCTTCGCCCCGGGGCACAAGTGGGCAGCGTTCCCGGGGCTGTCTGGATCGTGGAACCTGAAGCAAGAGTCGTTCATGCAGAACACGCCGTTCTCGGACTTCAAGGTTCGCGTCGGCTGGGGAATTCAGGGCAATCCCAGCGTGGACCCCTACACGTCGTTGATCACGCTGGCCGCGAATACCGGCGCCACCTACCCCTGGGGTGACCAGCCACAGGGCGGGGTACTGGCTACGAGCAATGGCAACCCGAACCTGAAGTGGGAGCAGACGTCACAGGTCGACGCGGCTATCGACTTCGGCATGTTCCACAACCGGCTGTCGGGGAGCGTCGAGTACTACCACAAGAACACCAAGGACCTGCTGCTCACGATCGACGTCGCGCAGCCGGCCCTGCAGCCCACGCAGCTGCAAAACATCGGCAAACTGTCCGGGCACGGGCTCGAAGCAGCGCTCGATGCCGTCGTCGTCTCGAAGCCGGGATTGATTTGGCGCGCCGGCCTGGTGTTCGCCGCCGACCGTACCGTCGTGGACGAGCTGAGTGGCAAGAGCGCGTTCATCCCCACGGCGGCCGTCAGTGGGCAGGGGCAGTCCAACCAGTTCGCCGAGCGCCTCATACCTGGGGAGCCGGTCGGCACATTCTTCGGCCCCGTGTTCCTCGGCTGGGATGCCCAGGGCCATCAGATCTTCCAGTGCAGCTCGGCCACGCCCGGATGCACGGGTGGGCGGACGGTGGGCGGCGGCGGGCCGTCGTCAGCGGACTACCAGGTGATCGGCAACGCCAACCCAGATTTCACCCTCGGCGTCCATAGCGACGCCACTTGGGGCCGGTTCGATATCAGCTTCCTGGTGCGGGCGGCCGTGGGTGGAGACGTGTTCAACAACACGGCGCTGGTCTATTCCACCAAGGGCAACGCGCTCCAGGACAAGAATTTCCTGGTGCCCGCCTTGACCGATCCGACCGGGATTCACGAGCCGGCGATCTTCTCGTCCCGCTGGGTCGAGAGTGCGTCGTTCGTACGGCTGCAGAACATCACCGTCGGGTACGATTTGAATCTGCCGGTGTTGACGCGCTCGGCGCGCAGCGCCCGCATCTACGTGTCGGCCGACAACCTCGTGCTGCTGACCGGTTACTCGGGATTGGATCCTGAAGTCTTCACGTTGAATGGCTTAGCAACACGCGGTCTCGACTATCTCACTTACCCGCGGCCCCGCACGTTCACCGGCGGCCTGCGTCTCACGTTTTAGGGGGCACTGGTCCCATGAACCGACTTTTGAAGCTGTCGATCGGCGCCGCGGGCTTGGTCTCGCTCCTGGCGCTGGGCTGAACGAACCTGGATGAAAGCCCGCCGAGCTTGATCACGCCGGGGAATTTCTTCCGTACCGACCAGGAAGTGCTGGCGGGTCTCGCCGGGGTGTACGCGCAGCTGCGAGCGTTCGCGCCGGAGGGAGGCATCTACGACGTCAGCGAGATCACGACCGATGAGGATGTGGTGCCGACCCGCGGCCAGGACTGGTACGATAACGGCCAGTGGATCGACCTGCACAACATGACGTGGACGCCGACCAGCGCGGCCACGCTCAACTTCTTCAACGGTGTCTGGAATAACCCCTACCAGGGCGTTGCACGCGCGAACCTGTTCCTGGACGCGGTCGCCAATTCTACTGTGCCGAACAAGGCGGCGATCGTCGCGGAAGCACGCGTCCTCCGTGCGTATTTCTATTACGTCCTGATGGACTACTTCGGCGGAGTGCCGATCGTCACCACGACGGCAATCGCCACGAATCCGCGCAACACGCGCCGCGAAGTGTTCGACTTCATCGAGAAGGAGCTGCTCGCGGCTCGCCCCGACCTGCCCGCCACCCGGCCCCAATCGGACAACGGGCGCATCACGCAGGGAGTAGCGGACGCCATCCTGGCCAACATGTATTTGAATGCTGGGGTGTTCACCAAGGATGGCGCGGCTGGGGGGATCAGCGGCACCTCCTACAACTCCTGCACGGGGATCACCGTCACTGGTGGCGACGCATGTACACAGGCAATCGCCATGGCCAACTCCGTCTTGACCTCCGGCAATTATCGTCTCGCGGACTCGTTCCCGCAGAACTTCCGCGCGGACAACAACAATTCGCCGGAGAACATCTTCGTCGTCAAGTTCATCGCCCAGGACGGGCTGGGGATGGATTACGTCATGTCGATCCTGCATTACAGCCAGTTCAACCCCTCCCCGTGGAACGGTTTCGCAACGCTCGCGCAGACCTACGCCGCCTTCAACCCGAACGACAAGAGGCGGCAGGTGTTCTTGATCGGTCCCCAGGTCAACGTGCTGACGGGCGCGCCGGTGAACGATCGGGCGGGTAATCCGTTGGTCTTCACCGAGTCGATTCCCGACATCCACTCGGCGACGGAAGGTCAGGGGCCCCGCATCTACAAGTGGCCCGCCGACCCGGCGCACGTGGCGCAGAACAACGGCAACGACTTCGCCTTGTTCCGGCTCGGCGAGATCATCCTCATCAAGGCCGAGGCGGAGTGGGCGACAGGGAACACGCCTGCGGCGTTGGGGGACATCAACTCGTTGCGCGCCCGGAAAGACCCCGTTCTGACACCTCTCGCTGCGATCGATGCACAGGGGCAGGCGATTCTTAGCGAGCGGCTGTTCGAGCTAGTCGGGGAAGGCAAACGCCGGCAGGACTTGATCCGGTTCGGCGGCTACACCGGCCGGGACGACACTGCGTCGGGGATCGCCGGCGGGAAGGCGTCGGCTTCGGCTGATCACGTATTGATGCCGATTCCGCAGACGCAGATCGACGCCAACCCCAAGCTCGTGCAGAATCCCGGGTACTGACCGGGGAGCCGTTCGCGCCAGTGAGAACCGTCGCCTGCTCGGATGCCCTCGAGCAGGCGACGGTTTGCGTTCGG
>JACXTT010013004.1_pt1 | contig 11001 bp, 13 predicted proteins | sample 9270951 | NCBI WGS metagenome assembly JACXTT01 (sample SAMN15532306, study PRJNA645909) | rock metagenome | isolation source: weathered quartz diorite | place: Puerto Rico | collected 2017-06-21 | reverse complement strand
AGAATTCTCTGCAACCTTCACGTTGCGCCCAAGGCTGCGCATCAGGTCGAAAATGGTCTCTTTACGCAGCGGGGTCCCGCGTTGCACTAGACGGTGGACGAAGATACCGGGCGTCGCCACCGCCTCTGGGTCGAGCACACCGGGTTCAACAATCTCATCGACCTCGGCAATGGTCACATCCGCAGCCGTGGCAAAGGGCGGATTGAAATTCCGCGCCGTGCGACGGTAGAGGAGGTTGCCGTAGGCATCAGCCTTGTACGCATGGATGAAAGCGAAATCAGCGCGCAGCGCTGTCTCCATCAGATACTCACGGCCGTTGAACACTCGTTTCTCTTTTCCCTCTTCCACCACCGTGCCAACTCCAGTCGGAGTGAAAAACGCCGGAATTCCAGCGCCGCCAGCACGAACGCGTTCAACCAAGGTGCCCTGCGGCACCATCTCGAACTCGACCGCTCCGCGGCCAATCTGTTCGGACAGCGGCGTGATGCGGTAAGAATAGCCACCAAACGAGGCGATGAGCTTTTTGATCTGCCGATTTTCGGCCAGGATCTGCGGAGAGAACGGACCAAAGCCAGGCGAGTTGCAAATAATGGTCAGGTTCCTAACTCCACGTTCGCGCAAGGCAAACAACAACTCGTGCGGCCAGCCTTGCAGTACACCAAAACCGCCCAGGAGAATACTAGCGCCGTTAGGAATATCGGCGACCGCGGCAGCGGCGGTGAAGAGGGGTTTACGCATGCCCTGCTGTCTCCGCCAGTTTGGCTTCACTCGGATGACAGGAGAGATATTCACGCACTTCCAAGTTCATCCGATCGATTTCTGCGAGGAACCCAGATACCGACAAGCGATAGTTGACGGGGTTGGTTTCAACCCGGCGCAGATGTACCACTTGTTGCTGAAAACGGGCGATCCGTTCTAACATTACTTGTAGCTCTGCGTCATTACGAATCATACGATCTCCACAATGCCGCGGCGGGTGCCATCGCGTTTGATTTGTCAGTCCTCAATAGCAGCTTCCTCACTACCGAAGATACCTGACCTTCGTAGCCAAAATACGCTTGCCCCGAAATACGTATGCGCGATTAGATGATCGAAGAGCAGTGCCATCTCCCCTGAGAGTAAACTGGCGTCAAAAGAATCTGCCATGAGTAGAAAGACGGCTACGTCGTTTGGCGCAGGAGTAACTGAAACGAAGGATCCAAAAATAATGAACCGAGAGAGGTGTCCTGTATTTTTGGCCAAGTTGTAGATCCGCACCAACCGGTCTCCGATAACCTGGCGCTGGGGTGAGTCCATCGCGAACCGAGCTAACACTTCTTGCAATGTTGTTTGATACACCCCAGCGGGGAGGTCTCCGGTCTCCTCGAAATCAGGCAGGGGTAGCACGAGTGTGTTTCCTCCTTGTCACCTCAGCCCCGCCTTACGCAAATCGTTAATACGGCGGTCTAAGACCGCTTGATCTTTGAAGGGAAGCCGCTGCTGCCACACCGCCACAGAGAACTGAGGGTTCACCCGCAGCACCTCTGCCACCTCAGCTTGCGCCTCTGCCCCCCGACCTAACGCGCCATAGGTGGCAGCCAGTCCTACATGGGCGACCAGAATATTCGGGGAGCGGGGGAGGGCTCTCTTAAAAGCTGCCACCGCCTCTTCGTACCGCCTCAGCCAGTAGTAGGCCCAACCTAAGGCGTTTACGTAGTAGGCTACATGGGGGTTGAGGCGTATCGCCTTCTCTATCATCATCAGGCCTTTCTCGGGTTGCCCTATAAAGACCAGAATCTCCCATAGATTCCTATAGCTAGCCGCATCGTTGGAATCGAGGGCGATAGCCCGCTCTGTCTCGGCCAGAGCCTGGTCATGCTGCCTTTGATACAGATAGACTACACTTGATAACCAGTGGGCCTGGGGCAAGGAGTCGTCCAGGGCAATGGCCTTTTGCGCCAGTGCAAAAGCTCGCTCTAGGTTCTGGGAGTCAGGACTCCATTGAACGAACCAATCGTAAAGATAGGTCAAACCCGCGCTCGCATACGCTTGCGCATATTGAGGATCGAGGGTAATAGCCCTCTCGAACATCTGTCGTGCCTGGGTATTCGCCTCTTTCGTGAAATGGTTAAAGTACTCCAACCCGCGCAAGAGGTAGTCATATGCCTCCAGGTTATCCGTGTGTTTGCGTACCAAGACCCCTTGCTCCCACAACGTCAACTGTAGCTTCAACGTCGTCACAATCTTCTGCACGATCTCATCTTGTAGAGCGAAGATGTTCTGCATTTCTCGGTCATACCGCTCTGACCACAGATGATAGCCGGTTGTGGCGTCGATCAATTGGGCCGTGATCCGCACCCGGTTGCCGGCTTTGCGTACGCTACCTTCCAATACATAGCGCACACCTAGCTCTTTACTCACTGCCTGCACTTTCACCGCTTTGCCCTTGTAGGTGAAGGCGGAGTTGCGGGCGATAACAAACAGACCCAAGAGTTGGGAGAGGGAGGAAGTGAGATCCTCAGTAATACCGTCGCTGAAATACTCTTGCTCCGGATCGCTGCTCAGGTTGACAAAGGGCAGGACGACGATGGAGGGCTTGTCGGGCAATGGCAGCGATGACTCATTTTGTAAGGGGACAGCACGAGCAGCTGTAGAGGCGGGTTTGAAACCCGCGCCTACCTCATGCTCGGACCTCCTCAAGATCCGCCACACCCGTACCGGATCGGTGATGTTCTTGAGCATCTGCTCGCCCAGGTCTTCGTAGTGCAGTGCCAGCTTGTGTTTGATCTGTTCGCAGACCGCCCCAGAGATGCAGATACCGCCAGCTTCGGCTAATGCTTCCAGGCGTGCCGCGATGTTGACCCCATCGCCATAGATCTGCTCGCCCTCAACCATCACATCCCCGAGGTTAATGCCGATGCGAAACTCCATACGTCTGTTGGTCGGCAGATTGGCAGTTTCGCTTTTTAGCGCGGTCTGGATCTCCACCGCACACTGCACGGCATCGACCACGCTGGCAAATTCCGCCAGGATGCTATCCCCAGCAGTCCCTACGACGCGTCCCCGGTGTCGCTGAATCGCAGAATCGGTCACCTGACGGCAAGCAGTCAGCGCACGCAACGTGGCCTCTTCATCCTCACTCATGAGACGGCTGTAGCCTTGCACATCCGCGCTAAGAATGGCGGCGAGCTTACGCTCTATGCTTGCGAGGGTTGTGCGTGCAGGTCTCTCTGGATTGCTCACAAGAGGCGATTATCCCGCTGGCTCTGTGCAGTTGTCAACCGCGACGCACGCTAATTCCCGTACATGTTCCTGCCGGTGTTGACGTAGATAGTGTAGTCCTTCACGTCGGTGAGCATTTTGGGTTGGGTGCGGAACATTGCGGTCGCGCCAGCTTCGAGGTTGTCTAAAGTGACAACCTCTTTGTTGAGCTGGCGACCGCGAGCATCAAAAAAAGTAACTTCGATGTTGACCGCAGAGGCGGTCGCAGCCGTATTGCGAATCTCACCGCTGACTACCACTCCGGAGTCAGTATATTCGAGCTTTTTATCAGTGATCTGGAACGCTTCTTCTGCTCGCAAAGCCCAGATCAAATACGCGCCAAAAGCTATCAACACTGCCAGCCAGAGCAAGGTCCTCCGCGGGCGTGCGCCTTCACGCCTTGCCATTCCTCAGACTCCCCCGTAAGATGCCGCCCAGCGATTATGCGGCGCTATCTGCTCACGCGCAATCGGGGCCAAAGGAGGAAGCACTGTGGCCGACCGCCCTTGCGATCTGTGCCAACTCGCTCGCTACACCCAGTGGTACGCCGAGTTCCATCACCCGTTCCGCTTCACTATTCTCGACTGTGACTCGTGCGACGTACCGATCGTGGTGCTGGGCGAGCATAGAATCGCGGTGACGCTGGAAGAGGTCGCCTACATGGAAAAGGCTCTCAATCTGGTGGCAGAGCAAAAATTTGCTGGCAAATTCCCTAAATGGATCTTTGATCACCAGATGCGCCAGATTCCCGATCACTACCATTTTCACGTGCGGCCGTTGCTGTGGTGAGGAACTGTATGCAGGCTGTGCTGTTGCTTGGTCCGAGACAGCTCTCTCATCAGGATCTTCCCATTCCGACACCAGGTCCAGAAGGCATCGTCCTGAAAATCGCCGTGGCTCTCACCTGCGGTACTGACCTCAAGGCCTTTCTGCGTGGTCACCCGAAATGGCCGATGCCAACCCGCTTCGGCCATGAATATGCCGGCATAGTGACAGCACGGGGATCCCAGGTTACTACCGTACACGAGGGTGACGAGGTGATGCTGGTCCCCACCGGACCGTGTGGCAGTTGTTTTTACTGCCAACGCCAGCAAGAAAATCTCTGCACCTCACTGATGGAGACTTACGTGCTCGGCGGCTATGCCGAGTATCTGACCGTCCCGGCTCGGGTCATCCGCACCAATCTATTTGCCAAACCTGCTGCCTTACCCTTTGCGGACGCCGCGCTGCTGGAGCCGCTCTCGTGTGTCGTGTTCGGACTCGAGCAGACCATGTTGCGCCCGGACGATACCGCGGTCGTCATCGGCGCCGGCGCGATTGGGCTCCTGCACTTGGCGGCGCTGCGCGCGTTGGGAGTGGAACGAGTCTATGTGATCGCGCGCGATCCGCAGCGAGCGGCAGTTGCTCAAGCAGTGGGCGCATATGGCATTATTGCTCGCTCCGCCGAAGAGGCCAGAGAAGAGGTGCTCGCCGTCACTGCTGGCCGCGGGGCCGACCTGGTAATCGAATGCACAGCGCAACCGCCGGTATGGGAAGCGGCGCTCTTCCTGGCACGGCCGGGTGGACAAGTAGTGCTGTTTGGCGGATGCCCATCAGGCACCACGGCAGCCTTCGACACCTACCGACTGCATTACGAGCAGGTCCGCGTCCTGAGCCCGTTTCACTTTACCCCCAAGACCGTGCGGCACGCCTACGAGCTGCTCGTGTCAGGGAAGATTCCGGCCAGCAAGCTGATCAGCGGAACATATCCGCTGGCTCAACTTCCCTACGCCTTCGATCGCTTGCAGCGGGGTGAGGGAATCAAATATGCAATCATTCCTTGAGCGATGGAGTGCCTGAAATATGAAATTGGTTACTCCGACCGAAGCGATCCGTGCTATCCCTGACGACAGCATAGTGATCTTCCCGCACGGCTGTGTGGAACCGACGACTCTCTATACTGCCTTTCAACAAGAGGTCGAACGTTTTCACAATCTGACCATTTATTCCGGACTAGCATTTGGCGATTATTCATTTCTCCGCAAAGGGCTCGGGACGAATTTTCGCTATGTCACCTGGCAGGCCGCTCCCCGCATTCGTCAGCTCTTCAAGGAGAGAAAAGCTGGGTTCGTTCCCATGCGGTTTAGCGAAATCACCCGCTTAATCAACAAAGATGGACCGATCAAACCTGATGTCGTCGTTACTCAAGTCTCACCGCCAGAGCCGGACGGCACGGTGAGTCTCGGGATTTCCGTCAGCCTGTACCAAGACTTTATCGAGAGCGCTCATCTTGTCATTGTCGAGATTAACCCCAACATGCCGGTCACAGCCGGCAACAGCCGGGTGCCGGTAGAAAAAATTCATTTTGCAGTAGAGTCGTCAGTACCATTGGGCGAATACCACACGCCGCACCGGAGTGAGCGCGACCAGCGAATCACAGATTACGTACTGGATTTGATTCCTGACCATGCCTGGGTGCAGCTTGGAGTCGGTTCGGTGCCGGATATGGTGCTGTACCGTTTGGCTGAGAAGCCGCGCATCAATTTGTACTCCGGCCTGCTCTCACAGGGACTGATCCACTTTGTCGAGCATGCCCGGCATACGCCGAAACTCATCACCGGGGAGTTGGCTGGCGACAAGGAACTGTACAACTTCTGCGGCCGGACTCCCTTAATCGAAATGGCGACATCGAGCGTGACCCACAACATTCTCCTCCTGGCCAAGCTGCCGCGTTTCGTGTCGATCAACTCCGCGGTGGAAATTGACCTGCACGGTCAGAGCAACGGAGAAACTATTGGTGACGTGCAGATCAGCGGGGTCGGGGGGAGTTTGGATTATGTCGAAGCCGCCGCGCTTTCCGACGGCGGATTGTCGATCATTGCTCTCCCCTCGACCACCGAAGATGGCAAGCACTCGAAGATCGTACCGCGCTTGCCTGGGGCTATTGTGACGACTCCGCGCTTTTGCACGGACTATATCGTGACCGAATACGGGGTCGCCCGACTCAAGGGCAAGGACCTACGCGCCCGCGCCGAAGCGCTGATTGCCATTGCGCACCCAGATTTCCGGGATGAACTGGCGAAGAGTGTGTGAACCGCAGGCTGCGGAAGCACCCCGTTCATGCTTTGACAAGCTCAGCACGAACGGTTGCCGGACTGAGTATCATGCCCCTGCCAGTTCACCCTGAGCCTGTCGAAGGGTGAACGTACTTACACCTTCCCACATGCGCGCTCTCATCCTCTTCCTCGCCACCGGCGCCTATAGCGGCTACGCGCCGGTCGCCTCAGGCACGGTCGGGTCACTCGCCGCGCTTCCACTCATCTTTCTTTCTGCTCAACTCTTGCACGTTTCTCCGGTTTTGCAGGTCGCCGTGCTTGTCCTGGCGACCGTTGGCGCGTGTTGGGTCGCGGGAGCGGCTGAACAGTATCTCGGTGAGCACGACAGCGGGAAAATCGTCGTGGACGAGATTGTTGGCTTTCTCACCGCCACCGCCCTGCTCGAAATGACACCGCTGCGGCTGCTCGCCGCCTTTTCTCTTTTCCGCCTCTTTGATATTCTCAAGCCCCCGCCGGCGCGGTACTTCGACCAACAGGTGCCGGGCGGGGTGGGAGTCGTCCTGGATGACGTGTGTGCGGGCATCTACGCCAATCTAATCGTGAGGGTTTTATTATGATCGAACGCGCGACTATTCTCAGTACCGGAGACGAGATCACTACCGGCAAGGTAGTCGATACGAATGCTAACTACATCGCGGATAAACTGGTCGAAGCCGGGGTCGAGGTCATCTCGGTCCTTACCGTGGGGGACGTCGCCGAACGCATCATCTGGGCCTGGCAGCAAGCCATTATCCGGGCTGACGTCATCATCTCCACCGGCGGCATCGGTCCGACGGCTGACGACCTGACCACCGAACTGGTCGCTAAAGTTGCCGGTGTCGATCTCTTTTTCTCTGAAGAGGTAGCTGAACGCATCCGTCGTGTTTTCGCCTCCCTCAACCGGCCGATGCCGGAAAATAACCTGAAACAGGCGCGCTTCCCGGTCGGTTCGGTCATCGTTCCCAACCATCTCGGTACCGCACCCGGTTACCGGCTGGACCTCGATACCCCGCACGGCCGTAGACATCTTATCATTCTCCCTGGCGTGCCGCGCGAGATGAAGCCGATGATGGAAGAGACCGTCTTGCCCTGGCTACGCGAGATGCGCGGTGGAGGCGACGTGTTCCTCACCCGCACGTTCCAGACCTTCGGCATCAGTGAGTCGGGCCTGGATGAGTTGGTCGTGGGTACAGTGAGTGAGGACGAAGGTCGCCTCGCTTTCCGGGCGAACTTCCCGCAGATCTCCATGCGTGTGACCGTGCACGGCAACGCGAAAGAAGTCGAGGCCAAACTCGAAGAATTGTCCAATCGCATACGCGCCCGCATTGGTTCATTCGTGTACGGTGAAGGTGATGTGACCATGGAAGAGGTCGTCGGCCGCTTACTCAAGGAGAAAGGCAGGACCTTAGGGTTGGCCGAGGCCTGTTCCGGTGGCCTGGTAAGCCATCGATTGACCAACGTGCCGGGCAGTTCCGCTTATTTCCAAGGCACGGTCGTCGCCTACGCTGACGCGGCCAAGACTGCCCTTCTCGGCGTCAAGCCCGAAACCTTGCGGCAGCACGGGGCAGTGAGCGAAGAAACGGTACGGGAGATGGCCGCAGGGGTGCGCGAGCGGCTGGGAACCGACATTGGCGTGGCTGTCACCGGCATCGCGGGCCCAGATGGAGGGACGCCCGACAAGCCGGTCGGCACCGCTTGCCTCGCGCTGGCGCTGGACGGTAACGTCGTGTCGCGCCGCTACCAACTCTGGGGCAATCGCGAATGGATCAAGACCCTGGTCTCGCAACTCGTGCTTGACTGGGTCCGGCGTGCGCTGTTGGGCATTACCATCGCTGAGTCAGGATTTATCAGGAGGTAAGCGAAAAGGGAGAATTCCTGGTTTTTTCATTCATCATTCGGTATTCATCATTCCACATTTTTCTGAGGATCTCCTCTTGATTCGCGCCTTCATCGCGGTTAATCTGGCGGCTCCGGTGATCGAAGAAATAGCGAAAGTGCGATCGACTCTGCAAGATGTCCAGGGCGACATCCGCTGGACTCGGAGCGAAGGCTTACACCTGACACTGAAGTTTCTCGGGGACATTGCCCGCAATCAAGTCGAGCCGATTTTGGCAGCGATGGGTGAAGCGATGCGCGAACGGCAACCATTCCACATCCTGGTCCAGGGGCTGGGAGCGTTTCCCAATCTGCGACGACCGCGCGTGTTATGGGCTGGGCTCAGCGGTGAGGGACTGCAAGAGATGAGCGTAGCGATCGAAACCGCGCTGATGCCGCTTGACTTTCCGCCGGAAGAACGTGAGTTCACCCCGCACCTGACACTGGGTCGGGTACGCTCGCTGCGCGGCTGGGATCGCGTACTGGCTGTAGTGAAAGGATATGAGCATGCCCGTTTCGGTGAGAGCATGGTCGAGCAGGTAACATTGTACCAAAGCGAGTTGCGACCGGACGGAGCGGTCTATAGTCCGTTGGGATCGGTTCCCCTTGGCAATTCTTCACTATGAGGAGCAGAGAGTATGGCCAATGACAAAGATCGTGAGCGCGCCCTCGACTTAGCCGTCAGCCAGATCGAAAAGCAGTTCGGCAAAGGCTCGATCATGAAGCTGGGGGCGGACGCCATCATTCGTGACATCCCCACTATTTCTACAGGCTCGCTTAGCCTGGATCTAGCCCTCGGCATCGGTGGTCTGCCACGCGGTCGGGTCGTGGAGATCTATGGACCCGAGGCTTCCGGCAAAACCACTATGGCCTTACACGTTGTCGCCCAGGCGCAGAAAGAAGGAGGGACGTGCGCCTACATTGATGCCGAGCACGCCCTGGACATGGGCTATGCGCAAAAGCTCGGAGTTAAAGCCGACGAGTTGCTCGTCTCCCAGCCCGACAACGGCGAACAAGCCTTAGAGATCACTGACACTCTCGTGCGCAGCAGTGCGGTTGACGTGATCGTGGTTGATTCGGTGGCCGCCCTGGTGCCGCGGGCCGAGATCGAAGGCGAGATGGGCGAGCCCCAGATGGGCCTCCAGGCCCGGCTGATGTCCCAGGCGCTGCGCAAGCTGGTAGGCACGATCTCGCGCTCGCACACGCTGGTGGTCTTCATCAATCAGATTCGCATGAAGATCGGCGTGATGTTTGGCAACCCCGAGACCACCACCGGTGGCAACGCGCTCAAGTTCTACTCCTCTGTACGCCTCGACATTCGCCGCACCGGCGCGGTGAAGCAAGGAGAAGAAGTCGTCGGCAATCGCACCAAGGTGAAGGTCGTGAAAAATAAAGTTGCCCCACCGTTCAGAGAAGCGGAATTCGATATCCTCTACGGCAGCGGTATCTCTAAAGAAGGCGAGTTGATCGACATCGGCGCCGACCAGGGAATCATCGAAAAATCCGGCGCCTGGTACTCGTTCGCCGGCGAGCGCATCGGTCAGGGGCGGGAGAATGCCAAGGAGTATCTCAAAGAGCATCCGGAAGTCGCCGGTGAGGTCGAAGTCAAAGTGCGCGAGAAGTTTGGTTTGGCAATGACTGAGGGAGCGGTTGCGGAGGAGGCTTGAATCCGGCTCACCCAGAGATCTCCAAAATGCGATTAGCCGACCTTTCACCAGAGACTCGCCGGGAAATAGCGAAGCGCCGATTTGATCTTTTCGTCGAAAAGCATGAGGGACCTTGGTCTTGGGAGTACTGGCTCGAAGATGATGTAGTCGAGTTCCTACAGGTAGATGGTTTCGACGTTCTGCTACCTGTAGAGAAAAAGCACCACAAGAATATCACGATTCTGCGTTGCCTTGTCAGTGATAACGGCCAGGTGCTGACAATCTTTCTCAAGGACACCACATACGAATCGGGGATCTTTGCTGGGCGTGTGGCAATATGTGAGAGACTACCCGGCGAGCAGTGGTATTTGGCGACTCTTTACCATGAGTGGTTCATTATCGATAACCCCTCTTGACTACGCCTACCGCCTGCTCGCCCGGCGCGCTTACAGCGAACAGGAATTGGCAGATAAGCTGCTCTCCAAAGGTTTCACCGCTGTGGCCGTGACCCGCACGGTCGCGCGTCTTAAGACCCAGGGCTACCTCGATGATGCGCGTCTGGCGGCCGACCAAGCCGAGCGTTTGCGGTCGCGTGGCTTTGGCTCTGAGGGAATCAGAGCCAAGTTGGGGCAAAAAGGACTTTCTTCCGACTTCGTCGAGCAAACCCTGAACACGAACGGAGAGAACCAGGATCTGGAATCCGCTCGGCGCCTCCTGGCTAGCCGTTTCTCTGCGGACGCGCTAAAAGAACCGCAGATCCATGCTCGGGCGTTTCGCTTGCTGCTGCGTCGCGGTTATTCTCAGGAAGTGGTCGAGAGTCTGCTCGGCAGCACCCCGGAAGACGGCTGAGCCATAAAGAAAGAACACTGTTGATGACTGGGAAAGAAATTCGTGACAGCTTCCTGCGATTTTTTGCCGAACGCGGCCATCAGGTCGTGCCCAGCGCGTCCTTGATTCCGGCCAGTGACCCTACCCTGCTCTTTACTAATGCTGGCATGGTGCCCTTCAAGAATATTTTCCTCGGTCTGGAGAAGGCGACTCATCCGCGCGTGGTCAACTCGCAGAAATGCCTTCGCGTCTCCGGCAAACATAACGACCTCGAAGAGGTAGGACGAGATACCTACCACCACACCTTCTTCGAGATGCTCGGCAACTGGTCGTTCGGC
>JACXTT010013003.1_pt1 | contig 11001 bp, 17 predicted proteins | sample 9270951 | NCBI WGS metagenome assembly JACXTT01 (sample SAMN15532306, study PRJNA645909) | rock metagenome | isolation source: weathered quartz diorite | place: Puerto Rico | collected 2017-06-21 | reverse complement strand
CATGCAGTCTCTTTGTCGGGCGACGTTCCCAAAGAACGATCGCGAACGTTTCCTAAAGTGGTACGCGGCAGCGGGGAAAGAGTGTCCCTGAATGAGAGCTTTGCCGGTGAATCGCATGCATAATGCCGCTCTGAAGATGCCCAGCGCTGAACAGTGGGGGGCCATTGGACATTTGTGCCACGAATGCGCTCGACCCCAGAACCGTCATGCCACCGAGGCTGGCACTCCAATAGGAATGGGCTCCGTGAGTTCGAGCCTAATGCGCGCCTGGAGAGCTGTTAGAATTTTTTGCGCCCTCTCCACCGAGATACCATAGTACTCGTTCTTCTCGTCGCGAGACACGATTGACTCAGACACGCCAAGTCGGTCCGCTAGTTCGCGTTGGCTTATGCCCGATGAGATCCGAAGGCCAATAAGCAGCCCTCCAATGCTGGTCAAATTGTAGATGGGCTCAAAGTCGCCTCGCTTTAGGCGCTCGTAGGCCTCCAGTTCCTCCTTGAGCTGCTGGTGGAAGGACAGAGTTGGTGCCATTGCGCGCTCGAGCTGTTCTCCCGCGAAACCCATCTCCACGAGCTTGCTGCGCTGCCTATCGAGTAGATCGCGCTCTTGCTCGAGCCGAGCAACAGTCTGACGATACTCTGCGTCAGTTCTGATCATTGTTCCCTTTCCTTCCGAGAGTCCCTGTCACGAGGACCGGACGATTTTCACGATCCCCTTGCGTTTGCCGGTCGGCCGGTGGCGACGAAAAGCAGCAGGAAATGGCAGGTCGATTCCGTGCTCATCGACAATCCCAGAGGTGACCAAGGGCGTATGCGGGTACAGCTCAACTCGATAGACGTGCCACATGGGCAGCTGCTTCTTAGTAGTTCCGCTCGCAGCGCGACGTGATCGTTGGTCCCACGTCCAAATTTTGTGAGCGTCGAGCAAGTTGAGCTTTCGTTGCAGATTACCGGTGGCTAACTCCCTCACGTCGCACTCGAAGTATCCATCCACATCGTTCGGGTGCGCCTTGTCCTCGGCAAAAGAACCGTCGAGGAAGATCTCTTGGACGCCGATTTGCCAAAGCTGTCGAACAAGTAACTCTGCTTGATCCACCAAGTACGCCCGCCAATCGCTATCCCAGTCGATTCCGGCTGCCCCTCCCACGAGGATTGACTGTCTCAGTTCGTCAAATGTCGCGTGATAATCCCCGGGCGGCAGAAGCCCGTCGCTATCGAAGCAAGACGGCAGTCGCATTGGCACCTACCGTGTTCGAATCATCTGTTAAACGTATAAGTCAAACTAGCCATTACTTGACTTTTACGCTATCTCTGGTAATGTTTTCTTACCTGCAGAGAGGCGTCTATGGACCAAGGTGAGGTGTTACGAGCGCTCGTCGAGATCGTAAGGGAGATCCAAACGAGCAGCGGTCGTGAGCCAGCCGCAGTAGGCGGTCACACGGTTCCGGACGAGCAGCTTTCTGGCTTCGACAGCCTGAACTGGCTCGAAGCCGGCGCTATGCTTAACCGACAGCTCGGCCGGGACGTTGGTGACATCCCATGGGTCGATCCGAAGGACGGTCACCATCGAACGCTCACCGATATTGCTCACGTGCTCCACGCGGGAATGACCTCGAGCAACAAGGGGGTGCAAGGGCGATGACTGAACCCCCCGGCAGTATCGACCTAGACGAAACCCGCCTTGCGATCGCGAACCGCCTGCGAACGGCTCGCCAAATGGCGGGACTCTCGCAGGGGCAGGTCGCACGCATGCTGGGCATGCACCGACCAACGGTCAGCGAGGCCGAGGCTGGTCGCCGGAAGGTGCCCGCCGAAGAACTTGCCACGTTCGCTCGTCTCTATCGAGTGAGCATAGCGTGGCTTGTCGGTGAGGTAACAACGGTCGATGAGAGCACCGAAGGCAAGAACATCATACTCGCAGCGCGCGAGTTGAAGAAGCTCAAGCCAGAGGATCGAAGGAAGCTCTTGGAGATTCTCTCCGCCCTAGTCGAACGGACCGACAGAGGGTGATGCTCAGGCCAGGGGCAAATCGCGGACGACCGACCCGTAACGCACTCGCGCGAACTGCTCTGAGGACAGCGTTGCGCATTAGGCACGAGAGCGGCCTTGGGCTTTCCGAGGCGATTTCCCCATTCGACATCGCGGAACGGCTGGGCGTTGATGTGCGGTTTGTGCCTATCGCCAGCCTCGAAGGCATGTACCTAAAACGCGCGCCGGAAGCGACGATTTTGCTTCCCGCCGAAAGACCCGCAGGTCGCCTCGCATTCAGTTGCAGTCACGAAATCGGGCATCATGCGTTCGGCCACGGCAGCAAGATCGACCAGTATCTTGACCACCCGGACCCAGGCGCACGATTCGATCCAGAAGAATTCATCGCAGACGTTTTTGCGGGCTTTCTTCTCATGCCCAAGGTTGCAGTCGAGCATGGTCTGGCTGTGCGATGCCTAACGCCGGCAGCGACCTCACCGCAACAGCTCTATTGTTTGGCCTGCTGGCTCGGCGTTGGTTACGAAACTCTGATCACGCACATGCGTTTCAGTCTTGGCACCTTGTCCGCCGCACGCGCGACCGAGCTCCTTAGGACGACACCCAAGCAAATTCGTCAAGAGCTGCTCGGCTACCCATGTGATTCGGATCTTCTGGTCGTTGACGAGAATTGGACCGACCGCGCCATTGACTTACGAACCGGAGACTACGTCCTGCTTGCCTCGGACACTGAATTCGACGGGAGCGTGCTGGAAGACGGGCCCCCGACTCCTGGTCGAAGGGTCATGACGGCAAAGGCAGCTGGCGTGGGTCATCTCATCTCAGCTGGCTCAGGGTGGTCAGCGTCGGTGCGGGTGGCACGCCGTGGCTTCGTGGGTCGCGCGGTATTCCGTCATGTGGAGGACGCGGAGAGTGACTAGTACGCACCTTTCGGTCACCGACACCAACTTGTCGCACGCATGGGCTCAAGCCTTCCTTGCTCTCATGCAGCCGGGGGCAAAAGCGCTTGGTCCGCTTGTGGTGACCGTTACGGGTTTTCCAAGCGGCCGACCCGACGAGAACCCAGCGATTCGCGAAGCACTTGATCGGATCCTTCGAGATGCTGGCTTTCAATCGTGCCGGACTGTTGCTTCCACCATCTTTCCCGATTCATTGTGGAACCCCGCTCTGGGTCGAAACGCGCTCTTTGAACGCTATCGTGCCCTACTACCAAAGCTGCGCAGGGATCACCGAAATCATTACGGAACGTATTTCGAGCGCCTTACTACCTACGGATCTGGCCGATACAACGGGAATCAGCTGGAACAGCTCATTACCTCCTACACGGTGCGGGGGAACACCAGGCGAAGCGCTCTGCAGGCGGCGGTTTTCGATCCAGCGAGGGACCTGACCGACCAGCGACAGCGGGGGTTTCCGTGTCTGCAGCATGTCGCCTTCACGCCGAACGGAGAGGGCGGGCTGGCTGTAACAGGCTTTTACGCTAGCCAGTGGCTCGTAGAGCGCGCGTATGGAAACTTCCTTGGCTTAGCAGGTCTGGGGCGCTTTATGGCCCACGAGCTGAACCTTGAACTCACTCAGTTAACGTGTGTCGCCGCCTACGAGGTGCTTGGCGATGGCTGGAGCAAGCGCTCCCTCGCACCACTTGCGGGCGCGATCGGACAAGTACTGTCGGATGCGGAACACCGGATGACCCTTCGCGCCCCTCCAGTCGGGGCAGCGGACTAGCAATCCGCCGAGCACTCCAATATCTCGCAGTCCTTGACTTTGTAGGCCGCCGCCTCAACTCACCGTCAAACGCAGCCCTCACGATGAGTTCGACAAGCGCAACAGCATCCAGTCACCAACTCGGCTTGCCGAACGGGTACCTAACCAACAGAACTGGCTGGCAATTCACCTCGTCGGCCCCGTCGCTGGCGTGACCCACATAGTCGGGTCAGCCCCGGGGCTGGGTTGAGGTATTGGATTACTCAGATTGCCTGATGGTGCGCCACCCGAGCGCGGCGAACTCTCCGGCGCACACATTCCGTAAGGTGATTTGCACGGGTCACTGAAAAGCGTCTTAAAGATCCTTGCCGGCATGACTCGGTCACATTGCCGATCACTAACCTTCTGCGCGATCTTACACGCCATTTTCACCATTTCGACCAACGTGACTTGGGGAACGTCGAACAGTCCTCCAGGCCTGTCGTAGCACGCATCTTGATCTGGTACGGGGGTCGCACTGGTGTTGCACTTGAAGCGCGGTTTGTAGGACATTATTTCGTCGACGAACGCTCGCGCCCTTGCCTCGGCTTCGCAATTGGGGTACCCGCACCCCCCCTCGTCGCATTCGAACCCCATGCGGCCTGAAGCCGCACCCATGACGCGGGCGGTCCCTTCAACCGCAGCGCCAAGCTCCCAGCCTGCCAACAACGCATCTCCCATAGGCCCGAACGCGGCTACTGGCGCACCTCCCGCTGCCTTCTTGGCCCAGTCAGTCACGGCGTCGTTGACAGCTTTCGCGTAGTCGGCGTCCGCCTGAGCGTCCTTCATAGCCTTAGTGGCGTCGTCTGAAGCCTTCTTTGCGTCGTCCGCATCCTTCTGCTTCTGATTTGCGTTCGCCTCCGCTGCGGCGGCGTCGTTTCCGGCCTTAATTACATCCTGCGACGCCCGCTGCTTGTCGGCGGGGGTTGCCTGTGGATCAGACCAGGTCTGCTGGGCTTTCTTATCGACCTCCGCTTGTTTTTGCTTTGCGGCTTCTGCCTCCTTCTTGGCCTGGTCAGCCTCTTTCTGTTTTTGAGCGGCCTCCTTCGCCTTCTTCTCCGCTTCCTTCGCGAGTTTGTCGGCTTTCTTCTGCTTATCCGTCGGGCTGTTACCCTCCATCACTGACCGTTGCGCCGCGCCGGTCCGCTGCCGTTCCTTACATTGTTGATAGTAGTTTTCGTAGGTGGCTTGCCCGTCTGCGGATAGAGATAGCGCGGGCGTCTGTGGCGCCGTTCCAACGAGCGCGCCAAGGGCCAAATTCACACCTGGTTTTGTCCGTGATTCAAATGGCGATTCGCAAGCCTGCGCCGCCGCACGATCGGGCGGCTTGGTGACGCCAAGCGTGACTGCGCCCTTGTTTGACCCCTTGGGAACGCACCCAACTACTTGGCCCATCTGGGTGATCTTCTGCATTACTGACTCGGGGGTCCGCGGACCAGCTGTATCAAGGCTATACGCCGCAGCCGCGACGTCGATTACCCGCGTAACTATGAAATCCCGATGAAACGGGAACCTTTTCAACAGCTCGGCTACAGTCACGCAGAATAGAGGTTGTGTTCCCGTACTTATCGAGCGTGATGAGGCCCCGTGTCTGTTTGGCCAGACGCAGAGAGGTAAGGCCCAGCCATACCGTTGCAACGCGTGCTGCACGGCGACAGGCGGCAGCTTGTGTGGTCCCGCTTCGCCGCGTTGAACGTGGCCCGCGTTTGCCTGGGTTGCGCACCTGCTGAGAGGGAGCACCACAAGCAGAAGCCGCTTAGCGGTAAGCATCTAGCCTCCTTCCGTCCTACCCGACCGGCAACGAACCCTTGGTCCCCCCGCCTGATCGCAGCACAAAGGCGATGTTTCTAAATGAAATACAGCAGGGTAACCGGTCCGTCAACTGACCATAAGGCTTGTGCGGTTCCGTGCTCGTCTGACACTTCCCGCACCCCCGTCGCGTTTTTGTCCTTGCTTGCCGCAAAAACGCCCTAACGACCCGGCTGGATTAAGCCATAGATATGGGTGTGACCCGTGCTGGAGGACTACGTGCGACCTGTCGAGTACGTGAAGGGAGGAGGTTCGAAGCATGGGCGGCCCAAAGTTGGGAGCGTTCCGTTCTTCTTGTCGTACTTCTGGCACGTTCAAGATCGACTGACCTGGCCCGTCTTCTACACGAACACGGTGAATACGCTCGGCAACCTGAACCTCTGGCAGGCATCCGGCGACTTACCCAAGGACTACACGGCGTACAAGCGCCTTCACGAAGAACTGTGCCGAGTCTTCACAGACGCGAGCGGCCAGACTTTCGGGCTCTATGACGTGGAACACGTCTTCTGGTTCAAGGGCGGCAATCCTCTCGGAGAGGACACGCCGCTACCGAAGGTGACCTGACCCCCGTTTTTGATCCAGTTATTGTGACCAATCCTCCTGGTTGGCGGGTCCCCCCGATTTAGGACCACGCGGACGTATAGGAAAGCCGTCGGTTGGGGCTGGGGATGAAGCGGCCTCCTCCGTGATGTTCGGCAGGCGAGCGGTTCGCTAAGCTGCGATGCGGCCGCTCGGTATTGTAATGCGCCCGCCAGTGGTCGAGAATCTGCTGGGCCTCGGCGATCGAGGCAAACAATGTTGCGAGAGACACTCGCGTCGCAGCGAGCCATTGAAGGCCTCGATCAAGCAGTTGTCCCCGGGTTTCCCGGGTCGACTGAAGTCGAGCTGGACGTGATTCCAGTACGCCCAGGCATCCAGAGCCCGCGAGGTGAACTCCGTCCCGTTGTCCACCGTGATCCACCGCGGCAGCCCGCGCTCGGCGCCAACGTCCCGCAGCACGCGGGCCACGTCCTCCCCGCGGAAGTGGGACTGGGCCACGAGGGCCAGACTCTCGCGCGTGTAGCTGTCGATCAGCGTCAGCACCCGGACGAGCCGGCCGTCGGCCAAGGTATCGTGCATGAAATCCATCGCCCAGACTTCGTTCGGCTGCGTCGCGATGCGGCGTGGGCCCCGGGGCACCGCGCTCCGCCGGCGGCGGGGGCGTTTGCGCCGCAACTGCAGCTCTTCGCCGCAATACAACCGGTAGATCCGCTTGGGATTGACTGCCCAGCCCTCCCGCCGCAGCACCGTGTGGAGCCGGCGGTAGCCGTAGCTCACCCGGACCGCCGCGAGCTCCCGCAGGCGCCGTCGCAGCGCGTCCTGAGGCGGTCGGGTACTCTGGTACGTGAGCAACGACCGCCACACCCCGGTCGCCCGGCACGCGCGGCGCGTCGAGACGAGAAACGCCTCGCGCACCCACGCCACCCAGGTCCGCCGCTGCGCCGGGGTCAGAATTTTTTTCGCAGTGACTCCTGCAGGATTTGTTTGTCGAGCGTGAGATCGGCGACCACGCGCTTCAAGCGCCGATTCTCGTCCCGCAGCTGGCGCAGCTCTCGGAGCTCGCTCACGCCGAGGTCGCCAAACTTCCGCTTCCAGCGGTAGAACGTCGCCTCCGCGATCTCGAGCTTCCGGCAGATCTCCCCCACCGACGTCCCCGCCTCTGCCTGCCGCAAGGCCAGGGCGATCTGCTCCACGCTGAACCGACTCGTCCGCATCGGACTGTGCCTTCCTGGCTCCGTCCGGGAGCCATCGGCCCAGCCCGCAACCTATTGCTTTCCGGGAGTCTGCGTGGTCCCAGAATCGGGGGGCCCCGCCAAGGAACGGTCGAAGCAGCCTAGCGGCGGACAAGCGTCAGTACCTGCTGGCAGCGACTCTCGTCTTCCCGATAGCTACGTACCTCCAATTGTGGCCGCGCTCCAGTCGATGGCGAGGAACCATCCTCGACTGGAGGACGCAGCCAAGACGGCAGGCACAAGCATCGAGCGCGTCTTCGAAAGGAGCGTCGACGCTGCGTTCACGATTCTTGGCTACGACACAAAGTTGCTCGGGCAGGGTCAGGGCCGCGTGCCTGATGGGCTGGCCACAGCGCCGGACGACTACTACGCGATCCTGTGGGATGCTAAGGTACGCGAGAAAGTCTACAGCATGGGCACGGACGACCGAGCGATCCGGGATTACGTGACAACGCAGAGCCGGGAACTCAGAGGTAATCGAGCCCTTCGCAACATCTACTACGTGATTGTCTCGAGCGGTTTCGCTGACGATTTCGATGATACGATCCGCTCACTGAAAATGGAGACCGAGGTAAACGAGGTCATCTTGCTTGAGGCGGAGGCACTACATCATCCAAGCTAACTGTAAGCGCCCGAAGACGATGTGCCTCGGAGGGGCGCGAACTTCCCACAAGATTTCGATAAAACACGGGGAGGCAAGGTGTATGGGCGGATCGGGCTCATCGCGTTGGGTTGGCTTCCGTCGTGGGCGTCAGATACACGAGTGCGCCAGCGTTCGCATCGAATCCGGACACAGGGTGCTTGCGGAGATTCCACGCGAGCGAAGCACCTGCATGATGGTGACGCGATTTCACCACGGACGCGAGGAGCAACTCGCGGCGGTGGCGATACGCCAGCCCTTCGGAGGAAGGCGGTGGTATTTCGTGTGCCCCCGGTGCCGACGGCGCTGCCGCGCGCTCTACGTACCTTTCGCGACGCATGCGCTCGCGTGTCGCCTCTGCCACCGCCTGACCCACGAGTCGCAGCGCCTCAATCGTTACTGGCGGCTGAATCGGCGGCTCGACAAGCTGTGGCATCGGATGGGCGGTGACGAAGACGACCACTCAGAGTGGCCCGAGAAACCCAAGGGCATGCATTGGCGCACCTTCGAACGCCTCAAGAGCGAGTGGAGCGGCGTGAACGACGAGATCTGGGCTGACGCAGCGCGAACCCTCGGGCCCTTCCTGGCGCGGTTGTCGCGATAGGTTCGCGGGTGACCGCGCAACGGTCAGGATCGGGGACGGAGATAACGCGCCAATGTCCTCGGCGGCAGACCGAACAGACGTGCGAGCAACCGTCGGCCAGCAGCTCCACGCTCGATCGTCCACCGACCCCGCGCATCCAAGGCGCGGCCGGCGCTAGCCTGGACAAAGCGCTCCCAGCCCTCGAGGCGCTGTTCGGCGAGGTGCGCGCGCCAATCTCGCTGGCCATGCAAGTGCTCGAGCCAGTCGCTCACGATCCCAAGCAGGATGCCCAGGCTTTCGGCTGGGAACAAACGGGTCGGCCGACCCGCTGAGGGGCGCATCGCGGCATTGTCCTCAAACTGCGTGAGGTCGACGGCAACTTGCCGGGCACGCCCGCCTCGGCCACGCAGCGTCCTCCAGCCCTGCGATCCGGCGTAGTCTATGGCCCGGCTGCGGCGTAGCACGCCGCTCGTCTGGTGCCAGACCATCCCTGCGAACGCCACTACCAACAAGAAGCGCGTTCGTCGCCCGTCCGGCGTCGGGGCCCCACGCTCAATGAACGTGAGGCATGCGGGACAGTCGCGGGGCCATGAAACGCAGGGAGGGACAGCTGCCGGCGTCGCGCGAAGATCATGCCCCGCTCGTCGGATTCGCTAACCATCGCTCAGAAGCCATCGCCCAGAACGACGCGAACCGGCATGTTCGAACAAACGGTCTCACGACGACGCAGACCGGGAACGGAAATACACGATGCGGTTCTCGTCGCGGAGTCGCAAGCAGAACTCCGGTTCTCCGGTAGCCGCGCACTCCTCGAAACCGAGGCGGTCGAGGACGACCTGCCGCTCGGTAGGTGACGCGACGGCGTAAAGGAACAGGAACCCTTCCCGGGCGCGGCGCCGCGATTCGTGACGCTCCTCCCGCAGGCGGCGGCGATCGTGGAGTCTTCGCTGCATGGAGCGACCGTTCAGGCGCAGCTCGCCAGCGACCACCGCCCGGGCTGCCGCCGCTCGAACAACCGGCCAGCGGTTGGGTGTCACGGCCAATTGACGTTCAGCCGGCTGCGCCAGCTTGGCGAGCCAGTGGGGTGCACCCACCCGAAGGAGGTGGTGCGGATCGTGGCGACGGGCGGCGTAGTAGTGCTCGAGCCACCAAAGCACCTGGCCGCACAGAATCCAGAGTAGGAGCCCGCTCGGCTGCTTCTGCAGCCGGTGCGGGACGACGCGCAGGAGCTCGTCTCTCTCTGCGAGCCGCTTCAGCTCGGCGCGCAGCTCTCGGGCACGCCCCCCCCGACCGCGCAACGTGTCCCGCTTCCCGGCGGTACTAAGGTCGACACCCAGGTCCTCCCGCAGGCGCGCGGCGATCTGACGCCGGTAGTCGGGCGGCCACACCATCCCACCGTCTCGCGCGGTATACGCCACAGCAACCTCCACGCTCCGCGTCTGCCCTTCGGCCCAAGGCGCACCGAAGCCGACCCCGGCAAACGCCGCGCACTGGGGACATGAGATCGTCTCCCCAGGGAAATTCGCTCTCCTTTTGTGCAACGTGCCTCCGTTAGCGTGTGTGTGTTCCGAAACCTAGGAGACGCCCGATGGAAGCGAAAGCCGAACTGGACTTGGTCGCAGCGGCGGCCCGGCTGAGGGTGCCGTGGCACACCGCGCACCGCTGGGTCCTGACCGGACGCCTAGAAGGTCGACGCCGCAAGGGTCGCTGGTTTGTCACTAAGGCATCCGTTGAACACCTGATATTGCATGAGCAACCCCGCGACTTAGAGAGCGGCCGCTGACATGAGGACGCCCGCCCTCACCGCCTGGCGCGCCGAGCTGAAGGCTGGTCAACGCACGGTCCATGACTCCGATGCGTTGTGGCAGGCCGCATGCGCCGACATCCAGGCCCTCGAGATGGACGCTGCCGGGCTCCCCGGGATTCGCGACAGGTATCTGGCCGACGCCCACCGCATACTCTGCGCGGCGATCAAGGACCAGGAGGGACCCATCGCATGACGGACTTAGCCCGTCTTGCGGCCGCGTACGACCACGGGGAGAGGGAGATCACACCGGCGCCCTCTCTCGGTGGTCGGAGGACGCCGCGGGTTCAGCTCGCCACGCTGCTGCACACCGTGGTGGACGTAGTCCGGATTCCGAGCGGTCGCGCGGCCTTTCTACGTCGTCAAGATGGGGCCCTGGTCGTCTCCGAATCTCTGACGATCGACGGCGAGTGCTTCGAGCCGTTTCCCGCGAAGGAACTACCGTGGTTACTCCCTGATGCCGACGACGTGCTACGGGCTGAACGTGATCTCAACGCCCGCGAGCTGTTCGAGGGCCTACGGACGGCCATCGCCACAGCTGCGGTCCTTCCCGATGATCGTTGGGCGGACCTGCTTGCGGGATGGGTCCTCCTCACTTATCGCGCCGCGGACGTGCACTTCCTACCGGAAAACCTGATTCCTGGCGTCCCGGAGCCGGGCAAGGC
>JACXTT010013002.1_pt1 | contig 11002 bp, 13 predicted proteins | sample 9270951 | NCBI WGS metagenome assembly JACXTT01 (sample SAMN15532306, study PRJNA645909) | rock metagenome | isolation source: weathered quartz diorite | place: Puerto Rico | collected 2017-06-21 | reverse complement strand
GGATAGCGGCGACAGCTTCTACATCATCACCGGAGGCGAGGCAAAGGTCAGCAAGATGGGGCGACTGCTCAATATCCTGCGCGCTGGCGACTGCTTCGGAGAAATGCTCTATTTCAGCGAGACCAACACGCGACGCTCAACGTCCATCATCTCTTTGTCCCCGCTCAGCGTGATCGAGATCAAAGCTTCCGACCTGAGTCAGGCTTCGGACGCCCTGCAGAAGGACATCAACAAAGCCTTTCTCCGCATTCTCATCGATCGCCTCACCTGGGCCAACAACCGGCTCTCTGCCGCGTAGAGGCCAACGCGCGCCTTCAAGATCGCTTCGACGACGCGTCAGGCGGCGCCCCGACTCAGATCAGGGCTTGCTTCGGTCCTAAGCGCGTGAGGCCGTGCGACACGCGTCCGAAGGCCCAACGCAGCTCTGACACCCTGGCAGCCGCGAGAAACAATTGGCCGTCTCGCCCGGTACAATGGGGTCCTTTCGCGTGGAGACGCCTTGCAGCCTCTGCTCTTGTCGACTGGCTTGGTAGTACTGGCCGAGATGGGAGACAAGACCCAGCTGCTGTCACTCGTGCTTGCGGCGCGGTTGCGTAAGCCGTGGGCTATCTGCTTCGGCGTACTTGTCGCCACGCTGCTCAACCACGGACTTGCGGGTGGGCTGGGCTACTGGCTGGCAGGGTCGATCCCACGCCAGACGTTGATGTGGGTCACGGGATTGTCGTTCATCGGTTTTGGCTTATGGACTCTGCACCCGGACGCGCTGAGCGACGCTCCCAAGGTGCGGCGCGTGGGAGCGTTCGTGACCACGCTGATTGCATTCTTCATCGCCGAAATGGGAGACAAGACGCAGTTGGCGACCGTGGCATTGGCAGCGCACTTTCAGGCACCGATCCAGGTAATCCTCGGTACCACGCTCGGCATGCTGTTGGCGGATGTTCCCGCCATCTGGCTTGGCGACAGGTTGGCACAACACGTGCCGATGAAACCTGTGCGCATTGCAGCGGCTGTGCTATTTGTCGCAATAGGTACACTGGCCTTGCTCGGTTTGCTGCGGGACGCTCCCTGATGGATGCCACACATGTCCAACCGGCGCCTCAGTGCCCGCGATGCGGGGGTGACAGCGAATGCTGCTACGCCGGTGAGCAACCCTGCTGGTGCGCAACGGAGTTCCCGTCGTTGATGGGTCTGCCAAAGCGGCCGCAGGGTTGCTATTGCCGCCGTTGTCTGGCGGAGTTGATCGATGAGCGGCGCCGTGCTGGAGGGGCTACTTGACCAGCAGGACAGGCACTTCCGCCCACACTGATGACCTCGCGCGCGACCGATCCCAGCAGCAAGTAAGCAACCGATCCCATTCCGCGAATGCCCATTGCGATGAGGCTGCAGCCGCGCTCCCGATCATAGCGGATGATGGCTTCGGCCTGAGCTCGCTTGCGCATTTCTGCGCCGATCGGGCGCCTAGCCTTTGCCGTTCCTCGCGCCTGGAGCGACTGGTAGTAGGCCAGCAAATCGCGCCGGGACAGTAACGACTGTGCCACGCCGGAGGCCACCGGGGGCTGAACGTTCAACCAGCAGACCGGTTCGAGGGAGATCGATTCGCGCGACATGGCGCGCCGCCCTCGGCGCATTGTCGGATCCATCGAGCGGGATCAGCATTTTGAACATGCGATCAAATGAGCACTGAGCGCGCGAGCTGGCCGATCTGGGCCGGGTTGCGCGTGATCTTGATCCCGCACTCCTCCATGACGGCGAGCTTGTCTGCGGCACTGCCCGTGCCCCCGGAAATGATAGCGCCGGCATGACCCATGCGTTTTCCCGGCGGAGCGGTGACGCCGGCGATAAAGCCCACCACCGGCTTGCGCATGTTGACTTTGATCCAGCGGGCGCATTCCTCTTCGTCGTTGCCACCAATCTCGCCAACCATGATCACGGCCTCGGTCTGCGGGTCATCGTTGAACAACCTCATGACATCGAGATGCTTGAGACCATTCACAGGGTCGCCGCCAATCCCCACGCAGCTGGACTGCCCTAATCCCTGCTCCATCAATTGCCCGACCGCTTCGTAGGTGAGGGTGCCGGAGCGCGACACGACACCCACCGGCCCGCGCTTGTGGATATGCCCAGGCATGATGCCAATCTTGATCTCCTCGGGCGTGATTACGCCAGGGCAGTTGGGGCCAATCAGCTGGGTGCGTTTGCCTTGCATCTTATAGCGGGTGCGGATCATGTCGCGCACTGGAATGCCTTCGGTGATGCAGATCACCAGATCGAGCTCTGTCTCCACCGCCTCGTCGATCGCGACCGCCGCATAGGGTGGGGGCACATAGATCACCGAGGCCGTAGCGCCCGTTGCCGCCTTCGCCTGAGCTACGGTATCGAAGATCGGGATCCCTTCGAAGTGTTGTCCGCCCTTGCCTGGGGTGACGCCCGCTACGAAGCAGTTCCTCCCGCTGGCGTAGACAGCGCACGCGTGAGTATGGAATTGTCCGGTTTTTCCGGTAATGCCCTGCGTGATGACCCTGGTGTTCTTGTTGATGAGGATCGACATTTCCCGTCTATCGGTGTTTTGCCGCCGCAACCGCTTTCTGAGCCGCATCCGCCATATTGCCAGCAGAGATAATTGGAAGGCCCGATTCCGCTAGGATCTTCTTGCCGAGGTCCACGTTGGTACCTTCGAGCCTCACCACCAACGGTACAGCCAGCTTCAGCTCGCGCGCCGCAGCTACCACACCCTGAGCGACCACGTCGCACTTCATAATCCCTCCGAAGATGTTGATGAGGATTGCCCTGACCTTGGGATTCTTCAACATCAACTTGAAGGCCTCAGTTACTTTCTCGGCGGTTGCCCCCCCACCAACATCCAGGAAATTGGCGGGCGAAGCGCCATACAGTTTGATGATGTCCATGGTGGCCATCGCCAATCCGGCTCCGTTGACCAAACAGCCGATGTTGCCGTCCAGTGAGATGTAGGAAAGACCGAACTTCGATGCCTCGATCTCGGCCGCGTCTTCTTCATCGAGATCACGCATGCCTACGATTTCGGGATGGCGGAACAGTGCGTTGTCGTCGAAATTCATCTTCGCGTCTAGGGCGACGACACGACTGTCGCCGGTCACGACCAACGGGTTGATCTCAGCCAGCGACGCATCGGTCTGGTCGAACGCACTGTAGAGCGCCCGCAGCAGCACCGTCGCTTGCCCCTCAAGCGCTTCTGGAACACCGATCTGCCACCCGATGTCAGCCGCCTGCTCGTTGCTCAAACCGAGTATCGGGTCGACATAGGCCTTATGGATCTTCTCAGGCGTACTGGCCGCTACATCCTCGATGTTCATCCCGCCTGCGCTCGAGGCCATCAGCACCACGCGCTGCGAGCTGCGGTCGACGAGCATCGCTACATAAAGCTCGTCACGAAAGTCCGCGGCCTCCTCGATCAGCAAGCGCTTTACGATGCGGCCTCCAGGACCGGTTTGGGGAGTAACCAGGCGCATCCCGAGTATGTTCGAAGCATGCTTTCGGAGCTCGTCGATGTTGCGGGCCAGTTTGACGCCACCAGCTTTGCCACGGCCACCAGCGTGGATCTGGGCTTTCACCACCCAAGCCGAGCGTCCGAGCTTACGACCGGCCTCTACCGCCTCTTCGACGCTAAAGCAGGCGATGCCGCGCGGCGTAGCGACTCCAAATCGCCGCAAGATTTCTTTCGCCTGATACTCGTGAACCTTCATGGTGCGTGGGTCTTGAGGCAGTGTGCAGGGTAGGTCAGCCAGTCAGGATCAGTCCAGCGTCAGACCAGCTATCCAATCCCGGAGTCCAATGTCGATCGAATCCGGAAAGAAAGGCAACGCAGTATAACCCAAGGCCCAGAGGGCTAATTCCGCCCTCAAACGCCCAGGGCCAGATCGCTTTAGCGTTGGCTGCCGGTCCCGGGACCCGCACAGTAAGCTCGCTGTCAATGACCGCTGGGGCGCGCGCCGGTCCTTTGCCGAGTGCCCGAGGACGTCACAAAGTGCTTAAGTTGTGTTGTGCCCTGCCGCTATAAGCCGCACGACAGCCTTTAAGGCGTTGGGCAACTCGACGGAATGCGGAGGACCCATGGACGCAACGGGGCTTTCGGCCGCATTCCCATGACGACGGGATTGTTACACCAGTTTTCGGGTTCGATGCTGAGAGAGCGCGCAGCCCTTTTTCACAACTTGGCAACCGTCCTTCCCGCGCCAGCGACGAACACACATAGCCTCTATTCTCACATCCATTAGGAGAGTTCCGTGGAAAAGATAATTCGGGGCACGAGCCTGAGCGACATTGCTGGTTTCCTCTATAGCCTGGTATTGGTCGCTCTGGCGCTGATGGGTATGGCCGGCGTGCTCTATCACGCGTTCGCACCGAAGGGGTCGCTCGGTGCCTGGGCGGGCCGCCTGTGGACGGCTCATCCAATATTCCTGTCACTGGTGCTTGTGGGATTGGTTGCCGTGGCGCTGACGGCTCGCTCCCAACAGTTCTCCTACCAACGCGTTATCGGGCGCAGCGACCTTCCCCTCTACCTGTTCGTAGGTTTTGGCACGTTCTTTGCGGTTCGATTGTTAACGAGCGGGGCCCTCTGAATGGGGCCGCCGGAAGGTGCTCACGCAGTCCGGCAATGCGATGTTTGCGAGTTGAGGTCTCCTCCCCCTGTTGGGGAACTCTGGGCAGCGGGTCTCCGCCCCCTTAGCTGCCCTTTTTTTTGGTTCACCGCAAACAGGCCGGATTTTTCCTAAAGTTCTGGCCGCGGTGGTCGATAACAAAATTGGTCTCCTCCCCTGTTGGGGATTTGCGGGCAGCATTCTCCTCCCTTGCTGCCCGCTTTCTTTTTCTGCGATCAGTTCGTCTGAGGCTTCGGTCCGTCGGGCGCGCTCACGGGACCTGGGGCTTGCTGTCGTTCTCGGTAGAGTCGCTGGATATCGGCGTAGGCTTGATCGTGCTTCTGCTTCGCTTGGTCTACGCGCGCTTTGGCGTCACTTAGTGCGCCCTTACTCCGCTCAACCTTGGCTTGTTCTTCTTCAACCCTCTTTTGCTGACGCGCAAGGGAGTCCTCTGCGTCCTTGAGATGCTGCTCCTGGCGTTTGAGCTGCAGTTGAGCGCTCTCCAACTCTTCCTGGGCGTAGCGCAACCGGGTCTGCGCCGCAGGCAGGGTTTCCGCGCCCGCCGCGTGCCCCTTCATTGGCGTCCCCGGCAGCACCAGCCCGCATGCGACCAACAATAACAGCACCACCACCGGGCGAGGAGACAGGGACGGGAATTCGATTGAAACCTTCATCGCATTAGTTTCGAGGCGCGGCCGTTATCCGGCACAACGGTGCCGGATGGAGGATTTGAACCCCCGACCTTCGCATTACAAGTGCGCTGCTCTACCATCTGAGCTAATCCGGCCCAAGGTGTATTATGCCCTCCGAACCGACGCCCTTGCTGCCACAGTGGGTCGTCGCTTCACTTCACGACTTGCAGGCGTGGCCGCCGGCCCGAGGGCGGGCCCGGCTTGTCTCCGTTCTCAGGCTTGACGCTCCGACTGCGGTCCTTGGTCTTGCCAGCCAGCGGGACCACTGCAGTGTCCCCCGTCTGGTTATGGAACGCCATGCCCTGCCCGGTTTCCTTCGCGAAGATGCCGGCCACAGCCGCGACGGGCACCGAAACCTCGCGCGACACGCCGTTGAATCGTGCCGAAAACTGGATCAGGTCGTTGCCAATCTTGAGGTTCCGCGTGGCGTCGCCGCTGATATTTAACACGATCTCACCGTTGCGAACAAATTCGAGCGGCACGCGCGTGCTGCCGTCCACCTTAACCGCGACGTACGGCGTCAGCCCATTGTCTCCACACCATTCCCAGATGGCGCGGATCAGGTAAGGTGTTGTTGGCAGCGGATCCTTCACTTGCGCATGACCTTTTCTGAGGGTGTCAGCGCCTCGATGAATGCGGGACGGCTAAAGATGCGCTCGGCGTACTTCATCAACGGCGCAGCCTGTTTCGGCAACTGGATACCATAGTAATCCATCCGCCACAACAGCGGGGCGATCGCCACATCTAGCATCGAAAACTCGTCTCCCAGCATGTACTTCTGTTTCACGAACACCGGCGCAATCTGGGTGAGGCTGTCCCGAATCACGACGCGCGCCTTGTCCGCAGACTTCTGCGGGCCCTTTTCGATGGTGTCGATGTGGCAGAACAACTCCTGCTCGAACCGAAATAGAAACAGCCGAGCACGCGCCCGCATGACCGGATCTGCAGGCATCAGCTGCGGATGCGGAAATCTATCGTCGATGTACTCATTGATAATGTTGGATTCGTACAAAATGAGGTCGCGCTCGACCAGCACCGGCACCCGGTTGTAGGGGTTCATCACGGCCAGGTCTTCCGGTTTGTTATACAGGTCGACATCCACGATCTGGAAATCCATTCCCTTCTCGTACAGGACAATGCGGCAGCGCTGGCTGAATGGGCAGGTAGTGCCCGAGTACAGAGTCATCATAGGCTGGTCCCGGTGTGACGCACTTTAGTGGACGTCTTTCCAGTATTCCTTCTTGAGCAGGTAGACCGGAACGAACAGCACACCGAGAAAGATCAACACCGCGTATCCGATTCGAATGCGTGTCTCACGACCGGGCTCGCTCATGAACACCAGGTAGTTGACCAGATCCGCCGTGAGTCTGTCGTAGTCACGCGGTGCTAGCTTGCCGGGAGTATCCAGAACCAACGTGGGGGCTCCGGTCTCTCGTTCCTGCCCCGCAGGTTTTTTCAGCACTTGCTGGCCCTGCAATTCATACAGGGCGTGAGGCATCCCCACGTTCGGAAATGTGAGATTGTTCCAGCCTGTCTCCCGGCTGTCGTCCCGATAAAAAGTGCGCAAATAGGTGTACAACCAGTCGGCCCCCCGTGCACGGGCGGTCACCGACAGATCTGGTGGAGCAACCCCAAACCAGGTCTTGGCGTCTCCGGGCCGCATCGCAACTGTCATCGTGTCGCCTACCTTGTCGGTAGCGAACATCAGGTTGTCCTTGATCTGCTGCTCGGTGAGACCTAGATCCTCGAGGCGGTTGTAGCGCATCGCCTCTGCGCTGTGGCAATTCAAGCAGTAGTTGACAAACGCTCGCGCACCGCGCTGGATCGAGACAGCATCTCGTGAATCGATGGGCGCGCGTTCGAGGTTCTCTTCGCTTCCAGCTGCGGCAAGCGGAATCAGCAGAATCAGAGCGCGGACGGCTTTCATGAAGCAAGACAATACAGGTGGGAGTTCATGCGGGTTCCTAACTTGTGACGCGCTCGGGCTCAGGCTTGGTCTTGTCGATGCGGCTGTACCATGGCATCAACAAGAAAAAGAGGAAGTACACGAGGGTGAAGAAGCGCGCCAAGATGACCGCAACCTCCGTCTTACCGACGCTGCGTAAGAAATCAGTCGGCTGCGTTCCGAGCCAGCCAAGAACCAAGAAACTAATTAGAAACAGGGCGAGGGCAGTTTTGAAATACGGCCCCTTGTAGCGAATCGACTTCACCGGGCTGCGGTCCAACCACGGCAGGAAGAAGAAGATCAGTACGGCCGCCCCCATGACCAGTACACCCCAAAACTGCGTGTGAAGGAATGCAGGGACTGCGCGTAGCATGGCGTAGTACGGGGTGAAATACCAGACGGGTGCGATGTGAGGTGGAGTTTGCAGTGGATTGGCTTGTAAGAAGTTGTTGTACTCCAGGAAATAGCCCCCCATCTCTGGCGCAAAGAAGACAATGAAGCTGAAGACAGCCAGAAACACCACGACACCTACCATATCCTTGATCGTGTAGTACGGGTGAAAGGGAATACCGTCTAGCGGGTGACCGGTGACAGGGTTCATCTTCTTCTTGATTTCTATACCATCGGGATTGTTAGAACCTACTTCATGCAACGCAATCAGATGGACAACCACCAGCGCCAACAGGACGAGCGGGATGGCGATGACGTGGAACGCGAAGAAGCGATTGAGGGTGGCGTCGGATACAACGTAGTCACCACGAATCCAAACCGCGAGATCATCGCCGATGATCGGGATCGCACCGAACAGATTCACGATCACCTGCGCACCCCAATACGACATTTGGCCCCAGGGAAGCAGATAGCCGAAAAACGCCTCTGCCATCATGCACAGGTAGATGAGCACCCCGAACAACCAAAGCAGTTCGCGCGGCCTGCGGTACGACCCGTATATCAGTCCCCGGAACATGTGCAGGTAGACAACGATGAAAAACATCGATGCGCCCGTGGAATGGATATAGCGGATCAGCCCACCTCCTTCGACGTCACGCATGATGTACTCGACCGATTGGAACGCATGCTGCACATCTGGCTTGTAGTTCATCGTGAGAAAGATTCCGCTCACGATTTGTATCACGAGCACGAGCAGCGCAAGGGAGCCGAAGTAATACCACAAGTTGAAATTCTTAGGCGCGTAGTACTCTGAGACTTGACTCTTCCACAGAGTGGTGAGCGGGAAGCGCTCGTCGATCCAGCGCAGAAGGGCTTCGGCCTTGCTCATGCTCTAGGCTCCCTTGTCGTCGCCGATCAGCAGGCGCGTGTCGCTCAGAAACTTGTAGGGCGGGACTTTAAGGTTGGTTGGCGCCGGCACGTCCTTGAGTACACGACCCGCTAGATCGAATTTGGAACCGTGGCAGGGGCAGAAAAACCCCCCGAGCCAATCCGCTCCGAGACCGCTCTCTATCCCCGGCTGCAGCTTGCCCATCGGAGAGCAGCCAAGATGAGTGCAGATGCCGATAAGGACTAGGTAATCTGGCTTACGCGAACGGTACTCGTTCTTGGCGTATTCGGGCTGAACTGACGTGTCCGAGTTTGGGTCAGCCACCCTGGCATTCATCTTCCGAATGTCTTCGAGCATCTCTTGCGTGCGACGCACCACAAAGATGGGCTGGCCGCGCCACTCGGGGCGAATCATCATCCCCGGCTCAACCTTCGAGATATCCGCTTCAACCGGCGCGCCAGCAGCCCGTGCTCGCGCGCTTGGCCACATACTGGCCAAAAATGGCAGGGCCGTGGCGACGACCGCCACCCCACCGCCGACGCCGCTCGCAGCCAATAGGAATCGACGCTTCCGTCCATCAACTGTCGCCTCTAGCATGCAGAAGATCCTTGGGTAGCGAAGCGGAAAAACGCGCTATTCTATCGAAAAGCCTTCGTCGGTTATAGTGTTTTGATCTTAAGCCTTTGTTAGAAATGAATAATCTAAGGATCGCCCCGCGTTGAAACTTCCTCCTTGTCTGACCCAATGGGAGACCGCTCTCAATGCTGATTTTGCGACGCGGGAATGTAGCTGACAGCAATGGGGTAAGCCACCAAACAAACTAGGAACACCGGCCAAAAAAAAGCGCAATCCACTGGGATTGCGCGAACTTCCACCAAAGGAGGAGGATGGAGGAGTCGTTTATGGAGATGAGAACAGCCCCAAAACGCCTCTATTCTGGAGAAAAAAAATCGCTGTCGCAAGTGTTTTTTGTGCGCCGCACCGTTTGCACTGCGGCGGCGGATTCATTAGGTTGCCCGGCTTAATGATCGGTCTGACTGCCAATGCGCTAGGATGTCGTTCTTTTCGTGGAACAGTTGACTCAGGAGCCTCTTGAAAATCCGCGTCAAATGGATCGAGCGGGTGAGTTTTCTAGCCGAGACGGAGAGTGGCCATTTGATCGTAATGGAGGGCGCTCCAGAAGGTGGCGGCCGCAACTTGGCGCCGCGCCCCATGGAAACCCTGCTCGCCGGTACAGGTGGATGCACCGCCTATGACGTAGTTGCGATCCTGAGGAAAGCGCGCCAGAAGATCACCGATTGCGTGGTGGAGGTCGCAGCAGATCGCGCAGCGCAGGATCCCAAGGTGTTTACTCAGATTCACTTTCACTTCATCGTCACGGGGTTGGCTGTCGATCCCAAGCACGTTGCGCGCGCCATCGAGCTATCCGCAGAAAAGTATTGCTCGGCGTCCATCATGCTGGCCAAGACCGCCGCGGTTACCCACGATTTCGAGATCCGTGAGTCCTCTAGCGAGAATTCGGCTACAAACCAATAGCCGCGCGGGAAGCGCTCCAGGATGCGGACCTCAAACCCAAAGCGAACCAGCTGTCATCAGTTTGGATGTGATTCCCATCGCGAACCTGACGGGCGCCGCAAGCTCGGAGGCTCCGTCGCGCTTAGCCGCGATGGCATGGCTCGCTTCGTCACTCTTCATCTGCTCGAGGATGGCACGGCTGCGCAGATCGGCGGCGGGCAGCCGCCTTAGATGGCCATTCAAGTGGCTCTCTACCTGGCGCTCCGTCTCGGCCAGAAAGCCCAAATTCCAGCGGTCGCCGAGCAGGCCCGAAGCAGCGCCGACCGCGAATGAACCCGCGTACCACAGCGGCCCGAGCAGGCTCTTCCGACCTCCCAACTCGGTCAAACGACGCTCGGTCCAGGCCAGGTGTTCGGTTTCTTCGCGCGCCGCCCGCGTGAGCAGCGTCTTCACTTGGCGGCTAAATGCAACCGTGAGCTGGCCCTGATAGAGCGCTTGAGCGCTGACCTCCCCAGTGTGGTTCACACGCATGAGGCGGGCCGAAAGGCGTCGCTCCGAGTCGCCGAGGCCAACGTCCGGCAGGGTCTGTCCAGGAACGGGACGCAGTGATTGGGCGGGAGCGAACAATGTCCTCAACGCGTTGTCCAGAGCTTCGATAAGCCGATCGGTGTCGGGCAGTGGAATACCACGAGTTAGCGGGGTGGATGATCTCTTCATTTCTTCCTAAGAAAGAAGACGAATTCCCCGTTTCCCGCATCGGAAGACAGTAGCGTGTGCCCGGTCTGACTGGCGAAGGCGTGAAAATCGCGCACCGATCCCGGGTCTGTAGCGAGCACTTTGATGACCGCCCCCGAGTTCAGCTGGTTGAGCAGCCTGTTGGTCCGCAGTGTCTGGAGGGGGCCATTCAGCCGGCGGTCGGCCGCCGCCGGATCAACAGTGCAAGGGACCGCGGCCC
>JACXTT010013001.1_pt1 | contig 11003 bp, 9 predicted proteins | sample 9270951 | NCBI WGS metagenome assembly JACXTT01 (sample SAMN15532306, study PRJNA645909) | rock metagenome | isolation source: weathered quartz diorite | place: Puerto Rico | collected 2017-06-21 | reverse complement strand
GTGTACGGTGGATCGTGCGTGCCAGGTTCAGGAATTCGGGGCATTTGCCGTAGCGAACGTGAAACACGATGATCTCACTCATCGCCGGAGGTTCCATACTTTCGGTCGTGGCGCGCTACTACTCCTACCTCCCGAACATGACGTACGGCGCGACGCTCTTCTCATAGGCGGCTTCATCAGCAGCATCGGGCACCGACGGCGTGTCCAAGTCCTTCCAGTGATTGCCGACCCGGCCGACGACGTAGCTGCCGAAACCGTCTCCGGCGATGATCTGCCAGACAAACAGCGGCTGCGTGTCTTTCTGCTGCTTGTGCCACGCGGCTTTCTGCTTGCGGCCCTCTTCGTATTGCCTCGTCATGCCGTTCTTGGGCCGTTGAAACTCGAGACCCGCAATCGTGCCGGGTTTTTGCTGGGCGACGAGCGTCGCGGCAAGGGCCAGCGCCGCAAGCGAGACCATCGCGCTTCTGCATAGTTTCATAGGGTATCTCCTCCACAGGTGGGATCAAAAGCCGCGCGCAGCGTAATCCTTATATGCTCTGGTCGTCAAGGCCGGTCTTACGCTGCAGCGCGGCCAATGTGACGAGTGCCACTTTCCGCGCAGATTCATTTCTCCTGAGTCCTAGTTCCGAGAAGAGTTCGCGGCGCGGGCGGGCTCGGCGATGGCAAAGGTGATGAGCACGTTGCCCGCGGGGATCGCTACGTATTGCTTGCCGTCGAGCAGGTAGGTCATCGGCGAGGCAAAGATGGGCACGCCGAGCGGAAAATGCCACAGAGGTTTTCCCGTTTGGGAATCGAGGGCGATTAGGTTTCCCTCGGCGTCTCCGGCGAACACCAATCCACCGGCGGTGGCGAGCGCTCCCGCCCACGGCGCCGAGAAGTGCTCGTATTTCCACTTCACTTCCGCTGTCTTCGGGTCGATCGCCTCGAGCGCGCCGCGGTCCTTCTCTCCGGGGGCCGGGACGTACATGCTGCCGATGTAGGCGCGTCCGGGCTCGAACCCCTGCTTCTTCGCGCTGAAGACGTCGCACTGGACGCGCGTGTTCACGTAGAAGAGGCGAGTCTCGGGGCTGTAGGCGGGCGACATGAAATTCGTCGCGCCGATGGCTCCGGGACAGACGCGCACGCCCGCTTCGGTCGGGCCGGTGCCGGGAAGGACGATCGGGCGGCCGTTGGCATCGAGGCCCTTAGCCCAGGTTTGTTCCGAGAAGGGTTTCCCCAGGAGGAATTTTCCGTTGGTGCGATCGAGGACGTAGAAGAAGCCGTTGCGGTTGGCCTGGACGAGCGCCTTGCGCATGTGTCCGCCGATCTCGAGATCGACGAGAACCGGGACCTGGGTGGCGTCCCAGTCGTGCAGATCGAACGGTGTGAACTGGAAATGCCACTTGAGCTTGCCAGTGTCCGCGTCGAGGGCCACGACCGAGTTGCTGTAGAGATTATCGCCGTGGCGGTCGGAACCATCATCGGAAGGCGATGGATTGCCGGTGGGCCAGTAGATCAGATTGAGCTCGGGGTCGTACGTACCGGTCACCCATGCCGGGGCGCCGCCGCGAGTCCAGGAGTCGCCTTGCCAGCTTTCGCTTCCCGGCTCGCCGGGGCCCGGAATCGTGTAGAAGTGCCAGGCGCGCTTTCCTGTGCTTGCGTCGTAGGCGTCGATGAAGCCGCGGATGCCGAATTCTCCGCCGGAGACGCCGACAATGACTTTGTCTTTGACGATCAGCGGCGCCACGGTGAAGCTGTAGCCCTTGGAGTAGTCAGCGGCCTCGGCGTCCCAGAGGACGTTTCCCGTCTTGCTGTCGAGGGCCACAACGTGGGCATCGAGCGTAGCAAGGAAGAGCCTGTCGCCGAGCAGGGCGAAACCGCGGTTGACGTGGCCGCAGCACGCGCGGATTTTCTCCGGGAGTGCGCGCTGGTAATGCCAGATGGCCCGCCCGGTGCGGGCGTCGAGCGCGTAGGCATGGTTCTCCTGCGCAGTGACGTACATCACGCCGTCGACCACGAGGGGCGTGGCTTCAAATTTGCCCGGCGTGGGGCTCTGGAAAATCCACTGGGCGGTGAGCCGCGCAACGTTTTCTTTGGTGATCTGTTTCAGGGCGCTGAAGCGCTGGCCATCGTAGGTTCCGGAATAGGTCAGCCAGTTCTGAGGCTCTGCGGCCGCGCGACGAATGCGCGCGGCGGTCACCTGCCCGAGCGCGGGCGCGACGCAACCGAAGACGCCGAGAGCCAGAGCCCATGCCAAGATGATGCGGCGCATTTGCGTGTGTCCTCAATTCCCGCGGAGCGTATCGAGATAGGCCACGAGATCCTCGAGCTGCCTTTCGCTGAGCAAATCCGTCCCATACTCGGGCATCATCGATTTGCGCTCGTGGACGACCTTCTTCACGTCCTTTTTCAGCAGAAAATAAAGCTTTTCGTCTCGGTCCATGAGCTGGATGGAGAACGAATCTTCGTTCCTCGGCACGCCGATGACCTTTTGGCCGTTGTTGAGGGTCACCGTGGCCGTGTCTTCGGCCAAAGGAAAATCGCGCCCCGGATCGGCAAACCCGTCGGAAAGACGCTCGCTCGGTTTACGAATCGACTCGATGATGTAGTCGGTCGGGCGCATCGCGCCTACGCGCGAGAGATCCGGCCCGAGGCGCCCGCCCTTTCCGCGGACCATGTGGCAGAGCGAGCAGTTCCCGTCCCCGAAGAAGAGCTTCTCGCCTGCGACCGGGTTCCCCGAAAGCTTCGCCACTGCTTTCGGCGCCAGGCTCCTCAGATACGCGATGATTTCCCACGTCTCATTCTCTGAAAGATCGCTCGCGGGCATCAACGTCCCTGGAATGCCCCGCAGAATCGCCCCGAAGAGTGCCGCGTCCGAATCGCCGTGCGAAAAGCGTCCGGTCGTGAGACCTGGCCCGCGCAATCCGCCGGTTGCGTTTACGCCATGACAGAAAGAGCAGTTGATCCGGAAATTCGACCGTCCCCGCTCAATCGCGGCTGGATTCCCTTCGAGCGGATTCTTCGGCGTAGCGGGCTGCTGTCCTCCGAGCGGGCTCGCCGCCAGCGCCAGGCACGCGGCCCAAAGCCAAAGCCGTTTCGGCATGCCAGATTTCATCTTTGACCTCGGCTGGATGTGCCGCGCATCATATGTTCGCCCACCGGGGCCGTCAACCCGGTGGAGCTCCGTGGCTCTTGCCCCTCTGGGCCATCGGCACTCCGCCCGTAGTACGACTAGGCCAAATTGTCTATTCTCATTGGTACGTCTGGCGCTTGACGCTCTCTCCCGCTTCCGCTAGTGTGAGCGGTTGCTTGGTTCCCGAACAATCCCATTGAAGGAGACTGGATGGACGCGAAGGGTGTATTAGAATTCGCCGCAAAGAGCAACGCCAAATTTCTCGATCTCCGATTCACAGACCTTCCCGGCATCTGGCAGCACGTCAGCTTTCCCATCCAAGAACTGACCGCGGAATCCTTTAAGGACGGATTCGGCTTCGACGCCAGTTCGATCCGCGGCTGGGCCTCCATCCACGAATCGGACATGCTGCTCGTTCCCGATCCGGACACCGCCTTCATGGACCCCTTTCGCGACGTTCCCACGCTGCTGATGATTGCCGACGCCTACGATCCCACCACCCGCAAACCGTATGAGCGCGATCCGCGCTTTATTGCCAAGAAGGCGGAAGCCTATCTCGCTTCGACGGGGATTGCCGACACGGCTTACTTCGGCGCCGAAGCGGAGTTCTTCATCTTCGACAGCGTGCGCTTCGATAGCGCTGCGCAACACGGTTTCTATTACATCGATTCCGAGGAAGGCCGTTGGAACACGGGCCGCGCCGAGCACAATCTCGGTTATCGCCCGCGCGTGAAAGAGGGCTACTTCCCCGTCCCCCCGACCGATCACTACCAGGACCTGCGCACCGAGATGGTGCAGCACATGATGGCGTCGGGCATAGACGTCGAGTGTCATCACCATGAAGTTGGCGGCCCGGGCCAGGCCGAAATCGACATGCGGTTCGATACGCTGCTCAACTCCGCCGACAAAATGATGAAGTACAAGTACATCGTGCGGAACACCGCCTACCAGTTCGGGAAGACCGTCACCTTCATGCCCAAGCCGCTTTTCGGCGATAACGGCTCCGGGATGCACACGCACCAGTCGCTCTGGTCCAAGGGCAAGCCGCTGTTTTCCGGCAACGGCTATGCGGGGCTGTCCGAGACTGCCCTCTATTACGCGGGCGGTCTTCTGAAGCATGCCGCGGCCATCGTTGGCTTCGCCGCGCCTACAACGAACTCATACAAGCGCCTCGTGCCCGGCTACGAAGCGCCCGTGAACCTGGCGTACTCTAAACGCAACCGTTCCGCGGCCGTGCGTATTCCGGTCTATTCGCAGAGCCCCAAAGCCAAGCGGCTGGAGTTTCGCCCGCCGGATCCATCCTGCAACCCGTACCTCGCCTATGCTGCGATGCTGATGGCCGGACTCGACGGCATCAAGAACAAGATCCATCCCGGAGAGCCTCTCGACAAGGACACCTACGAGCTCGAACCCGAAGAGGCCAAGAAGGTCCCCTCGATCCTGGGCTCACTAGAAGCCTCGCTCGGGGCTCTCAAGGCAGACCAGAACTTCCTCCTCGCCGGCGGCGTCTTCACGGAGGAATTCATAGATCTCTGGGTGAACTACAAACTAAAGAACGAAGTAGACCCCGTTCGGATGCGACCGCACCCGCTCGAATTCCACCTCTACTACGACATCTGACGATCCGCCAAGGTGCGTCATCTCGGGCGGCGCGCCGATCCTCTTGATTAGCCCGCGCCGAGGGAACCCGCCGCGCATTCCGGCAGGCTTTTCGTTTTCGAGATGCCTTGTGGTAAGGTGTGACGTTGCGCGGCACCCTTCGCCGGGGAGTGGGTCTCCTCTGACCTGCGCGCACAATTCGCCCAATCCAATTCAGAGGTCGATTCATGAAGGATTCCTACAACGGTTTGCGCGTTCCAGCCGACGGCAAGCCGATTGAGTATCTCGCGGGCGAATACCGCGTCCCCGACAACCCGATCATCCCTTTTATCGAAGGCGACGGAACGGGCCGCGACATCTGGAAGGCTTCACGGCGCGTTTTCGATGCGGCGGCGGAGCACGCCTATGGAGGCAAACGCCGGGTGGCGTGGTTTGAAGTATTTGCAGGCGAGAAGGCCTACAACACGTTCCACGAGTGGCTTCCGGAAGACACGGTCGAAGCCATCCGGAACTTTCGCGTCGCCATCAAGGGCCCGCTGACCACTCCGGTCGGAGGCGGCATCCGTTCGCTCAACGTGGCCCTGCGCCAGATTCTGGACTTGTACGCGTGCGTGCGGCCGGTCCGCTATTTCGCGGGAGTGCCTTCGCCGGTGCGCAACCCCGAGCGGATGAACGTGGTCATCTTCCGCGAGAACACGGAAGACGTGTACGCCGGGATCGAGTGGAAGTCGGGCACACCGGAAGTGAAAAAGCTGCTCGAGTTCCTGAACAACGAGATGCTCAAGGGCACGGGCAAGCAGGTTCGCTGGGACTCCGGAGTGGGCATCAAGCCGATGTCACCGACGGGCACGAAGCGGCTGGTGCGGCGAGCGATCCAGCATGCTCTGGAGAACGGACGAAAGATCGTCACGCTCGTGCACAAAGGCAACATCCAAAAATTCACCGAGGGCGCCTTCCGCGATTGGGGCTACGACCTGGCCCGCGAGGAATTCCGCGCCCAGATCATCACCGAGCGCGAAAGCTGGATCGTGGACAACCTTGACCGGAATCCCGGTCTGGCGGTGGAGAAGAATGCGGCGATGATCGAGCCCGGCCTCGAGCGGGCGACGGAATCGTTCAAGCAGTCGCTGTGCACGGAAGTGAAGCGGACGCTCGACGCCATTTACGCGACGCACGGCAAGGGGCAGTGGAAGAAAAAGCTGATGATCAACGACCGCATCGCGGATTCCATCTTCCAGCAGGTGCTGACGCGCGCGGATGAATACGAGGTGCTGGCCACGCCGAACCTGAACGGCGACTATCTTTCCGACGCGTGCGCCGCGCAGGTCGGCGGGCTGGGCATGGCGCCGGGCGGAAACATCGGCGACGGCTTCGGCTGCTTCGAGGCCACGCATGGGACGGCGCCCAAGTATGCGGACAAGGACGTCATCAATCCCAGCTCGGTGATGCTCTCGGGAGCGATGATGTTCGACTTCATCGGCTGGAAGGAAGCAGCGCGGCTTATCGAAGACGGCATCGCGCGCACCATTCAGCAGAAGCGCGTGACCTACGACCTCGAGCGGCTCATGCCGGGCGCGACGAAGCTCAGCACCTCGGCCTTTGCGTCGGCCATCATCGAGAACATGCAGGGAGCGGCGGTGGCACGCTGAGTTCTGATGACTGATGCCCCTTCCTTCCGCGAGCCTGCGGCTGCGCAAGCGGCCGGATACGTCCTGGCCATCGCTGCGGCACTTGTCGCCCTGGGTCTTGTCTTTCATCCGATGCCATCGGGCGGCTTCGAAGAAAAGCCCTCGGTTCTTTCCGCGACACCGCTTTGGGGACCGATTCACGTCGCCATCGCACTGGGGTTTGTTCTGTGTTCGCTCGGCGCGCTGCTGATGATGTTCGCCGGCGGCGCTGTACTGCGACGCTGGGAAAGCGCGGCTTCCTGGGGCGCGATGTTCGTGGGCATGATCTTTTTCGAAGGCGTCGCGCTTATCAACGGCTACGTGATGCACGCGCTTGCCCCCAGGGCTCAGGCGGGGAGCGATCGACCCTTGTACGATGCCTTCGACCGGCTGCTGATTGGGTACGGCTGGATGGGGAACCCGCTGTTTCTCGCCGGCCTGACCGGAATTGCGTATTTGGAGGTTCGCTACGCGACCTTCGGCGTCCCGAGACGGGCCGCTTGGTTCGGATTGGTCATGGCTTGTCTGTCCTGGCTGCGCGGCGTTGGCTCTGCCACAGGACTCTATTTTCTCGAACCATTCATTTACGCCAACGTGCCGGCATTTCTCTGGCTCGGCTGGTATGGCCTGCGCATCGCCTCACTGGCAAGACGAAGCGCGACAGTGTCCTGAGTTACGCGGAATTCGCGCGTGCGTTTGCGGGCCGAATCGCAAATTGCGGGTCAGGTTTCGGTGAGGAGAGGACGGAATGCGAAGGAAGGTGACGGTTGTGGGATCGGGCTTTGTCGGGTCAACGACGGCGCAGCGGATTGTGGACGCTGAGCTTGCCGACGTCGTGGTGACGGACATTCTCGAAGGCGTGCCTGCGGGCAAGGCGCTCGACATGCTCGAGTCGGGCCCCATCCAGCGCACCGATTCGCGCGCCGTGGGCATCTCGACGAACACGGGCGACTACAGCGCAACGGCTGGCTCAGACATCGTGGTGATCACGGCGGGCTTCCCGCGCAAGCCGTGGATGAGCCGCGACGACCTGCTAAGAGCGAACTACGACGTGGTGAAGGCCGTCGTCGAGCAGGTCGTGAAGCATTCGCCGAACTGCATCATCATTGTGGTGACGAATCCGCTCGATGCCATGGCCCAGACGGCCTACAAGGTCAGCCGGTTCCCGAAGAATCGCGTCATCGGCATGGCCGGCGTGCTCGACTCGGCGCGGATGAGCACGTTCGTGGCAATGGAGCTGGGGGTCTCAGTCGAGAACGTGCATTCGTTCGTGCTGGGCGGGCACGGCGACGACATGGTGCCACTGCCGCGGTATTCGACCGTCGCCGGCGTCCCCATCACCGAGCTTTTGCCGAAAGAGCGCATCGAAGCCATCGTGGACCGAACACGCAAGGGCGGCGCGGAGATCGTCAATCTCCTGAAGACCGGCTCGGCCTACTACGCGCCGTCGGCCGCGGTCGTCGAAATGGTCGAGGCCATCCTGAAAGACAAGAAGAAGATTCTTCCCTGCGCGACGTACCTCACCGGCGAATATGGCATCAACGGGCTGTTTGTGGGTGTGCCGGTGAAGCTCGGCGCTTCGGGCGTCGAGCAGGTCATTCAGATCAAGCTCGCCGCCGAAGAAAACGCCGCTCTGCAGAAGTCAGCCGCTTCGGTGAGGGAACTTGTTGCGGTCCTCAGGCTGTAGAGTGCGCAAGGCAAAGCCCCCGAAGAATCCTGGCGTTGATGCGGACAACAGGTGAGATCCTTCGGCCCGCCAGAAACGTCGGGCCTCAGGATGACACCGCAGGGGCGAGAGCGGTGTTGCTTCAGTTTTTCGGTGCTGATGGCGGTGCCGGCGGGCCAGGCGCCACCAGCGTGGCCGTTGTGATGCTGTCGAGCTTGGGGAAATTCTGGTCGAGGTAGGCCTTGCCTCTCGACTCGATCAGGTCCTGCCGCGGGCCGTTCCCGCTCGGCGCGCCCTCGCCGTAACCTTCGTACATCATCTCGACGACGTTCATCCCTTCCACAACTTCTCCGAAGGGCGCAAAGCCCATGCCATCGAGCCGCGGATTGTCTGCGAGATTGATGAAAACCTGCGTCGTCCGGGTGTTCGGGCCCGCGGTTGCAAAGGTGAGATAACCGCGCTTGTTGCTTTGTTTCACGCGGTCATCCTTGATCGCTGCGGTGCTCCACACTTTTGAGACGGACGGGTAGGCGCTGAGTCCAAACTGGACCACGAATCCTGGCAGCACACGGAAAAAACTCGCGTTGTCGTAGAAGCGGTGCCTGACGAGATTATAAAAGCGATCGGCGCCGAGCGGCGCCCAGGCGCGGGTCACGCGGACAACGAAATCGCCCCGCGTTGTCGTGAACTTCACATCAAACACATCGGGCGCCTTCTCAATGAGCTTTTCGGGGTGGAGCAACACCGGCTGAAAGCTGGCGGGGCGCGAGGTGGAGCGCACGCCAGCCGAGCCTTTGGCCCCGGGAGACTTCCCCGCGGGCGCTTTCGGCGCCTGTGTGTTTGCCTGCGCGCGGGCTTGCGCAGCGCTCGCAAGCATCGCTCCAATGAGCGCAACTCCAATCATCGTCCGTGTACGCATCTTTCTTCGCCTCCCTATTTGGTTCCGCCCTGTTGCACCTGCTTCGCGACCCGCTCAACCTCTTCCATCACGCGCAGGGTATTTTCTCCCAGAATCTTGCGAATGTCCGCTTCCGAATAGCCACGCTTCAGGAGCGCTTCGGTAATCCGCGGCAAATGAGACACATCTTCCATCCCGTACGGCATGCCAGCGCCGTCAAAATCCGAGCCCAGCCCGACGTGGTCGGCGCCGGCCACTTTCACGGCGTGGTCAATGTGCTCGATGATCTTTTCCCAGCCGACCCGTGGCAGCCTGCCCTGGGCCATCATGTCGCGCATCATGCGCTCGCCTTCGATGAGCTGACAGGCGTCGTTCTTGCCGCAGCGCTTCGTGACTTCGGCTTCCATCTGTTTCACGAGGTCCGGATTCGCCTGCGTAGCGCTGCGGAGTTCCTGGCTCAAGAAACCGGCGTAGTAATTGATCTGGATCACGCCGCCCTTGGCCGCGAGCGCCTTGATCATGTCGTCGGTCATGTTGCGGGGATGGTCGCAGATCGCACGGCACGAGGAATGCGAAGCGATCATCGGCGCGCGGCTGGTTTCGAGCGCGTCGTAAAAGGTCTTGTCGGCGACGTGGGAGATGTCCACCATCACGCCGAGGCGGTTCAGTTCGCGGACGACGTCCCTGCCGAATTCGGTCAGACCGTTGTGCGCCGGCTTGTCAGTCGAGGAATCCGCCCAGTCGTTGTTTCCGCTGTGCGTCAGGGTGAGGTAGCGCACTCCGAGCGCCGCGTACATCCGCAAGGCGCCGAGATCGTTGTCGATCATGTGGCCGCCTTCCATGCCCATGAGCGCCGCAATCTTGCCTTCGCTGTGCGCGCGGCGGACGTCCGCGGCCGTCGTCGCGAGCAACAGGTCTTGCGGATGCTTTCGCACCTGTTCGCGAACAGCATCGATCTGGTCGAGCGCGCGCTTCACCGCCTCCGGGCCGGTCACCGAGCTCGGCATCCAGATAGAAAAGAAAATCGCGCCGAGGCCGCCTTCCCGCATGCGCGGGATGTCGATGTGGCCCGCCGCATCGCGGTGGCCGAGGTCGAACTTTTCGCTCACCAGGCGCTGCGTCGTGTCGTCGTGGGTATCTACGACGATCGAAGAAGAATGGAGCTTCTTTGCCCGCGCGGAAATGTCGTCCGCCGTCACTGTCGCCGCCAAAATCGCGCCGGCGGAGATACACACGCCTGCGGCAAGGATAGCTCGGAGCATGCCACTCTCCTTTCTCCTAAGGTTCCGTCTGCATCGTGCGGCTCACGTTTTCGGCCTGCTCCATCACGCGCAGGAGACGAGCGAAGCGCATGGATCCCCCCATACCGGCAGATTCGCCGCGAAACCTAGCCCATCAGCCAACCGAAGATAGCCTGCTTGATCGCCTGGCGGTTCACTTCGGCGATGGATTCGGTGAGCGGAATCTCTTTCGGACAAATCTTCACGCAATTCTGTGCGTTGGCACAATCGGCCACGCCGCCCGCGCCCATGACCGCCTCGAGCCGCTCGCGCACGTGCATCGCCCCCGTCGGGTGCATGTTGAACAGGCGCACCTGGCTGATAATTGCTGCGCCGATGAACTGGTTGCGGGAGTTCACCTGGGGGCAGACTTCGAGGCAATTCCCGCACGAGATGCAGCGCGAAAGCGGATAGCCCTTGACCTGCTGGTCGGGCGCCATCCGCGGTCCTTCGCCGAGATCGTAGGTGCCGTCGATCGGGATCCACGCCTTTACGCGCTTCAGATTCTCGAACATCGCCGAACGGTCCACCGCCAGGTCGCGCACGATGGGAAACTTCGACATCGGCTCGAGCCGGATGGGCTGCTTGAGCTGATCCACGAGCGCCGAGCAGGCCATGCGCGCGCTTCCATTGATGACCATGGCGCAGGAGCCGCAAACCTCTTCGAGGCAGTTTGACTCGTACGCGACCGGCGTGGTCTGCTTGCCATCCGTCGTTACGGGACTCTCCGCAATGTCGCGCATGCCAATTGAGATCGTCCACCGACGGCCCCCAGTGGAGC
>JACXTT010013000.1_pt1 | contig 11004 bp, 11 predicted proteins | sample 9270951 | NCBI WGS metagenome assembly JACXTT01 (sample SAMN15532306, study PRJNA645909) | rock metagenome | isolation source: weathered quartz diorite | place: Puerto Rico | collected 2017-06-21 | reverse complement strand
TCGTTTTCTTTGGGTTACTTTTCTTTTGGACCCGCAAAAGAAAAGTGACTCGAGCTTCCCACGGGGACTAGCTTCGCGTCGCCGGCAGGAGATCGAAACGCCCGCTGCGTAAGCGGCAACCTGGCCGCAGCGCCACATCAAGAAGCCGACGCTCTGCTCACCTGCTTACGTTGTGGCCAGCGGCGAGAACCGCACCCTCACCACCGTAAAGGTGGCAATGCCCCAACCCTCTCTCCCACGAGGACGGCCTTCGGATCGCCGGAGGGAGAGGAAGCTGCAGCTAGACCAGCCATAGCCAGGCCCGGGGCCCCATCGCGCACTGGGTGCGCTCCTACAGAAGGGCGAAATCGGCCACCTGGCCTCTCCCACCCCGGACAGGCATCGCACAAGGCCCAACCGGGCCCACCAAGTGAGCCCGACACCCCAATCCGCTACCATGGACGGATGAGCGAACAGTCCCCAACCACCCACTTCGGCTTCCGCGACGTCCCCGTCGGCGACAAACAGAAGCTCGTCGGCCAGGTATTCACCTCCGTCGCCAGCAGCTACGACCTGATGAACGACCTGATGTCGTTCGGCATCCACCGTCTGTGGAAACGCCATTTCGTGGCGGTCAGCGGCGTGCGCAGGGGTGACCGGGTGCTGGACCTCGCCGGCGGCACCGGCGACATCGCCGCGCTGCTCAAGCCGGTAGTGGGCGCCGAGGGCGAGATCGTGGTGGGCGACATCAACGCCGCCATGCTGGGCGTGGGACGCGACCGCCTGACCGACCGGGGTCTGGTCTCGGGCCTGCGCTGGTCGCAGCTCAACGCCGAATGCCTGCCGTTCCCGGACAACAGCTTCGATGCCGTGACCATGGCCTTCGGCCTGCGCAACGTCACCGACAAGGACAAGGCGCTGGCGGACATCTGCCGCGTGCTCAAGCCCGGCGGCCGCGCCCTGGTGCTGGAGTTCTCGCGCGTGCAGAGCGACCTCTTCAGCAAGCTCTACGACTTCCATTCCTTCAAGGTGCTGCCCAAGCTCGGACAGCTGTTCGCCGGCGACGCCGACAGCTACCAGTACCTGGCCGAATCGATCCGCAAGCATCCGGACCAGGAAACCCTCAAGGGCATGATGGCACGTGCCGGCTTCGGTCGCGTGGACGTGCGCAACCTCACCAACGGCATCGTCGCGATCCACAAGGGTTACAAGCTCTGAGAAACCCTGCGGAGCGGTCTGCGGCCGACTGGACAGCCTTCGTCGCTTTCCGGAGCATGGCCAGCATCACCGCACCACAGGGACGACCATGAGCACGAACGCTTCGCAACTCGAACGACTGACGTTTTTTTCCGACGCCGTATTCGCCATCGCGATCACCCTGCTGATCATCGAGGTGCATGTGCCGCATCTGGACACGCGGGACGACCAGGCGTACTGGCAGGCGCTGCACCTGCTGCAGCCGAGCTTCATGGGCTTCGTGCTGAGTTTCCTGGTGATCGGCGCCCTGTGGGTGGCGCACCACCGCGTGTTCGGCATGCTGGAGGACTACAACCCCGCCATCATGTGGCCCAACATGCTGCTGCTGATGACGGTGGCGTTCATGCCGTTCGCCACGGCGCTGATGAGTTCGAATCCCATGGCCCGCGTGCCCGAGCTGTTCTATGCCGGCACCCTGCTGGCCGCCGGATGGCTGCAACGCGCGCTCTTCTCGCTGGCCCTGCGACCGCCGTACATCAAGCCGGGCATTTCGCCCGAGGACGTTGCCTCGACACGCTGGCGCTCGCTGGGCCTGCCGACGGCCGCGGCGATCTCGCTGGCGGGTGCCTGGTTCGCGCCGGGCTGGAACAACTTCCTGCTGTTGGGCATTCCCGTGCTGGTGCGCGCCTACGCCGCCCTCGGTCGCCGCCGGGCGCTGCGCCTGTCGATGGTGCCGGTGGAATCCTGAGCACCCATGGAGACGTCGACGCCCCGCTATCGCTCGCTTGCCGCCGTCGGCTCCCTGCTCGGCTGGTTCGGCCTGGTGCTGCAGCTGTGGTACTCGATCCGGATCACGCAGGCGAAAGGGGAAGGTGCGCTGGCGGGCGTGTGGCTGTACCTGGGCTTCTACACGATCCTCACCAACATGCTGGTGGCGAAGGCACTGGCCGCCGCGGCGCTGGGGCCGGGACACGGCCCCGTGGTGCGCTTCTTCCTGCGCCCGGGCGTGCAGACGGCCGTCGCGATGAGCATCACCATCGTCAGCCTGATCTACAACCTGATGCTGCGCCAGCTGTGGCATCCCACCGGCGGCCTGCTGCTGGCGGACCTGATCGTGCACGACGTCATGCCGCCGCTGTACCTGCTCTACTGGTGGCTCGCCGTGCCCAAGCACACCCTGCGCTGGGCGCAGGTGCTGGTGTGGCAGAGCTATCCGGCAGGCTATTTCTTCTACGTCCTGCTGCGGGGCGCGGCGAACGGCTGGTATCCCTATCCGTTCCTCGACGTGACGACGCTGGGCTATGCCATCGTGCTGCTCGACGCGATCGCCGTGCTGATGGCGTTCATCGCCGTGGGGCTGGTCCTGGTGGCGCTGGGTCGCTGGCAGGCCCGCCGCCAGCAAAGGACGGCGCTGCGCGCTGCCTGATCACGCGGTGCGCAGGTCTTCCACGATCTCGCCGTAGCGCATGACTTCCTGCTCGTGCTCCTCGTCGCGCCAGGCTTCCTCGAGCGCGGCGTCATACCAGCGCCGCATCGACGGCAGCGCCAACAGGCGCTGCGCGTAGCCGGCTGCCGGGGCAGGCAGGGCGAGGCCGTACGTCTGCGCGCGAAACGCCACGGGGGCGAAGAAGGCATCGACGGCGGTGAATGCCCCGCCCACCAGGAACGGCCCGCCGAACCGATCCAGCCCTTCCAGCCAGAGCTCGGCGATGCGCGCGACATCCGCCTTCAGCGCAGGCCCCAGCTCGTGCAGGCGAACGCGGATGCCGCAGACCATGCCGCACTGGCTGCGCAGCGTCGCAAAGCCCGAATGCATTTCCGCCGCGGCACTCCGGGCCCAGGCACGCGCCGCTCGATCCGACGGCCAGACGGCGGGGCGGCTCTCGGCCAGGTATTCGGCGATGGCCAGCGAATCCCACACCACCGCATCGGCGTCGTGCAGGCATGGAACGCGGCCACTGGGTGAAAAATCCCGGAAGGCGTCCCAGTTCGAGCCCTGGCCAAACGGCACCAGCTTTTCCTCGAACGGGATGCCCAGTTCGCTCATCAACACCCAGGGTCGCAACGACCACGACGAATAGTTCTTGTTGGCGATGTAGAGCGTGGCCACGTGGCGTCTCCCGCAGATCAGGTGTCGAGGATCAGCAGCGTACCCCGGCTGCCCTGCTCCACGCTGTGCGGCACGCCCGGCGGCACCACGCAGAGCTGGCCCGCGCCGACGCACGTCACCTGGCCATCCAGCTTCAGCCGCATCTCGCCCTCGAGCACGAGCAGGCCTTCGGCGTAGTCGTGGCTTTCCTCCGGATAGGCGGCATCGTCCATGCGCAACACCTTCAGGCGTGCGTCGCCGAATTGCGCGAGCACGCGTGAAGACCAGGCCTGCGGCAATGCGCCGGCGAGTTCGACCAGGTGCATCGTCGCCATCGCGTCAGTTCTGCTTGGCCGTGGTGCAGGCGACCGTCGTCGGCGGTGCCGGGCGACGACGCGCATTGGCCAGCACCACGCCACCGACGGTGACCACGCCGCCGACCAGGGTGAGCAGGGTCGGACGTTCGCCCAGCCACACCCAGCCGATCAGCACCGCGATCGGCGGCGAGAAGTAGATGAAGCTGCTGACCTGCGACGCCGATGCCCGATGCAGGGCCGCGTTCCAGGCGATGTAGCCGATGAAGGTGGGCGCGATGCCCAGCCACAGCAGCGCGCCGATATGCGCGGCCGGTGCGTTAGCCAGCGCGTGCGGCAGGCCCAGCCCGAACGGCAGCGTGCCCAGCGTGCCGGCGAAGAAGGTGAACGCGGTGACGCCGACCATGCTGTTGCGGGTGAAGAACGGTTTCTGTCCCACGAAGAAGATGGCCGAGGCCAGCACGCTGACCAGCACCAGGGCCGCCATCGGCTCGATCTTCACGTCCTTGCCGCTGGTGAGCACCACCACCACCACGCCCACCAGGGCAACGCCCAGGCCCGTCAGCGTGCGCGGCGACAGCCGCTCGCGCAGCCAGATCGCCGAAAGCGCCGCCGTGGTGGCCGGCACCAGGGAAATGATGATGGCCGCCGTGCCGCTGGCGACGCGGGTTTCTGCCGTATTGAGGCACAGGTGGTACACGCTGAGGCCAATCACGCCCAACAGGGCCAGCTGCGGCCAGTCGCGCCTGGCCGGCAGGGGCACCCGCCTCACCGCCATCAGCACGGCAAAGCAGAAGGAGCCGATGGCGAGGCGCGCCAGCGCCACTTCACCGGCGGTGAAGGAGGCCAGGGCGTAGGCGATCGCGGCATAGGCCGACGACCAGGTAAGCAGGGCGATGCCGATGTACGCGAGGGCACGCCCGTCCAGGCGTTCCGGGGTCTGCATGGGGGAGTTCCGATGGAGGAAACGTGCGCATCGTAAGTCTGATCGAGGTGCGCATGAATGATGAATCAGCGTACGATGCTGATGTTTCGCCAACGATCGAAATGTCCATGAACGCTGCCACCTTTGAATCGAAACCGATTTGGGATGCCACGGACTGGTTGCTGCTGGAGGCCCTGCAGCAGGATGCCCGACTGGGCTATGCCGAGCTGGGGCGCAAGGTGAAGCTGTCCGCCCCGGCCGTGGCCGAGCGCGTGAAACGCCTGGAGGAAGCGGGCGTGATCGCCGGCTACCGGGCCGTGATCAACCCGCGCAAGCTGGGCTATGAGATCGACGCCATGATCCGCCTGCGCTGCGACGGCGGCATCTGCGCCCGGGTGGGTTCACTGGTGGCCGATATTCCCGAGGTGCTGGACTGCCGCCGGCTGGCCGGCGAGGACTCCGCCCTGCTGCGCGTGGTGGCCATGTCCATTCCGCACCTGGAGGCCGTGCTCGATCGCCTGCTGAAGATCCATTCCAGCATCAGCACCACCACCCTGGTGGTCCTGCAGACGCCCCACGAGAACCGCCCGTTGACGCGCACCATGTGGAATGCGGGGCGCGGCTTCCTGGACGATTGAGCGGACCGCCCCACGAAACCGGTGGACCATCACACTTTCCATGTGATGTACATCACATATTCAAGAAGTGACTGTTTCAAAAGGCACAGTTATTGCCTCTGCTGTCGATGAAGGAGATCGCTGATCCAGGGCCGTCCGTCGTGCCGATGCAGGCAGCGCAACCTCTTGCGCAGGTAGCCGGGCGCCAATTGGGTTAGGATGTTCTGTGCTTTGGGGAGCAGGCCGACGACTCGGGAGGCTCCCTTTCTGTTCGGTCGGCAGGAGCGGCGATCGTGAAGGGACGCTCCATCCAGCGGGGGTTGGATATGCATAAGGGAACAGGGATGGCGTTCTGGCTGCGCCAGCTTGCAGTCGCCGTCGGTTATGCCGCGCTCGTTTCGTTCGCCCGGGAACTATCGTTCTCGCACTGGGTGCTGCTGGCCGGGCTGCACATGGCCGCGCTTTTGCTCACGCCCTATCGTTATTGGGCAGCGCTCATCGTCGGCGACATACTGTCCCTCGGCTATATCAGCGTCACTTGCGTCGACCAGCTCGGTCTCACCTGGTCGGTCTGCAACGTAATGATTTCCAGCGTGTGGATCGCGCCCGTCGTGTATGCGTGCCGCGAGCACTGGCGCGTGTTCCCCACACGCTCCACCATCAACATGGGCGCCTTGCTGTTCGGCACCTTGCTGGTTGCGCTGATCAAGACCGGCGGCAGTCTCCTGCTGGTCTCCACGGCAAAGATTCCCGCCGACTACCCGCCGCTGCAATACGGCTTCCTGGCGGGCCAGTGGTTGCTGGGCAGCTACGTGGGCATCCTCACCGTGCTGCCCTTCGTGCTGGTGGTCCGCGAGGTGCTGCAGGAGAGCAGCTGGACGGCCCTGGGCACGCGCTTCATCAAGAGCCGCCTCGCCCTCGAGTGCGTCTTCGTATTGATCCCGACGCTGGCCTTCCTGATCGCGCTGGGACTCAACGCGTCATCTACCGCCAATACGCGTCAGCTCGCCCAGATGATGATGTTCCTGCCGGTGCTCTGGCTGACCCTGCGCTACGGCTGGCAGGGCGCCGCCGTGGGCGGCACGCTGGCCAGCCTGGCCGTCGTGGTGCTGATGCCGCGCATCTTCGACCACGACACCTTGAACGCGCAGGTGTTCATCGCCTTCATCATCTCGACCATGCTGATCGTGGGGGCACGCATCGGTGCGCTCAACCAGCAGGCCCAGCAGGAACGCACCGACATGCGCCTGGCGCTGGCCCTGGCGCAACGCAACGTGCACATGGGCGAAGTGCAGATGCACATGACCTCGCAGGCACTGGAGCAGGTGCGCGAGTCCGTGCACGCGGTCTACAACATGATGCTGGGGCGGCTTCGCAACGTTGCGCCGGTGATCGACGACCGTAGTTATCGTCGCCAGGCCCTGGTGGCGCAGGACCAGCTCTATCGCCTTGCCGACAGCCTGTGTCCGGTGACGCGCGAGCGTGGCCTGCCGGCCGTGCTGCGTGAGGGTCCCATCGCCCGGGTGCTCGAGGAATCGGGCATGTCGTACTGGTGCGACCTGCGCGGTCCGGTGAGCCTGCTGTCCGGAACGATCCAGCTGGCCATTTACCGGCTGGTCTGCGAAGCCGTTGCGGATGGCTGCACACGCCGTGACATCAGCGACATCCGCGTGCAGGTGCGCTGCGGACATCGGAATGATCGCCGCTGGACCGTGGTAAGGGTGAACCTGCGTGCCCACTCGGGACGCCTGGGCAACGTGCGCTGGGACGAACTGCTGCCCCGCGTGCTGCGCACGGCCACGGGCCTGGGTTGGCCGGCCATCGAAGACCGTGCGGCCACCTTCGAGGGGCGCGCCCGCGAGCATCTGATCACCGACGGGCGCTGCATCAGCGTCTTGCTGTTCGACCCCGAGCAGCCCTAGCAGCGCTTGGCGCTGCCAGGGATAGCCCGCTTCAAGCCATTACTGGATGCGGGTGCTGCACTGCACCGGATCGCAGGTCGACGTCGCCATCAGCTGCACCGTACCGTCGGTCTGCGGGGTCGCGGTGACCTGCACGGCGGTATCGGTGTACACCGTGGCCGGAGCGGCTGCCGGCTGGGCCGTCGGAGCCACGGCAGCAGGCTGCTGCGGGGTCGATACCAGCTGCGAGAACGCGCCGATCGGCAAGGTGATGAACTGGCCGTTGGAGGTGCCCACGGCGCCGATCACGTTGCCGTTGGCGTCATTCACCTGGATGTACTTCACCCCGCCCATGGTGAACACATACGCGTGCCAGTTCGGGCTCGGGCTTACGTCCGTGGTATTCGGCCACGCCTGGCCAAGACCGGAGGCCGCCGGCTGAGCAGCCAGGGCCGGGCCCGCGGCGCCGGCAAAGAGCAACGCCGCAAGCGCGACACTACGCAGACGTGTGTTTGACATGGTCATTCCCCTTTCTCGATATTTGGCGGTAACGCCTTCGTGGCGCTTCGGGACTGTAGCACCAGGCTGCGCCCGAGACAGGAATATGGCCCCGAATCCGGGCCGTTAATGCGCACGACAGCACGAAAGCCGCACGGCGCCATCGGCCGCCGACCAGTACTTTTGTCACGGTCGCCCCGTGCCGGCGATACGCATACTCCCTGAACCGTTGTATCGATCCAGTCGCCATCCCGGGGAGTTCCATGCGCCGCCTTTCGTACCTGCTGCTCGCCGGCAGCCTCGCCCTTTCGCCCTGTAACCCACTGCTGGCCAAGGAAGCGCCCGCCGACAAGAAGGAAGCGGCCAGCAAGGACGAGGACGTGAAGGCGCCCACCAGCGAAAGCGCGGTGAGCACCCGGCACAGCGTGAGCATCGGCGGCCACTCCGTCGCCTACACCGCGACCGCGGGCAACCTGGTCATCCGCGACGACAAGGGCGAGCCGCAGGCCAGCGTGTTCTACGTGGCCTACACCGCGAACACGGGCAAGTCGGAAAAGCGTCCCGTCACCTTCCTCTACAACGGCGGCCCCGGTTCCTCCAGCATGTGGCTGCACATGGGCTCGATCGGCCCGATGCGCATCGAGACCGCCAGCCCCGCCGCCACCGAGCCGGCGCCGTACAAGCTGGTGCCCAACAGCGACAGCCTGCTGGACAAGACCGACCTGGTCTTCATCGACGCGGTGGGCGCCGGCTACTCGCGCCCGATCGGCAAGGCCGAGGGCAAGGACTTCTGGGGCGTGGACCAGGACGTGTCCGCGTTCAGCCGCGCCATCCAGCGCTACGTGACGATCAATAACCGCTGGAACTCGCCGAAGTTCCTGTTCGGCGAAAGCTACGGCACCACGCGCTCGGGCGCGCTGGTGGATGCGCTGCAGGACAAGGGCATGGCCTTCAACGGCGTGATCCTGATGTCCTCGATCCTCAACTACGGCGTGCGCATGCCGGGCTACGACGAGATGTTCATCGGCTACCTGCCCAGCTATGCCGCTGCCGCCTGGTACCACAACAAGCTCGCCAACAAGCCGGCCGATCTCAAGACCTACCTCGACCAGGTGCGCGCGTTCGCGCGTGGCCCGTACGCCACCGCGCTGGCCAAGGGCCAGGACGTGCCGGCCGGCGAGGCGGATGCCGTCGCGCGGCAGCTCGCCGCCTTTACCGGCCTGTCGCCGCAATACGTGAAGGAAGCAAACCTGCGCATCGAACCCGCGCGCTTCCGCAAGGAGCTGCTGCGCAGCGAGCGCCGCACCATCGGCCGCTTCGATGCGCGCTTCGAAGGCGTGGACGAGGATGCCGCCGGCGAAGTGCCGGGTTACGACGCCTCCGATACCGGCATCAGCGGCGCCTTCATCACCGCCTTCCACGGCTACATCAGCAGCCAGCTCAACTACCACTCGGACCTGGACTATCGCCCCACCTTCGGCGACATCGGCAAGGACTGGGACTGGAAGCACCAGGCGTCCGGCATCAAGCGTCCGCTGCAGACCGCGTACGTCGCCGGTGACCTGGCCCATGCCATGCGCACCAATCCGCACCTGCAGGTGCTGTCGGTCAACGGCTACTACGACTTCGCCACGCCGTTCTTCATCACCGAGTACGACCTCTCGCACATGAACCTGGAGCCGTCGCTGCGCGGCAACGTGCACTTCCTGTACTACCCCTCGGGCCACATGGTCTATCTCAACACCGAGGCGTTGCGGCAGCTCAAGGGCGACCTGGCCCGCTACTACGACGACACCAACCACTCCTGATCCAAGGCCGTACCGGAGATGCCTTTCATGCGCCACATGCCACTCGCCTCGCTCGCCCTCGCCACGCTGCTGGCCCTGGGCAGCCTGCCGCTGCACGCCGCCGATGACACCAAGGACGCGCCCAAGGCGCAGTCGGACAAGGGCGACAAGGACAAGAACGACAAGTCGGACGAGCAACCCACGCCCGCCGATCGCACCGTGGTGACCAAGCACAGCGTGCGCGTGGGCAACCGCAGCATCAGCTACCAGGCCACCGCGGGCCGCATGCTGATCCGCGACGACAAGGGCAAGCCGACGGTGAGCTTCTTCTACGTCGCGTACACCGCCGATGGCGGCAAGGGCGGCAAGCGCCCGGTGACGTTCTTCTTCAACGGCGGCCCGGGTTCCTCGTCGATGTGGCTGCACATGGGTTCGTATGGCCCGGTGCGCGTGGCGAACGATGGCGACAAGCCGATCCCGCCGGCGCCGTATCGCTTCGTGCCCAACGAATACAGCCTGCTCGACAAGAGCGACCTGGTCTTCATCGACGCGCCGGGCACGGGCTACTCGCAGCTGGTGGGCAAGACCGAAGGCAAGGACGTGTGGGGCGTGGACCAGGACGCCGATGCGTTCACCCGCTTCATCTCCCGCTACGTCAGCAGCAACAACCGCTGGAACTCGCCGAAGTTCCTGTTCGGCGAAAGCTACGGCACCACGCGCTCGGCGGTGCTGGTGAAGTCGCTGCAGGAAAAGGGCATGGAGTTCAACGGCGTCGTGCTGATGTCCTCCATCCTCGACTTCAGCGTCGCGGCTCCCGGCATCGACCACGGCTACATCGTGAACCTGCCCACCGAGGCGGCGATCGCCTGGTACCACAACAAGGTGCCGAACAAGCCGGCGGACATCGGCGCCTTCCTTGCCGAAGTGCGCCGTTTCGCCTCGGGCGAATACACGCTGGCGCTGGCCAGGGGCGACAACCTCGATGCGGCCGAAGCCGACCGCGTCGCCAACCAGATGAGCCGCTACCTCGGCCTGTCGCCGCAGTACATCAAGGAAGCGAACCTGCGCATCGGCCCCAGCCGCTTCCGCAAGGAGCTGCTGCGCGACCAGCGCCTCACCGTGGGACGCCTGGACGGCCGTTTCCAGGGCATCGATCCGGACGCCGCCGGCGAGACGCCCGATGGCGACACCGCCAGCGACGCCATCACCGGCGCGTTCGTGGCGACCTTCAACCAGTACATCGCCACCGAACTGAAATTCACCGAGGACCGCCCCTACCTGCCCAACAACTACGCCGCCATCGGCAAGAACTGGGACTGGAAGCGCAAGAAGAACGGCGGCTGGCTGCAGGCCACCTATGTGGGTGACGACCTGGGCGACGCGATGCGCCGCAACCCGCACCTGAAGGTGTTCTCGGCCAACGGCTACTACGACCTGGCCACGCCGTTCTACGCCACCGAGTTCGACCTTACGCACCTGGGCCTGGAGCCGGGACAGCGCAAGAACATCAGCTACGGCTTCTACCCGTCGGGCCACATGATCTACATCGACCAGCAGTCGCTGCAGCAGAGCAAGGCGGACCTGTCGCGCTTCTACGACGACGCCGCACCGTGAGCCAGCTGCCACCCTCCAGCGATAGCGACACGGAAGAGCAGCCGCAGGACCCGTCGCGTCGCCGCCTGCTGGGCGGCCTCGCG
>JACXTT010012999.1_pt1 | contig 11004 bp, 9 predicted proteins | sample 9270951 | NCBI WGS metagenome assembly JACXTT01 (sample SAMN15532306, study PRJNA645909) | rock metagenome | isolation source: weathered quartz diorite | place: Puerto Rico | collected 2017-06-21 | reverse complement strand
GAACGTCCTGTACAACCCCAAGAAGCGCCAGATCACGCCCGAGCGCATCGCCAAGGCGGTGTCCGAGTACTACGGCGTGGGGCTCGATGCGCTGAAGGGCCAGAAGCGAGACAAGGCGATCGTCGTCCCGCGCCAGATCGCGATGTTCCTGATGCGGGAGGAGACGGACGTCTCGCTGCTTCGCATCGGCGCCGAGCTCGGCGGGCGCGACCACTCGACGGTCCTGCATGCCTGCGACAAGATCACCCGCGAGTCGGCCGGCAACGACGAGCTGCGGCGCGAGATTGCCGCGGTGCGCGAGCTGATCTACGCCGACTGAGGCGGCGCCGGGCGCAGTCGCGACCGCCCGCCCTGTCCACTACCGCCGAGGAACCTGGTGGACATGCTGTGTCGCTGCAAGATCAACGGCCCTGCCTGCCATGTGGATGCGAGGCTGGACAACCCGGACGGTCGTGGTGGACGGTCCGATCGACCGCGCGTCGGGGGCTCTGCGTCAGGCCCGACCGTCCACAGCGACGACACCGATCCATCCCCGGCCGCGACGTTCCGGTCCACGACTCCCGGCGGCCCGTCCACGCCGCTACGGAACGCGGTTGAGCACGGGTATCCCCCGGATCCACCGCATGACTACGGTGATGACGGACCCAGGAGAATCGAGGAAGATACGCACACAGAATGACGCGACCTTCGCGGGAGCCGGGAACCTGCGCCGCGCAGCCCTTCGCGCACCCATCTCGTGACCCCCGTCCTTGGAGTGCCCTGACGTGAAGCTCTCGGTCATGCAGGAGAACCTGGCACGCGGCCTCGGGGTCGTCAGCCGGGCGGTCTCCAATCGCAGCACGCTGCCCGTCCTCGCCAACGTCCTGCTCAAGACCGAGGACGGCGGCCTCCGGTTGACGACGACCAACCTCGAGATCGGCTTGATCTACTGGGTCCCGGGCAAGGTCGAGACAGACGGCGCGACGACCGTGCCGGCGCGGCTCCTGACCGACCTCGTGAGCTCGCTCCCGGGTGGTCAGCGCATCGACCTGGAGACTGATGCCGGCGAGACGCTGCATGTCACTTCAGGGCCGTTCCAGTCGCACGTCAAGGGCATCGACGCAGATGAGTTCCCGTCGATCCAGCCCACGGGCGAGCGACCGACGACGCGCATCGCCCAGAACGTCCTGAAGCGGGCCCTGGAGGAGACGGCGTTCGCCGCTGCCACCGACGAGGCGCGCCCGATCCTCACCGGCGTCCTGTGCCGGTTCGAGGGTGACACGGTCACACTCGCCGCCGCCGACAACTACCGCATCGCGGTCAAGACGATCCCGGTGCTCGACCCGGTCGCGGACACGAGCGTCGTCATCCCCGCACGTGCCCTGACGGAGCTGATGCGGATCCTGGGCGACACGGACGACCCCGTCGAGATCGTCCTCGCGCAGGGCCGCAACCAGGTCCTGTTCCACCTCGAGGGCGTCGACCTCGTCAGCCGGCTCATCGATGGCCAGTTCCCGAACTACCAGTCGGTGCTGCCGAAGGCCCACACCACCCGGGCTGTCCTCGACCGGGAGGAGCTGCTCCGTGCCGTCCGCCCGGCTGCCCTGATCGCCCACGAGTCGGCAAACATCGTGAAGCTCCAGATCGCCTCGAACGGCGAGCATGGCATCACGGTGAGCGCGAATGCCGAGATCGGCGACCACGTCGGCCAGGTCGAGGCCGCCGTCGAGGGTGACGGCACCTCCATCGCCTTCAACGCCAAGTACCTCGCCGACGTCCTCGAGAAGGTCGACGCGGACCAGTTCGCACTCGAGCTCCAGGGCCCGCTGGCGCCGGGCGTCTTCAAGCCGGTCGGCGATGAGCAGTATGTCCACGTCGTCATGCCCGTCCGCACCACCAGCTGACACGACCCTCGCGTCAGGGCGGCGGCTGAGCGTGTCGGTCAAGCCCGCAGCAGCCCGCATCGACCAGCTCCGACTCACCGACCTCCGGTCGTACTCTGCGCTCGACGTCGCCTTCGGGCCGGGCGCGCACCTGGTCTGGGGCCCGAACGCGGCGGGCAAGACGAGCCTCCTCGAGGCGATGGTCGTCCTCGCCCGTGGCGCGTCGCACAGGACGACGACGGACGCGGAGCTCGTCCGCTGGGGTGCCGACGTCGCGCGGATGGAGGGTCAGGCCGGCCCGGACCAGATCGAGGTCGCCCTGGTGCGGCCCGGGTCGGCGGCGGCCGCCAGTGGAGCGCGCAAGCGGATCCGGGTCAATGGCGTGGCTCGCCGCTCGGCTGCTCTCGCGGAGCGGCTGCGGGTCGTCCTCTTCGCGCCCGAGGACATGCTCCTCGTCGCCGGCTCCCCGTCCCTTCGACGGGTGACGATCGACCAGCTCGCGGCGACGCTCGTGCCGGGCTACGGGGCCGACCTCGCCACGTACGGGCGCGCGCTGCAGCAGCGAAACGGGCTGCTGCGCGCGATCCGTGACGAGACCGCGAGCCGCGACGAGCTCCGCTACTGGGACCAGCCGTTCCTCGACGCGGGGGGCGCGCTCGTCGCCGCCCGCCGCGAGCTCCTCGAGCGGCTCACGCGGCCACTCGGTGACGCCCATCGCGAGATCGCGCCCGACGAGGGCGAGGCCGGCCTGCTCGGGTTGACGTACGTCACGAACGCCCCCACGGCCCCGAGCGAGACGCCGCGCGACGCGCTCGCTCGCCGGCTCGAGGAAACGGCCGAGAAGGAGCTCTGGAACGGCACCACCCTCATCGGGCCGCACCGCGACGACGTCGCGTTCGTGATGGCCGGCCGCGACCTGTCGGCCTTCGCCTCGCGCGGCCAACAGCGAACGGCCATCCTCGCCCTGAAGCTGGCCGAGCTGGATCTCGTCAGCGAGCACGACGGGCGCCCACCGCTCCTCCTCCTGGACGACGTCTTCTCGGAGCTCGATCCTGCCCGACGGGCCCACCTCGTGCGGCGCATCGCCGAGCTGCCGCAGGCGTTTGTGACGACGACCACGCTGGACGATCTCGACCGCGGCCTGCGCGCGATCGCGACGCCATGGGAGGTCCGTCCTGCCGAGGCCGGCGCCACGCTGATCGCCTGATGGACGAGGAGGTGCCCCGGCGCCGCGGCCCGATGTCACGGATCGGCGCGCTCATCCCCGACGCGGCGGCCCGGCTCGGGCTGGCGGAGGAGCTTCGGCGGGCCCGCCTGCTGGCCACATTCGACGCGATCGTCGCCGAGCGGGCCCCCGCCGCACACGGGGCATGCCGCGCGCTCCAAATCGAGGGCGAGACGCTCGTCGTCGAGGCCGACGCGCCCATCGTCGGGCAGGAGCTCCTGCTGCACGCCGACGAGCTGGCCGGGGCGTTTCGGGCGGCACCGGGCGGCGGTCCCGTGCGTCAGCTGCGGGTCGCCGTCAGAAGGCGTTGACCGCCGCGTAACGCGAGAACGGCACGAAGCGTCGACCGTTCACGGTGCGATAATCCCGCCCCGACCCAGCAAGCTGGCAACGAGGACCGCTGTGGCCCACCGGATCCAGATGAAGCTCGGTGTCGTCCCCGACGCCGAGCGCGCCCCAGATTCGCCGGACACCGCGCTTCACGTGGAGCCACGGGTCGGGGCACAGACGCGGACCAAGGGCCATCTCTTCCTGCTCGTCACCTCGCGCGTCGCGGGTGCCCGTGCGCGCGACGCGACCGGCCTCATCGCCGACTCGATCCGCAGCGAGTACTACTACGACGAGTCCGCCGGAATCCGCGTCTGCCTCGTCAAGTCGATCCAGGTCGCGAACAAGCGCCTGACCCACGCCCGTGAGCGCGGCGCGCTGGGCAACGTTCCCGGCCCCATCGGCGTCGCCCTCGCCGTCGTTCGCGACAACGAGCTGTACGTGTGCACCGTCGGGCCGGCGGAGGCGTACCTGAGCCGCGGTGCCCGGCTGTCGACCCTGCCGGATCCCTACCGCGATCGCGGACTGCCTTCGACCGAGGTCGAGCCGGACGTATGGCGCGGCGAGATCAATGTCGGCGACCAGCTGATGCTCGTGTCCCCGAACGTCGTGGCCGCGCTGGGCGCCGATGCCCTGAAGGATGCCCTCGTCACCCTCCATCCGCAGTCCGCGGCCGAGCAGCTCTCCGCCCGCTTCCGGGCTGCCGGTGGGGCTGGGAGCGACGGCATCGTGATCATCGAGGCGGCCGAGATCGCGATTTCGCGCGCCGGTGTCGTGCCCGTGCCGGTGCGGCCCGCCGAGCCGCTCGCGGGCACACCCGACCGGTCGCCGATCCCCCTCGCAGACACAGTCGCGGGTGGCTTTGCTGCCGCCCAGTCGGGGGCGCGCTGGGCGCGCACGGCCGTCGGCCGTGCGCTCTACCGACTGCTCCTCCGGGTCCAGGACGCGATGCCGAGCCGCGGCGTGCGCCGCCGCCGCGTGACCCCGCTCAGCGCCCGGCGGGAGATGCAACGTCGCGCCGCCGTGGCGCTGCTCTCGCTCGTCGTCGTGGTCGGCGGCCTCGGCGCCGCGGTGTTCGTGCTCGGCGGGCGGGCCCCGATCGGCCCGGCGATCGCCACCATCGATTCCGCCCAGGGTTCCCTCGAGCTCGCGCGCCGTGACATGAGCCGGGTCATCGGCCCCGGGATCGACCTGGTGGCCAACGACCCAGCCCAGGCCCAACGGCTCCTGAACGAGGCACTGAGCGCGATCGACACCGCGAGCAAGGGCGGCATCCCGGCTGCGACGACCGGGCCGCTCCGCGCCCAGATCGTGGCGGCGATCGACCGCCTGTACAAGATGACCGACATCGCCTCGCGTGCGCTGTTCACCTTCCCGGCGGACGCATCGGTCGACCTCGGCGCGATCGTGCGGGGACCGGACGGGGCGCCCTTCGTCATCGACCGCAAGTCGCAGACCGTGTTCCGCATCGACCTCGCCGGCAATCGTGCGACGGCGATCTTCCATGCCGGCAATCGCGCGGCCGGCGGCACGCAGGCCGCGCCGCACCTGGTCGCGGTTGGTGGCCGCGACCTGCTGATGGTCGACGCCCGCAACACAGTTTGGCGCTGGCGACCGGCCAACACCTCGGGCAAGGGCACGATCAACCGGGTCCGGGTGAGCGGCGCGGCCGAATGGGGCAACGACGTCATCGCCATCGGCACGTTCATCCGGGACGCCGAGGCGAACCTGTACAACCTGTATGTGATCGACCCGTCGGCGCAGCAGATCCTGGCGTACTCCCCGGCCGCCGACGGCAGCGGCTTCCCGACCAGCCCGACGCCACGGCTGTCCGCGCCGCGCGACGTCAGCCGCATCACCGACCTGTACATCGACGGCGACATCTGGGTCGCCGACGCCGGCCAGGTGCAGCGCCTCGTCGGCGGCAAGGCGGAGGGCTGGGAGGCGGCGCCGCCGGGCGACGAGTCGCTGCGCGGTCAGCCGGCGTACCGGCTCATCGCCTCGGGCGCAGCACGGCGCGAGGGGACCATCTATGCGTACGACCCGCAGAACCAGCGCGTCGTCGCGGTGTCGAAGGCCAGTGGCACCTACATCGCCCAGTACCGGCTCGCAGCCGGCGACGCAGGCTGGACCGACCTGCGCGGCTGGTACGTGGAGCCAGGCGTCGGCGGCGAGCCCGACGCGCTGGTCTGGATCGGCAAGGACGCCGTGTATCGGGCAGTCCTCGAGGCTACGACAGAAGCACCGGCGGCGTCGGGCGAACCGGGGGCATCGAGCGAACCTTCGCCAGGCGCCAGCCGGTGATCCCGCTCAGGGACAAGAACCCGACACGGCGTACGCCGATCGTGACGATCAGCCTGATCGTCGCCTGTTTCGCGGTGTTCGCTCTCGAGCTATCGATCACGGCCTCGGGTGGCGACGCGGCGCTTGAGCGCTTCTTCAACCAGTGGGGCGCCGTTCCAGCGAAGATCACCGCCGCCCTCGAGTCCGGCGACTACTTCAGCAGTGCCATCGTCGGGATGATCACCAGCATGTTCCTGCACGGTGGCTGGCTGCACATCCTTGGCAACATGCTGTACCTGTGGATCTTCGGCAACAACGTCGAGGATCGGCTCGGGCGGCTGCCGTTCCTGGTGTTCTACCTGGTCGGCGGCATCGCCGCGGCGCTCACCCAGGTCGTCATCGACCCGCACTCGCAGGTGCCGCTCGTCGGCGCCTCGGGTGCGATCGCGGCCGCACTCGGGGCATACATCGTGCTGTTCCCGGGCGCGCGCATCCTGTCACTCCTGTTCCTCGGCTTCTTCTACCAGCTGCTCGAAGTGCCGGCGCTCGTCCTGCTCGGCTTCTGGTTCATCCTCCAGCTGATCAACGGCGCGACCGCGCTCGGCGCCACGACCGCGTCGGGTGGCGTGGCGTTCTTCGCCCACATCGGTGGCTTCGCCCTCGGCGTCGTCGTCGGCCTCATCCTGCGAGTCGTTGGTGAAGGCTCGACCCGAGGCGGACCCGCGACGGGCCCGATGGGATAATCGCACCATGACCGGGCTCGTCGAGATGGTCATCGAGAGTGTGCGCGTGCACATGCTCTCGAACCGGCACGTGGTGATCCTCAAGGACACCGAGGGCGACCGGTACCTGCCGATCTGGATCGGCGCCTGGGAGGCGAGCGCCATCGCAATGCGGCTGCAGGGCCTGGCCGCGGAGCGGCCGCTGACGCACGATCTCTTCGCGGCCGCCCTCGACCGCCTCGGCGTCCGGGTTGAGCGGGTGGTGATCAACGAGCTCACCGACGAGACGTACCACGCCCGCATCCACCTCGAGCGCGACGGGGTCCAGGTCGAGGTGGACGCCCGCCCATCCGACGCGCTGGCGCTCGCGGTCCGCGCCGAGGTGCCCATCTTCGCCGCGGACGAGGTGCTCGCCCAGGCAGCCCTCGCCGCCGATCCCGACGAAGAGGCGGGCGCCGACGTGGACGAAGGCGCGGACGATGCGGACCCGGCCGAACGGCCGCGGCGCCGGAAAGCACCGCTCGAGCAGGTCGGCAACGCGCCCGCCGACCCGCGGCTGGACATGTTTCGCGACTTCATCAACTCGCTCGAGGTCGATCCTGGCGCCAGCGGCGAATCGGGCGGACGGCGGAGCTAGCCCGCTCGGTCAGCGTTCCGAGGCGCTCCCCAGGATCGGCTCGCCGCGCTCGAGGGCCCGTTTCGGGTTGGCCCACAGCCGGAGCCGGAGGCGCCAGAAGTCGCGCACCGCGCGGAGCACGACCGCCGGCTTGGCGCCGGTCGGGCGGCCGGCCGTCCGCGGGTAGTGGGGCACGCCCACCTCGGCCAGGCGCCGGCCCCGGGCGCGGAGCTTGATGAGCAGCTCGGCCGACAGGAAGGCGCCGCCGGATTCGACGTTCACGCCCTCGAGCGAGGCCCGGCTGAAGAGCTTGCAGGCGCAGTCGACATCCCGCACTGTCAGCCCGAAGAAGATCCGGTTGGCCAGCCGGTAGAGGCGGGCGTAGACGGTCCGAGCGAGCGGGTCGGCCCGCCGGATGCGGTAGCCGACGACCGCGTCGACGTCGCCGGGCTGGAGCCGCGCGATGAGGCTGCCCAGATCCGCGACCTTGAACTGGCGGTCGCCGTCGGTGAAGGCGAGGTTCGCGTAGCGCGCCGCGGCGAACCCGGAGCGCAGGGCGGCGCCGTAGCCGAGGTTGGTCGCATGGTGGACGGCCCGGACCTCCACGTGGGCTGCGGCCAGGTCGTCGGCGATCCGGGGCGTGTCGTCCCGCGAGCCATCGTCGACGATGACGATCTCGAACGACTCGGCCAGTCCGGGCAGCGTCGCCAACGCCTCCTCGACGAGCCCGCGCACGTTGCCGGCCTCGTTGTGCGCCGGGAAGAAGTAGGTCAGCTCCGGCAGCCGCGCGGCTCCCTGGCTCATCGGCGCGCCGACAGCGGGCCGTGGACCTGCCAGACCGCGTCGTCGCCTTTGCCGGCGATGACCGACATGTCGAATTGGGCGGTCAGCTCATCGGTGTCCGGGCCGGGCAGGCGGATCACGTACACCGGCCGGTTCTCGGCCAGGTAGCGCCTGATCACGTCGGGGGCGCGACCGAGATCGAGGTCGAGCATCGTCCGATCGTCGACGATGAAGATGTCGGGGCGGACGCCCTCGACCTTCTGGGCGTACCACAGCGCCGTCGACGTGCTCCACCAGCTCACGAGCACGGCATTGTCCGGGATCAGCGGCAGGACCTGCGCGAGCCATACCTGGGCGTCGCGATCCCGGGACCGGTCGATCGAGGCTCGCCGCGCGGCCAGGTCGTCGAGGGCCGGCCAGAGGAGGATCACGGCGAGAACGACCGCGGCCGCGGTTGTGACCACCTCGACCCGTCGAACCTCGAAGCGGAGGCGGCGGACTCGCTCGAGGACGCTCGTGGCGGCCGCGCCGAGCACGATCGCGAGGTCGGCGGCGAGGATGCCGAGCCAGGTCCAGGCCCACAGGATCGGCCCGAGGTAGTAGCGGTTGATGTCCGCGTTCGAATAGGCGGCATTGAAGAGGACGGTGATGACGAGGGCGAGGCCCGTCAGCAGGGCGTAGCGCGGCGCGCGGCGGACCGTGGCGAGGAATGCCGCGGGGATCGCGAACGCGAGCAGGCCGAACTGGTCGACCCCGCGCGCCGCCAGCTGGTCCCACTTCACGCCGAGATTCGCGAACGGGTCCGCGAGCGCGCCGCGGAACTGCTCGGCGAGGGCGATGTCCCAGAAGCCGTTCCACGTCGCCGGTTTCGCGTACACCAGCGGCGCCGTCAGGGCCGGCACGAGGCCGCCGCGGACCGGAAGCTCGAGGTAGACGAGGGCGAGGGTCCCGACGGCCACGACCACGCACGTGAGCGCGAATCGCCAGCGGCGGAGGATCCCCGGCTCGACCGCGAGCACGTACAGCCCGATCGGCGGAACGAGCAGCAGCGTCAGCGAGTGGTTCCCGGCGGCGAGGCCGAAGACCACGGCGGCGGCGACGAGCCAGCGGTCCGCCCGCCTCGCGTCCGGCGGCGCCGCGGCCGTCAACCCCGCGGGCTCGACCGCCCACCGTCGCTCCTGCTCCCACGTCACCAGGGCGACCAGCAGCACCGCCACGAAGGCCAGGTGGATCGGATGCGGGTCGGCCGCCATCGCGTAGCGCCAGACGAGCGGCGTGGTCGCGAGCGCCAGGCCGACGGCGATCCCGATGATCGTCGAGCCGGCGAGCCGGCGGACGAGCGCAACGGTGGCCGCCGCCGCGATGGCCACCGCGAGCAGCGACAGGACGTTGATCCGGAAGGCGGGCTCACCGATTGGCGACAGCAGCAGGTTGGCGACGAAGCCGAGGAGCACGTAGGTCGGGTAGCCGGTCGGATGCGCAGTCCCGAGGATCGGCAGCACGGTCTGGAACTCGCCGGTGTCCCAGAAACCGACGCCGGGCATGACGCCGGACCAGCCGTTCTCGATCACGAGCAGGGCGACGCCGATCGCGGGCAGGGCGGCGACGATGCGCGAGCCCTTCCCGGGGCGAGGCATCGCGGCGGCGCCGCTCACCATCCGAGGATGTTCCCCCAGATCACGCCCCACAGGTTGATTGCGACGGACGCGGCGATGAGCCCGAACCCGAGAAGACCGACGCGGCCGCGTCGCTGCATGCCGATGGCGACCAGCGGCAGCGCAAAGGCCACGAAGTCGTTGGCGAAGCGGTACCCGAACTGGACCCAGCCCTGGCTGAAATGCAGCAGGTTGACGAACGCGATGGCGAGCACCGCGAGGCTCGCGCCGACGACGAGCCGCGATCGCCGGCGCGAAAACGCCCAGCCGGCGAGCAGGTAGCCCGGGCTCGTCAGCACGATGCTCATGCCGATGGCGCGTGGTTCCGCGACCGGACAGGCTCGGTCGAACAACCCGCGAGCCGCGCCCGGCTGCGTGCACAGTGCGTCGCCGTCGCCGCCGAAAACGTCGGGCGCGAATTCCGGCAGCACGGCGGGTGTCGACAGGAGCAGGACCCCGAGGTTCTGCGGCAGGTAGCGGATGTCCTCGATCGACCAGGCGGGGTTGTAGCCGAGCGCCTGGTAGCCGGCCGCCTCCTTCTGATACTGGTACTCGTACCCCGGGTGGAAGAGGTGGCCAGTCGTCGCCAGGTTGTAGCCGAGCAGGAGCGCGACCGGGATGGCGGCCCCGATCCCCGCGGAGCCCGATCGGCGGAGCCAGCTCCCACCGCCGCCGACGAGCAGGAAGAACGGCGCCCCGAAGATCATCGTCAGCCGCGCGGTGCAGGCGATGCCGAACAGCAGGCCGGCGGCGAGCTGGCGCCGGTCGACGAGCTCGAACGGTCGGCGAAGCCCCGTGGTGATCGAGGCCGCGGCGCCGCGCATCGAGGGCCCGCCCTTCACCTCGTCGTCGGCGCCCGGATCCGAGCCGAGCGCGATCCCGACAGCCAGCAGGAGGAACGTCACGGCGGCGACGTGGGCGAAGAACCACGTGGTGCCCAGCTGTGCGGCATACCAGAACACGGTCCCGAGCGCGAAGAAGATCGTTGTCGCCAGCCGCACTCGGCGCGAGATCGCGAGCCGCCCCACCGCCCACCAGGCAAGCGCCACGGCGATTGCGCCGAGCACGACCGAAACGGCCCGAATGTCGGTCGCGAGGCCCCATACGGCGACGAACGGCAGGAGCAGGATCGCGGGCAGGGGTGGGAACGGCAGCAGGGCTCCCGGCGTCGAGGGATCGCCGGTCAACGCTGCCAGGGGGTAGACGTCCTGCATCCAGTCATTGCCCCGCGGGAAGCCGCCTAGGTTCACGGGCCAGTCGATGACTGCGGTCCCGTGGAGGAACGCCTCTGCCTGCCAGACGAAGTGGTTGTAGTAGCGCTCGCTTCCGGGGAGCCAGTACGCGGCAAGCGCGGCCGCAACGAGAACCGCGCCGACCAGCAGCGCGGGGAGGCGGTCGAGCCAGTCGAGCAGGGTGTCGAGGGGACGGGTGCCGGCGGCACCCTCTGCTACGCTCCCAAGCACCTCATCGCTCGCTGGAGACCTACCGCGACTTGACAGGCCCCGCAATCGGTGAGCCCGACCCGGGCAGG
>JACXTT010012998.1_pt1 | contig 11004 bp, 11 predicted proteins | sample 9270951 | NCBI WGS metagenome assembly JACXTT01 (sample SAMN15532306, study PRJNA645909) | rock metagenome | isolation source: weathered quartz diorite | place: Puerto Rico | collected 2017-06-21 | reverse complement strand
CCCATCTGAGCGCGCAGGATGTCGTTCAACCAAACACTGGAAAAGCCTGCCGGGCGCGCATCCACCTTGGGGTAGATCACATGGGCCGGCATCACGCTGGTGGTCACGGTATTGAGCCAGCGGTACGGTGCCGCGTCGTCGGCCAGGATGGCCTTCAGGCTGCGCTTGTCGACCGGGATATCGGTGTGCGAGTCCGCCTTGACGAAGCCGTGGCCGGGGAAATGCTTGCCGCAGTTGGCCATGCCGCTTTGCAGCAGGCCATGCATCAGGCTCTTGGCCAGCAGGCTCACGACGCGCGGGTCACGCGCAAAGGAGCGGTTGCCAATCACGCTGCTCTCGCCATAGTCGAGGTCCAGCACCGGCGTGAAGCTCAGGTCCACGCCGCAGGCGCGCAGTTCGGCACCCAGCACATAGCCGCAGGCGGTGGCCGCGTTGGTCGCGTCCAGCGGACCTGCTTTCTGACCAGCCTTGGGGGCTGCCATCCACATCTCCCCCAGTGCTCCCATCGGTGGCAGGTGGGTGAAGCCATCGGTCTTGAAACGCTGCACGCGGCCGCCTTCATGGTCTACGCAGATCAGCAAGTCAGAGCGCAGCTTCTTGATGTCGCGGCACAAGGCTGTCAGTTGGGCGCGGTCTTGCCAGTTGCGGGCGAACAGGATCAGCCCGCCCACCAGCGGGTGTTTCAGGCGCTGGCGGTCGGCCTTGGTGAGGGACAGGCTGGCGATATCGATGATCAGGGGTGCGTGCAGAGGCATGGGATTCAAGGTTTTGTGGAAATTTGCTACAAAATCAGTAGCTTATTGCGCATATTCTACGAGGGCTAGAGGCCACTTTTACCTGCAAGCGCCGCGTCTGCCGTCTCCACGACGCAAAAGCTGGCCGCGTAGTCGGTCTCGTCGGTCACGCTGATGTGGGCACTGAGGCTGCGGGCTTCGAACCATTCCTTGAGTCCGCCATGCAGCACCACCACCGGTGCACCGCTGGGCAGCTTGGCGATCTCGCACAGGCGCCAGGTCATGGGCATGCGCATGCCCAGGCCAATGGCCTTGCTGAAAGCCTCCTTGGCACTGAAGCGTGTGGCCAGGTAGCGCACGCCACGCTCAGGCCAGCGCGCGCTGCGGGCCTGCCAGGTTTTGAATTCAGCTTCCGACAGCACCTTGGCGGCAAAGCGGTCACCGTGCCGCGAAAGGCTTTCGCGGATGCGGCGCACGTCGCAGATGTCGGTGCCTATGCCGTAAATCATTCGAATGTCGCCCTCACGCTCCACTGCTCACGCGGGTCGCTGCCCCCCAAGGGGGCTTTCGCGCCTTGGGACGGCCCAGCGTCGCTCATGCCAGACAGCCCAGATAGGCTTGGACGGTGGCGGCGTAACCCAGCTCCAGCGCATCGGCAATCAGCGCATGGCCGATGGACACTTCCTGCACACCCGGCACGGCCTGCACGAAGGCGGCCAGGTTGTCGCGGTTCAGGTCATGGCCGGCGTTGATACCCAGCCCCACTTGGAGCGCGGCACGCGCCGCGGCAGCAAAGCGTTCCAGCTGCGCGCCCTGCCCCGGCGTGCCCCAGGCGGCGGCATAGGGCTCGGTGTAGAGCTCCACGCGGTCGGCACCCACGTCCTTGGCGGCCTGCATGGCACCGGGTTCGGCGTCCATGAACAGGCTCACGCGCAGGCCCCAGGCCTTGGCGTGCGCGATCAGCGGGCGCAGGCGGTTGGCGTCGGCGGGGAAGTTCCAGCCGTGGTCGCTGGTGAACTGGCCTTCGCTATCCGGGACAAAGGTCACCTGGTGCACTGGCAGCTTGCGGTCCAGCAGGTCGCGCACGGTGTCCATCAGGTTGTGGAAGGGGTTGCCTTCGATGTTGTATTCGCGGTCTGGCCAGGCCTTCAGCAGTTCGCCCAGATCGCGCACATCGTCGGCCCGGATGTGGCGCGCGTCGGGGCGCGGGTGCACGGTGATGCCGGCGGCGCCCGCCTGCAGGCACAGCGTGGCGGCACGCGTGACGCTGGGAATGCCCAGATGGCGCGTGTTGCGCACCAGGGCAACCTTGTTGAGGTTGACGGAGAGATGGGTTTGCGTGTTCATAGGGCCTGGATATCCAACATCATCTGCCGCGTGCGCAGGGTTTTGACACCGCAATGGTAGTGCAGCAACTGGCGCAGCTGTGGTTTGAGTTCCGCCACCACATCGGCGCAGGCGCGCAGCGTGGTAGTGAAGGGCGCGTCGTCCTGCACGGCGACCTGCAACTGCAGCCACTGCGCGCCCATCAACGCGGCGCGGTCCTCGCTGCCGGCCTGGCGCAGGCCGCCTTCGGGCACCAGCACATAGCGCGCATCGGGCTGCAGCGGGGCCAGTGTCATGGTCTGGCGGTCCAGTGCGGGCAGCAGGCCGATCTCGCGCAGCAGCAGCAGTTCCCAGGTACGCAGCGCGGTTTCCAGCACTGCGCCATGTTCGCTGGCGATGACCTTCACCACGCGGTCATAGATGTCGAACAAAGTGGCGTGGGTGTCGTCGCGCGCCAGCAGCGTCAGCAGCAGTTCGTTGAGGTAGTAGCCCGACAAGAGCGCGTCGCCCGTGGGCATGACATGGCCGCCCTGCCATTCGGCGCTTTTCAGCGTGCGGATTTCGGCATCGCCGCCGTAGGCAATCTGCAGCGGCTGCAGCGGCAGCAGGATGGGGCGGAAGCTGGAGGTCGGCTTCTTGGCGCCCTTGGCGACGAGGGCGATGCGGCCGTAGTGGCGCGTGAAGACTTCCAGGATCAGGCTGGACTCGCTCCAGTCGTAGCGGTGCAGCACATAGGCCGGCTCGTCAGAGATTCGTTTAGTCGCCACTTAAACTCGCCGCCGGGCCGCCCCAAGGCGAGTTAGCCCCCGCGGGGGGCAGCGGCGGAGCGTGGGGGCCAGCATTTCATTCGTAGCCAAAACTGCGCACCCGCGCTTCGTCGTCAGCCCATCCGGATCGCACCTTGACCCACAGCTCCAGGAACACCTTGGCGTCGGCCAGCTTTTCCAGTTCCACGCGGGTCTCCATGCCGATGCGCTTGATGCGCTCGCCCTTGTCACCGATGACCATGGCCTTGTGGCCGTCGCGCTCCACGACGATGGTGGCGGCAATCCGCAGCAGGCGCTTCTGGCCCTTCTTCTGCGGTGCCTCTTCCTCGAACTTGTCGATGACCACGGTGGAGGTGTAGGGCAGCTCGTCGCCGGTCAGGCGGAACAGCTTCTCGCGCACCAGTTCGCTGGCGAGGAATTTCTCGCTGCGGTCCGTCAACTCGTCTTCGGAGTACCACCAGGCCTGCTCAGGCAGGAATTTCTCGCACAGGGTCAGCAGGCGTTCCACGTCCTTGGGGTTCTTGGCCGACAGCGGGATCAGCTCTGCAAATTTGCCGCGCGCCTGCATGGCCTGCAGCCAGGGCGCCAGGCTGGCGCGTTCTTTGACGTGGTCCAGTTTGTTGGCCACCAGCACCACGGGGATGCCTTCGCCCAGCAGCTTCAGCACCTTTTCATCGGCCGGCGTGAAGCTGCCCGCCTCGACGACGAACAGCACCAGATCGACGTCTGCCACAGCGCCCTGCACGGCCTTGTTCAGCGACTTGTTCAGCGCATTGCCATGGATGGTCTGGAAGCCGGGCGTGTCCACAAAGACAAACTGCGTCTGTCCCTCCGTGCGCATGCCGGTGATGCGGTGGCGCGTGGTCTGCGCCTTGCGGGACGTGATGCTGATCTTCTGGCCCACCAGCGCATTGAGCAGGGTGGATTTGCCCACATTGGGCTTGCCGACAATGGCCACCAGGCCGCAACGCTGGTCTTCGGCGGTATCGCCGGGTTGGGCCAGCTTGGGCGTACTCTTGAGCAAGCCCTCCAGCATGGCGTCGAGGTTGTCCTGCACCGCGGGTTGGGAGTCTTTCTGCCCCTTAGCCCCTTTGGAGTCTGCGTGAGCAGCTATTTTTTTGGGAGCATTCATGGCTTGACTTTCTGTTTCAGGGTTTGCAGCATCGCGGCCGCAGCGGCCTGTTCACCGGCACGGCGGGAACCGCCAATGCCGCGCTCGCTCAGGCGCAGTTCAGGGATCTCGCACTCCACGTCAAAGCTCTGCTTGTGTGCGGCGCCCAGCGTACCCACCACCTTGTAGACGGGCAGTTTCATTTTGCGCCCCTGCAGCCACTCCTGCAACTCGGTCTTGGCGTCCTTGCCGATGGCCTCCATCTGCGGGTTGATCTCCACCGCATTGAACAGGCGGTGCACCAGGGCCTGCGCCTTGGCGAAGCCGGCATCCAGATAGACCGCGCCGATGATGGCTTCCAGTGCATCGGCCAGGATGGAAGCCCGCTTGGGGCCTCCGGAACGCATTTCACCTTCGCCAAGCTTGAGCACATCGGGCAGCCCCAGGCCCAAGGCGAGCTGGTGCAAGGTATCCTGTTTGACCAGGTTGGCACGTACGCGGGACAGGTCGCCCTCGGGCAGGCTTTCCAGGCGGGCATACAACAGGTCAGACACCGCCAGATTGAGCACCGAGTCACCCAGGAACTCCAGCCGCTCGTAATGGTCTGCGGAGAAACTGCGGTGGGTCAATGCCCTGGCGAGCAGGGACACATTGGAAAATTCATGTTGCAGCTTGCGCTGCAACTCCACCAGACCATCGGCCACCTTATTTGGAACGGCCAGCGTATTTGAGGGTCAGGAAGGCTGGTCCGGTGAGGTGGATTTCGCGCTGATAGTCAAAGCTCACCACCACCTTGTCGCCCTCCTTGGTGACCGTGATGTCCTTGCCGCTGATGCTCTTGATGTCATCAATGGAGGCCTGCTTGTCGAAGATCATGCGAACTTCTGCCACCGTACCGCCTTCGCTGGCCTTCTGCACCGCCTTTTGTACCGCCTGCAACTCGATCAGCGTGGGCACCACCTGCGCGAAGACCACGCCGGCCATGGCCAGCACGGCGGCGACGAACAACAGACCGAAAAAGGTAATGCCCTTTTGACGGGACTTGAACTGCACTGTCATTGTTTTTCCCCTGCCAAGCAATCAACAACCAAAGAACTCAATTGAACGACCCAATGCGCTTGGGGTTGCCGAAATTCATCCAGATAAAGAAGGCCTTGCCAACGATATTCTGCTCCGGCACAAAGCCCCAATAGCGCGAGTCCAACGAATTATCGCGATTGTCGCCCATCATGAAATAGTGGCCCTCTGGCACCTTGCAGGTCACACCTTCCACGGTGTAGTTGCAGCCCTCATAGCCTTCAAACTTGTCAGCACCCGGCACAAAGGCAGGACGGCTGTCGTCGTTAAGCAACCTGTGCTTCTTGTCGCCCAGCGTCTCTTCAAACTGCTTGAAGTAGTGCATGGCTTCTTCGTCAAAGAACTCGGGCAATGCCGTGGTTTCCAGAGGCTTGCCATTGATCGTCAAGCGCTTGTTCAGGTACGCCACGGTGTCTCCGGGCACACCGACCACGCGCTTGATGTAGTCCAGGCTGGGCTTGGGTGGGTAACGGAACACCATGACGTCGCCACGCTGGGGTTTATTGCCCTCGGTGATCTTGGTGTTGAGCACCGGCAGGCGCAGGCCATAGGTGAACTTGTTGACCAGGATCAGGTCGCCCACCAGCAGGGTTGGCACCATGGAACCCGACGGAATCTTGAACGGTTCGAACAGGAAGGACCGCAGCAGGAACACGGTGATGATCACCGGGAACAGGCCCGCAGTCCAGTCCAGCCACCAGGGTTGCATCAGCAGACGCACCTTGGCCTCGGCGACATCGCCATCGACCTGGGCGATGCCCTGCTTGGCCAGTTCCGCACGGCGCTGGATATCGTTGGCTTCCAGCGTTGCAGCGGCCTTCTGGCGTTGCGGCAGGAAATAAAACCGTTCAGTCAGCCAATAGATGCCAGTCACCACGGAGGCCAGCAGCAGCAGCAGGGCAAAGTTGCCTTCGATCAGTCCGAAATACCAGGACGCGGCATAGGCCACAAAGGCGGCCAGGATGGCGGAGGTAATGGCTTGCATCAATCTTCCACCTGCAAAATGGCCAGGAAGGCTTCCTGGGGAACTTCCACGGAACCGATTTGTTTCATGCGTTTCTTGCCTGCTTTTTGTTTTTCGAGAAGTTTGCGTTTGCGCGAAATGTCGCCGCCATAGCACTTGGCCAGCACGTTCTTGCGCAGCGCCTTGATTGTCTCACGCGCAATGATGTTGGCCCCGATAGCCGCCTGGATCGCCACGTCATACATCTGGCGTGAAATGATCTCGCGCATCTTGCCCACCACGGCACGGCCGCGGTAGGCCGACTGACTGCGGTGCACGATGATGGACAAGGCATCCACCTTGTCACCATTGAGCAGGATATCGACCTTGACCACGTCGGAGGCGCGGTACTCCTTGAACTCATAGTCCATCGACGCGTAGCCGCGGCTCACGCTCTTCAACTTGTCAAAGAAGTCCAGCACGATCTCGCCCAGCGGCATCTCATAGGTCAGCACCACCTGGCGGCCCTTGTAGGCCATGTTCATCTGGATGCCGCGCTTCTGGTTGGCCAGCGTCATGACCACGCCCACGTACTCCTGCGGCATGTAGAGGTGCACGGTGACGATGGGTTCGCGGATCTCGGCAGTCTTGCCGACCTCAGGCATCTTGGACGGGTTTTCCACCATGATGACTTCGCCGTCGCTCTTCATCACCTCGTAGACCACGCTGGGCGCGGTGGTGATCAGGTCCTGGTCGAACTCGCGCTCCAGACGCTCCTGCACGATCTCCATGTGCAACAGACCCAGGAAGCCGCAACGGAAGCCGAAGCCCAACGCCTGGGACACCTCAGGTTCGTAGTGCAGCGAAGCGTCGTTGAGCTTGAGTTTTTCCAGCGCATCGCGCAGCGAGTCGTACTCGCTGGCCTCGGTCGGGTACAGGCCGGCAAACACCTGCGGCTGGATTTCCTTGAAGCCCGGCAAGGGCTCGGTCGCGGTGAAGGCTGCACCACCTGTGCCCGCCTTCACCAGGGTCACAGTGTCGCCGACCTTGGCCGCCTGCAGCTCCTTGATACCGGCAATGATGTAGCCCACCTCGCCGGCCTCCAGCGACTCGCGCGGCTTGTTGGCCGGCGTGAAGACACCCAGGTTGTCGGCGTTGTAGGTGGCGCCCGAAGCCATCATCTTGATGCGCTCGCCCTTGGCCAGGCGGCCATCGACCACGCGCACCAGCATCACCACGCCCACGTAGCTGTCAAACCAGCTATCAATGATCATCGCGCGCAACGCAGCATCCGGGTTGCCCTTGGGTGCGGGCACCTTGGCGACAATCATTTCCAGGATGTCATCCACACCCATGCCGCTCTTGGCCGAACACGGAATGGCTTCGGAAGCGTCGATGCCGATGACGTCCTCGATCTCGGCCTTCGCGGCGTCAGGGTCTGCCTGCGGCAGATCCATCTTGTTGAGCACTGGCAGCACTTCCACGCCCAGGTCCAGCGCGGTGTAGCAGTTGGCCACGGTCTGCGCTTCCACACCTTGAGAGGCATCCACCACCAGCAGCGCGCCTTCGCATGCAGACAGCGAACGACTCACTTCATACGAGAAGTCCACATGCCCCGGCGTGTCGATCAGGTTGAGGTTGTAGACCTGTCCATCCTTGGCTTTGTAGTGCAGCGCAGCGGTCTGCGCCTTGATGGTTATCCCACGCTCTTTCTCGATGTCCATCGAGTCCAGCACCTGTGCTTCCATCTCGCGTGCTTCGAGTCCGCCGCAACGCTGAATCAAACGGTCTGCCAGCGTGGACTTGCCATGGTCAATGTGGGCAATGATGGAGAAATTTCTGATGTGATTCATCAACGAAGAGCTTCAAGTGATTGAATTAAAACAAACGGACAAGAAAAAAGGGCGCGTCTGGTAATGACGCGCCCTGAACCAACAATCTTTTGGCAACTGCGAAAGTTGGAACTTCATTGTAGGCAAAAAGTCCTGGGAGCACAGCCGAAAAACGTGCTTCAGGCTGAAGTTGCAACCCAACAACAACCCATTTATGCACATCTTATTCACAAGAATGTCGAACAAGCTTCTGAACAACTTGTGGGTGATCTGTGGATCGGCTGTGGGGGACTCTTCTCCATCCCATATCATGGACTTTGCCTCGACCTTTATATCTATAACGGCCGCGTCAAGCCCCGTATTCTACCCAAAATAGAATACACCCGCTAAAAGTTAGCGACCGCACACATTAATGGCGTAGGCTGCAAAAAAATAAATTTAAAGCGCAACAGCCGGCCGCACCCCTCAACCCCGTAGGTCTTGGGGGTTTGTCGGCCCCTTGTCAGCGGCTGACCCGGATGACGGCGTATTGGGTCCACTCACCGCGACGGAACAGCACGTTCAGCGGCTTGCTCTTGTCCACCTTGGCCATTGCAGCATCGAACTCCTTGACCGAGGTCACTTCGGCATTGGCGACCGCCAGGATGATGTCGCCCTCGTGCAAGCCCGCGCGCGCCGCCGCATCCACGGCAGCCTCCACCTTGACGCCGCCCTTGATGCCCGCGTCTTTCTTCTGCGCTTCCGTCAGCTCACTGACGGCCAGGCCAAACGCTTGGCCCGCCGCAGAGCCCTTGGGCTTTTCGTCGCGCCCCTGGGTCTTGACGACGGGTTTGTCGGCCTCGATCTCGGCAATCACCACGCTGAGGTCCTTGCTGGCACCGCGGCGGAACACCGTCACCACACTCTTGGTTCCCGGTTTCGTGCTGCCCACGATGCGCGGGAGGTCACTGGACTTGTCGATGGTCTTGCCATCGAACTTGGTGATGATGTCGCCTGCTTCCACGCCCGCCTTTTCCGCGGGTGAGCCTGCTTCCACGCCGCGCACCAACGCCCCGACGGGCTTGCCCAGGCCGATGGACTCGGCGACTTCCTTGCTCACCTGGTCGATCTGCACGCCAATGCGCCCGCGCGACACGCGCCCGGTACTGCGCAACTGGTCACTCACCCGCACGGCCTCATCCATCGGAATGGCGAAGGAAATACCCATGAAGCCGCCGGAGCGCGAGTATATCTGGCTGTTGATGCCCACGACCTCACCGCGCATGTTGATCAGCGGGCCACCGGAATTGCCCGGGTTGATGGCCACGTCGGTCTGGATGAACGGCAGGTAATCGCCCGTGTCACGCTGCTTGGCGCTGACAATGCCGGCGGTGACGGTGTTTTCCAGTCCGAACGGTGAACCAATCGCCATGACCCATTCGCCCACGCGCAGACGGCTGACGTCACCCACCTTGACGGCGGGCAGGCCGGTGGCTTCGATCTTGACAACTGCCACATCAGTGCGCTTGTCTGCGCCGATGATCTTGGCCTTGAATTCGCGCTTGTCGGTCAGCGTCACCAGCACTTCATCTGCGCCGTCCACCACGTGCGCATTGGTCATGATGAGGCCGTCCGAGGACAGGATGAAGCCGGAGCCCACGCCGCGCGGCTGGTCTTCTTCCTGCGGCTGCTGGCGGTTCTGCTTCGGCGGCTGCTTGGGCATGTTGGGAATGGGCAGACCAAAGCGCTTGAAGAACTCCAGCATCTCTTCGTCGCTGGGTGCTCCCTGCTGGCCGCGCGTTGTCACCTTCTCCAGGGTCCGGATGTTGACCACCGACGGCCCTACCTGGTCCACAAGGTCCGTGAAGTCAGGCAGTACCCGGGTCTGGGCCATCACCGACTGCACCGGCAAGACGGTGGCCAGCGTGGTTGCGCCCAGCGCAGCTGCCAGGCACAGGGTGCGAAAAGATTGGGGGTTGAAGTACTTCATCGTGGTCTTTCCATCCAAAAAGCAAGGTCACTGACAATAAGTCGATAGAGTCAAAGACGTCCACAGAGGTTCATTTTTTGCGTTCCAGTTCCCGCGCAAAAATGCCCAATGTGGACAGCGGCACCTCACCAACTGCCGTGATCCACCATTCGTTGACACGGCGCGTCAGGGTATGGGTGGCGCCGCCCATGTCGGTAGCGCCTTCGCGCACATGGCGTTGTTTGTCGAAAGCCTCGACAAACAGCGAGACCGTCGCCAAGCCATCCGAGAACATCCACTGCATGGTGTTATCCCCCAAGTGCCCGGATGCTCCGGCCAGCGCCGCCACGGGCCGCCTGTAGCAGCCCATGGGCTTGAACCCGGCAACTACGGAGTGCATGGTCCAGCCTTCCGCATCCGCAGTGGTCTTCTGTAAGTCCGGATGCTCCACCCGGTACCCTTCGGTGCTGGCCATCATCTGCGACAGCTTGCCCATGCTGACGGGTGCATCCAGCTTCAACTCCGAGAACGCCGCCTGCTCCAGCACTTTGCCGTCCAGATCCAGCGTCTGCAATTGCATGACCAGACCCGACTTCTTCTCGCTCCAGACGCGGTAGCCGTAGCGCAGCTTGTCCTTGGGCAACAACTGCACCACGTCCGCGTCGAAACCGGCAATGCGTTCACCGGCCTGGGCTTTGATCTGGTAGAACTCCGCAATCGTCGAGTCACCGGACTTCAGCAGATTGGGAAACAGGCCCAGCGAGTCCCGGGTCTCGGTCACGGCAAGCTTGCTTTCAGGGAAGAAGGTGACGACCTGGTCATTGCGCCGGAACGTCGATCGCGGCGTGCCGCTCAGGGACTCCACCCGCTCCATTTGCTGGGAGCCATCACACACATGCCAGATTCTGGCGCTGGCCATACTGCCGCCCGCAGACACCACAAAGGTACCCGTGTAGGTGCGCTTGCGCGAGGCTTCATGCAGGCGCATCAGCCAGGCATTGACCGAGGTCTCTGCGGGAACCGCCTGTGCCATGGCCAGATGCTGCCCGGCCAGCAAGGCCGCCACCAGCATTGACGCGCACCACCGCAGCATGCGACTCACCGGGCTGGCCTTTCATAGGTGGCGTTACGCAGAAAACCCGATGGCATTTGCAAGGCCGAGTGCCCGCCCAGTTGCTGGTGCGCAGCCATCAGGGCGTCCAGTTGGGGATCGCGGATCATGGTCTGGTTGTCAGGCGTTGCCACCGCCACCTGCGGTGTGGCATC
>JACXTT010012997.1_pt1 | contig 11005 bp, 6 predicted proteins | sample 9270951 | NCBI WGS metagenome assembly JACXTT01 (sample SAMN15532306, study PRJNA645909) | rock metagenome | isolation source: weathered quartz diorite | place: Puerto Rico | collected 2017-06-21 | reverse complement strand
ATAACCAGGTCGATCCCACAGACAGCCGCTGGGTCTACAACACGCAGGAGTTTGGACGGCCCGGCCGATACGATCAGCAGACGCACACGCGCAAGATAATCGCGCCTACCAGACCCGCTGGCCAACCAATGTTGCGATTCAATTGGGTGGCGCCGATTCGCTTGTCTCCGCACGATCCGAAGACACTCTACGCGGGAGCACAAGTCTTGTTCCGTTCGCGCGATCGCGGTGATCACTGGGAGGAGATCAGCCCGGACCTCACGACCAATGACACGACCAAAATAAGTCCGCCGGGAGCAGCGATTCAACACTGCACCATCGTGACAATCTCTGAGTCTCCGGCGACTGCGGGAGTCATCTGGGTGGGCACGGACGATGGCAAGGTTCAGATGACAAAAAACGCCGGGGGAAGTTGGACCGACGTCACGTCCAATATCGCCAAAGCCGGCGGGCCCGAGGATGCCTGGGTTACACGGGTGTTTGCCTCAAGCTCAAACGCCGCGACGGCATACGTCGCGAAGTCAAGGATGAGTAAGGATGATTTCCGCCCGTTCCTGTTCAAGACAACGGACTACGGCGCCACCTGGACCTCAATCGCCGGTAACCTGCCCGGCCGATCGATAAATGTAGTCTTCGAAGATTATAAGAATCCAAAGCTGCTATTTGCCGGGAGTGATCTTGGAGTGTATGTCAGTATGGACGGCGGAGGACGTTGGTTCGCCATAAGAGGCAACATGCCAACCGTTCCCGTCCCTGATCTAATCATTCATCCGCGCGGGTCAGATCTGGTGGTCGGAACTTATGGCCGGGGCATATGGACAACAAACTTCGCGGGGCTTCGCGAACTGAGCGGGACGCTGCTAAATGAAGACGTGCATCTCTTTTCCGTGCTGCCGAGGGCACGGAGAAGTGAAGGAGCCGTCGGCAACTATCGGTTGCTCGGCGACCGACAGTTGGCTACTCCTAACGAGCCAAACGGTCTTACCATAATTTATTACCTTAAAGAGCCGGCAAAAGAAAAAGTTGCGCTCACCATCGGCGGCACTGACGGTACAACACTGCGCACGCTGGACGGAACAAATAAGGTTGGATTCAATCGCGTGTTGATACCCCTTGGAGGCTTCGGCTTCCAACCAGGTGGCGACGGAGAATTCCGCCCGCCCGGCGCATCTGGTCAGCAGCGTGAGCTTGCGCCCGGTGAATATGAAGTGACTTTAAAGATAGGCGAGAGGAAACTAACGCAGAAGGCTAAAGTGCTTCCATAGGTGGAAAGTCTTACTAACGAAGTTTAGCCTCGTTCCCTTCTCGACCGTGAAACGACGGCGCGCAGTCGAAGATGTCCTACTTGAAGAGACCCTGATGGCCCATACGTCCAAAACTGCCACATTCGTAATTTTAGTCATTTTGATCGTCACTTGCCTTTTTCAATTTGATCGAAGTGCCAGAAGCTCCACGAGGAAGATTAGTATCGCATCAGGTGTGGATTCGCACGACTCGCGGAACATCATTGTCAGTTCGGTTGAGGTTCATCGGTCGGTGAGGAATGACTTGTCCCATGGGCTCCAGTCGCAGAGCACCAGCAACAGAAGTTTTGAGCCGACTCTGACTACCAAAACTACCGCGACCGGGCTCTCTTCGGACTCGTTGCTCTCGGACCAGGATGAAAATCTGCAGGGCGAGACTCGTGACTCCCCCAATACTCGTTCATCACCTTCGGTAACCGCCGCCGGTGCTGCTATCGAGCAAAAATCTCAAGGCGGCCGTCCATCAGCGACAATCGCGGAAAGTTTCGATGGTCTTGGCTTTGGCTTTGAAGGGCCGCAGGGCAAAGCCAACGTTCGCAATCCTTCTGACAACACGATTGCAGTAGGACCAAATCACATCGTGCAGATTGTGAACTCGCGCATGGCGGTATTTACGAAGAAAGGCAAGCGATTCGATTCAACTGGAAAAATCCTTTATGGGCCGGTAGTTACAAACGCAGTATTTGGTGGATTCGGAGGCCAATGCGAAGCGCGCAACAACGGCGATGCAGTCGTTCGCTATGATCAGTTGGCGCGCCGTTGGCTCATCGTGATGCCGATCTTCGGTCGCGCTCCAATCCGTGCTGACCAGCCGCGTATGCCAAAGTCCGGTGATCCAGCGCAGTCAAATCCGCCGGGGAGAAGTGGACAACCTGGGACTCCATTTCAGCTCGTGCCTCCCCCAGTTCCCAATCCGACGATAAATCCGAATCGCCAAGCGCCGGCTGCCCAGAACCAGGGACCGTTTTCAATGTGCTACGCCGTAAGCACGAGTGACGATCCACTGGGCCAGTATTATCGCTATGAATTTCTGCGGCCGCTCTTCCCTGATTATCCACGTCCCGCTGTCTGGCCTGACGGCTATTACGTTCCAACCAGCACTGGTGACGACGTGATTGAGAAACACGCCTGCGTGGTGGAGCGTGACCAGATGCTGAAAGGTCAGCCGGCTACGGAGCAGTGCCTCATCATCGACGGCGTTAATTTCCTGAACAACGCAGATCTCGATGGCTATCAACTGCCTCCGCGCGGCGCGCCAAACATCCTCATGGCGGCGGGCGGAACGCAATTGAAGAAGACCCTGGAAGATGACTGCATCTATGCGTGGAACTTTCATGTGGACTGGGAGAACCCGGCGAATACAAAGCTTATTGGCCCATCAAAGATCACTGTAGCGCCTTATCAATATCTGTGTGGCGGCCAACTGACGAACTGCGTGCCGCAGCCAGGCTCAGAAAGGAGATTAGACGCGCAGGGCGACAAGATCATGGCGCGCCTTGTTTATCGAAAGTTGAAGGGCCACGAGTCAATAGTTGCCGTACACTCGATCAACACGAGTGCAGGGGGTGGCGGTGTTCGCTGGTATGAATTCCGAGTTGACAAAGATCGCGTTCTGAGGCTCTACCAGCAAGGCACGTATGCTCCAGACAATTTCTATCGTTGGATGGCAAGTCCGGCGATCGATCGAAACGGCAACATCGGCATCGGCTATTCGTTCGGCGGAACACCGAACTTCACGGGACAACGATTTGCAGCCCGGCTCGCAAAAGATCCTCTGGGCCAGCTGACATTAAACGAGACTCTGTTGGTCGAGGGCCAGGCCGCGCAGAATGCTACGCGTTGGGAAGACTACACGCAGACCGCGATCGATCCAAGTGATGACTGCACGATCTGGTACGTGGGTGACTATCTAAAGAAAGACGCGCCGAATTACTCAAGCCGCATCGGAGCATTTCGATTGCCCGGCTGCAAATGAAGATCTAATTTCTCTCAAACTGCTTAGCAAATCCCACCCACCGCAGTTGGTGGTTCCTTCAGATCCTTTCTACCAACGCCAGCCAGCCCCGAATCCCACCAACCGCAGTTGGTGGTTCCTTCAGATCCTTTCTACCAACGCCAGCCAGCCCCGAATCCCACCAACCGCAGTTGGTGGTTCCTTCAGATCCTTTCTACCAACGCCAGCCTACCGAGTTCCTTGCTGCCGCGTTCGTTGTAGATAGGATCTGAACTATCCACCAACTGCCGTTGGTGGGATTCAGAGAGATCTTTTCCTGGCGGCTCTGGTAGACAGAATCTGAACTATCCACCAACTGCCGTTGGTGGGATTCAGAGAGATCTTTTCCTGGCGGCTCTGGTAGACAAAATCTGAACTATCCACCAACTGCCGTTGGTGGGATTCGGGCCTGGCTGATCACAACACTGCCAATCCAAAAACTGCTGATGACGCAAAGAAGACCGAATTGATCCATTGCGAAGCGCAAAGGTTCACTTAACCACACGGCATAGATGCCAGAGAAAAATGTGAACTGTGCAATCGTCAGTAAATAGAACACGGTGAAGGTTAGCCTGACTAACCGTTCGTGTCCTCTTAATATGCGACTGGCCACTCCTCCCAAGATCACTACCGTCGCGATTTCGAGAAAAGTAATCAGAACAAATCCAAGCGCGGGCACGCGTGGCCCCGACGAGAGTTCAAAACGCATCCAGCGAAATAAAAGTGGAATCACCAGCCGAAAGATTGCAACACAGAGGGCCGCGCCACCCAGCACATTGATCACGCTCGGCCGTTTGATAAGAGACCAAACATTGCGCCAGGCTTGACGCCAGTACCATCGTCGCGCCTCGTCGGGCCCGAATTGCGAGAGGATTTGATGGAATTCTTCTCTCAGATCGCCTTCAATCTGAGGTAAGTCTGATTCCCCTGCAAACAAACTAAGCAAGCGGATCGCGCCCCGCGGGGGTTCGATAATGTTAAGCATTTGCGTTCTCACGGGCCAGCATCAATCCATCGAGCAGGTCTTGCATGGCGCGATGTTTATCATTAAGGACTTCCAATCCGTTAGCGGTCACGCGATAGAAGCGCTTAGCCCGACCGCCCCGTTCAGCAGTTGGCTCTCCATGCCGCGATTCAACGAAGCCTTTCCGCTCAAGACGACCTAGACCAGTGTAGATTGCGCCTACAGCAATATCTCTACCGGTAGTTTTTAGCAGTTCATGACGGATGGTGACTCCGTACGCGCGATCATCCAGCCTGACGATCGCGAGCAACAGTAACGTCTCAAACCCACCCAGAAGTCGGCTCCCACTCATAAGAACTGCATCGTAGTAGAAATGAGCCTTTGCGTCAATCAATAATTTCAGCACGAACGGTATGAAAGGAAATGTAATCAGCCGCGGATTAAAGCGATGAAACGCGGATCCCAGGAACCCAAGAAAGAGTTGGACGTTTCAGTTCCTTATTTCTGATCCGCGTGTATCCGCGTCCAATCCGCGGCTAATCGGTTTATTTTTCAGATCACTCAGCGTTTCGCGATTCGCGTCTCCACCCAGTCAGCGAGAATTCTTCCCTGCGGCCCCTGAGTCTCCCCGCCACCTGCGACGCGAAGGACGAGATGATGAACGCCGGCAATCTCAATCTTGAACGGCTTGGCAGCGTCTGTTTTCTTCATTGGACCACTGCGCCAAAGTTCTTTGCCGTCACCAAGAACCACGAATTCAATGGTTGCGTTTTGGTTACCAGTTGCGTCGTCGACGCCAACGAGCGCGGAGAAAGTATCGAATAGTCCTTTTAAATCATATTCAGTCTCGAGGTTGGCGCGTGCGCCAATACCGCTTTCATACCGCTGGCCGGCGATTGAGAAAGCTCTTCCCGAAAGTGCGCGGTTGATTTCGACTCCGCCCCGCCCGCCAACTGCCGGACGGAGAGGCTCTAACGTTGCAAGCGACATTTCTCGCGGCAACAGGGACTTGAGAGTGAATTTCAGCTCAGCCTTACGCTCGCTAGCCGTGCCGTCTTCCCAAACCGTGCGCACTTCCGCAGTGTAATTTGTCTCCGAATCCAACCCGTGTAATGTAAATGTGTTGGTAGGGGTGTAGCCTGCTGCGACGCCATTTAGATAAACCTTATACCCAGAGTTGAGATAGTACTGCGCACTCCATTTCAGCGTTACCGAGTCGAGTCCCACCCTGTCGACAAAGAAATTTGCCGGTTCGCGCACCGGATAATGGTAGATTTCACCGGGTTCAAACTGGACAGACCAACTCACTTGCGCGGTGCGAGGAGAGATAAACTTCGCGGTGGCCCAACCTTGATGGTTCGCGACATTAACCGAAAGATTTCCGGAAGAGCCACGCGCTGTCGCCTGCTTGATGCGAAAATTCTTGCCGCGCGGGAAAACAAAGCGCAACTCGTACGGATCGTTCTTAACAACGTTGCTTTTGCCCGTGAAGGAATTTGTCGCTTCGTTGCGATTAAGGCCGATGAGATCGATCCAACCCTGAGTAATGTGACGGCTGGTAGAGATCAACTGCACTTTCTCCGTGCTGGGAAGCAGCGTGAGCACTCGGCAACTTGTCGGCGAAAGGTTTATGGTGATTCCATTTTCCCAGGCACCGAGATATTCCTGGTTCCAAAAATCATAAACATGAACCGGAGTACCGTCCGTCAGTCCCAAATCCTTCCAGTTCAAATTTATTTGCTCTGACTTCGCTTCGTCATAATTGAATAGGCCGACGACATCGTATTTACGATCGAGATGATTGATCTTTAGATCGAAGATGTGTTTATTGCGCTCGGCCGGAAATAGATCGAGCGGCCGGATGTCGACGGCTGGGTAGACTCGACGAAGCAACTCAACGCGCTCTTCTGATAAATCCATCATGCGATCGCTACCCATGATCGCCTGGCCGGTCAAACCTTGCAGTGTGGCCCAGGCGCGCGCCTGATCAATCGTCAACGGCGACCGCACCAGCATAGTGTCCGGATCCGTATACCATACGACGTTATGCAGATAGTAGTTCTGCATTGTGGTTCGCAATGCCAGCATGAAGCCGCCGGCCCAGTCGAGTACCACGTCGCCGCCAGTGCGAGATCCGTTCATTAGACCCACGCCTTCGATCGGCATTCCCCAGCAACCGAGCAAATAGCGCTCCGGTCCAATCGCCTTGCGAATGGTTTCCAGCGTTCGACGATATAGAACGACCGTATCGTCGCTCGGATTCTTCATGAAAGACTTCTTATTCATGTATTCGCCAACCACTACCGGCTGGCCGTCGATCTTGAAATACTCGTGGCCCCATCCGGACAGCTTCGTGAAAAGGTCTCTCATATATGCCTGAGACTCTTCGGTAGAAGGATCAATTAGATATCGTCCTTCCCAGGTCTCTGAGGCACTGGTGCCATCCGGCTTCATTAGAAAAATAGCAGGAAGGTTCTTGACTACGGCATCGTTGCTCTGGCCGTGAGGTGCGATCCAAATTCCAGGTGTGAGTCCGACAGACTTGATATACGCTGCGAGTTTGTCCATGCCACCCGGAAACTTGTCGCTGAGGTTGGTCCAGTCGCGCGTGTAAACGCGACCCGTTCCCTGCCAGCCATCGTCAATCTGAACGTACTGTGCGCCGAAGTCCTTTAGATTGCCGGCAATCCAACGGGCGTTCTGTTTAACTTCACTCTCATTAATTTGCTGGTAGTAGAAATACCAGGTGCACCAACCAGATGGAGGCAGCGGAAAGTTCGACTTATCGATCGGCTTGAAATACTTGACGCCCAACTTGTCACGATAGTAATTCTTCGTGACTGTTCCATCCTTCAACGTCGCTTCATCTGTGGTTGGGTCGTAAATGCCATCGGCCAGTGCTGTTTCGATATCGCCAAGAGTGATAACCATCACATCACGATTTGCGCCATCGCGAACTCTAAGCGGGATCGGATGCGGCCAGTCTTTCTTTAGGCCAAATGGTCTTGCAATAAGAGCCGCATCAGACTGAGGGGTAACACTTGATGAGCACAGAAAAACGATACAAAACAACCCAAGGAGTGAAAGTACGCCGGCGATGAGTCTCATTGTTAATGTCTTCCGGGAGTCAGAAATCAGCTTGACCTGTTTTCGCTTCTAATATAACTATGTGACGTTTCTGCTCATTTGTGCCGAATATGAGCATTTGGTGCGTCATAATAAGGCAGGACCGTTCAGCCTGTGAAGATCTTTCGCACGCCTTTAACCATTTCTACCAGCTTTCCGCGAAGAGAAAATTCATGAAGAATCCGATGATTCGCGCAATCACTCTTGTTCTCGCCCTGAGTATGGCTTTCTCAAGCCTCCATGTAGTTCACGCCCAGCAGAACACCGCACGCATCAAGATCGACGTTGACCGCTCTATCGGTGAAGTCGATCCACTCCTTTTCGGAAACTTCAGCGAGCATCTGGGCCGAATGATCTACGGCGGGATCTACGACGAAGGCAGTCCGCTCTCCGATCCAAGCGGTTACCGCAAGGATGTGATGGACGCAGTCAAGCAGTTGGGAGTTTCGATTCTGCGCTGGCCAGGCGGAAACTTCGCGTCAGGATACAACTGGCAGGATGGCATTGGCCCGAGGGATCAGCGTCCGGTCAGAATAGACCTGGCATGGAACGATCTTGAAAGTAATCGCTTCGGCACAGACGAGTTCCTGCGCTATTGCGAACTCATCGGTACAGCGCCGTACGTCTGCATAAACGCCGGTTTGGGAACCATCGATGACGCTCGTCATTGGGTTGAATACTGCAACGAACCCCGCCACACGTACTGGGCCGATCAGCGTCGCAAGAACGGCCGCGAGCAACCTTATAACGTAAAGTATTGGGCGCTCGGCAACGAGATCGATGGTCCCTGGCAAATGGGACACAAGAGCCCCGAGGAGTATGCAAACTTCGCTTTGGAAGCGGCCAAGGCGATGCGGCAAGTGGATCGAAACATCAAACTTGTTGCCAGCGGTTCAAGCAACTATGGCGCCGATTGGATCGCATGGAATCGTATTGTGCTTCAGACTCTGCGCAACCAGGCCGACTACATTGCGCTCCATACCTACATCAACAACCGAGACAACGATTTGGAAAGATTTCTCGCCTGGTCCCAGACGATCGACTATTACATCGAAGTGACCGAAGGATTGATCCGCCAGGTACGCACCGGTCCGAACCCGCGCCCCATCTATGTTGCCTATGATGAGTGGAATGTTTGGTATCGCACGGGAAACCGTGAAAAGCTGGAGGAGATCTATAACCTTGAAGACGCGCTGGCGATGGGAATGTTCTTCAACTCATTTTTTCGCCACGCCAACATCGTCAAGATGGCGAACCTCGCACAGATGGTCAATGTTATTGCCCCGATTATGACTAACAAGCAGGGTTTATTCCTGCAGCCGATATACTTCCCGATTGCGGAGTATGGGAAACAGCGCGGGAATGCGTCGCTGGACGTTTGGGTCTCAGCACCAACTTACCAGCTCCCGAATCGCCCACCACTTCGCTACCTGGATGTCTCAGCCAGCTATAACGCCAGGGAACGGATGGTCTATGTCAATGTCTTGAATCGCAGCAAAGACAAAGATCTCTCGACGAAAATCGAAAACCAGGAAGGTCAGCTGGCGAATGAAGTCGATGTTTGGGAGCTAAATAATTCCGACCTCAAAGCAACGCATACGTTCGGCGACGATAAGAAAGTCAGGCCGGCAACGCGTGCCGTGACGGCGGCGATCACTAACAACTCGTTCAGCTACACCTTCCCGGCACACTCGCTTACTATTCTGCGTCTGAGGCTGAAGTAAAGGAAAGCGAATAGCGGCATTGATTGGAATGGTAAAAGACGATCTCCGTGTTGCTGATCGTCACCTTGGATCTTATCAAAGGGCGATCATCAGAACCACCGTGGTCTGGCAGTTGTCAGGGCCGAGGTTGAATTCGGAATCCTCTGAAGCGGAGCGAGTCTGACAATATCGATCTATGGCTTCTGGTTCGTGAGCAGGGAGGTAAGCCAGCCGACTTATCTAAGCGCGCAGCACGACGATCCCTCTAGCGGTAAAAAGACCAATTCCCTCATCGCTCGTCGACTTATCGGTGATCAGCTTGTCAACATTATCTGTCGGCCAGATGAGCGATCGACTGATGATGCCGATCTTGCGATGGTCAGCGAGAACGATTCGTTGACGCGCCTGACGCATCATTGTGCGATGAATCGCAGCCTGGTCAGGGTAGTTCGTGGTCATCCCGTGCTCAGCGTGGGCGCCGTCAACTCCTACAAACGCCTTGTCAAAGAACGTCTCGCTGATATTCTGATGCGCAGCCTCTCCTACCAACGCAAACCAGTCGCCGCTGAGATAGCCGCCAGTCATCGACACCCTGATCTCAGGTAGATGGCTGAGTTCCATGGCAATGTTGATTGCATTGGTGACGATTGTTATGCCTTTGCGATGTCGAATCGAGCGCGCCAGCTGCGTCGTCGTCGTACCCGCACCGATTGCCACGGTCTCGCCATCTGAGATGAGGCTGGCAGCCGTCAAGCCAATCCGCCTTTTTTCGGCCGCACACTTCTGTTCCTGTTCCTGAAATGAAGAAAGGTTCCGGAACGGCTCGTAGAGCATCGGGGTGACGGGATGGGCACCTCCATGATTTCGCCGCAGCAAGCCTTGTCGTTCCAGCTCCGTCAAGTCACGGCGAATCGTGGCGGAAGAAACCTTGAAATACCGGGCCAGGCTATCAACTGAGACTTCACCATGGCGCAAGAGCTCTTGCAGTATTTGTTCCCACCGGCGTGTGGTGGCAGAAGTGTCATGTGTCATTGCTGGTCGGCTCTACGTCAGGGGAATGGTCCTTGAAATTGAAACAGGAGCGGCAACGGACATTGTCATCAGGGCTAGCAGGATCGGCCGCCAACTTTGAGCTCTTAAATAGGACAGCACGAAACCAGGCGTCTGCGGTTCCTTATGATAATGGTATTAATGAATTAGCGCGACAAGCCGAAGGTGTTTATGGACAGCCAGCGCCCTGAGTTATGGGATTTGAAGTAACTCGGCAGGGGTTGTCTCGATGTGAGTTCTTAGCTTAACGTTGGGTGCTCGTCCCGGGGTTTGTCGCTGCGACGGTGTGCGTTTTTGGCGAAGAAATAATGATGTTTATTTAAGAACTCACTACTCGATCGTCGCTGCACAGCTCTTCGACAATTCTATCCACGTGAATCTGTGTGGTGTCGAGAAATGCAACTCCATTGTGCTCCGGGCGACGAAGAATCAGCGGCAACTCCGTACCACCGAGAATCAATCCATCGATATCATTTTCTTTCTTCATTCGATCAACTATGGCGAGCAATCGATCGCGAGTCGCCGGCAGGAAGATATTCTTCAGCAGTTCGGCCATGTACTTTTCGTGGATGAAATCCTGTTCGGCGGCTGTGGGAAAAACCAGCTCAACGTCGCCTTGCGAAAAGACGGAGCGATAGAACTGCGTCCCCATCGTAAAACGCGCGCCAAACAAACCAACGCGCTTTAGACCAAGTGAGCGTGCACGCTCGAATGTGCTTTCGACTATGCTGACCAATGGAATTGGCGAGCGAGCACGAAGTCGATCGAAAATGATGTGTGACGAGTTAGACGCTATGACGGCAAAGTCGGCGCCTGCGTGTGCTAAACGTTCGATTTCCTTACTGACATAATCCGCGAGCTGATC
>JACXTT010012996.1_pt1 | contig 11005 bp, 9 predicted proteins | sample 9270951 | NCBI WGS metagenome assembly JACXTT01 (sample SAMN15532306, study PRJNA645909) | rock metagenome | isolation source: weathered quartz diorite | place: Puerto Rico | collected 2017-06-21 | reverse complement strand
AGGAAAAGAACCCGACCTGCAGCATCGGCAGGAAGATCTGGAACAGAAGCCCGTACCAGACCACGGACAGAAAATTCTTCCATCCAATCATGGGAGAAAAGCTGTGCCAGTGCTTGCGGAAATAGATGTATGAAAGATCGCCGTCCCAGCGCAGCCTCTGCGTGAAGAACGCGGAGAACGTGTCCGGAACATCGGTATGCGCAACTGCACCAGGCGCAAACGCGAGTCGCAGGCCCGGATGGCGTCTGATGTATTGCTTGACGCGTAGCGTCAGGTCCAGATCCTCGCCGGTGCCGGTGTTCCAGCCGCCGACATGCATGAGAATCGACTTGCGGTAAATCATGAACGCGCCGGGAAGATTGTTGATCATGTTCCACTCGGCCATCCCGATCTTTCCGAGATAGATAGCGATCATGTATTCCACTGCCTGCAGGCGGGTCACCAGCGATTTACTGGCATTGCGTGCGCGCAGGGGGCCGGTGGCGCCGACTACATTGGGGTCAGCAAACGGGCGCACCGCGTTGGCCACCATCTCGTTGTCGAAGGAAGTGTCGGCATCCAGCGCCATCACGATCTCGCCAGTGGCGTAGAGCAAACCGGTATTGGTTGCAGACACGCGGCCACCGCGTTGTGGCTTGGGAATGAAGCGGACCGAGCGTGTGCTTGAATTGTGGAAGCGGGGAACCAGCTCGCGGATTGCGGTATAGGTTTCGCGGTTTGCAACCGCCCCATCCAGGACCAGGACCAGTTCGATGTGCCCGGGATAAATCTGTTCCAGCAGCGAGCGCACCGAATACTGTACGTCGCGGCCTTCGGCGTAGGCGTTGCAGATGCAGCTGACACGCGGGTAGTAAAGAGTGTCCCTGGGAATCTCCTGATGCTTGCGCCACAGGTAGTGCATCACCCCGGTCCAGGTGACGAAGTACAGGGGCAATTCCAGGAAAATCACGAACGGCGCGAACTTGAGAATCAGATGGGTCGCGTCCGCACTGACCAGGGTAATGAATACCGCATAGCCCTGGGCAAAGGTCTGGATCAGGCTGTCCACGATCAGGCCGCCCGTGCAGAACGTTTCCGCGGACTGCGGGATTCCCTGAGGCGACCCAGAAGGGAATCTGCGGTTTCCCGATCAGCGTCCTTGGCGTTGACCTGGATATCCCGCACTTCCCAGGCCGGGCCCACACCATCCTTTTGTCGCGCCTGTTCCGACAGTGTCCGGATGGCCGCATGTATTTTTGCCAGGTGTTTGCGATCAAGATGCGGGATCATGATCGAGACATGTTCGTCATCGGCACGAACCATCAGGTCTGGTTCGTTCAGGGCTTCGCGCAGGCGTCCCACATAGGCTTCAATCAACCGCGAGGCATTGACGCTGCCGAGTGAATCTTCCAGTTCCTGACGATTGAGCAGCCGCAATCCCACCAGCGCAAAGTGAAGATCTTTTTGCGTCTGCATCATCTTCAGCATCCATTCGATGCTGGTGACGAAGTACTGGAGACTGTCACGAACGTCGCCGATATTCTGGCCGCTCATGGATTCCGTATTGCTTTGTGCCGCGAGTCGTCCGGCGGAACCCAGTCGCCATGAATAGAACTTGTGCAGCCGCAGGGTTGGTGGTGGCATGCTGTGCGCGCAAATGGCACAGCGCGCGACGATTTCACCCTCGACGAAGACGTGATCGCAGCTGCCGCAGACACAGGTTTCCAGCGGGCGGTCATAGTCGGTCCCGATATGCCGGAGCTGCGTGCCGCATTTTGGACAGGCGCGCTGATTACCGTTGACGAAGCGCTCCTCCGGGGCGATCAGGCCGCAGGTGAAGCAATGCAGCGCGGTGTGCTGGTCGATATCGATGCTGCGGCAATTCGGGCAGACGTCGATGAAACTGAGATGGGCGCTCCCGCAGAAATCACATTCCCGCTGCCTGTCCTTGAGCGCAACTTTTTCCAGAAGGCCTTCGCGATCCATCTTCCGGAGATAAACCTCCGGATCCGAATCGCTGTGATCGAGCAATTCGAGAATGGGATAGTTGTAGCGTTGCGGATGTTTCCAGTCGGAAACCGGTTCGAGCACATGGCCTGGGCGCAGCCACAGGTATTCGATCAGCCGTGATTCCGGAGTGTGGTGGCTGCCATGCACATGCATGGCCTGCGCGCGCTTCCGCATGTCCGTGATGCGGTTGAGCAGGGCCTCGCGCGTGGTTGGCATCGGACCATCGCTGAGCGGTTGGTCGTTGTCGGCGATGTTGCCGTAGGTAAAAACCAGTGCCGTGGCATTGTCAGGGTCACGCCGGATCTGTCGCAGCAAGGTGCCGGTATAACTTTCGGAGTCGCTTTTGACAACGAATGCCGATGGCTTCAGGGAACCCTGCAGGAATTCGTCAAAGCTTGAAAAGCGATAAGCGACGCAGCCGCCCAACAGTTGAGGCGTATGCGCCGTCGTGTCGCTGGAGAAAATCACAATGTCGTTTTCGCGGTTCAAGGAAAACCTCCTGCGCCTTTGATGAAAATGTCGACTCAACTCAATCCGTCGTTGCCATCGGGGGGCAAGGGCCATGCCATCGCGGCACATCGCGACTTAAAACAGATGCTTATGGATCAAGCGGTGCGCAACGTGGAGAGAAATTCGCGCGGATGCGATGGGAACTGTTGCATTCCACCGACATTCGAATCGCGGTGCGTGCGCAAATAGCTGTTTTGGGTTGGATACAGGGCTTGTCTGTTCTTTGAGACATCGCAGAGAAGCGTCCAGGCTCATTCCTCCGATGCTTCCGTGATTGCCTGTCGCCAAGTGCAGACCAGCGTGTATCAATCTCGGCGTCACGGGGAGAGGCAGCGCAAGTACGTTATTAAAGAAGGGACCGGGCGTGCATCTGTCGCAAATTGAAGACTGCGCAACCGGACTGCGCAGGTGATGAGGTCTCTTCGTCTGTAAAGCTTGTCGCCATTTGGAGACAGTTTTGCGCTGTTGGCATCACTGGATTCGGGATTGGATGCAGTGAGCGGGTGGGCAAGCATTTGAGAATGCGGAAAATTAATCGAGGTGGCATTGCCCTTGCTCCATCGGTGTCGAAGCGCAAAACATCTGTTTTGTTTCCTGCTTCTCAATTCCCAAAGTTCTGGAGGTTCCAATCATGAATACCAAACTTCATCTTCGCCTTGTTGCTGCCGCAGTTGCGGCCACCATGGCCTGCGCAGCCCATGCCCAGATGGGTGGTGGTTACCCAAGCACATCACCGGGCGGTAGTGGCCCAGGCGCAAGTTCCGGTCCCGCAGCCAGCGCGGCGCCAAGCGCGGATATGAGCAAGCTGGATACCAACAAGGATGGCTATATCAGCAAGGCAGAAGCGAGGAAGGACAAGGCGCTGAGCAAGGTCTTCGATTCTCTGGATACCAACAAGGATGGCAAGCTGGATCCTGCTGAATTTGCAGCCTATACCGGCGCCGGAACGGCGAGGGGGTCCAAGCCGTAAGCACTGTTGCTGATGGAAGTCCTGCGGGAGGCCAAGACTCCCGCGGGATGATGCAATATCGTCTGAACGATCTGCGCGCGAGCCTGTCCAAACCCTACTTCATAGTTGCAGGGACGCAATGGAAGCCCGCAGATTCATGACTGAGCTGCAACTAGGTAGTCGGATGCGATTGCCTGTCATCAAGAATGGCGCCATTCGTGTCCAGTCACTCTTGCCCCGGACCATGGCGGGCTGGGTGGGTGCGGGTTGCGTCATCGTCGCAATTCCGCTGTTGGTTGCCTTGCTGTTGGCGGACATGGCGCTGGATCGCCTGACGCGTGAGGCTCAGGCACTCACCGAAGAGAGTCTGCGCGTCGCGCATCTCGGTACGGACCTGCGCGACACCCTGGGAAATCTCGAACGTAATGCACGCCAGTACATGGCCCTGCGTGATGTTGCGTTGGCGGAGATCGTCAATACGCGTTTGGGCACTGCAGACAACATCCTGCTTCAACTGCAACAGCATCCGCCATCCGAGGCGCTGCGACAGCAGGCGCTGCTGGTGAGAAGTGGTCTTGATGACATCAAGCGCATCTGGGAGGCGCAGGGCGGTGATATTGATGGTGTCCCTGATCGCTTGCATGCCCTGGTTCTTCAGAGTAGTCCCATCACTGACATGGCTCGCGTTGGAGTGGATGCGCAGATGCAGCGCTTCCATCACGAGATCACGAGCACGCGCCACGTCATCGTGTTTTCGGCGATCATGCTGATTCCACTTGCGGCGCTTCTGGCCCTGGGAATTTCATTCGCAGTGACGCTACCTCTGCGGCGCATGAGGCTCAGCATCATTGAACTGGGACACGGCCGGTACAAGCAACCGGTGAACATCGTGTTCCCGCAGGAGATGCAACGCCTGGGAGAGCGCCTGGACTGGCTACGTCGACGGCTGGCGTTACTGGATGCAGACAAGGACCGGTTTCTCCGCCACGTCTCGCATGAACTAAAGACACCGTTGGCCAGTCTCAGTGAAGGCGTGGCCCTGCTCCAGGAAGAAACGCTCGGAAGGCTGACGACGCGACAGGCGGAAGTCGCACAGATCCTGGTCGAATCGGCGCATGAACTGAAAGTCCTGATCGACAATCTATTGACCTATGCGGAGTGGCGTCGAGGATCCCGGCAGATGGACATGGCCTGGTTCGACGCCGGTGATCTGGTTGAGGAGGTTTTGGCGATACATCGCCTGCCCATGTCAACGCGGAAGCTTTCGGTGGAACTCAAGCTTCATTCACAGCGTCTATTCGGGCAGCGCATGCAACTGCGCATCGCTTTGGACAATTTATTCAGCAATGCAATCAAACACGCACCTGAAGGCAGCGCGATCGAGATCGGTATCGATATCGATATGCATGGCGGACGGTGTCAAATGTGGGTGCGAGACCACGGGCGAGGAGTCTGTGATGAAGACAAGCAAAGAATTTTTGAACCATTTGTTCGCGGTTCTGAATCAGAGGAGTCTGGTCGCGGTACCGGCATCGGGCTCTCCATCGTCCATGAAGTTGCCCAAGGGCACGGTGGCGCGGCCACTGTGGAAGATGCTTGCCCTGGCGCAATCTTCAGGCTGCAGTGGCCTTATCAAATGTCTTAGCCTGGCGATGATCCTGTCAATCAATGCCTGTGCCTACCTGCCTGCAACTGCCGGTAGTGCGCGGCCGCAGCTCGATTTCATTGCCCAGATGACAGCCGCAAGCCCGGCAGCACGTGAAGCACAATGGCAATCGATGCGCGCCGACAACAGCGCTGACGACAGCGCCGAATTGCGCATGGCCCTGATGCAGAGCATTCCGGACCACTCCGGATACGACCCGGTCGCTGCGCGGCGCCGGCTGAAAGCATTTTTGCAGCGTAAAACCTCCCCGGATCTCGCTGCGGTGGCGCGCATGCGTGTTGAAGAGATTGATTCGGGCAATGCCTGTCACGACGAGCTTTCAGCCATGCGCAAGCGCATGTCGATGATGGTTGATATCGAACGTCGTCAAAGTACGGAGCATCACTGATGATTGAATCCAAGCAGATTCTGCTGGTCGACGACGACGCAAAAACCTTGCGCGTCCTTTCCCTGCGATTGGAGTCCGAGGGCTATCAGGTTGCCGCAGCTTGCTGTGGCCAGGACGCGATTGATCAGCTGGAGCATCTGCGGCCGCAATTTGTACTCGCCGATCTCCGGATGCCCGACATGGACGGCATCGAGTTGTTGACACGTGTGCAGGAGCGCAATCCCGGATTGCCGGTCGCGATCCTGACCGCGCATGGAGACATCCCCGAGGCGGTGCGGGCCACCCACGCTGGTGCCGTCGATTTCCTGACCAAGCCCATCGACCGCGAAAAACTGCTGAGCTGCCTGCAGCGACATCTCGTGAACAGCGAGCCGCTCGCCGGCTGGTGCGATGGCATCATCACGCGCAATGCGCAGATGAAATCCGTCCTCGAGGATGCGAACCGGGTGGCGCGCATGGACTCCGCTGTGCTGATCACCGGCCCCAGCGGGTCCGGCAAGGAATTGCTTGCGCATGCCATTCACCGTGGCAGCCGCCGATCGACGCAGCCTTTTGTTGCCATCAACTGCGCAGCGGTCCCGGCCGAACTTCTGGAATCGGAATTGTTCGGGCACCGGCGCGGTGCATTCACCGGTGCGCAGTCCGATCATGAAGGCCTGTTCCGCGCCGCCAACGGCGGCACGATATTTCTCGATGAGATCGGAGACATGCCGGTGATGCTGCAGGTCAAGCTGCTGCGCGTCCTGCAGGAACGTGAAGTGCGCCCTGTTGGCGATACCCGCACCATCCCGGTTGATGTCCGCGTTCTTTCCGCCACGCATTGCGATCTGGAGTCGCGCGTTGCCTCGGGCGATTTCCGCGAGGATCTTTTTTATCGGCTCAATGTCGTGCGTCTGAAATTGCCGGAGCTTGACCAGCGCAGGGAAGACATCCCCTTGCTGGTGGCACACCAGTTGTCGACGCTGGCGGCGCTGGGTGCGCCCCGGCGCGTCTGTTCGCGCGAGGCGATGGAAGTATTTTCCAGCGCCAGTTGGCCCGGCAACGTGCGCCAGTTGTTCAACGTGGTGGAGCAGGCCGTCGCCTTGTCTCCAGGCCGGGTGATCGGAGCGGCGCTGGTGCGAAACTGTCTGGGTGGGCAAAGTGGTTCGATGTCTTCCTACGATCAGGCACGAACGGAGTTCACGCGAGGTTATCTCCGCCAGTTGCTGGAGCTGTCCGATGGCAACATCAGTCGCGCGGCGCGTCTGGCCGGACGCAATCGCACCGATCTTTACAAGCTGCTGAGCCGGTACAACATTGATGCCAAGGCCTTCAAGCGCCGCGAAGGCAGCGATCCGGGGCTGGCGAAGGATCGTCCCAGGGATCAACTGGATTCCTGATCATTCATGCAAGGGCAGCGGTCGAGCCGGAGAATGAATTTCCCGGATCGAATATAGTGACGCCTCCTTTCGACAGTGGCGTTTTCTCCCCATGCACAATCATTCGGTCGTTCTGATCACGGGCTGTTCCAGCGGCATTGGCTATGCCCTGGCGGAAGCGTTTCATGCGCGCGGCTGCACCACCTATGCAACTGCGCGCAGGCCCGAGACGCTTAAGGTGCTGGCTGAAAAAGGTATCCACACGCTCGCGCTGGATGTCACCAGCGCGGAGTCGATTGCGGCCGCGGTCTCCCGTGTGCAGGCGCGGCACGGTGCCGTCGATGTGCTGGTCAACAACGCCGGCATCCCGGTGATGGGGCCGACGGCGGAGTTGCCGCTGGATGAGTTGCGGCGCCAGTGGGAGACCAATCTCACTGCGCCTGTTGCCATGGTGCAGGCCGTGGTTCCCGGCATGGTGAAGAAAGGCGGTGGGCGCATCGTCAACGTCGGCAGCGTTTCCGGCATTCTCACCACGCCGTTTGCCGGCCCCTATTGCGCCAGCAAGGCCGCTTTGCACAGCCTGAATGATGCGCTGCGCATGGAGCTGAAGCCCTTTGGCATTGACGTGCTGCTGGTACAGCCGGGCGCCATTCAATCCGGCTTTGGCGCTGGTGCGCAGGCGCAAACGCTGCGGCAGCAGTGGAAACTCTATGCGCCTTACGCGCAGGGCATTGCCAAGCGCGCAGGCGCTTCGCAGGAACATGCGACGCCGACGGTGGTCTTCGCGAGGAAATTTGTCGACGCAGTGATGGCGCCGAATCCGAAGCGGGTGATCCGGCTGGGTTCCGGCAGCGGCGCACTGCCGCGTCTGGCGAGGCTGCCGGAGGCCCTCAAGGATCGCCTGTTGATGAAGCGATTCGGCTTGGGCGCCTGAATCAGAAATCCAGGTCCAGCGCCCCGCAGAGCCAATCGATCATCGGCGCTGCCGTGGCGAAGTGCTTGAGCACGGTCTTGGGAAAATCCGCCGAGCAGACCTGCTCTTCGCTGAGGGATGCGGTGCAGACAAAATCCTTGCGCTTGAGGTCTTCGATGAGCTCATGCGCCGGATCGTAACCGGCGGGCGGCCGCGAAAGGCTGTCGCCATCCAGTGAATAGGCCTTGCTGAAAGCGGCGCTGCGCGTGGCTTTCTTCCAGCTGGCGGGATTGTTGACCATGTAGTTGCGGATACGCTTGAGCGTTTCCGGCTGACCGTGCCAGACACCGCCACCAATGAAACATTCGCCGGGTTCCAGATGCAGGTAGAACAGCGGCGCGTCGAGACGGCCTGGCGATGCATTGCTGCCATCGCTTCCGCGCGCGACGGCCTTGGTGGCCTGATGGAAGAAGGTCATGCCCGCATGGGTCTTGTACGGCGTCTTGTCGCCGGAGAAACGGGTATCGCGATAGATGCGGAACAGCGAGCCGCCAATCGCCTTGGGGCTGGCCACGTACTGCTCGCTGATGCTTTTCTTGAGCGGCGCATCCAGCGCCGCGATGAAGCGCAGGCACGGATCCTTGAGCTCCGCTTCGTAGCGCGCCTTGTTGGCGGTGAACCATTCGCGGTTGTTGTTGCGCTTGAGATCGCGCAGGAACTTGAACGTTGCGGGCGTGAACGGGGCGGCAGGTTTTGACGGCATGGCGGTCACCGGGGAATGATGTGGGCCGAATTTAACCCAGCCCGAGCGGTTTTAGCAGCCCGTCGGGCATCTGGAGGCAGCATGGAACGCATCGTCGATCACAACAGCCATTCCGTCCGCGGTTCCGTATCCAATCAGGAATGGGAGGCCCGCGTGAACCTGGCAGCGGCCTATCGGTTGGTGGCGCATTTCAAGTGGGATGACCTGGTGTTCACGCACATCTCCGCGCGCATCCCTGGCCCCGAGCATCATTTCCTGATCAATCCCTACGGCATGCTGTTCGATGAAATCACGGCATCGTCGCTGGTGAAGATCGACCTCAGCGGCAACAAGGTTGCCGAGTCGCCCTACGAGATCAATCCGGCAGGCTTCACGATCCACAGCGCCATTCACGCCGCGCGCGAGGACGCGATGTGCGTCATGCATACGCATTCGCTGAACGGCGTTGCGGTATCCGCGCAGAAGGGCGGCTTGTTGCCGATCTCGCAGCAGGCGGTCGTGGTGCTGGCGTCGCTGGGTTATCACGACTACGAAGGCATTGCGCTCAACGAAGATGAAAAGCCGAGGCTGGTGCGCGATCTCGGTGACAGGATGAGCCTGATGTTGCGCAATCACGGCCTGCTGACGGTCGGCGCGACACCTGCCGATGGGTTCCTGGCGATGTATGTGATGGAAGCTGCCTGCACGATCCAGGTGCGCGCGCAGGCGGGTGGTGGTGAACTGATCCCGGTGGCCAAGCCCATCCTCGATGGCATCAAGGCCGCGGCTGCGCAGGTTACCCGGGGTCTGGGCGGGCAGCTGGCGTGGCCGGGCCTGCTGCGCAAGCTGGACCGGATCGATCCCTCATACCGCGATTGAGCCCGCGTTCTACTCGATGCCGAGTTTCTTGATGCGGTAACGCAGCGAGCGGAAAGACATGCCCAGCAATTCGGCGGCGCGCGTCTTGTTGTAGCGCGCCTTTTCCAGCGCTTCGCGAATCGCGCGCTTTTCAATTTCCTCGATGTGCTCGCCCAGCGCGGCGCTTTCGGATGTCATTGGCGACGACGAGAACTGCACCGGCGCCGAGGGACGCAGCTGCAGATCGCTGGCGCTGATGACCTTGCCGTTGCAGAGGGTGATCGCGCGTTCGAGGATGTTTTCCAGTTCGCGGACATTGCCCGGGAAGCCGTATTCACGCAGCTGGCGTTGCGCCGCAGCGTCGAGCTTGGGCGGTGCATCCAGGCCGTTGTCGCGCGCCATGCGCGTCAGGATGTGTTCCGACAGCAGGGGAATGTCGTCGGCGCGATCTCGCAATGGCGGCGTGCGCACTTCAATCACATTCAGGCGGTAGTAGAGGTCCTGGCGGAATGCGCCCTGGTTGACCAGATCGTTGAGGTTCTTGTGCGTGGCCGAGATGATGCGCACGTTGACCGGTACTTCGGTTTCGGCACCGACAGGGCGCACGGCGCGCTCCTGCACCGCGCGCAGCAGCTTCACCTGCATGTGCAACGGAAGATCCGCGACTTCGTCGAGGAACAGCGTGCCGCCTTCTGCACTTTGGAACAGGCCCTGCTTGTCACGCACCGCGCCGGTGAAGCTGCCTTTGACGTGGCCAAAGAACTCGCTTTCCATCAGCTCGGTCGGGATGGCGCCGCAGTTCACTGGCATGAACGGCGCCTGTGAGCGTGGCCCCTGCTTGTGGATCAGCTGGGCGACGCGTTCCTTGCCGGTGCCGGATTCACCGGCGATATGCACGGGCGCCTGCGAGCGGGCGAGACGTTCGATCAGCGCGCGCAGGTTGCGGATGCTCTCGTGCTGACCGAGCAGCTCATTGCCGCTGGCGTCCGAGGGATCGCTCTTGCGCAGGTTGAGTGCGTTGTCGACCAGCTTGCGCAGCGTCGCCAGGTCCACCGGCTTGGAGACAAAATCGAAGGCGCCGGCCTTCAGGCTTTCCACCGCCGCCTGCGCGTTGCCGTAGGCGGTGATCATCGCCACCGGCATCCACGGGATCTCGCGCTGGATGTGCTGGATCAGCGACAGGCCATTGCCATCGGGCAGCCGCATGTCGGTAATGCAGAAGTCGAACTTGCGTTCGGCGAGCAGGGCATAGGCTTCCTTGAGCGTTGCCGCAGACTGCGTCTTCAGGCCCATGCGCGTGAGCGTGATCTCCACTAGTTCGCGGATATCAGCTTCGTCATCAACAATCAGGGCAGAGGCCTTAGTCATCTTTTAGCGGTTATCGGGTGAAAACAGGATCCGGAAACAGGTGCCTTCCGGTTGCGGCACATGAACCAGCTTGGCCTGATTGTATTCGCAGAGGCTACGCGACAGATAAAGCCCGAGTCCCGTGCCATGTGCGGCGGTGGTGAAGAAAGGCTCAAAAACCTGTTCGATGAATTCAGTGGGAATGCCCGGGCCATTGTCGCAGACATCCAGCCACACCGAGCCAGCACGCGCCTGGCCTGCGCTGACGGATACCAGAACACTGCG
>JACXTT010012995.1_pt1 | contig 11005 bp, 5 predicted proteins | sample 9270951 | NCBI WGS metagenome assembly JACXTT01 (sample SAMN15532306, study PRJNA645909) | rock metagenome | isolation source: weathered quartz diorite | place: Puerto Rico | collected 2017-06-21 | reverse complement strand
TGGGTGTCGGCTGTCTACCCCGACTGAGTGATGGCCAAGACACGAGTTCGTTCGTCCAAAATTGGATCGCGGTATCGAAACTCACTGGAGTAGTCGACCTCAACCGGAATCCGGGCGATCTCCTCAATCATACATTTTCCCGCTAGCGCAGCGTGAAAACTCGTGCCGCAGGCGACGATTTTGATGTCTCTAACCTGGCGCAGCTCCTCTTCGGAAGCCTCGAAATCGTCCAAAAAAATCCTTCCACTCTCCAACGACGCGCGATCTTTTATGGTATCGCGTACCGCGCGGGGCTGTTCATAGATCTCCTTCAGCATGAAGTGCTCGAAGCCGCCCTTCTCGGCCATGATCGGGTCCCAAGTTATCCGCTGGATCTTGGGCGTGACCGATTTCCCTGAAAAATCGACCGCGCGAACGCCCGTGCGCTCCAGGATGGCAATCTCGTGGTCTCCCAGGAAAAAGACATCTCGGGTGTGATGGAGAATGGCGGGAACATCCGAGGCGACGAAATACTCCCGGTCGCCCAGTCCGACAACCACGGGAGGGCCCAGCCGGGCGGCAATCACGGTGTCCGGGACGTCGGCGGACAAAACGGCGATGGCGTAGATGCCTTGCAGGTCGCCCATCGCGAGGCGGACCGCGCTGTCCAGCGATTGGTGATCACGCAAATGATGCTCGATCAAGTGTGCGATCACCTCCGTGTCCGTTTCGGTCACGAACTGATGATCTTCCTTCAACAGCCGGCGCTTGATGCTGAGATAATTCTCGATAATGCCATTATGAACAACCACCAGCCGGCCGGTGCAGTCCCGGTGAGGATGCGCGTTCTCCTCCGTCGGTCGGCCGTGGGTCGCCCATCGCGTGTGGCCGACCCCATAAGTCCCGTCGAGCGGCTTGAGCCGGATCACTTCTTCGAGGTTTCTCAACTTCCCCGCCGCGCGCCGAATCTCCAAGTGGCCCATCTCATCCACCACAGCGATGCCCGCGGAGTCGTAGCCGCGATACTCCAGACGGCGGAGCCCGTCCAGTATCACGGGCACAAGCTGCCGGTCACCAACGTAGCCGATGATGCCACACATTGCTTATCTGCCGCCGGAAGGCGGGGGTGAACAGTTACGTGTCAACTATTGGGTTACCGGGGAGGGATGTTCGAGCGTGGAGGGAATCTGCCCCGATGAGCCAGATCTCTGGAAGGCTTCCGAGCGGCCTATCCTGCGCATATGTCCGTTAAACCACTCATCCAATATCTGGTAAATACGGGCTCGGTCGTCCTCGAGCGCCGCTTCCTGAAGCAAACTGATCCCAGCTTCCAAATAATCCGCATCTACCTGTGTGGGCGATGCGACGAAAATCTTCCTGTACTTCGTGGGTTTTTGATCTTCGTGCTTGATCAGTAATTCTTCGTTGAGTTTCTCGCCAGGCCGCAAACCGATAAACTCAATTTCGATGTCCTCACCCAATTCCAACCCCGAGAGGTGAATCAAATCCTTCGCCAGGTCGAGGATCTTCACCGGCTCTCCCATATCGAGCAAGAAGATCTCTCCCATGTCTCCCAGGGAACCCGCCTCGATCACGAGATGGGCGGCCTCGGGTATGGTCATGAAATAACGCGTCGCTTCGGGATGCGTGACCGTTACCGGACCGCCCTCCGAGATCTGCTTCAGGAAGAGCGGCACCACGCTTCCTCGGCTGGCCAACACGTTGCCAAACCGCACGCAGGCATAGCGGGTCCGGTCACGGCCGGCCCTGGTCTGTATCGTCATTTCGGCAATGCGTTTGGAAGCGCCCATGACGCTGCTCGGATTAACGGCCTTATCGGTTGAAAGCATGACGAACGTTTCGACGTCGAATAAGCCAGCCAACTCCACCAGGTGTTTCGTCCCTACTACATTGTTCAAGATGGCTTCCGAGGGATTGAGCTCCATCAGCGGCACATGCTTATGGGCGGCTGCATGAAAAATTACCTGCGGGCGGTGGGCATCAAAAAGGTTTCGAAGCCGTACCGAATTGCGAATGTCCGCCAAGACGGCCGTAACGGGAACGGTTCCGAGTTTGCGGATCTGCCATTCCACTTCGAAAAGGCTGTTCTCGTCCTTCTCGAGCATAATCAACTGGGAGGGCTGGATCAGCGCAATCTGCCGGCAGAGTTCAGCACCGATCGAACCTCCAGCCCCGGTGATCATGACCCGTTTGCCTTTGAAACAGGCCTCAATTTCCGCCTCATTCCCATCGAACTCAACCACGTCACGGCCCAGTAAGTCCTCGATCCTTACCTCCCGGATCTTGCTCACGCTCACGGTGCCTCCCAGGAGTTCGTACAGGCCGGGGACGATCTTTACGCGGACCGGAATACTCTCGCAGATCTTCACGATTCGCCGGATTTCCTTGGCGGGCACCGCTGCCATAGTGATTACCGCTTCTTCAACGTTGAGCGATTTGGCCAGTCGGGGCAAATCCTCGGTCGAGCCCAGTACGCGCACGCCACAGATAACGCTCTTTACCTTCGCAGGATCATCGTCGATGAATCCAACGACCTCGAGTCCCGTGTCCTCTCTTTGCACGACTTCCTTCGCAGCTAACACCCCGGCGTTTCCCGCACCGATCAGGAGGGCTCGTTTGCGAAGGCGATACTGTGACCCGCGGGACCGCTCATACTTCTCGTAGATGAGTCGCCGAGCCAAACGAAAACCTCCACAGAAGGAAACAGAAAGCAGAACATGAATAATGATGATGCTATAGGGTAGCGACACCATGGGGTGGTGCACGGGGCTTAGGAAGATCCTGCCGGGTAGTGCTACCAGTCCGGTTCCGATGTGCGGACTCGCCAACAGCAACAGTTCCCGAATGCTCGCGTAACGCCAAACCAAGTCGTATACGCCAATCCAGATTCCCAGCCCGATCGCCAAGGTAACGACGATGGGTAGCATGGTGAAAAATTGCCTGGTCGCGACACCTGGCGGAAATCCTTCGAACCGAATGAGGTAGGCAAGATAAAAGGAGGCCCCGACCGCCGCCATATCCAATAACACCTGTGCGGTCTTCAATGCCGACCGTGAGTTCACCAATGAAGGAATCCTACTTTGCATCTCAAACCTATCCGGGGAGCGTTGATCTCTTGCGGGAGACGGGTTCAATATTTCTCCCTCACAATGATCCACGGTGTCCAGAATCTCATCCTCTCTCGAAGCCTACGATGATCTTTCTGGAGCTTCCCGAGACCACAAAAAACGCGATTCTGTCGACTAAACTCTATTATTGCTATTCCGATACTCAGTACTTATACCGACCCTCTAATTCCTATTACACCGTACAGTGGACCTCAAATCTGCAAGGCTGTCAAGTGGAGAGGGGTCTGCTGAAATCCGTGAGGCTCAAGGGTTCTCGCCGAAAGCCTCGATCCGGCGACATTTAATTCTCGGATCCGAAGAACTCACCGATTCGGATCGCCACATATTCTCGCTCCGCGCCGGTCAATTCTGGGAAGATGGGCAGGGAGAGCGCCTCTCTACTGGCTTGCTCAGCAGCCGGGAAGTCCCCCTCTCGGTATCCGAGATGATGAAGGGCGCGTTGCATGTGCAGGGGGCTCGGATAGTAGACGCGGCTCTCTACTCCATGCTGCGCGAGAAATGATTTTAACGAATCACGCCGCTCATTCGATACCCGCACGCTGTATTGGTGGTAAGTGTGCGAACAATCGGGCGCACGATAGGGTGTCAGGATGCCGGTCAGATTGTTCATAACACCGTCATAGAACGCCGCGTGCCCTTGACGCCCGGTGATCCATTCATCCAGACGAGCAAGTTTGGTCCTGAGCAGCGCGGCCTGGAGCTCATCCAATCGACTGTTGGTGCCGATCACACGATGGTCGTATCTTCGTCTCGAACCGTGCGCTCGCAGGGCGCGCACCTTTTCTGCCAGATCACCATCCTGGGTTACTACGAGGCCTGCATCGCCATAGGCTCCGAGGTTTTTAGTGGGAAAAAAGCTGAGGCACGCCAACCGCCCAAAGGTCCCGGTTCTTTGTCCCCGGTAGAACGCACCCAACGCTTGAGCGGCATCCTCCACCACAGGTATTCCGTATTGTTCAGAGAGGGCCATCAATTCCGCCATCGCCGCGGATTGACCGTAGAGATGCACAGGAATGATTGCCTTGATCTGGTTGGACTCGATGCCCAACTGTTTATGCCGCGGTGATCTCCCCTCCAACACTTGGCGAACCAGATTCGGATCCATATTGAACGTCCGAGGCTCGATGTCCACGAATACAGGCTGGGCACCACAATTACAGATCGCGCTCGCCGTCGCGAAGAACGTGAATGACGTCGTAAGTACCCTGTCGCCAGCCCCGACACCTAGCGCCTTTAGCGACAACCACAGGGCGTCGGTACCACTGGCCACACCGATGGCATGCCGGACGTCGAGGAAACCTGCCACCTCCTGCTCAAATGCTTCGACCTCGGGACCCAGGATGTAACCTCCGGACGCCAGAACTCGCTCCGCCGCATCCATGAGTTCGACTCTGAGCGTCTCGAACTGCTTCTGGGCATTAAACAGGGGTACCTTCACTTCCGTTCGTTTCCACGGCAGTGAAAAGCCCGCGCGATCAGGTCTCCTCTTTGATCGTAGGAGAATGCTCGGAGGACCGCCGACTGACGATGCGGGCTAGCGTGCACCTTGCCCTACCACTGATTCAGCCCGCGATTCGATACCACGCAATCGGGCCACTTGGCTCATCTAAAGGTTGAAAGACTTGATCCGTCCTTGTGCGGAGCGGGTCAAGACACTCCCGCTTCCGGCCAGTATATAGCTGCCATCGTCCTTGATTGTTATGCTCACGGACGGAACAAAAATGACACTGTCGCCGACACCCACGTCGTAAACAAACACCAAATGCTCTTTTTCTCCTAACGGACCATAGTTGGCCCCCGGCGCATCACTGAGCTTCGCCAAATCTTTAGGATCGACCAATCGGAACCATAATTCGGGTTTGTCGTCGACCGGTCCGTACCGACCGAGGGCAGCCTGTTGTGTACGCGCCTCGTTGACCAAATAGGTCCCATCCAAGAAGCGCCCCTTGGCAAAATGGTAGACCCCCTGACTCCCCATTCGCGGCTGCTGCCCCGTCTGAAGCAATCCTTGCGCTTTGTCGATTTTTTGCACATCGCCAACGAACAGCGGGAAAAAGTGCTCCAACACGAGATGAGTTTCGTTGCGCCCGGCGTCATAGTCGACAGCTGTGACATTGTAATTTGTGATTCGGCCGGCAGGGGTACGGAAGGTAAGACTCTGCCCCTTCGCTGACAACGGGATCCGACCCATCACGACAACATTTCCGTGTTTCCAGTCCACCGTGACGACCTTACCCGTATAGGCATTCTGTTGAAGGCTAATTGTCAATGTCGGTGTGCTCAATGTTGCCATTTGCGGGGAAGAAGAATTGGAACGGGGAAAGCTGCCTACCAATGTCCACTGCGTGGGCGCCCCTTCGATTGTCCGGTAGAATCCGTAGCTCCCGCCCACCAGCGTGACGCCCGCCGCCGTTGCCTCTCCCTCAGCAAAGAGATGGATGTCCTCCTCCAGTTTGCCGCTGCCCGGAATCGCACTAATTACCCGGGCGCCGCGAGGTAGGGCAGTGCCGTTCGCGCCAGGAAAGAGGTCCTCAATTTGTCGTATGAAGGGCGCGGTAGCAAAAGGCTCCAACACCGCCAAGAATGTCGATTGCTTCGGAGTTTTTTGGACTGTTCCGAGGTCAACCGCGGCTGCGGTCCAGGAGTTGGGGAAGTCGGCTCGCGGCATCTTTGCAATCCAGACCTCACGCCGCGGCGCGGCAAGCAAGTGCTCCCGGAGGTAGAGCGTCGTCGTGTCCAGGAATTTCTTGATATCGGGATCCCTCGTCATGACCGACCAGGGTTTATTGTCGATCGTCCAGGTTGCCTCGAGGGGCGCGGTTGCACCGAGCGCGGTGCTACTGGCGTTATCCCAATTGTACAAGTTCGTTGGTTGGGTCGACACATTGAGGCTAAGGCCGCCCTGCGTCGAGTGCCAGAGGTAGGTATGTTTCTGCTTGCCGGCGACCGCCCGGAACAAGTCGAGCAGGTAGGTATCTCGGTCACCCACATCAACCAGCGCCAGGCTGCGTTCAAATTCGGCGGCCGGGCCCGAGTCCAAAAGGTTAATTCCGGTGATCTGTGCAAACTGTAAACTCTCGCCGCTATGCAAGGCGCGAAGGTAACCGCCGCCGGGGACGCTCCACTCGTCGTCTACCATGAGCGTGTTGTGCCGGTCGGTTGTACCCGTATTCGGTGGCCAACCGAAATCCGGTGTAAGGTCAATCCCTTTCGCGAAGTATTCTGCAGTGAGGACCTCCTTGTGCTGATGCTCGAGAATCTGGACCCCGTAGCGACAGGAAACGCCGCTGCGTGTGATCAAGCTGCCATTGGGGCGGCTTTCCAGAATCACCAAGCCCGTTCCCGTCAGGTTCCGGCTGCGATTGGGCGCAGGCCTATAGGTCCGAGCATCGTCTTCCATCCGTGCCAAGGTCTCAGGGGCCGCGAACGGGAGATATTGACGCCCTCCGGTTCCGCCTGCGTAGTAGGCGAATGCCGGGTCACGAAGATTGGCGTAAGCCAGTGCATAGGTAAGCCGCAACGCAGGCCACGGATCGAGCGTCGCATGGGCCCGAACGCCGAGCGCGGTTGTATAGCCATCCCCGAGGTTGGGCAGCCCATCGCCCGCAACAAAATACTTGGGCCATGTCTCCAATAGGGCCCGCCATTTCGCGAAGGGTTCGCCTCGCCAGACGTCGTAAGCTGCGGTCAACCTCGGGTCCGCCATCCGTTCGATCCACGACGCAATGTCGGTCATGGGAAGCACAACGCTGTTTTGATCATAAGGTACAAGCGCTTCGACCCCGTTACCGTCCCGATTGAGCAAATTGGTCGGGAAGTAAATCAACGGACTGCTTCCCCCTTGGACCGCGTAGGTTTGCAGCTCGCGCTCAAACCAGTTTCGATTATCACCCACGAGACCTAGCGCGAACCACGCGTGGGCATAATCCTCAGCAGAGAACTGCTGCTCGGCCGTTTCGGCGCCCAGACGCAGGATGTTCCGGTCAACCAGTAGGAGCAGGTCGTCCGGAGAATTCACCCACGGCAAGTGCCCGTGGGCGAGCGCCGCGACCTCTTTGTCGTGTTTGAGGTAGTCGAAGAGCAGATCGTAGGCCTGGAGTAAATCGGAGAGAATGATCGACTCGACGTGAAATTCATTAAATCGCCCCTGACGGCCGTGGATAGAATCGTACCGATACCACATGTTTCCTTCCGTGCTCTGCCAAGCCCAGTCCATGCACGGATACAGGTAAGCACACCGGGCGAGCAACACGGCCCCTTTGTGTGCGTACTCGGGATTGCCGGTCCGGTAATAGGAGATCGCCGCCCGGTGCGCCAGGTCCGCGGCCTGTCGAAGCGCTACCTGCGCCCACACACCAAGAAAGAAGAAGTGTGGTCCGTGTTGCGACTCCTTCTTATCCAACTGGTAGTCTTTGGCCGCTCCGGTTTTGTGATCGATATCGTAGTAGCCCATGCCATCATCTGGATACTCGCCGGAGCTGAGATCCCCTTTCCAGTAGTCGTTGGTGGGATAAGTCTCCCCGCCTATCGGGCAAGTTACTCCCGCACGTCCGTCAAATAGTATTCCCGAGAGCTGCCAGGGGTAGATTGAGTGCTGCTTCCGGATCGCCATTCCATGAACGGGACAATCGAAGTTGTGCCATACGACCCGAAGGATTCTCCAATCGGGCACGTGGTTCCATAAATCGGCGTCCGAAGCTCTCAAAATCTCAACCGGTGCGGGCGCGCCGGGAAATTGCGCGTTGAATAGACGATGATTCTCCTCGAAGCGCGCTCGCAATTGCGGAGTAATCAATGTGGAATGCTTTTTGAGCAGACTCTTGGGAAGGTGGCGGTCAACTTGTCGCAGCTCCACCGTGTTGAGGAAAATTGGGACCGGCGCATAGTTCACACGGAGCCGGAGGGTGTAATCGCCGGGCTGCTTGACGATAAAGTAGAATCGGCAGAGCTCTTGATAGCGTCCGGGCTGATCGGCCCATGTTTCCACACTGCCCGTTTCCGTGCCCTGGGCGCCGGTTTTCATGCGATAGCCGTCTCCGGCGAATTCACACTGAAACTCTATGAATTCGTCGGGGTGCCAAAGCGTTCGAGTCGGATACCCGTATGCAGACACAGAGTAGTAGCCCTGCTGGACCGCGGGGACCAGTAATTCCATCGAGGGGGAAGCATTCGGGTAACGCTGGGGCGCGATTCGGATCACTGTGCCTAGTTCTGGATGGAGTGCGCCGGACCCCAGCGTCGCTCCCCCGGCCAATCTGAACCGGGCAGGAGAGAGAAAAACCGAGTCCTTCTCCGAGGAATGATCGGGTCGTTGAGCCGTGGTCGAGGAAACCGACCCGGAGACGAGCAGCAGGATCCCGGCGACACCTACCAGATTTCTAGTGCGAGATCGATGCATTTATCAACGCTTCCCTAAGAAAAAAGGGTTCTTCTCCCAAAAGTGTGAAGGACCCTGATCCGTTCCTGATGATGATGACGATTCAAGAACTTACTTCCCCGCCGCGTATGCGCGACGCGTCAGGTTCCAATCCGTTCCTTTTCATGATGACGATTCAAGAACTTACTTCCCCGCCGCGTGTGCGCGAAGCATCAGGTTCCAATCCGTTCCTTTTCATGATGACGATTCAGGAACTTAGTTCCCCGCCGCGTATGCGCGACGCGTCAGGTTCCAATCCGTTCCTTTTCATGATGACGATTCAGGAGGATTCCTCTTTGGCCGCGGCAGCGGCCACATGAATTTAGCCCGGTCTTTATGGTTTTTCAGAAAATAAGTCGCAGAGGAGTTACCGCGGATGAATTGTGTCTCTCGGGTGATCCGGTCGCCACCGGCGGTATCGACGTCAACTTAAAGCTGGCGGACCTGTATGTTCGCGCTACCCGTGAACAAACGCGCCCCGGAGGGGCAGCAATGATATAGCCCCGGGTGGAGCGAAGCGGAACCCGGGGTCCCCGCAGCCAGAGCATTGAGCCCCGGCAGGGGCGGCAGAAGGCTGGGTCGTCCCGGATGGTGACTCAAGCTGACTCGGTTCCTTTTCCCCTCTGTCGCCCGCTTCGCGGGCTGGACGGGATTTTGGCCAATTACCCCGGGTTCCGCTTCGCTCCACCCGGGGCTACTTATCTGCCGCCCCGTACCGGGGCTACATGAAGTTGGAACGACTGAGCAAATAGCTACCCGATGTCCGGAAGATGACATTTGCCGGTACAACCTCGACGCCAAGTTAATTTTTGAAAAACCATCAAGGCCGGGGGTTGCCGGTCCAGGCTGAATCTCCGGTCGCGTAGTGAACGGTGAGATCGAGTCGCCCACTTGCTTCGCCGTAACGCGAGCTCGCTCAACCAGGAGGGCTACAGCGCCCGCTCTCGTTTTCGAGCGTGTATGGACCGCCGACGTCATCGCCAATAGGTCACTCGGCTTCGAGGTGCGATGTTTCGATGCACCGACGCAAGATCTCGTTAGCCCTCCCGCCACAATTAAAGAGCAAATCAAGCGCCGACAAGTTCGGCAAGAACTCACCATGCATTTGAGGATATACGGGGTGCTCAAACCGGCAGAAGAAGTGTCGGATTCCCGCCTCTCCCAACGCGGGCAAATCAATGTAGTCCCGAGCTCCTTGACCGGATATATAGGTATCGGCCCCCACTTTGCCGCACATCTCAATCAACATCGCCGTCTTTTTCTCCCGTATCTCCAGCTCGGAACTCAAGCTCACCGGGATATCAATGTCCAGCCAATGGAGGATCAGCTTGATCAACTCGGCGGTGAGATGGGAAAGCTTCACCCAGTGAGACTCATAGACCGCCTGCAGATCGTCAGCGTAATCTTTGAAGAAAGGGGCGTTCTTGTACGACAGGTAGATCGACCGCCAATGTTTTCTCGCCCAGGGCGCTCGGGGATCGATCTCGACTTCGTTGATCGGCTGCTCGAACCTGCTTTTCGTCAGGACGGGGACCGTGAGCAGGAGTCGGCCGGATTGATCGCGGATGTAATTGCGGTTTTGAAAGTCTTTGCGTGCAAATTGGACGTGATCCACTATGATGAAATGATCGGCCCGGCCAACTTTCTGAAAGAATCCGATGTACGGTATGTATTCCGGTTGATGCCCGACAAGAATCATTACGAAGCTGACAGGTCAGATCCTCCGCCTTAGCCCGCATTTCTCACCGAAATGCGGTAAATCCAAATATCGAAATCCGAAATCCGATCCCGCTATTGCGGGACCAATAATCCAGAGCTCTGTGATCAAAACACGTTCCCCACTTTGTTGGTGCATCTGAAACAGGGTGTGTTTTGAGGTTCGGTCATCTGGATTTTGAATTTGTGGTTCTTCTCCCAAGAGTGTGAAGGACCCTGATCCGTTCCTGATGATGATGACGATTCAGGGGGATTCCTCTTTGGCCGCGGTAGCGGCCACATGAATGTAGCCCGGGCATTCATGGCCGGGGTTGCCAGTCCCGTCTGAGTCTCCGGTCGCGTAGCGACCCGTGAGATCGAGTCGCCGGCGGGAAGATGGCCTGGGGCTGCGATCAACCGTCGCGACGCGACGGGATGGCGTTGGCATTACCGGGCCGGCTTTGATGGTTTTCGCAAAAATAACTTGGAGAATCTAGACATGACGCAATCACCCCATTGCGATTCTCCCATAGAAGGCATGAAAGAATTGGGTCATTGCCAAGTTAGGAAGTATCGTCGATGGAGTTGCGGCTTGGCCGCTTGCCCGTGCGGAATGCCTCGGGCTTTCCGCTAAAGGTTCGACCATCTCCCTGCAAGGCTGCGCCTTGCAGGGCTGGCGTAGCCAAGGTGTTAGGAGAGAGGAAATGCGGAAAGGCAAAGCCATTCAGCACAGGCAAGTTGCGAAGCCACCCCGTAGCCCCGTCAA
>JACXTT010012994.1_pt1 | contig 11005 bp, 10 predicted proteins | sample 9270951 | NCBI WGS metagenome assembly JACXTT01 (sample SAMN15532306, study PRJNA645909) | rock metagenome | isolation source: weathered quartz diorite | place: Puerto Rico | collected 2017-06-21 | reverse complement strand
CCAGCGGGATTTGAACTGCTCTGGAAACAATCCGTCGAGCAATACGGCGCCGTCATCGGCCCGGACGATCCGGACCTCTCTCGCTTTCGCGATCGCGGCGGCAAGCTCATCATTTATCACGGCCTGGCGGACCAACTCATCCCGGCCGCGGGAACGATTGATTACTACAAGCGGGTGCAACAACACATGGACGGACCCGACAACACCGCGCGGTTTGCGCGCTTGTTCCTGGCGCCGGGCGTCGATCATGGCTTTCGAGGCGCGGGTCCGACACCGACAGGGCTGACGGAAGCCATCGTTCGTTGGGTCGAAGAAGGCCAGGCTCCCGACAAACTTATTGCCGAACGTCGCGACTCGAGCGGAAAAGTCACCCGCACTCGCCCGTTATTTCCCTATCCGCGGGTAGCGAAATACAAAGGCAGCGGCAGCACCGATGACGCCGAGAATTTCGTGGCTCAGTTGCCTGTCCAGTAATGGCGATTCGCTCTCTCCGCCAGGTAATGCGCACCTGAAGTTCGCGTGGCAGCAAAGGCTGCTCGACGCCGCAGGTTCATCGGAGCCGAGGTTGCTCCTCTTGGAGCATGGTTTCAGACAGAAGTTCGGCCGCCGCGCATCGCTCGGCACGGCGCTTTCGGCGTTGAAGTCGTCCAGTCTATCCAACAGAAACTCACGATCGCAAAGTCAGGTCCTGACGGACCTTTGGGCGGGATGGAAGTCAGACCGCTTGACTCAACCGATGAAGGTGTAGTCGTAGGGCTTGCGTTGTTCGCGCACGAGCCACTTGTTGGCTTCTTTCGCGTTATCGCCGATGAATTCTTGCTTGGCGGGATTCCACTTGAGCGCCTGTTTCATGCGGACGGAAATCACGCCGAGATGGGCGACACTGATGGAGCGGTGCCCGATTTCCACCGTGCAGATCGGGTCCTTGCGGCTGCGAATTGACTCGAAGAAGTTGCCCATGTGATTGCCGCTCTTGTAGAGCTTGAGGGCGCTTTCCGGCAGCGGCGTCTGCAGTAGTTCATCGTTGCTGGCCTTGATCGAGCCCCGGGTCACGAAAATCCAGCCGGCCGGGCCGATGAATTGCACGCCATTCGGCGTATTCTTGCCTTCCCCGACCACGTTGCGGTCGGTCTCCGTGCTTTCATCAACAATCGTCATTGTCACACCGTTGGCGTACTTGCAGTCGACGCGGTACTTCGCCGCGGCGGTGAATCCGCCGGGGATCATTTCTTTGAGCGATTTCCCCTCGATCTCGACAGGTCCTGTGTCTTCGGTGCCGTTGCCCCATTGAGCGATGTCGTTGTGGTGTGCGCCCCAATCGGTCATCTGGCCGCCGCTGAACGCGTACCACCAGCGGAAGTCCCAATGACAGTTCTTGCCGTTGTAGGGCACCATCGGCGCCTGGCCAACGTAGTAGTCCCAATTCAATCCCTCCGGAAGCGGTTTCTCCGGGAACGGACCGTCCACCGGGCCCGTGGGCAATCCGACGATGATATGCTGGAGCTTGCCAATGCGACCGTTGCGGGTGAGTTCGCAAGCGAGGCGGAAATTGCGGTCACTGCGCTGCTGGCTGCCGACCTGGAGAATGCGCTTGTTTTCGCGCACGGCTTTCACCAGGCGCTTGCCTTCGTCAATCGTGAGCGTGAGCGGTTTCTCGGTGTAAACCTCCTTGCCGGTTTTCACGGCGAGGAGGTTGACAAACGTGTGCCAGTGATCGGGCGTGCCGGTGATGATGGCATGGACATCGTCGCGCTCCATGAGCTTGCGAAAGTCCTTGTACTTCTCCGGCACGTTGCCATTCTTGGTAAACTGCTTGGCGGCAACCTCGGCATGGCTGTCATCCACATCGCAGACGGCGAGCACGTCTCCGTGCGCGGCCGCACCCGAGCAGTCGCCGCGGCCCTGACCGCCACAACCGACCAGCGCGATGCCGGGCCGGTCGTTCGGACCGAGCGGCTTGGGTTGGGCGGCATGGGCTTGTTCAAGTTCGAGGAACCATCCCGGCACGCCGGTGGCGGCTGTAATGGCGGCGGTGGTCTTGATGAAACGACGGCGAGTGATGTTGAAAACCTGCGGTGTCATGAACGGATTGCACTTCAGAGCCGCCGGTGCGTCAAGCCATAAGCCGGCAGTGTTCCTTGCAAGAAATTTCAAACATTCAAAGAAATCTCGACTACTGAATTCGGTCGTTCCTGCGTCTCGGGCAATCCTGCGCTGCTGGGCGAGGACGCCCGCGCTCCGGCCGCGGACCGCTACATGCGCAGCAGGCCATGGTTGTCGCGATGGCGCGCGCTAGACCACAACCAGCCGCGCGGTTCCCTCGCCAGGCGAGCCTTGACCGGATTGTTTTCGACGTAACGCCGGGTCTTGAGTTCATGCTCGGCATCACGCATGAAAGTATCCCAGTAATCGTCGGCCCAGAATTGTCCGCGGCGGCTCAAAACCATGTTCGCTTCCCGAGAACTGCATGATTTCCAGCCCTCAACAATCTCCGACATGGGAGTCGTGTCCACCTTGAACAACGCGTGCACGTGATTGGGCATCACAACCCATGCGCGCAGATCGTACCGCTTGCCGTGGAACAGGCGTAAGGAGTGTTCAACCAGACTTGCGATGTCGCGGCGGCGGAGATAGCAGACACCCTTTGACTTGTCTAAATACGTCTCGAGTTGCTTGCGCCGCTCGCGGTTGTCTTCGATTTCCAGCAAGGCGGCCCACTGCGCGCCCAAGGTGGCTGGAAATGAATCTGCCAGGTGAAAGGTGACAAATTGAATGAGACCGGGCTCATCGCGATGAGACAGATAACCGCGTTCGTGCCAACCGCGGAAGCCGAGCATGGCTAATTCTCGTTTGGGCGGCGAAGACCAGCGGCGTTTGCTCGCGACAAGCTCACGCACGCCAGGGTTGTGCGGCGGGCCAACGCGGCGGGTATTGGGAGGCTGGCTCACGACGAAGATAGGACGCGTGGACGGGCTAGCCTCCGGAGCGCGGACGTCCTCGTCCACAGCGGCCGCGGAGTGTCCAAGGCGCCTGGGAACAGGCGACGCGCCTGAAGGGCAAGAGCGCTGCGGGCGGAGACGCCTGCGGTCCGCATACGCTTTCATTACGCGACCGTTGGAAACAGGGACGGCCAAATGCCGTCCCTGTTCCGGTTAGGGCCCGGGAGAGCACTCTTACCGACCCGCGGTTTCAGACGCTGCTGCGCTGGAGCGCTTCTTCATCGGACGGGGGCTCGCTGTCGCGCTGCCCTGACGGGTCGGCCGGGGACTCGCTTCCGCGCTGGCGGCGCGCGTCGGCCGGCTCCGGCGCAATTCCTCTCGGGTGAGACGGCCATCCGCGTTTTTATCCAGGCTTTTCAACGCCTGGCTCGCGTTGGCGATTTCGCCGGCATCGATGACGCCGTCGTGATTGGCATCCAGCGTGGCGACCACGAGCGGAGGCGAGGCCTTGGCGCGCGGCGTGGAGGTCTTCGAAGTGCCGGAGACCCGGGCGGATTGCGCTTGAAGCACTGACAGACCGGCTGTGAGTGCGATGATTACTGCGATGGTGGTTTTCATTTTTCCTTTCAATTCACTCCGTCCGGTCGCCCGCCTCGGCCATGAGGCAGTTGATAAAGCGATGGAGCGGAGCGAAAGCTGGGGCGCGGCAGGCGGGGACACGGGCGAACCCGAAGCGGGTTGCCAGTGTGCTTCTTCCAGTGGACCAGGGTCCTCCGAAGGTCCAAGCCCAAATCGCAAAGCTCAAAACAAGCTCCCAACCTCAAAGCTCCAGGAACCAGACCCGCCGAAGCAACCTGCGCCCTTGAACTTTGGATTTTCGAGCTTGGCCATTCTCTTGAGCTTTGAACTTTGCGCTTTGAGCTTGGTGCGTGCTCGCCCGCCGCATTGGTCTTGGTTGAAACTGTGTTCATCGTTATCTGCCAGTACTAGACGCCCGGTGTGTAAAGCTTTGATTTCTTTGGAACTGGAAAATTGTTAAGGAAGTGTAAAAGTTCGGGCACGAACTAGAGTGCGACGTTACCGTCCCGCATGACCGCTTCCGACACTGAATCGAACGACCGACCGAAGGCGCCTCCGGGCAAGACGCGCGTGCTCGTCATCGATGACGACCGCAAGTTGTGCCGCCTGATCCGGGATTATCTCGAGCCGATGGGCTATGAAGTCGACGCGGTGCACAGCGGCACCGATGGAGTCCAACGCGCGCTCGGCGAAGCTTGGGACGCCGTCATTCTCGACGTCATGCTGCCGGGTCTGGACGGTTTCGAGGCGCTCAAACAAATTCGCCGGACGTCGGATGTGCCGGTGCTGATGTTGACGGCGCGGGGCGAAGAAGCCGATCGCATTGTCGGGCTGGAAATAGGAGCCGACGACTATCTGCCGAAGACCTTTTCCACACGGGAACTGCTGGCACGCTTGCGAGCGGTCATGCGGCGCACCTGTTCGCCGCGTCCCATCCGGGACAAAGAACAAGAAATTGCGCTGGGCCCCTTGCGCATCCATTCAGGAGCGCGCGTGGCGGTCTTGGACGACCAACCGCTGGAGCTGACGCCGGTCGAGTTCGATCTGCTCCTGTCCCTGGCGCGCGCCAAAGGCCGCATCAAAACGCGCGAAGCGCTCCTCGACGAAATCCGGGATCGCAATTACGACGTCTTCGATCGTTCGGTGGACGTTCATATCTCGGCCTTGCGCAAGAAGCTTGGAGACGATCCGAAAGCGCCACGGTTCATTCGCACGGTGCGCAGCGCTGGTTACATGTGGATCGATCCGGACGACCTGTGAAGCTGCGCATTTCCATCTACGGCCAGATCCTGGGCTGGTTTTTTCTGAACCTGGCCGTGCTCGGCGTGATCTCTTATCTGTTCGCTCGGCTGGAACTGCGACTAGATGCGGATTCGCTTTTGCTCGGCGCTGCGGGGGATCGCATCCAGGCGGTGGGCACTCTCGTCGCGCAGGAATTGAGCGACGGTGGCCGACCTCAGTGGGACGCAATCCTTCGCAAGTTCAGTGAAGCCTATGGGACCGAGTTCACCTTGTTCCTGAACGACGCGTCTCAACTGGCCGGGAGCCGGACCGTGTTACCACCGGCGGTGCGTCAAAAAGTCTTGGAAGGCCGCGTGCCCAGTCGGCCCGCCCTGAGAGAACCGCTTCCGTCGCGCACTCGAAGACCGACCGGAGCGACCGACGCGTCCGGTTCGGGCCGGCCAATCCGAGACCCAAAATTCATGCTGCAGACCGGCGGGCCGACACTCTACTGGGTGGGCATCCGGATACCGGTGGCCGATGGGGAAGAGCCGCGCCGCTTGCAGACCACGCTCTTGGCCGTTTCACCTTCGCTGAGTGGCGGCGGTTTGTTTGTGGATGTGAGGCCGTGGCTTTTTGCTGCTTTGGGCGCGGTGCTGCTGTCGGCGCTGCTGTGGGTCCCGTTCGTCCGTGGCTTGACGCGCTCGATTGGCGAACTCACGGGCGCGACCGAACGCATCGCAGACGGCCAATTCGATATTCAAGTCAGAGCCAGGCGCAGCGATGAACTCGGTCGGCTGGGGCATGCTGTCAATCGTTTGGCGCGACGTCTTAGCGGGTTTGTCACGGGTCAAAAGCGTTTTCTGGCCGACGTGGCGCATGAGCTCTGCTCGCCGCTGGCTCGTTTGCAAATGGCGCTTGGAATCCTCGAAGCACGCGCCGACGCGCGGCAGCGTGCCTGCCTGGAAGACCTACGAGTCGAGGCGCATGAAATGTCGCAATTGGTCAACGAACTGCTCTTGCTCAGCAAGGCGGGTCTCAAGCCTGCCGACATCAAAATTATGCCGCTGGATCTGCTCGAGGTTGTCCGCCGCGTCGCGGCCCGTGAAGCGGATGAAACGGCGAAGTTCGTCATCGACGTCCCGTCCGGTCTGAAGGTCATGGCTGAACCGGATCTCTTGGCGCGCGCTTTGGGCAACGTGCTGCGCAACGCCATCCGCTACGCGGCAGACGCCGGCCCAATAACCCTTACGGCGCGAGCCGAGAATGAGCTCGTGCGCATTTCCATCGCCGACTCCGGTCCCGGTGTCCCGCCAGAAAATCTTCCCAGGATATTCGATCCTTTTTATCGCGTGGACAGCTCGCGGACACGGCAAACAGGTGGGGCCGGGCTGGGCTTGACCATCGTTCGCTCCTGCATGGAAGCCTGTGGCGGACGAGCGACGGCGGATAATCGCCCGGAGGGCGGACTGGAAGTCACCCTTTATCTGCCTAAAGCCAAGCCGGAAGCTGGCTGAAAGCTTGTCTTTAAATGGAATGGCGGGAAGTGCCGCTTACTTGGTCGACGACTACACGGCGAAGGGAACTGCCCGCCTGCACAGCTGCCAATAGGCAGTGCCCATTGGCTTGACCCGTCGCTCCATTCTCCGTCCGGCGAGTCGCCGGACGGAACAGGCGGGTCACGGCGGGTCGCAGGTGCTATCTCGAACTATTTTTCCGTCACCCGTCAACCGTTCACCGAGCTGCCTCCCGGTCGGCTTTGGTGGCTGAGCAGATCCAGGTATGCGCCTGATCCGCTACCTTGGCCAAAACCAACAAATCATCCCGCCCAAAGGTGTCGGAGGCTTTCCATTCCGTTTCAGTTTTATAAATCCGGGCAAAAGTGACGTTGTGTCGGAGGAGATTGTCGCCAACCGTGTTTTCCCAGATCGCCGCCTTGATCAAGCCCAGGCGCACCTCGTGAACCGGCTTCTTACGTGGCGCATCCGCCAGCGCAGGGCGCGGTGTAGAGGGCGTCGCTATTCGATTAATATGGTTTGTATTCATTTATACTATATTGTAGTGAAATAGTTTTAACCGTCAACAAAATTGTGTTGAAAAGTTGAAGGGAGCGGAGCAATGTAGTCCAGCGATTGATAAAGAAGCGCGCAATACATGTAAAGTCGACTCTACTATGCCCAAGGAAAAGGACACCTACCCGATGTCGCTCCGGCTTCCACCCGAAATGCACCAGCGGCTGGAGGAATGCGCGGCGCGGCTCAAGATCAAAAGACATACGCTGGCGCAAAACGCGATCGAGGCCGCCATTGAAGCGATTGAACGAAACGGCTATCGGCTGTCGCTCCCGATGCAGTTTCGATTTCCGAGTGAATCCGAGGCCCAAACGGTGCGCTATCCGCAAGCGCAAGAAGAACTCAGTCGGGTCGAGGAACGCGGAACCAGCTACGCTGTCAAACGCCGCAAGACGAGCTAAGGCTGACAGAGTCTGCTCCTTATTCCTGAGGACCTGGCAAGCTGTCGACGTATCTCTTCCATAGCTCCAACTCGACGTAGAGCTCGAAAAACTTTCCCGGGCGGAGTTCGGTCAGGCCCGCCATGATCCATTTGCGGTCGGATTTGTCATCGAGCCGCGAGTCCAGTTTCGCTCCAACAATCACGATGGGCGCAAATGGATCTGACGGAATAGTTTCGTACCAACCGACGTGTTTGAACCGGCGCAGATACCATGGCAACGGCCAATAATCATTGTCCGGCGCGATGATCTTGATCACCGTTTCGTATCCGGCTGGCGCCACGCGGGCGAGCCCCTCGGCTCGGTGCACCAGATTCAACAGATCTGGCACGGTCTGCGCGTAAACGTAAGGATTCCGACGGTCGGTGCAATAAACAAAGCTTGCGCGCCAGGCCTGCCAGGAAAGTTGCGCTGTCAGGACGAAGAGCGCGGCGACAACGACAACCTTGATTGACCGGGCTCTGAAAAACTCTACCAGCGCCGCGGCGCCCACACCGGCGAGCAAGATTATGCCGTGGAAGAAACTTAGCAGACACCAGGGTGTCTTGTAAGAAATCGCCGAGTAAATCGCAGTCAGCAGGACCGTGTAGAGCACAAGGAAGCGGTGCAGCGTCGATGGCTTCCCAGCGAACGACGCGACCGCCCCGATGGCCGCCAAGCCCAGGATCAATCCTTCGCTCCAGACCGGACCCCGGGCCGGATGAAACCACGCGAGTAGTTGAAGATAAAAACTCCACGGATGAATATGGTGCGAATGTCCCGCCGCGCGTTTGAGCCATGGGAAATAGGTGCGCACCGAATCCAACAACCCGGCCGGGTGAGTGAAGAAAGAACTGAACAACAGCAGCCAGAGGAGGAACGTGGCGCACAAAGCGAGCGCAACATGTTTCCAATTCCAAAGGGCAAGCACACTCTGAATCCTGGCACCCCGCGGCAGGGTCCATCGGACGGTCGCGACCGCTGCCAACCCCATTGCGCCGACACTGAGGACGAACGTTTCCTTCGTCGCGAACATCAGCCCCAGGCCGGCGCCGGTTGCCACCGCCCAATGGGCGGCCCGCGTTTGCGCATACTGGCAGCCCGCGCCAATCGTCAGCGCGGTGAAAAACACCAGCAGCATTTCATGGATGAAGTAACGGCTGTAAAAAACCATCGCCGGCGAGATGGCGGTGAAGATCGCGGCCCAAGCCACCGCGTGCGTGCCCAGTCCGTCCACCAGGAGTAGAAGCAGGAGAATCAACCCTGCACCCGCAACAACCGTCGGAAGACGGAGTGTGGCATCGGCGAGTTCGTCCGCGGTGCGCGCACCGCTCAGCCAGAGGAAGGGGAGCGTGGCATAATGAAGCGTCGGCCCGTGATATTCGTCTGGATCGTAGGCGTAGCGCCCTTTTTGCCACAGGTCGCTGAGCTTGACGGCATTGACGGCCTCATCGTTGTGGAGCGGGCGCGCGTCGAGTTTGGGAACGCGCAGCGCGAGCGCGGCGGCGAAGGCCAGCAGCACCGCCAGGGCGCTCCGACGATTCATTTGGGCGGCAGCGCGTAGACTTCAATTTCCTGCCAGCAATTGAGCACGCTTTGGTTGCTGCCCTTGGTGTAGCCGCGCACGTAGCGGGCTTTGATGCCTTTGGCGGCCACGACCCGGCCGAATTGCATTTCAAAATACTCGCGGTCCGTCCCCACCCCGAGCCCGGAGGAGTTATCCGAATCATTATTGTACAGCGTGGTCACGCCGGATTTGAACTCGGGATCATCGGAGACTTGCAGAATGACATCGTGCATGACCTGAACGTAACGGTGATCGTGCCACATGGCGATGGCGTGGATGGCGAAGGACTGACCCAGATCCACTTGCACCCACTGTGTGCCTTTCCGGAATTCGACGGCGTCATCGTCCACCGCCTCCTTTTTGCCATCCGTGATCCGGCTCAACTCGCCCAAATACGGCGGTACGCTGCTGGTCACGAGCTTGCCCAAGGCGACGTTGGTGACGCCCTTGGGGACCTGGATGGGCGGTGGGGGCACGTCAGACACCGGCTCGATGTTCGGTCCAGCGGGCAGATTTTCCGGCGTACCCTTGAGCGTGTGGAGGGGCAGGTCCAGCTTCAGCGGTTCGGTTGCGTTGGTGTCTGCCGCGCGAACCGATGAGGCAACACAGGCGACCATGAATGCCAGGGTCAGCAGGGATTTTAAGAAGCTATTTTTCATAAAGATTCACAAATCATTTGAGTAAACGTCCGATTCTGCCGGAAGTTTAATCGAGTCGGTCACTTTACACCCGGGGTAATTTCCAAGGCGCCCGGTACTCCTTGTTCGTGAGTCCGGAGGCTTCCGCATCGCCTACAACCTCTTCTTTCGCCGGGTCCCATCGGATTTCCTTTCCGGTGCGGACGGCGATGTTGCCCAGGTGACAGACGGTGGAAGAACGGTGTCCGATGGCGACGTCGCAAATCGGCAGTTTGCGGGTCTTGATGCATTCAAGCCAGTTCTGGTGATGTTCCCGGCTCTGGATCAGACGCACGTCACTGTCCTTGAGCGGCGTCTCGAAAATCTCCTCCGGCCACACGCGGATCACGCCGCGGTTGACGTAGAGCAGACCTTTCTCGCCTTCGAAGATGCAACCGGTGAATTCGGGTTTGCCATCCAGAATCTCAATGGCCTGGTCTTTCCGATCCGGAATGAGCGGGGCCACTTTGGGGGTCGGACTCCGGCATTCGATGACCACGCCGTTGGCATAGGTGTAGGTGATCGCAAAGGCCGCCGGTACTTCGAAGCGTTTCTCCGGATCAAATTCGCCTTTGCCAACGATCCGGACCGGCCCGCTTTCATCCATGCCCAGCGCCCATTGCGCGATGTCCAGATGGTGCGCCCCCCAATTGGTCATCTGGCCGCCGGAATAATCCCAGAAGAAGCGGAAGTAGTAATGGACGCGATATTTGTTGTAAGGCCGGGCCGGTGCAGGTCCGAGCCACATATCGTAGTCGAGTTCCGGCGGTGGCTTGCCGTCCGGCACAAGCGGGTCGGTCGTCCAATTCACGCCCACCAGGCCGACGAGGACGCGTTTGATCTTGCCGAGCCGGCCGTTGCGCACGTATTCGGCCGCCTTGAGGAACTTGGCTTCGGAACGCTGCTGGCTGCCGCATTGCACGATGCGGTTGGTCTTGCGCGCCGCCTTCACCAGCGCCTTGCCTTCCTCGATGAACAACGTGAGCGGTTTCTCGCAATACACGTCCTTGCCCGCCAGGCACGCCTCGATGGCTGGCAATGCATGCCAGTGATCGGGCGTGGCGATCAGGACCGCGTCAATGGACTTGTCCTCGAGAAGCTTCCGGTAATCACCGAAGACCGCGGGTTTGCGGCCATCCGTTTGTTCTACCAACGCGGCGGCGCTCGCGGCGTGCGTCTTGTCCACATCGCACACGGCGACCACGTTCTTCATGATCGCGCGCATGTTCGCCACCCCCTGGCCGCCGGTGCCGATGACCCCGATGCGAACGAGCCCGCTCGGGTTCTCGCCGGTTGCGGCGAGTGTCTTGTTCAGGAAAAGGTTTGGCAGTGCCAGACCGACGCCAACACCGCGCGAGGTTCGGCGCAAGAACTCACGACGCGTCGAATTCATGGAGAGCCCTCTTCCGCTGTCGCGCATGCATTGGGACCATGAACCGGTAGGGACGGCGCGCTGCGCCGTCCGCGCCGCGTGCAGCGGCGCAACAATTCCGCCCGCTGCTTCGCGGGCGGGGACATCGCGGCGCGATGT
>JACXTT010012993.1_pt1 | contig 11006 bp, 8 predicted proteins | sample 9270951 | NCBI WGS metagenome assembly JACXTT01 (sample SAMN15532306, study PRJNA645909) | rock metagenome | isolation source: weathered quartz diorite | place: Puerto Rico | collected 2017-06-21 | reverse complement strand
TGGCCTTTCACGGGTCCATGGGTTGCGAAGAACTATGAGTACAAAGAAGGTCTTTGCCCACGCGCAGAAAAGGACCTCGGAGAGCTCCTGGTACTGCCATGGGACGAAAGCTGGACAAAAGAAGATGTCGAACGGGTGGCGGGAGTAATCGGGCGAATCGTGGAGAATTTGAGACAGGGAGTTCCGGCTGGTCGAATCCCCGCTCCGGTCGAGCGGAATACCGACGAATCGCGCGGCGAAAAACTGATCAAGAAAGTTCGGATCGGCATCATTGGATGCGGCCAAATGGGGCGTTGGCATTTTGATGCCTATCGGAAGAACCCGCAGGTTGACCTCGCGGCCTTCGTCGATACGAATCGCGCCAGTGCGGAAGCGTTGGCGCACGAGCAAGGAATCAACGCCAATGTGTATGTCTCAACTGTCGAAATGCTTAAACATGAGCAATTGGATGGTGTGAGTGTGTGCACGATCCCGTCGAGTCATCGTGACATCGTCTGCGATGTGCTTGAAAAGGGGATTCACATACTCTGCGAAAAACCGCTCGCCATCTCAGTCGGCGAGGCAAAGGACATGACGGCCAAGGCGGTGGAAAAGAAATTGCTCCTGCTCACAGCTTTTAAGTTTCGTTTCTTTGAGGAAATCCGGAAAGCCAAGGACATTGTGCAGGGCGGGGGGCTCGGAAAGATTGCAAACTTTCGTCTCATGTTCGGCGGATATATCGACATGCATGGGACATGGTTTGCAGATAAGCGCTTGGCTGGGGGCGGTGTCCTCATGGATAATGGTCCGCACGCGATTGATTTGATCCGGTACCTATTCGGCGAAATCAGTGCGGTATCTGCGGAAGCGTCTAACTTGCAGCAGATTGCCGTGGAAGATACCGGTCGATTGAGTGTGGTCACGGCCACGGGGGTATCTGGAACCGTAGAAGTGAGTTGGTCCATGCCCATCCCTTCAAAAACCTATCTTGAAGTCTACGGCGAGAATGGCACCGTCTTAGTAGATTTCGAAGGAGTGAGTTACAAGTTTAAGGCTTGGGATGAGTGGAAGCGCATCCAGAATCAATCGAAGGTCCAAGAAGCATTCGGTCGTCAGATCGACCATTTCGTCGATGCAATCATGATGAAGAATCCCTTGATCGTCCGCAATGAGGACGGAGAGAAGTCCCAGATCGTCATCGAAGCAGCGTACGCGTCGGCCAAGGAACACAAGACGGTCGTTTTATAGCAAGTCGTCGATCGGACACGGTGGACAGGGGTGAGGATGGAAGGGGAGTGAGCATGCCGAATATACCAAATGAATCGGTTCGTCGGGCCATTCAATGGATCAAGAATCATCGGATTCCTGGCGGCGGGATCTTAACGAATCATAAGCTCACGGTGGCCTCGCAGGAAGTCACTGGGTACCTTATCGATACGCTGTTCCACGCGGGAGAGAGAGATCTTGCCATTGACCTCGCGCGTTGGGAGGCCTCTGTCCAGCAAAGCGATGGAGCCTTTTCTGCGCCGGATGGCGTACCCTATACATTTGATACGGCCCAGGTCATAAGAGGATTTCTTGCGGTAGTTGATGATTGTCCGCAGCTCGAAGCAAATCTTCGGAAGGCTTGTGACTATGTCGCTGGACAGATTACTGAAGATGGCCGCGTGACAACTCCATCCTATGCCATGTGGGAGGTATCCTCCGGCAACCAGTTCTCCCCTTACACGGATCTATATGTGTTGCCTCCACTCATGTATGCGGCGAAGAAATTGTCGGAGCCAAAATATAAGGCTGCTGCGACGCGAGCGCTCGAGGCGTTTATGCGGAAATCAGATCTGGTCGAGTTCAAACCGAACATCGGGACGTTGTCGCATATATTTGGCTACATGATGGAAGCGTTGGTTGAAATGGGTGAAGGTGATCTTGCCAGGGAAGGGCTCCAGCAGGCTGCAGCCATTCAAAAGAGCAATGGGGCAATCCCGGCGTTTCCCGGAGCGGACTGGGTTTGTATGCCTGGCATGGCACAGTTGGCATTGGCTTGGTACAAACTTGGAGACCCGGAGCCGGCGGACCGGGCGATTGCCTTCCTTAAGACACTACAGAATCCCAGCGGAGGATTTTTTGGGAGTTACGGCGCGGGGGCTCAGTATCTCCCTCAAGAAGAGATTAGCTGGGGTGTGAAGTTTTACATTGACTGCTTCATCGTCACGAAAAGATTGTAAACGGCGCACGAGATCACGAGGCGATACGATCATGGCTGACAAATGGAACTTGACGCAGGACCAGTGGGCCAATGTTCTGACGAATGAAGCATCTCCGGAGGAAGTTGCACGAAATCTCCTCAGGAACCAGTACCATCCATGGAATGAAATTCTGCGTGAATGCAGCGCGAAGTCTGAGACCACGTTGGATATGGGAAGTGGGCGAGGTGAAAATTCGGCCATGTTGGCCTGTGCTGGACGACAGACCACATTGCTGGATTGGTCGCAGGATAATCTTGATTACAGTAAAAAGTTGTATGGGCTCATGGGGCTTGAAGGTCAGTTTTGTCGTGCGGACATGACGAAGCCTCTTCCTTTCGAAAGGAATGCGTTCGATTTGGTTTTTAGTTGTGGTGTGTTTGAGTATTTCATGCCCGACACCATCAGAGAAATCATCAAGGAGTCATTCCGCGTATCGAGGAAGCGAGTCATTATCATGGTGCCCAATGCTTTCTCTATTCCGTACCGACTCGGAATGGGTTACTTGAAGGCGACGGGTCAGTGGCACTGGGGAGGTGAAGTGCCTTCGTATAGCCTCAAACAGTACTTCAGAGGTATTCCGAATACCAAAGTCACGGAATTTTCTATCGGAGCGAGGCATTCTCTGGACTTTCTGAAAATGCCTGGCGGGGGAATGATCCAGCGTGTTTGTACCAGGCTCTTTAACTTACAGGATCACTCCAAGCCCGCCTTTCTCCGGCAAGGGTACTTGCTCATTACCATTGCCGAAAAACTTGGTTCATGAGTATGCGGGTCTGTGTATTTGCCTCGGAGTTGAATGACGACTTGTCGGAGCCTGAGGCGTGGCTTGTCAGAAGATATCCCAGTCTTCATTCAGTTAAGAGAGAAGACGTATACATTGTCAGCTATCGTCTTCCCGGGACAAAGAGGACAACGAGCAATGTATATTTCCCCTGGGAGCAGAGTAGTTTTAAGCACTCGTTGTCCCGCAGGATCCTCCTGGCGATAGAACGGTGCGCTTGGATTCCCATTCTTCTCTCCTTAATCCCCTTACAGATTGTGGGGGAGGCGTATGCAGAGCTCATCCTTGCATGTGACCCTGACGTTGTCATTCTTTCGGAGATCCGTTGGGCGAAGTGCATGGCTCGTGCGCTGCAAGCGCGGTTCCCTCAGTGGACATTTCTTACTCAAGCCGGGCAAGAAATTGGGCGCCCAGCGGCTCCGAGGCATTGTGATACCTCCGTTAAAGTGAGCATCGTGCTCCCAACTTACAACGGGGTCACATATATCCGTCGCTCGATCGAGAGCTGTTTGAACCAGTCCTTCGCAAATCTAGAACTCATTGTAGTAGATGACGGATCGAAGGAGGATATAGCTTCAATTGTTGGTGAATACTCAGATCCGAGACTCCATTATGTTCGTCACGAGCAAAATCGTGGAATTGCCGAGGGCTTGAACACGGGATTCGAGCGGGCAGTGGGGAATTATCTCACCTGGACGTCCGACGACAACTACTACGCTCCCAATGCGATACAAGAGATGGTGAGTTTTCTGCAGACGTATCCACAAGTCGACTTTGTCTATGCAGAAAACTATATCGTGAACGAGGGTAACACCACATGGAAAGGTGGCGCGGTGAGAAGAAACGAACCACCAGAATCCCTCGCGGTGGACAACTTTGTCGGAGCCTGTTTCCTCTATACACGGAAGGTCTACGAAGTAACGGGACGGTACAATCCGAAAACCTTTCTGGCGGAAGATTACGATTATTGGGTGCGCGTGTCCGGGCGATTCAAGATGCAGAGACTATTCAGACAACTCTACTATTACAGGTTCCACAAGAACTCGCTTACTTCAAAGGCAAGTGCGGAAGATGTACGGGATAAGGTCAAACTTGTAAAAGGGATGAATCGAATCGGTTAGCTCTCTTCTTGCGGCATTTCGAGTCGAGAAAGGCTTGCCTGCTTCGATCTCAGCATTCCGCTCGTTCAGCAAACATGGCAACGCGACTACTATTTGTCACCAAGACTCGGACCCGAGGAGGAACGGAGAAGCATCTCGTAGATTTTATCGTGAGATTAGACGCCTCTTTGGCAGAGGTCATCGTGCTCTGTTTGGATTCAGATCTCTATTCTGCTTATTTGCAGGGAGTGGCGGCAGTCAAGGTGGTGAGACCGGCCGGAAGAGTTCCCGAAGGGCTGTTATCGTATCGGAGGACCTTGTCCGGCCACAGCCCAGACATTGTCGTCTTTGTCAACAGCTGGCTGGGGTTGTTCCCTTGGTATGCGTACCTCGCGGCGAGGGCTTCCGGAGCGAAGAGGGTAATGGCGATCGAGCATCTCCTGGCCGACCCGCCTGAGCGAGTGGGAGGAACGGGAATTCGAAATACTCTCCGCCGTCTCATTGGCTATCATGCCAGAAACAGATGGCGGATTACGTTGGGCGGACTCATGTGCCACAAGACCATCACAGTAAGCGATGCTGTCAGAGAGCGGTTGATTCACGGTTATGGCTATCGGGAAACGAAAACTATAACGGTCAGAAATGGTGTAGACCTTAAGCACTATGCGCGTCCGGACGGATCATCTCCTTTCAAGGTAAAGCAGGATTTGGGGTTCAGAGCGACCGATCGGATTATCTTATGTATCTCGAGTCTCAACGCGCAAAAGAGACTAGATGTGTTGCTTTCCGCATTCTCTCTGGTGGCGCCCCAGCATCGGGAAGCCGTCTGTATCATCCTGGGTAGTGGAGACCTGGAGTCTGTGTTACGGAGGCAAGCTGTTCAATTAGGATTGGAGAGCCGAGTGAGATTTCAGGGACACGTTGATGATGTCAGACCCTACCTTGAGGTCGCGGATGTCTTCGCCCTCTCTTCAGATAAAGAAGGGCTTCCATTGTCCTTGGGGGAAGCCATGGCGTACGGTGTGTCCAGCGTGGTGACGGATGCTGGCGGAAACCGTGAGATAGCGGTCCATGGTGAGACCGGTTACATAGTGGAGCCAGGCTCTCCGCAAGAGCTGGCTAAGGCAATTGACTACCTGCTCGTTCACGAGGGCGAAAGAATCAGGATGGGGGAAAACGCCAAGAATAGGGTGCAGCAGTACTTTGACATCGAAAAGAGCATGCGTGCATTGCGAAATGAATTAATGGCAGAAATCTAGAGGGTGAAGGCTCTGCCTATCATGGCCTCCCTTAGGAATCTATAGCCTCTCGCCCCTACCACCATAACGCGAGGTATTCCACTGCACATGCGTACATTCCTGTTCGAAATGAGTCTTGCCGGGGTTGTATTGCTATATAGTTTTGACCTCTGGGCTGTCGAATTGAGGCAAGAGCCTTGTCCAGACGGTACGGTGCCGTTCCATCAGATCCGTATGGAGTACGTCACTAAGGCGACATGGGCGACGCTACAGATAGAGGATCCCGAAGCGGTCTTGACGGCGCGAGCTATACAGTTTCGTGGCTTTCCTGGCGGATATGATGTCCGTGCCGACCGAGTAGGGATGGGGCAGCCGCTCAGTGCGGTAAAGGAAGGACGAAGCGTACAAGTGACGGTGGACTATGCTGTGACGGTTGAAGCTGTGCAACGCCCCTTTTCGCTTGAACTTCAGCGAGGATCGGTGGAAGAAAGCCAGGTACGTATCTATGCCATGAACCAAGGTGCCGGTCAGTTGCTCAAGGAACTCGTCCATCCCGCTGGCGTTGACGAGCAAACCGCGAGGGATCCACTGCGTTTCTCACTCGATCTTAAGGGGGCTTCAGTCACTACATCATGTGGGACAGTAAAACCGAGGACGAATGAGCGTCTTCTCTGGGCATTCTATTATCCCTGGTATACCGTCGAGAGTTGGACGAGTCGGAGGTTTAGTGACTTTCCCCTCATACCATATGATTCCGGCGATCCCAAAGTCATCCTGGATCACATCGAAGCAGCCAGTCATGCCGGCATTGATGGTTTCATTTCCTCCTGGTGGGGTCCCGGAAGCGAAAGCGACAGGAACTTGCCTCTTCTCCTGGACCTGGCCAAGGATCGAGCATTTAAAGTCAGCCTCTATTTCGAAACTGAAGTGGAAGGCCGCGGGCGATCACCCGAAGAGATCACCAATTGGCTGGCCTATGCGATTGCGACTTATCGCAATCATTCGGCAATGATGAAGGTAGGCGGGAGGCCTCTGATCGTGATCTGGGCTTCGGACCACTTATCCCTGGAGTCGTGGCAGGACATCTTTGGCAAACTGCGGAGCCGAGGACTTGATGCGGTCTATCTGGCGATGGGGTATGGGCTACAGAAGCTTGAAGTCTTCGATGGGGTGCATGACTATAGTATCGTCGAATTGCCGAGTTCAGATCTGGCGAACATGTATAAGCAAAACAGTCGGGTAGCAAGATTTTACGGCTTGCTTGCCAACGCCACTACGCAAAAGATCTCGGTTGCAACGGTTCAGCCTGGCTATGATGAGCGGTTGGTTCCTGGGCGCAAAGGGGTATTCCGGGACAGAGAGGACGGCGCGTTCTATCGAGGCACGTTTGAAGCGGCGCTCAGCGGTGACCCTGATTGGATCTTCATTACGACCTGGAACGAGTGGTATGAGCATACTCATATTGAACCGAGCAGAGCCCACGGTGCTCGGTACTTAGAAATTACGAGCGAATACGCCAAAAAATGGAGGGAACAAAAATGACCAAGGTAGTAAATAACGAGTTCTCGTGCCTGTGGTGCCTCAAGAGTCTACGGTTCAGACAGAATGCCGAATGAAAGACAACGATGCGGATTGTCCATATAAGTCCTACGTATGCCCCAGTTCTTGGCGGCGGCGAGTTGCATGCGAAAGAATTATCGGAGGGCCTTGCTGCGCGTGGCCACGATGTGACGGTTTTGACTGGAAATGTGAGGAATTTCTGGGATCTGGCTCACGGAGTACATGGAGAACTTCCGGAAACAGAAATTGTCAATGGCGTAAGAATAGTCCGGTTGGATCCAAAGGGAAGTACTGTTGGTAAATGGTTGCAAAGTCTTCTGGATCTGCCTGGAGGCTGGCGAAGTTTCAAAATGGTCTTTGGTCAAGACGGCTTGGAAATGTTGGCGGCGCATCCGCTGACTGTGCAACTGATCCCGTATCTGCTGCGCTCTCGGGCAGATGTCATCATGGCGATGAGTTGGTATTGGCCGCCTGCCTATCACGCTTACTTGGCAAGAATGTTAAAACGCTTTGTCTTTGTGGGTATTCCCTTGTTTCACACCGTCGAATCGTGGTGTCAGCGAAGTGTGTATGACCGAATGCTCGCGAGCTGTTCGGCAGTGATCGCCAATACCCAGCATGAAGCGGAATTCATCTCAGCACGAGGGGCTCGCCGTGTTGAAGTTGCCGGAGTTGGTGTGCACCTTTCGTCGTTCACTTCTGCAGATGGAGCAGAAATCCGAGCGCGATACGGAATCGGAGATAAGCCCGTCGTGGGGTTCGTGGGGAGGCCACAGGCCAGCAAAGGGATTGTTCAACTTGCTGAGGCTATGAAAATCGTGTGGAGGTGGAATCCAGACGTGCGCTTCGTATGCGCCGGCCACCGATCGGCTGAGTACAAGGATGTGCAGGTGGAAACCGTGCTCGAAGATCTCACACTGATAGAACCGGAGCGGTTCATACGCATTGGTCAGTTTGAAGACAAAGAAAAGGCTTCCCTCTACGATGCGTTTGATATCTTTGTGCTGCCCTCGACAGAAGAGTCCTTCGGGCTCGCATACCTCGAAGCCTGGGCCTGTCGCAAGCCCGTGATTGGGGCCAGTATTGGATCCACTCGATGCGTTATCGCAGACAATATTGATGGATTGCTGGTCGATCCCGTGGATCCGAAAGACATCGCCACCAAAATCATCGAATTGCTTTCAGATCGTGCCAAACGGGAGCGTATGGGCTCAAAAGGTTACGCGAAAGCTCTGGCCCGTTATAGCTGGCCGAAAGTAGTTGACCGCGTGGAGACACTCTATCGAGAATTGTGCGTCGGATAAGATCAGCCCACATACCTTCTCCGAGAACGACATCTCGCGCATAATCGCCTGAACATAAGGGGCTCCCTACATTGATAGCCATGTCATGACCAAGCGCATTGTATTCGTTGTCCAGACTCCTGAATTTGGTGGTGCAGAGAAGCATCTCATCGATCTTCTTTACAGGATCGACGGTTCAGTGCCATGCGTCATTCTCTGTTTCGGGGAGGACTTCTACAGTACGGCGATGGGCGATCGGCCGAACATTCAGATTATCAAGTTACCCCAGATCAAGACTCGCAAGCTGATTTCATTCTGGAAGGCGTTTTCTCAGTATCCTGGAGACGTGATTGTGCTTGTGAAAGGATTCTTTGAGCAGTACCCGCTTTCAGCTTATGTAGCCGCGAGATTGGCGAGAACCGTCCGGCTCATCGGACTTGAACATAACATGCCCAATGCACTGCCTGATCTTGTGAGGGATGGAGGTCTGTGGGGAGCGATCAGGAGACGAGTCGGCTGGCGAACCAGATATATCCTATCGAGAACAGTCCAAGGGCGCCTTAGTCATATCACGATATGTGTCAGCGACGCGATCAGAGGTTGTTTAATAAAGGAGTTTGGCTACCCCGATGACCGAACGGTCACCGTTCGAAACGGTATTAATCTGGAGTACTACTCAAGTGGTAAGACAAACGAAACTCTCCTGACAGGATCTGGCTCAGAGGAGAAGAGCCAGAAGACGATCGTATGTGCTGCCAGGTTGTCACCTGACAAACGCCTCGATCTCCTGCTGGAAGCATTGGCGCTCTTGGGGAAGTCACATTCGGACTGGCGCTGTTCGATCCTGGGAACCGGCCCACTCGAAAAGGAATTACGGGAACAAGCCCGTCTATTAGGGATGAATCAATCGGTCACGTTTGTCGGCCACGTACACGACGTCAGGCCCTATTTACGCACCGCCGATCTCTTCGTCTTGTCGTCAGAAAAGGAAGGATTACCACTCGCGCTTCTGGAGGCCATGGCATCGGGCGTGCCTGCCGTGGTCACTGACGTGGGAGGGACTAGCGAAGTGGTCATTCATGGTCAGAATGGATTACTCGTGAAAGCAAGGTCAGCTGCGGATCTAGAGCGAGCGATCAGTTATCTCCTCATCCATGATGAGGAACGCATACGGATGGGGGAGGCGGCTCGACTCCACATTCAACAACACTTCAACATTGAAGTCTCGATGAGGAAGCTAAGAGAACTAATGTGCTGGTCTGGTGGGTCTCGAAGAATCACCAGCGGTCAAAAATGAGCCGGTGTGGCCTCGAGAGAAAGTCTATTAAGGGAAACCACAACAAAGTCGTGCTTGAGACCCCGCAATGCTAGTAATCTTGATTCTTTTCCCTCAAGAATAGGTAATTGTGCAAGGCCAGGCACGACATGTCCGGAAATGGTTCTCTTTTTTTCAAATCGCTGTCCCCGTTCTAATCGGTTGTGGGGTATTATTGATTTGTGAATTGGCTTTTCGTGTTTTGATCTTTTCCAGCCTTCCATTTGCCGAGAAATTTCGCGACCCCAGCCTGTATGCTGACTATGATGGGGACGACGAATACTGGTTACTTCGATATCATTTTGATGGTCACTATAAGCCGCCGTCGAAGCCTCATCCTGTTCTCGGCTGGGTATCTCCTTCATTGGATTGGAAGACACTCGTCCATCACAATTTACCGCGTGTAGCAGGAAGAAGGCCTGTGCTCTTATATGGTGATTCATTTGCTGAATGTGCAGAGCATCCTTGTTTTGAGGATGTGCTGAATAATGACGCGGCATTTTCAAAGAACTGTTTTCTCTTAAATAACGGTGTCAGCGGGTATGGATTGGATCAAATCTATCTCCTGATGAATCGTACTTTGCAGGTTTACAAGGAACCAATAGTAGTCTTTAGCCTTTTGACACAAGACATAGATCGAAGCATGCTCTCTCTCCGTACATGGAAAAAGCCTCGCTTTACATTGGAAGACGGCAAATTGGTTCTCACTGGTCTACCGATAGAGGGTGACCCCCTCGCCTTCTTAGAAAGTAACAGACCTCAATTCTATTCCTATTTGTTTCGGATGGCTCTTTACGGCAGAGTTTTACCTGCCTCCGTTGCTATGAAACTGAGAGGTGAATACAAGAAGCGAGCTCAGAAGATCGCGCTGACTCAAGCCATCTTCAAAGAGACAATGGCCGATTTGAGGAGTCGTAACCTGCCGTTTGTATTCTTAATTTTTGTTGAACAGTATGAGATTGGGGCGGCGGCAGATCCCTGGGACTGGCGGTATAACACCCTTGTGCACTTTCTGGATCAGGACAAAATGCCTTACATCAGTGCCAGGGATATTCTCCGGGAGAATATGGCAACTACAGGTAATTCTCTTGGACAGTATTTTATTCTCAATGACGGGCATCATAATGCCTATGCAAATATGTTGATTGCTGACAGATTAAAGCTAGCCTTACCGATGTGTACGAGTCAGTAAACTTGCGCAGGCGAATGCGCCGAAACAAATCGCTATATATGGCAAATGTTTCAAGGACGACCCTATGAAACCTAATTCAATCCTAGGAATCTCAGCTTATTACCATGACAGCGCCGCGTGTTTGGTCCGCGAGGGAGCAATTGTGGCGGCTGCCCAAGAGGAGCGCTTTACGCGGAAAAAGCACGATCCAGGATTTCCGCACAACGCCGTCGATTATTGTCTGCGCGAAGGCGGGATTCGTCTTGCTGACGTGAACTATCTGGTGTTTTATGACAAACCATTGATAAAGTTTGAGCGTTTGCTGGAAACGTA
>JACXTT010012992.1_pt1 | contig 11006 bp, 11 predicted proteins | sample 9270951 | NCBI WGS metagenome assembly JACXTT01 (sample SAMN15532306, study PRJNA645909) | rock metagenome | isolation source: weathered quartz diorite | place: Puerto Rico | collected 2017-06-21 | reverse complement strand
GATGTCCACCATTGCTACTTCTCCTCTGTGTTGTTGGTTGATGTGTCCGCGGCCGTCTGGATCGACTCCGCGATGCGCTTGATCCGGCGCAGTCGGGCATCCCACGACGACCCGACCTCCGAGAGCTGGGCGACGGCCCTGGCGAGCTGCGCTTCGTCCACGCCGTACCGCATCTCGCGCCCGGCCGGAGCGACCTGGACCAGGCCGACCCTGTCCAGGACGGCGAGGTGCTTCGCGATCGCCTGCCGGGTCACCGGGAGCTGGCTGCTCAGGCCGCTGGCCGATGCCGGACCGTCGGCGAGGATCAGGTCCAGCAGCTTGCGCCGGGTCGGGTCCCCGATCGCCGACCAGAGGTCGTCGTCGACGACGGCGCTCATGACGCGACCAGCTTGTTGACGTAGCTCTCCAGCAGCGGGACGAAGTGGGTCCAGCCCTGGCTGTGGTCCTGGTGGGCGTCGGCGATCGCGTCGGGCTCCCAGTCGACCTCGCCCCAACCGGCGTCGGTGACCCGGACCGTCGTACCGGAACCGGTCGCGACCAGGTCGAAGGTCACCAGCAGCGAGTTGCCCTCGACGGCGGAGGCGCCGTCCGGGGCGCACCAGCGGAAGGAGAATCGTCGCGGCGGATCGACCTCGACGACCGTCAGCAAGGCGACGTGCCCGGTCTCGCGGTCACCGAACAGCAGCTCCCCGGCGCCGCCGACCACGACGTCGAGCTCCGCCTCGTCCGACCACCACTGGCTGATGTGCTCGGGCTGGGTGACCACCTCGAACACCGTCTCGATCGGTGCCTCGACGTGGATCTCACGTTCGATCGTTCCGAATTCCATGTCATCCCGCTTTCTGCAACGTTTGGTTGCAGATGACCTTACGGGATGGAACTCAGATGTGCAACCTTTGATTGCACTTAGCGCAGATGGTCGACCAGGCTTCCCTGGTCGCCGAACAGCTCGGCACGCCAGCGATCAATGAGCTCGGTGGCGTCCCAGTCATCCGGGTGGAAACCGGCCTTGTTATAGGTGCGCAGCTTCCGGGCGATCTCCCGGGACAGGAACGGCGAACGACGCAGCGCCCCGAGGCTCCGGAACAACGTCACCGGGTTGTACGTCGCGCGATCGCGCAGCAGCGACAGCCCGGTCTGGACGATCACCTCGAGGACGAACATCGCCGACACGATCCGCATCGTCCAGATCCGCAACCACTCCGGACCTCCGGCCGCCCGGTAGACGTCGAACGCGACCGCCTTGTGCTCGGACTCCTCCAGGGCGTGCCAGAGCAGCAGCGACCGGACCTCGGTCTCCCCCAGCAGCGCCTGGGCCTCCGGCTTCTCGAGCAGGCACTCGGCCAGGGTGGCGGTGTAGTGCTCGAGCGCGGCGGTGATCGCCAGCCGCTGGTTCTTCGAGAGGAACCTGTCACCGAGGCCGAGCAGCCACTTGGCGTGCCGGTCGACCTTCACGCTGCGATAGCCCATCTCGGCGAGCCGGTCGTTGAGGTCCCGGTGCTCGCGGCCGTGGGTGACCTCCTGCCCGATGAAGCCGGCCACCTGGCTGAGCAGCTCGGGATCGGTCACCGCGGGCTTGCGGTCACGCACCGACCGGACGAAGAAGTCCTCCCCCTCGGGGAACATGCCGGACAGGACGGCCACGGCGTGACTCATCACCAGATCGCCGTCCACGTAGTGCTGGAACCAGGTCCCGGTCTGGTAGCTGAACTTGATCCTGCGCGTCCGTACGTCGCGATAGGGCACCGGCGAGGTCGGTCCGGATCTTGCGCGGTCCTGGCTCATGCGCATTAATGTAACCCCAGGTTACAGGCACTAACCAGCACTGAGGAGCGGCCTCATGGTCGGTCGGCGCACCGCACGCATGCTGATCACGTTGCTGACTAGCGTCGCCGCCGTCCTGGGTGTCGCCGGGTCCGCCGGGGCGGATGCCAGCGGGCTCGGTCCGTACTACCCGCCACCGTTCGCCGACTCCTGCGTCGTCCACCACTTCGGCGAAGGAGTGGCACCCAGCCTGACGGCGCTCAAGGACGACCCGTTGTGCGTGGACTACGCGAAGCGCGACATCACGGTCTCCAACGGCGGTGTCGCCCGGTTCCTGCTCGCCGAGCCGGCACGGTTCGCCGTGGTCGCCGGGAAGTGCGCGTACTGGCAGCAGGACCACTGGAGCGTGCAGCTCGCACCGGGTCAGGTGCCGCTGATCCGGTGGGACGGCAGCTACTGGTACGACCTGGGGACCGGGCAAGGTGGTGCGCGGCTCACCGGGCTGGCGATCGCGGGCCAACCCGCGACCCTGGTCCAGGCGGCCGCCTTCATCGCTCCGTTCAGCCCGGCTCTCGCCGCCTACTTCCTCGAATTCAGCCACGGCGGCGACGGCGCGTCGTTCACCGCCGGGTTCCCGTTCGACCCGCTCTGCTCGCGATGACTCCGCAGCTCACCCGACGGCGGCTGCTCCAGGCCGTCGCGGCTGCGGCCGTGGTCCTGCCCGTCGTCGAGCCGGGTTCGGCGTACGCCAGCGGCAGCGTCCAGCGCGACACGCTCGATGCCTGGGCCGACACGGTGGTGCCCGGAGTCAAGCGCAGCGCGACCGATCGAGCGATCGCCGGGGCCGCACCGGGTCCAGGCGCCGTCCAGGCGGGCTCGTGGGACCTCTACAACGACCCTGAGGTCGGCCTGGCCGCCGTGCTCCCCGGGCTGGTGGCCGCGATCAACACCGAGGCGATCGCGTACGCCGGCACGCACAAGATCGTCCTCGACGTGCGGGTCCCGGCGTTCGTCTCCCTCGACTTCGCCGCGCGCACCGCCGTCGTCGAGGCACTGGTCGCAGGGACCGGCGTCGTCCAGCTCGTCTGGTACGCCCTGGTCGCGCTCGCGATGCTGGCCTTCCACACGGCAGCGCATCTCGACACCGCGGAGGCCATCCGCCAGGGGCACCCGGGACTGGCGTGGATCGGGTTCCCGGCGCCGAACGCCGACCAGATCTGGCGGTTCCCGGACTTCAGCTACGAGCAGGTGCTGGCGGCCGTGCACCCCCTGACCACGGCGTCCGGGAGCCCGGCGTGAGTGCCGTCGAGCGGACCGACGTCCTGGTGATCGGGACCGGGTTCGGCGGCTCGATCCCGGCGTACAACCTGGCTGCAGGCGGGGCCAAGGTGATCATGCTCGAGCGTGGGCCGGAGCTCGGCGCCGCCGACTTCACCCAGAGCCTGGAGATCGGCGGGTACACCCGGATCGTCGACCTGATCACCGGCAACGGGGTCCAGGTCGTCGCCGGCAACTGCGTCGGCGGCTCGAGCGTCGTGTACTTCGCGGCCTCGCTGCGCGCGCCGTCGTTCATCTTCGAGCGCCGCGGGTCGTCGGGTCGCCGGCTCTGGCCCTCCGCGCTGACCAGGGCGAGCCTCGACCCTTGGTACGACCGGGTCGAGCAGACGTTGCCGGTTGCGCAGCAGACCTGGAACGACGTCCCGTACGCCGGCGGCGTCTTCGCGGCCGCCTGCCGCAACGCCGGCCACACCTGCAACCCGGTGCCGTTGGCCGTCGACCTGGGCACGTGCACGAACTGCAACTGGATGCTCAACGGGTGCCGGTTCGACGCCAAGCGCTCGATGCTGCTCAACTACCTGCCGGCCGCCCGGGCGCACGGCGCGCAGGTCCGGCCGCTGCACGAGGTCCAGTCGATCAGCCGGTCGCTGACACCGGGCTACCGCTACTGCGTGGACTACACCGTCGTCGACGGCAACGACTACCGGATCCCGGTGGGCGCCGGATCGATCGAGGCGCGCATCGTGATCGTCGCGGCCGGAACGATGGGCACGCCGGTGATCCTGCGCCGGTCGGCTCCCGGGCTCGGTTCCGTGCCCGCGGCTGTCGGGCGCAACTTCTCCCCCAACGGTGACCGGGTCTCGATGGCCGTGCTCGACGAGAGCCGGTTGGCCTCGGTGCTCGGCCTGCAGCGGGCGCCGACAGCGGCGTACGAGGCGTTCCCGATCGGGAAGCCGATCGGCTCCATGTCGTATGACTACCTGGACCCGGCGCGGGTGGAGTTCGAGCGGTTCGGGCTGCAGCAGATCTACTTCCCGCCGATCACCAACATCCTCCCCGAGGACGGGACACCCGCGCAGCCGCAGTGGTTCGGGGCCGACAAGAAGGCGCTCTCGGCACAGTGGCGCTCGTGGCTCACGCTGCTGGCGATGACCGAGGACGACAACGAGGGCCACTGGGGCGTGCTCCCACCGACGGGCAGCTTCGTCCGGGTCGCCTCGTCGGCGGTCGTCTCGTCGCTGACCTACCAACCGAATGCCAACACCCTGCGGGGGTTCGCTGCGTCCGACGCGGCGCTGCGCGGGATCGTCGAGAAGGACGGGATCGGGCGCCACCTCGACTGGACCGGCGGACAGCCCGTGCTGACCGCCCACCCGCTGGCCTCGTGCCGGCTCGGCGACGATCCGGCGACGTCCGCACTGGGAAGCGACCACCAGCTTCGCGGGTCGCCCGGGATCTTCGTCACGGACGGCAGCGCGGTGCCGGCCTCGTTGACGGTGAATCCGTCGCTGACGATCGCGGCCCTAGCGGAACGGGTGTCCCCGGTGATCGCAGCGCAAGCCCGATCGCTCGGCTTGCCGGTCACCGCGGGGGTCCCGCCCCCAGGAGCAGGCTGACCGCGCAGGGACTCACAGGTCTCTCACAGCGAGTTGCTTGGTGCGACCGGTCGACTCACGGCACTCTGGTGCGATGCAGCAGGACGTGGCGCCCGTGACGGCTCGACCCTTCGGTCGACCCCGGACGTTGTCGACCAACCTGCTGCTCATCATGGTCCTGCTTGCGATCAGCGCCGCGGCCATCTCCGGCGTCGCCACGACAGTCCTCTTGCGCCACTACCAGGGCAACCGGCTCAACGACGACGTTCGGGCATCGGTGCAGCGTGCGATCCAGCACCCTGGATTTGCCACCGGGCCGGGAGTGGACGGCCTCGGTGACGGCCCCAATCCGAGGGGTCAGGGCAGCAAGACGCTGACGGCGTACCTGGTGCCTGCAAGCGTCGCCACGAGCCAGGGATTCGTGACCAACGGCTTCGGCAACCCGTCGGCCCTCTCGAACGCGGACCTCACCGCGATCCGCGAGCACGTCCTGAACCATCCCGACATCACCACGATCACCCTGCCGGGCGCGGGAAAGTACCGTCTTGGTACCGGGAAGATCCTGCTGTCCGACGGCACGACGATCAACGTGGTGGCCGGGCTCCCGACGGCCGACCTCGACGCGATGACCCGGAAGCTCGTGCTGTGGGCGATCGCGATCGCCATCGCCGTGGCGCTGCTGGCCGCGGTGGCCGGGCGCTGGATCATCGCCCGCCAGCTCCGCGGGCTCAAGACGGTGGCCGCAGTCGCGCACAACGTGAGCGAGCTGCCGCTGGCGTCCGGGCAGCTCGACGGCATCGACGGCGTACCGGACGAGCTGGCCGACGGCATCACGGAGGTCGGCCAGGTCGCGTTCGCGTTCAACAAGATGCTCACCCACATGGAGGACGCCCTGCAGGTCCGCACGGCCAGCGAGCAACGAGCCAGGCAGTTCATCGCCGACGCGTCGCACGAGATCCGTACGCCGCTGGCGGTGATCCGTGGTTTCGCCGACCTCGCAGAACGGGTGCCGAACGGGGACGAGGAAGCGCTGCGCGGATCGATCGGGCGTATCCAGGGCTCGGCGCGCGAGCTGTCGACCCTCGTCGAGGACATGATGTCGCTGACCCGTCTCGACTCGGGTGGGACGCCCTCGCTGGGCGAGGTCGACCTCTCCGAGATCGCCGCGAACGCCCAGGAGGCGGCCGCCCTGCTCTACCCGGACCACGGTTGGGCCGTCGAGCTGCCAGGTGCACCGGTCGTGGTGATCGGTGACGAGCTCGGGCTGCGCAGGGTGATCACGAACCTGCTCGCGAACGCCGGCACGCACACCCCGGCCGGGTCGACCGTGGTCCTCGCCGTCGAGCCCGTCGGAGACCGGGTCAGGATCGCGGTGACCGACGACGGCCCCGGCATCCCGGCCGAGCTCCAGGAGCGGATCTTCGACCGCTTCGTTCGCGCCGACCAGGCCCGCACGTCGGGCAACGGCTCCGGACTCGGTCTGGCCATCGTCAAGGCGATCATCGACAACCACCACGGGACCATCGCCGTGCACAGCGACGCCGAGGGCACCTCCATCGTCGCGGACATCCCTGTTGCGGGTGCTTGAGCGCGTCAGGAGTTCCCATGCATGCCTTTGGACAAAATGACCCAATCGGTCAATTCTCCTCGCGATCTCGTGTCAGGAGCCGGGATTCTCGCTAGGGTCTGTAACAGAGCGCGGTCACCGGGGAGATGCTGCACGACGAGGTGACTGTGTGGTCCCGATGACGACCTGCGAGCAGAACGTGAGAGTTGCGATGGAAATCCCGATTTATGACCTGAACGACGGTACCGAACTGCCCGCTGTCGGCTTCGGCACCACCGGCCTCCAGGGTGCCGACGGCCTCGACGCGATGCTGAGTGCCATCGAATCCGGCTACCGCCTGATCGACACGGCCGTGAACTACGGCAACGAGATGACGGTCGGCGAAGCGATCCGCCGCTCCGGCGTCGCGCGTCCCGAGTTCCGGGTCGCGAGCAAGCTGCCGGGCCGCCACCACGCCTACGACGACGCGATCGTCTCGACGCACGAGTCGCTCGGCCGGCTCGGCCTCGACCACATCGACCTGCACCTGATCCACTGGCCGAACCCGAAGCGCGACGAGTACAGCGAGGCCTGGCGCGCGCTGGTCGACCTGCAGCGCGACGGCCTGGTCACCACGATCGGTGTCTCAAACTTCACCGCCGAGCACCTCGACCGGATCATGGACACCAGCGGCGTCGTGCCGGCGGTCAACCAGATCGAGATGCACCCCTACTTCCCGCAGGAAGAGCTGCGCGCGGTCCACGATTCTCTCGGCATCCGCACGGTCGCCTGGAGCCCGTTGGCCAAGGCCAAGGCGCTCTTCGAGGAGGACGCCGTCCGCAACGCGGCCGAGGCGCACGGGGTCTCCCCCGCCCAGGTCGTGCTGCGCTGGCACTTCCAGCTGGGCTCCGTCCCGATCCCGAAGTCGACCGTCGCAGCCCACCAGCTGTCCAACGGCGACATCTTCGAGTTCGAGCTGAGCGACGACGAGGTCGCTGCGATCACCGCGCTGGGCCGCGAGGACGGGCGCCTCTTCGACGGCGACCCGAACGAGCACTACGAGATGTGAGGTCGGCGTTCACACGCCGTACAACCGCCAGAAGGGCCATGGACCGGTGTCCGTGGCCCTTCTGGCTACCATCTCCCGCGTGACACGATTTCGCACCCTGGCCCTCCTTCTCGCCCCGCTCGTCCTCGTCGCCGCCTGCGGCAACTCGGGGAGCTCGGACACGACCGGCAAGACCGTCACCGGCAGCGCCCCGACGTGCTCCTACCCGGCAAGCGGACAAGCCGCGAAGGCCGTGACGGCGCCACCCGGCAACCCGCCGTCGTCGAACCCGACCACGATGACGATCTCCACCAACGACGGCGACATCCCGATCACGCTGGAGCCGTCGACGGCCCCGTGCGCGGTGAACTCGTTCGTCTCGCTGGCGCAGCAGGGCTACTTCAACAACACCAAGTGCCACCGCCTGACCACCCAGGGGTACTACGTGCTCCAGTGCGGCGACCCGACCGGCACCGGTTCCGGCGGTCCGGGCTACAGCTTCGCCGACGAGCTCGTGAAGAACGACCCTCGGCTGCAGCCCTGCGCGTCGGACGGATCCGTCTGCACCTACAACAGCGGCACCATCGCGATGGCCAACGCCGGCCCGAACACGAACGGGTCGCAGTTCTTCCTCGTGTACGGCAACTCGGAGTTCCCGCCGGCGTACACGGTGCTGGGCCACATGGACGCGTCCGGGCTGGCCGTCGTCAAGGCCATCGCCGCCAAGGGGATCGGCACGGTGGGCATGGGGCCGGGCGACGGGAGTCCGAAGGAACCGGTCACCATCACCGCGGTGAAATGACCCCCTGCTCCATCTCCACGGGGCTCGGCAGCGCCACCGTGCGGCTCACCGTGCACAAGCGGTCCCGCGACTGCTCGATGGCGCGCTGAAGGACGCCGCGGGCAGCGTCGCCGGCTTCGTCCTGGGGGAACACGACGTCGAAGACCAGCTTGAGGTTGACCAGGTGGTTGCCGTCGTCGTCACGGATCTTGTCGCCCTCGGCGCGCACGTCGAAGGACGTCGGGGTCGCCCGCTTGCCGGTGATCAGGTCGACGTCGATCGCGCTGCAGCCGGCGATGGCCGCGAGCAGCAGCTCGACCGGCGTGAAGTCCGGGTCCTCGCCACTGCCGATCGGCAGCACTCCCCCGCGACGGTTGGTCGCCTTGTAGCGGCCCTGACCGATCCGGGTCAGCTCGACGGATCTCAACGTGTCTCGTGCGGCATCGTTCATGGCACCAGCGTGCCACTCGTCCTCAACGCACCGAGCAGCCAGTGAACAGGTCGTAGCGGACCAGGTCGCCGTAGCTGCGCTGGAGGTCCTGGTCGGTCAGGCCGTTCGCGACCTGGCTTGTGGCCTCGGGCATGACGGCGTTGCCGGACACCTCGTACGACGTCCGCGCGATCGTCCAGCGCTGGCCGACCATCGAACCGCGCAGGAGGTCGAACCCACCCGCGGTGCAGCGCGCGCTGTACGGCGTCGTCAGGGCGTCCGTGGCCACGAAACCGAACAGCGGCTGACCGTTCGAGGTGAGAGCGGCGAACGAACCCTGGGCGTAGCCGAACAGCGTCGCCGCGAAACCGCCGCGCGGATGGGCCTGACGGAGCAGCAGGACGTTGCCGGTGTGCCCGCGAAGCCGGACCACGGTCACGTCGCGCGCCCGCACCGGGACGTCGGCCAACGGCCCGTCGATCGGAGCGGTGAGCTGCGCGTCCGCGATGTCCGCGGCCAGGTAGCCGTGGCACGCACCCACCCTCGGGTAGTAGGTCAGCTGGTCCGGCTTCCCGTCGCCGTCGAGGTCGGCCACGGTGCTCAGCACGGTGCCGTGCGGTTGCGTGCACACGGCGCCGGCAGCAGTGGGGTGCGTGGTCGGCGTCGCGGCACCACGGTTGCCGCAGGCCGCGGTCGAGGCGAGGAGGATCGCACCGACAGCGAATGCCAGCACCCCTCGTCGGGCACGTGTCATGGCGGCGACCTTAGTGTGTGAGGTGTGCGCAGTCTGCAACGTGACGAATCCCGGGCCCGGTACGACCTCCTCACCGTCGCCTCGTACGACGTGACGCTGGACCTCCGCGGCGAGGAGACGTTTCCCAGCACCACGGTCATCGATCTGACCTCGCGCGGCGGCACGACGTTCCTGGACATCAAGCCGGTCTCGCTGACCTCGATCACGCTCGACGGCACCGCGTTGCTGGTCGACGCGTTCGCCGAGGGTCGTTACGCGCTCGACCTGGATGCCGGCGAGCACCGCATCGTCGTCGAGGCCGTGATGGGGTTCCGCAACGACGGCGAGGGCCTGCACCGCTCGGTGGATCCGGCGGACGCCTCGGCCTACGTCTACCAGATGAGCTTCATGAGCGCGGCGCCGTCGGTGTTCGCGTGCTTCGACCAGCCCGACCTGAAGGCGCCGTACACGCTGCACGTGACCGCTCCCGACTCCTGGATCGTGGCAGCCAACGCGGCGGGCAAGCAGGTCGCGACCGGGGTGTGGGAGTTCGAGCCGAGCCAGCCGCTCTCGACGTACTTCGTCTCGCTGGTCGCCGGGCCCTACCACCGGATCGCCGGCCACCACGACGGGATCGATCTCGGCCTGCTGTGCCGTGCCTCGATGGCTCCCGCGCTCGAGGCCGACGCCGAGGAGCTCTTCACCCTGACCGGGCAGTGCTTCGACGAGTTCCACCGGCTCTTCGGGATCCGGTACGCGTTCGGCAAGTACGACCAGGCGTTCGTCCCGGAGTTCAACGCGGGCGCGATGGAGAACCCGGGCTGCGTCACCTTCCGCGAGGGCCTGCTCTTCACCACCCGGGTCTCCCGCAGCCTGCGCATCCAGCGCGCGACCACCCTGGCCCACGAGATGGCGCACCAGTGGTTCGGCAACCTGGTCACCCCGAAGTGGTGGGACGACCTGTGGCTCAACGAGGCGTTTGCGGAGTACATGGGCAACCGGGTCACCGGCGAGGTCACCGAGTTCTCCGAGGCGCTGGTCTGGGCCTCGCTCGCTCGAAAGAACTGGGGCCTGACCGCGGACTCGCGGCCGTCGACCCACCCGGTCGCCGGCACCGGCGCACTCGATGCCGACGCAGCGCTGCAGGACTTCGACGGCATCTCCTACGCCAAGGGACACGCCGTCCTGACGCAGCTCGCGCGGTGGGTCGGCGACGACGTCTTCTTCAACGGCGTCCGGGACCACTTCGAGCGGCACCGGTTCGGCAACGCGACCATGGCGGACCTGTTCGGATCGTGGGAGGCCGCGGGTGCCGGCGACCTCGGCGAGTGGACCTCGGCCTGGCTGCGCACCGCTGGCCTCGATCGCATCGACCTGGACCGGGAGGCTGGCGCGCTGGTGCGCACCGCCCCCGGCGGCGTGCCGACCGCACGCAGCCACGCCCTCACGGTGGCGACCTGGGACGGCGCGACCTGGGTGAGCTCCGGGGTCACCGTCAGCGAGGACCGGACTCCGTTCGCTGCGGCTGCGGAGGCGGCGGTGGTGCTCGACGCCGACGACACGGCCTGGGCCGACCTGAGCTTCGACCCGGTGACCGCGGCGGCGCTACCGGATGTGCTGGCCCGGACGGCGGATCCGGTGCTGCGCGCGACGATCTGGAACACGGCGCGCAACGGCGTCCACCACGCGCGCCTCGATCCGGCTGTGGCCGTCAGCCTGATCTGCGCCGGCCTGCCGGGAGAGGAACAGGACACCGCTGTCACCTCGCTGGGTCAGTGGGCCGGCGAGGACGGCGAGGGCGCCCGTGGTCTCGTGCACGAGAAGCTGCTCG
>JACXTT010012991.1_pt1 | contig 11006 bp, 14 predicted proteins | sample 9270951 | NCBI WGS metagenome assembly JACXTT01 (sample SAMN15532306, study PRJNA645909) | rock metagenome | isolation source: weathered quartz diorite | place: Puerto Rico | collected 2017-06-21 | reverse complement strand
AGCAGCAGCTCGTTCATCCGGGCGATGTCGTGCGGGTGCAGGCCGATCGTCGGCTCGTCGAAGACGTAGGTGACGTCGGTGAGCGACGAGCCCAGGTGCCGGATCATCTTGGTGCGCTGGGCTTCGCCACCGGACAACGTCCCGGCCGGGCGGTCGAGCGAGAGGTAGCCGAGCCCGATCGTCTCGAAGGAGTCCACCAGGTGCTGCAGGCCCGCAACCAGCGGAGCAACGCCCGGGTCCTTGACCCCGCGCAACCAGTCGGCGAGGTCGCTGATCTGCATCGAGCAGACATCGGCGATGTTCTTGCCGTTGATCTTCGAAGAGCGAGCCTGCTCGGACAGCCGGGTGCCCTGGCAGTCGGGACACGTGGTGAAGGTGACCGCGCTCTCGACGAACCGCCGCACGTGCGGCTGCATCGACTCGACGTCCTTGGACAGCATCGACTTCTGGACCTTGACCAGCACGCCCTCGAAGGTGAGGTTGACGCCGTCGACCTTGATCTTCTCCGGCTCGCCGTAGAGCAGCTTCTTGAGGTCCTTCGCGGTGTACTTGCCGATCGGCTTGTCCATGTCGAAGCCGGCACCGCTAAAGATCCGGCCGTACCAGCCGTCCATGCTGTAACCGGGCACCAGCAGCGCACCGCCGGACAGGGACCTCTCCGCGTCGTAGATCGCGGTCAGGTCGAAGTCGTTGAGCGCCCCCATGCCCTCGCACTTGGGGCACATCCCGCCCTGGTAGACGGCGTTGCGCACGACTGCCGTCGAGCCCTGGCCCTTGTCGGTTTTCATCATCCCGCTGGCGACGCGGGTCGGGACGTTGAAGGCGAACGCTGTCGGCGAGCCGATGTGCGGCGTACCGATCCGGCTGAACAGGATCCGCAGCATCGCGTTCGCGTCCGTCGCCGTACCCACGGTCGAGCGCGGGTTCGCGCCCATTCGCTCCTGGTCGACGAGGATCGCGGTGGTCAGTCCGTCGAGCAGGTCGACCTCGGGACGGGCCAGCGTGGGCATGAAGCCCTGCAGGAAGTTGCTGTAGGTCTCGTTGATCAGGCGCTGTGACTCCGCCGCGATCGTGTCGAAGACCAGCGAGCTCTTGCCCGACCCCGACACCCCGGTGAACACCGTCAGCCGTCGCTTCGGGATCTCGACGCTGATGTCCTTGAGGTTGTTGACCCGGGCACCGTGCACCCGGATCAGGTCATGGCTGTCAGCAGGATGTTGTGACACGTTCTCTCCCCTGGGTTTGACTGCGCAGTGTCGACCGCGGTGTCAGGGTAGCCAGCGGCACGGACGGCTCGCTGGCTTCCCCGTCGCCCACCGGCGTACCGGCGAGCCACCACGAACACATGGCTCAGGCGCCTTCCCAGGCGAAGCCGTCCGGATCGGTGAACGAACCCGCGCCGGCCATCGAGATCCGGTGCGACCCGTTCCCGTCAGCCGGTACGCCGGCATCCTTCGCGAGCGCGGCGCGCTTGTAGAGACCCAACGTGACAGTTCCGGGCGTGCCGGCGAACTGGACGTACTTGCTCCCGTAGCTCTTCTCGACCGCGAGCCCGTGGTCGACGTAGAACTGCTTGGTCGCCTTGACGTCCTCGACCCCGAGCAGCAGCACCAGGTCCTCGTACTGCAGCGTCGCCGGGCCGGTGTCCTTCTTCGACGACGAGGCGATCTTCCAGACCGCTCCGTCGGGTGCCTGGAAGGTCCCGCCGTAGCCCCAAAAGCTCTTGGTGACCGGCTTGACGGTCTTCGCGCCGGCCTCGACCGCTGCCGCGACGAACGCGTCCACGGTGCTCGGCTGGGCAACCACGAGCGAGAGCGTGTAGCCGCGGAACCCGGTGCTGGCGCTCTCGCCGGAGGCGACCTTGACCAGGGAGCTCACGCCCAGCGCCTCGTAGAAGGCGGCGGCAGCAGTCGTGTCGGTGACCTCGAGGGTCACTGCGCTGATGGCGGCCATCTCAGCGGACCTCGTTGATGCGGATGTGGTTGCCGGCCGGGTCGCGGAACGCGCAGTCCCGGACGCCGTACGGCTGGTCCGTCGGTTCCTGGATGACCTCGGCGCCGGTGGCCTCGAGTTTCTCGAAGGTGGCAGTGAGGTCGGGGGTCGCCAGGATGATCCGGGCGTAGCTGCCCTTGGCCATCATCTCGGCGATCGTCGAACGCTCGTCGTCGTTGAGGCCCGGGTCCGCGGCCGGCGGCTCCAGGACGATGTTCATGTCGGGCTGGTCGGGCGAGCCGACGGTGATCCAGCGCATCCCGTTGTAGGCGACGTCGTTGCGGACCTCGAAGCCGAGGGCGTCGCGGTAGAAGGCCAGCGAGGCCTCGGGGTCGGTGTGGGCAAGGAAGGTGGTGTGAATGGTGATGTCCATGACGATCACGCTAGATGCGGCCCCGGGAGGTCTGCTTCTTGATTCCTGATCGATCCCTGGCGGATCGGACGGGTGACCTGCTTGACCACGCACGAGGGCATCTCGGCGCCCGCAACGGCGGCCCGTTCGCGGTAGGTGCTCGGCGGCATCCCGACCAGCTCGGTGAACCGCGTGCTGAACGTGCCCAGCGAGGAGCAGCCGACCTCGAAGCAGACCTCGGTCACGCTCAGGTCGCCGCGGCGCAGCAGCGCCATCGCGCGCTCGATCCGTCGCGTCATCAGGTAGCTGTACGGCGACTCCCCGTACGCCGCCTTGAACTGCCGGCTCAGGTGGCCCGCCGACATGTGCACCCCGCGCGCGAGCGCCTCGACGTCCAGCGGTTGGGCGTACTCGCGGTCCATCCGGTCCCGCACGCGCCGCAGCAGCGCCAGATCGCGCAGGTGCTGGTCGTGCTCCGGATCGCTGGACTTCACGGGCGCGATCGTTTCACGCCGCGCCCGTGAAGCGCAGCAAGAGTGATGCGGACCAGACTCAGGCGAACGCAGGCGCCTGGTCGGCGAGGGCCGAGCCGAGCGTCTTCTGCAGCTCCTCGGACCCGGCCCGGCGGACGACCTCGAGCGCCTGACCGAGGACGACCTCCGCCATCGGGTCGCCCAGCTGGCCGAAGTGCGGGTGGTGCGGGTACGGGGTCCCGCACCAGTTGTCCTCCCAGTCAGCGAGCGCCGACAGCGCGGCGACCTTGCTCTCCGGGGCGGCGTGCTCGCGGTTGCCTCCCGACACCGATTCCCGAGCCGCGGCGGTGACGGCCTGAGCCACGTTGGTCGAGGCGACCTCGGCGACCCGACGCGCGACGGTCGAGGCGACGATGGCGTCGACCTCGTAGGCGTACCGCGCCCGGATCAGCAGCTGCCAGGGAATCGTCTTGAAGTCGATGTTGTCGTCCGGTGAAAACATGGTGGAGCTCCCTCGGTTCGGCCCGACCCGATGCCAGGCGTCAATTTTTCAGGAGCCGTGAGGGAGCGGTTTGATACAGCTCCTCAGCGAGCCACCGGTGTCGCCGCCGAACTGCGCGGATCGATGAGGATCTTCGCGTGCGTTTCGGGATCCCGCAGCGCCTCGAAGGCCCCGGCAACACCGTCGAGACCGACGACGCCGGTGATGATCGGTTCAGCATTCGCCTTGCCTTCGGCGAGCAGGTGCATGGCGTCGTGGAACTCCAGCGGGGTGTAGCCCAGCACGAACCGCAGGTCGATCTCCTTGTTGATCGCCATCGACGGGCGGATCTTGTCGGGCTCCATGCAGACGCCGACGACCACCACGCGCGAGAACACCGGAGCGGTGCTGATGATCTCCTCGATCACCCCGGGGACGCCGACGCACTCGAAGATCACCGGGTGCTTGGGGTCGGCTGCGCCCAGCTTCTCGGCGGTCCGCCAGACGAGCGGCCACGGGACCGGCAGCTTGCCGAGCTTCTCCACCGTCGAGACGCCGAGCTCGAAGACGTCGGGCGCCGTCACCAGGTGACCGTGCCCCGCGGCGGACGAGAACGGCGACTCCTTCGAGGGGTCCACGACGACATCCGCGCCGCAGGTCTTCGCCAGCGCCCGACGCCCGGCCGAGAAGTCGCTGGCGATCACCGTGCGGACGCCCTGGGCCTTGAGCATCAGGATGACCGCGAGCCCGACCGGACCGCAGCCGATCACGACGGCGACCTGGCCCTTGCCGACCTCGCCCCGCCGTACGGCGTGCAGGCCGACGGCCAGCGGCTCGGTGAGGGCGGCCACGTCGCTGGCCAGCCCGTTCGGGATCGCCAGGGTCAGCGCGTCCTGCACCAGCACCTGCTCGGCGTACGCCCCGGGAGCGTGGGCAGAGAGCCCCGTCGTGTGGATCGCGCCGCCCTTGCGCAGCAGCGGGAACGAGACGACCGGGGTGCCTTCGGCCAGCTTGCTGCCCTTGCCGCGCGCCGTCACGACGCCGGAGAACTCGTGGCCCAGCACGACGGTGTCCGTCGAGCGCATCAGGCCGTCATAGCCGATCTCGGCCCCGATGTCGGCGAGCGCGTCGGCGTGGTGCCGGGCGTGCAGGTCGGACCCGCAGATGCCGCACCGGACGACGTCGAGGACGAGCTGGCCGCGCTCGGGAGTCGGGGAACCGACCTCGCCGACGCTGAGCTCGGTCTTGCTGAGGGTGACGGCCTTCATGTCGTTGCTCCGCTCTTCTCCGCGATTGCCTTGATCCGCTCGAGGGTCTGGCGCATGCCCCGCTCGTTGACACCGGAGCGGTGCCACCCGAGGAGGGTCCAGTAGACCTTCGACAGGGTGCTCGGCGCGAGCGAGAAGGACTCGGTGACCTCGGTACCGCCGGCGTTCGCCGCCAGCGAGTAGCCCCACCGGTTCGTCGGCTTGCCCTGGACCAGCACCACGAACTCGAAACGCTCCTGCGGGACGCACTGGGTGACCTCGCAGACGGTCCAGTACGTCGGCCCGACGCCGTTGCGCTTCACGTGGCCCTTGAACCGGGCGCCCACCTCCGGGCCCGTGGCCCCACGGAGCCAGACGGCTTCGAACGTCTCGGGCGAGAACTCCCCGATCCGGGTGACGTCGCTGACCAGGTCCCAGACGACCTCGGGACTCGCTGCCATCTGGACACTCACAGATCCCTGCATGTCCGGAACCTAGCAGCGCGCACGCCGACCGGTCAGGCCCGTGGTCGCCAGCGCTTCCACAGCGCACTCCCCCGGGCGCGCTCCTTGCCGTCCCACTCGAGCCACACCTCGGCCGTCATCTCCGCCTCGGAGACGTCGACGACGTGCGCGGTCAGGCTGACCGTCTCGTCCAGCGGAGCCGGACGCAGGTAGCGCACGTCCAGGCCTGCGGTGACGAAGGGCAGCGCGGCTCCGGGCAGGGCCGGCCACCCCCGCGTGTAGGCCTCGTGGGTGACCACCGCGGCGCTGTGGCAGTCGAGGATGGTCGCGATGATCCCGCCGTTGAGGTAGCCCAGCCCGTTGTCGTGCTCCGGCCAGGGCGTGAACAGCGCCACGGCCGTGCCGTCGTCGCGGCCGTAGCTCTTGAGCTGGAGCCCGCGCTCGTTGGCGGGCCCGCAGCCGAAGCAGGGCAGGTCCGGGAAGTACTGGTCCTGCAGGCTCTGCTGCCGGGTCATGCTGCGTGCAGGACGGTCGCGATCACGTCCATCAGGTCCCGCATGCTGCCACCCTTGACGACGTACTGGTCGGCGCCCGCGGCGAGCGCCTCGTCCTCGAGCGAGGCGCGCTGGTACGACGAGAACATGATCACCCGGACGTCAGGCACCGCGGCCCGGATCAGCGGCAGGGCGGCCAGGCCGTTCATCCGCGGCATCTCGACGTCCAGGAGGACCAGGTCGGGCTGCAGCTCGCCGGCGCGGGTGACGGCGTCGAGGCCGTCGATCGCCTCGCCGACGACGTCGTAGTCCCCGTGCGAGGCGAGCTTGATCCGCAGCAGCGTCCGAGCATCCTCGACGTCATCGACGATCAGCACTCGCGGTGTGCGTTCGTGGTTCACCGGCCGATCCTCCCGTTCTCCTCTCGCATCGTAGGACTGCCGCGCCGAGCCTCGCTCGGCCTGACTGGACCGGTGGATAACCTGCCGTCATGAATTCATCCGGCGCCGTCGTACGGCAGTTCCTGACCCTCCTGGAGACCGGTCAGGCCGCCGCTGCCGTGGCGCTGCTGGCCGACGACGTCGAGTGGCGCAACACCGGGATGCCGACCATCCGCGGGCGCAAGGTCGGCGGCATGCTGCTCGACATGGAGCGCCGGCGCATCGGGTTCCGCGCCGACCTGCACCACCTCGCCGAGAACGGCGAGATCGTGCTGACCGATCGCACGGACTACTTGAGCTACCGGCGCTGGGAGTCGGTCTTCTGGGTGTGCGGCACCTTCGAGGTCCGTGACGGCAGGATCGTGCTCTGGGACGACCACTTCTCGATGGGGAACTTCGTCGCCGCCTCGCTCAAGGGCCTTGCCGGCGTCGTAGGTCGCTGACTCAGCTCCAGCGGGCCAGCCAGTCGGCGGAGACCTTGCCGAGCGCCATCTGCCAGAGCGGCCCGAAGCTGATCCGGCCCGCGCCCGCCCGGGCGTACATCGCCAGGTCGCCGTCGACAGGGTTGGCGATCGCGTTGACCGGCAACGGGAGCGCGGCGCAGATCCGCGCCAGGGTCGCCTCGTCGTGGAACCCGACCGGGTAGAGCGAGTCGGCGCCGGCCTCGGCACACGCGATCATCCGGGCGATCGCGATGTCGACCCGCTCGTCGTCCTCACCAAGCCTGTTCTTGAACGTGTCCGTACGGGCATTGAGGACCACGTGCACCCCGGCCACCCCGGACGCCGCCCGGAGCTCGCCGATCAGGGCCGCGTGCTCCTCGGAGCTGCGCATCCGGCCACCTTCGCCGTGCACCGTGTCCTCGATGTTGAGGCCGACCGCGCCGGCGCCCAGCAGCCCGTCGATCAGGGTGGTCGCCGACTCGCCGTACCCGGACTCGATGTCCACCGACACCGGGACGTCGACCGACTCGGTGATCTGGGCGACGCGGGTGGTCACCTCGGTGAAGGCCATCCCCTCGCCGTCGGGCCGCCCGATCGAGTCGGCCAGCGGGTGGCTGCCTACGGTCAGGCCGCGGAAACCGGCTGCGACGGCGGCTCGGGCCGACCACGCATCCCACACAGTCGGCAGGACGCCCGGGGTTCCGGGCACGTGCAGGGCCAGCAGGGCCTGGGCCTTGGCCTCGAGTTCGTTCACGCTCATCGATCTCCCTTTCAGGGTTGCAGCAGGACCTTGATGGAACGGCGCTCGTCCATGGCACGGTAGCCCTCGGCCACCTCGGCGAGCGGAAGCACCGAGTCGAACACCAGACCCGGGTTGACCGCACCCGAGGTGACCAGCTCGAGGAGCTCGGGCAGGTAGCGGCGTACCGGAGCGACACCACCGGCGAGGCCGACGTTCTTGGCGAACATCCGCTCGACCGGCAGCTTCACCCCGTGCGGTACGCCGACGAAGCCCACCATCGCGCCCGGTCGGGCGGCCGAGAACGCCGTCCTCATCGCGTCGTCGGTACCCACGCACTCGAGCACGGCGTCGGCGCCGACGCCCGCGGTGATCTCCTTGATCCGCTTGATGCCCTCGGCACCCCGTTCCGCGACGATGTGCGTCGCTCCGAACGCCGTGGCGATCTCCTGCCGTGCCGCGTGCCGCGACATCGCGATCACCTTCTCGGCGCCCATCTGGACGGCGGCCAGGACGCCACAGAGCCCGACGGCGCCGTCGCCGACGACCACGACCGTGTCACCGGGCTTGACCCGGGCGGAGACGGCGCAGTGCCACCCGGTCGGAAACACGTCCGAGAGAGTCAGCAGCGAGGCGATCAGGTCCTCATCGGGCAACCCGTCGGTCTTGACCATGCTGCCCTCGGCCTGCTGGACCAGTCCGTACTCCCCCTGGCCGCCGGTGGTGAACCCGCTGTTCTCGCAAGCCGACTGGGCGCCGTTGCGGCAGTGCGGGCAGGTGTTGTCGCAGGTGCAGAACGGCACGACCACGAAGTCGCCGGCCTTGAACGAGCTGACCTCGGACCCGACCTCCTCGATCACGCCGACCATCTCGTGGCCGATCGTCGAGCCGGCAGTGATCGGGTTCTCGCCCCGGTAGGGCCACAGGTCGGAACCACAGATGCAGCCCGCGGTGATCTTGATGACGGCGTCGGTCGGTGCGCTGATGACGGGGTCCGGACGTTCCTCGAGACGGATGTCCCCGGCAGCGTGGATGGTGGTGACTCGCATGCTTCGATCCTGCCAGTACCCACAACCGGCGCGACATCGCGTTGGCTTCATCTCATATGTGAGATAGCGTCCGCCGCGTGACCGCCGACTACCTCTCCCAGATCGGCACGTTGATCCGGAGCGCCCGCAACCACCGCGGCTGGACCCAGCAGCAGCTGGCCGACGCCCTGGGCACGAGCCAGAGCGCGGTGAACCGGATCGAACGCGGCCACCAGAACGTCTCGCTGGAGATGCTCGCGCGGATCGGTGAGGCCCTCGACGAGCAGCTGGTCAGCATCGGCGCGGGGCCGGTGCACCTGCGCGTGACCGGCCCGACCACGCTGTCGGGCAGCATCGACGTCAAGACCTCGAAGAACGCAGGGGTCGCGCTGCTCTGCGCCGCGCTGCTCAACAACGGTCGGACCACCCTGCGCAAGGTCGCCCGGATCGAGGAGGTGCACCGGCTCCTCGAGGTGCTCACCAGCATGGGCGTGCGCACCCGCTGGCTGAACGCGGACAACGACCTCGAGATCGTGCCCCCTGCCCGCCTCGACCTCGGCGCCATCGACCACGAAGCAGCCCGGCGTACCCGCTCGATCATCATGTTCCTCGGCCCGCTGCTGCACCGGTCCAGCGACTTCGAGCTCCCGTACGCCGGCGGCTGCGACCTGGGCACCCGGACGGTCGAACCGCACCTGACCGCGCTGCGGCACTTCGGCCTGGAGGTCAAGGCCACCGACGGCAGCTACCACGCGACCGTCGCGGACGGTGTCGCCCCGCGGCGCGCGATCGTGCTCACCGAGCGCGGTGACACGGTCACCGAGAACGCCCTGATGGCAGCCGCCTTGTACGACGGCACCACCGTGATCCGCAACGCCAGCCCGAACTACATGGTCCAGGACCTCTGCTTCTTCCTGGCCGAGCTCGGCGTCGACGTCCAGGGCATCGGCACGACCACGCTGACCGTGACCGGCCGTTCCGAGATCGACGTGGACGTGGAGTACTCCCCCAGCGAGGACCCGATCGAGGCGATGTCCCTGCTGGCGGCTGCGATCGTCACCGGGTCGGAGATCACCATCCGCCGGGTGCCGATCGAGTTCCTCGAGATCGAGCTGGCCCTGCTGGAGGAGATGGGCTTCCGCTACGAGCGGTCCGAGGAGTACCGGGCGGCCAACGGCCACACCCGGCTGCTCGACCTGACCACCGCGGTCTCCCCGCTGCACTCCCCCATCGACAAGATCCACCCGATGCCGTTCCCGGGGCTGAACATCGACAACCTGCCGTTCTTCGCGGTGATCGCCGCGGTCGCCCAGGGCCAGACGATGCTGCACGACTGGGTCTACGAGAACAGGGCGATCTACCTCACCGAGCTGGCCAAGCTGGGCGGCAAGGTGACCCTCCTCGACCCGCACCGGGTGATGATCGACGGACCGACGCGGTGGTCGGGTGCCGAGATCGTCTGCCCGCCCGCGCTGCGCCCGGCCGTGGTGATCCTGCTGGCGATGATGGCCTCCAAGGGCACCTCGGTGCTGCGGTCGGTCTACGTGATCAACCGTGGCTACGAAGACCTGGCCGAGCGCCTCAACCTCCTGGGCGCCCGGATCCAGACGTTCCACGACTTCGGCTGACGCCTCAGGCCTTGAAAAGGGCCTCCACGAACGCACGGCTGCGCTGCGGCAGCGGCGGCGGGGACGCCATGTCGGCAGTGATCCGCGGCAGTGCGGCCGTGTTCGCCAGCTGGTGGGCGTGCCAGTCGGTCTCCGCCTCGATCAGCGCACCCAGGTCCGCACGCGTCAGGAAGATCCCCGAGCAGTCCACGCAGTGCGCCACGTCCGCGTGGCCGTAGGTCCGGGTCTCCATCGTCCCCTGGCACTGCGGGCAGGTCATCGCGTCCACGTGCTGACGATACTCCGGTCAGTGTCCCCACATCCGAGGCGCGCGCGGTGAATACTGGGACCAGGGAGCGGAGGGTTGAGGGACCTTGGAACGACCAGTCACAGGACACGCGTATCTGGACGCGGTTCTCGAGCCGCCCGGGGGCCTGCTGGCGATGGCCCACCGGGGTGGCGCCAGGCACCCTGACCTGACGGGTCTGGAGAACACCCGGGCGGCCTTCCGGCACGCCTACGAGCTCGGCTACCGCTACTTCGAGACCGACGTCCACCGGACCGCTGACGGCCGCCTGGTGGCCTTCCACGACGACGTCCTGGACCGGGTGACCGACGCATCCGGCCCGGTCGCCACCGCGCCGCCCGAGGTGATCGCGGGAGCCCGGATCGGCGGCACCGAACCCGTCCCGTTCCTCGCCGACCTGCTCGAGGAGTTCGCGGACTGCCGGTTCAACATCGACCTCAAGTCGGACGGCTCCGGCGACGTCCTGGCCGACCTGCTCGAGGCGACCGGAGCACACGACCGGGTCGCCGTCGGGTCGTTCTCCTTCTCGCGGATCCGGCAGTTCCGGCGGCGTACGCACGGCCTGGTCGCCACCGCGGCCGCGCCCGCCGAGGTGCTCGCGTTCGTGATGGCTCCCAGCGCTGCTGCCGCCCGCCTGCTCACCCGGTCGGCGGTGACCGCTCTGCAGGTGCCCTACCGCCGCGGACCGATCACCGTCGTCAACGGGTCACTGGTGCACCGGGCGCACGCCGCGGGGGCGCACGTCCACGTCTGGACCGTCGACGACCCCGAGGACATGAACGCCCTGATCGATCTGGGGGTCGACGGGATCATCACCGATCGCACGGACGTCCTCAAGGACGTCCTCCTCGCTCGCGGACTCTGGAGGGAACCATGAGCACCACCATCGACGCCGCCTCGCCGCCGGACGCGGCCGAACGGCAGCGCCAGCAGAAGGCG
>JACXTT010012990.1_pt1 | contig 11006 bp, 9 predicted proteins | sample 9270951 | NCBI WGS metagenome assembly JACXTT01 (sample SAMN15532306, study PRJNA645909) | rock metagenome | isolation source: weathered quartz diorite | place: Puerto Rico | collected 2017-06-21 | reverse complement strand
TTGTGCGTATCGGAAACCAGATATTCGCCGCCGCCCGCGATCGCGGCCGGCTGATAGGAGAAATTCGAATACGCCGTTGCGGAAACCAGATTCGAAGTGCCGCCGGTCGAATACAAGCCATCGTTGAAGACCGACAGCGCGCTTGCGACGTAGGAGCCCGACGCGGCGAATTGGTTCGTCGACACGTAAATGTCGTGCCCGTCGACCGACACCAGCGGCTGATCCGCCCAGGTCGTTTTGCCGTTGATGACATAGGTTGTCGAGCGCGATTCGAACTGCCAGTTCGACGCCGACAAAGACGGCATGCTGAGATCGCCGGTGGACACGGCGAGCAGGATGTCGCTCGCATTCAGCTGGTTACTGACCGCATCGACCGAGACAACAAATCGATGCGCCGCAGCATCGTAGAGCACGCGCGGATCGGTCAGGAAGAAGCCCGACGGCAGCACCGAACCAAAGAAAGTCTCCAACGTTTCGGTGAGCGCGCCGCTTCCCGTCAGCGAGGTAAATTGGATGGCGTCGTTGACGGCCGAAATGGTAACATGTGCTCCGGCGGCAAAGCCGTTATCGGGCGGATAGTAACCGCCACTTTGCGCAAAGGTTATCCCATCCCAGTGATAGTCGACGTCCGGGATCGTCGACGTGCTCCCGACAAGTGAGCCGGGTGGCGAACTCCCGGTCGACGCTGACTGCCCGCGCACGGTGACATGGGCGGGAACGTCGGGATCGGGAATAAAATTGAAGTTGAAGGTGTCGTCGCCGAAAAAATTTACGGCGAGCGGATCGGAATCACCGTTGCGGTGATGCGTTGAGTCCTTTCGCATCTAGGCCTCTTCTTCGTGCCTCGCCCGCCACGACCAATTTACCACCGTTGCATCAGACCTCATGTCAGCAAAAGCCTGACGGCACGCCTATCGAAGTTGTTCGGGAGGTCCCAGCCGACATCGACTTCAGTTCTTGTGACCTTGATCGCGAAGTCAGTGTATCTTTTGACACACCAGCGCATGCGATGAGCCGAAAAGGGCCTGGGTGCCGATTGCACCGGGCAAACGAAATTGACGCCGACCTATTCATCACCGTCTGACCCAGGCAACGGGCTATGGGGAGAGGGTAACGGAGTTCGGTGCGACAGCCGATTCAATCTATTGTCCCGAACCCGAAGTTCGCTCGCATATTTAGCAGGCACTTTTGCGAACTTCGGGTTCAAAGGGACACTAGAAAAGGTTGCTAGTGTCGCTTTGGTTCGGAAGTTCGCTTCGAAGCAAGCTGAGAATGCGATCGAACTTCCGAACCGCGACACTAGACCGAACCACGCTCTAATTTCCGGTCGTGCCGTCCGGCGACGGTGTTGGAGCATCGCCCGGCACCGTGGACGGGAACGGCGTCGGCCGCGGCTCGATCGGCGTCACGGCGGGCCCGGTCGCCAATGGAGCGGGCGGCGCGCTCACGGCCTTCCGGCGCGGCGCGGGTTTCGCTTTGGCTTTCGCCGCCTTGCGGGCGGGCTTCTTCACAACCTTTTTGGCCGCTGCGCGGCGGGCTTTGATCTTCCTCTGGCGCGCCGGCGCCTTGGCCCGACGCTTCACCGTTTTCTTCGCCTTGCTCTTTTTGGCTTTGCGCTTCTTCGCCATGTCGTCCTCCTGAACCGTTTACAGCGTTGGATCAGACACGCCCCTGCAAAACGTCCGGCACCGGACCGCCGGTCGCCCAGTCGACCAGCTCGACCGGGTGCAGCACCGGGATCGCGGTGCCCGAGGCAATCTGCGCGATGCAGCCGATATTGCCAGCCGCGATCACGTCGGGCGCGGTGCTCGCGATATTGGCAATCTTGCGGTCGCGCAGGCGCGTGGCGAGCGCCGGCTGCAGGATGTTGTAGGTGCCGGCCGAGCCGCAGCACAGATGCGCCTCCGGCACCTCCTTCACCGTGAAGCCACAAGCCGCGAGCAGGCCCTTGGGTTCCCGATGCAGCTTCTGGCCGTGCTGCATCGAGCAGGCCGAATGGTAGGCCACGGTAAGCGGCCGCGGCGCCGAAGATGCCAGGCCGAGCGTGGCGAGGTATTCGGACACGTCTTTGGCGAGCGACGACACCCTGGCGGCCTTGGCCGCATAGGCCGCGTCGTTGCGCAGCATGAAGCCGTAGTCCTTCACCGTGGTGCCGCAGCCCGACAGCGTCACCAGGATGGCGTCGAGGCCGCGCGCCTCGATCTCGCGGGTCCAGGCGTCGATGTTGGCGCGGGCCTTGGCCAAGGCGCCCGCCTCGCGGCCCATGTGATGCTCGAGCGAGCCGCAGCAGCCGGCCTCGGGCACGATCACAACCTCGATGCCGTGCCGGTTGAGCACGCGGATCGCGGCCTGGGTGATCTGGGGCATCAGCGCCTCGTTGGCGCAGCCTGCCAAGAGCGCGACCCGGGCGCGGCGCGGGCGCTTGGCTGAATCCTCGGCCGGATGCACGCCCGGCTCGGTCATGGGCCGCGGCATGCCGCTGGGTGCAAGCTTGAGCGCCGCGGCAAGCGGCTTCAGCCCAATGAGAGAGAGCAGCGGCGCCAAGGGGCGCGCCAGCGTCGAAGCGAGCATCGCGAGGCGAAGCCTGCGCGGATAAGGCATGACCTGAGCCAGAAACTCGCGCATCAGCCGGTCGAGCAGCGGGCGTTGATAAGTGTGCTCGATGTGAGCGCGGGCGTGATCGACCAGATGCATGTAGTGCACTCCGGACGGGCACGTGGTCATGCAGGACAGGCACGACAGGCAGCGGTCGATATGGGTGACCACTTCGCGGGTCGCGGGCCGGCCCTGCTCCAGCATCTCCTTGATCAGGTAGATGCGGCCGCGCGGCGAGTCGCGCTCGTCGCCGAGCAGCACGTAGGTCGGGCAGGTCGCGGTGCAGAAGCCGCAATGCACGCAGGCGCGAAGGATCTTGTCGGCCTCCGCGATGTTCGGATCGGCGAGCTGGGTGAGGGAGAAGCTTGTTTGCATCTCACACCCCCGCCCACATGCGGCCCGGATTGAGCACGCCCTTGGGATCGAAGCTCTCCTTCACGCGCTTGTTGACGCCCGCAAGCGCGCCGGTCTGCGGCTCGAACACGTCGACCGCGGCACGCAAAGCGGCCGGCGCGCGGACCAGCGTGGCGTGGCCGGAGGCCTTGGCGATGGCGCGCCGGAGCGCTACGGCGCCGGCGTCGTCCGACGGCGGCACTGCGATCCAGAGCAAGCCGCCGGCCCAGTCGTAGAACCACTGCGCGTTCTCCGGCAACATCCCGACAAGCTCATGGCCGCGGCTCGGCACGGTGGACACGCGCCACAGCGGCCAGTCGCCTGACGGCGCGCTGGCCCAGAACGGCTTGGCATCGCGCACGCTCCGCCACAACGCGCGCGAATGGCTCTCGTCGGCCTGGTCGACCAAGCCGAACGGCTTCATCAGCGCGGTCAAGGCGTCCTTGCGGTGGCGCACCGAGGGCGCGACACCGTCGAGGCGGAACACGGTCGCCGCCTCAACCACATGCAACCCGTCGAAGCTCATCACCACGTTGCGCGGCAGATGCGCCGCGGCGGAGACGTCGCAGGACGAGCCCATCGCGGCCGCCATGGCCTGCGCCGCCCGCGCATCGTCAAGCCCCGCGACCACGACGCTCGCCTCGGTCTCGGGCCTGGGCAGCGTCTTGATGGTGACGTCGACCATCGCGGCGAGCGTGCCGTAGGAACCGGCCATGAGCTTGCAGAGATCGTAGCCGGTGACGTTCTTCACCACGCGGCCGCCGGACTTGAAGGCCTCGCCGCGGCCCGACACCCCGGACACGCCGAGAAAATGGTCGCGCGCCGCGCCCGACTTGATGCGCCGTGGACCGGACAGATTGGCGGCGAGCGCGCCGCCGAGCGAGCCCAAGCCGGCGTCGAGGCCAAGGATCGGGCCATAGTCCAACGGCTCGAAGTCGAGCTGCTGGCCGCGTTCGGCGACCAGCGCCTCGATCTCGGCGATCGGCGTGCCGGCCTTGGCGGAGAGCACCAGCTCCTCGGGCTCGTAGAGCGTAACGCCGGAAAGGCCTGAGAGATCGAGCGTCAGGTCGGACTGGCTCGGCCGGCCGAGCGCGCGCTTTGAGCCGCGGCCCACGACCTCGAGCGTCTTGCCCCCGGACAGCGCCCAAAGGACTGCGTCCTGCACGTCCTTGGCGTCGCGGGGCTTCAGCGCGTCGGTCATTCCGCTGTTATGCAACGGAAGGACAAGCAGCCGCTAGTGTCGGAAGGCGACTACTGAACGCGGCGCTTGTTCTTGCGCGGCGGCGCGGGCGGCGGGCCGGCATCGGCGTAGGTCTGGGTGCAGAAGCCGTTGTTGGCGTTGCCGAGCGCGCGCTGGCAGGCTTCGAAGCTGCCGAACGAACAATCCTCGTCGACATGGTCCATGGCGGAGCGCTGATTCTTGCACCACGGCGCCTTCGGCATGTTGGGCCGTCCGCCGACGACCGTCTGGCCCTCGTAGGGCCAGAAGGGCTGCGCCGCGGCCGCGCTGACGCCGAGGGGCACGATGACAACCAGAGCAGCAATCACACCAGACAAGCGCATGAAATTTCCCGCTTTCGAAGAACGACCGGAACCAAGCGCCAAACTAACCGCAAGGCCGGGGAAAACAAGGCCGAAGGTCGTTCTCTTGTTTTGGGCATGATCTTTTCCGAAAACCGCTTCACACTTTTCGGGATCATGCCCTAGCCCACCGGCCGCTCATCGGCGATCACCTTGCCGTCATTGGGCAGCGAGCCCGGGGAAACGAGCTTCACCTCGCCGCGGAGCTTGGTGACCGATTGGAGCGTCGACGCCACGGCGTCCGCAAGCGACGCGTCCGGCGCGGCGCATTCGGCCATCAAGGTCATGGCGTCCTGCTCGGCCGCGCGCGTCACGACGAGGCGCACCCGGCCGAGTGGGGGATGGCGGCGCGCCACCTCGGCGATCTGCTCGGGCCGCACGAACATGCCCTTTACCTTGGTGGTCTGGTCGGCGCGGCCCATCCAGCCCTTGATGCGCATGTTGGTGCGGCCGCAGGGCGAGACGCCGCGCAGCACCGCGGAAAGATCGCCGGTCGCGAGCCGGATCATCGGGTAGTCGGGATTGAAGGTGGTGACCACCACCTCTCCCACTTCGCCATCCACGACGGGGTCGGGCGTGCCAGGCCGCACGATCTCGACGATCAGATGCTCGTTGACGATCATGCCGTCGCGCGCGGCGCTCTCATAGGCGACGACGCCGAGCTCGGCGGTGGCGTAGCATTGCAGCACGGCGACGCCTCTGCGGCCGAGCTCGTCGCGCAGCGTCGCCGGCAGTGCTGCGCCCGAGACCAGCGCGCGCCTGATCGAGGACGGGTCCTTGCCGGATTGTCCCGCGGCATCGAGCAGGATCTTCAAGAAATCCGGCGTGCCGAGATAGCCGGCGGGCTTGAACTGCGCGATCGCGGCGAGCTGCTGCTCAGTGTTGCCTGGGCCGGCCGCGATCACGGCGCAGCCCAGCGCTTGCGCGCCGGATTCCATGATGAAGCCGCCCGGCGTCAGGTGATAGGCGAAACAGTTGAGCACCACGTCATCCGGACGGAAGCCCGCCGCGAAGCAGGCACGCGCGCAGCCCCACCAGTCGGCGCCGAAGCCCTCCGGCTCGAAGATCGGCCCCGGCGACATCATCAATCGCCTGGCGCGGCCCGGCGGCTTGGTGTTGAAGCCGCCGAACGGCGGCGTCTCCTGCTGGCGCGCCAGCAGGTCCGACTTGTGCAGCAGCGGCAGCTTGGCGAGCGCTGAGCGCGAGGTGATCGATTTCGGATCGATGCCCGACAACTCCCTCGCCCAGCCCGGCGCGGTCATGGCGTTCGCCAGCGCCTCCGGCAGAGCTGCGAACTGCTCGCGCTCGCGGGTCGCGGGATCGCGGGTCTCCAGCGTATCGTAATGTTCCGACATGGCGACTCGCGATTGCGCCGGCCGGGTCAGGCCAGCCAGCGCTTCCTTCGCTTGTAGTGCTTGACGTCGCGGAACGACCTCCGCTTGCCCTCGGCGACGCCCAGATAGAACTCCTTGACATCCTCGTTCTCGCGCAGCGCCTTGGCCTCGCCGTCCATCACCACGCGGCCGTTCTCCAGGATGTAGCCGTAGCGGGCGTATTTCAGCGCCATGTTGGTATTCTGCTCGGCGAGCAGGAAGCTCACGGCTTCCTTCTCGTTCAGGCTTTTGACGATCTCGAAGATCTCCTCGACGATCTGCGGTGCGAGCCCCATCGAGGGCTCGTCGAGCAGGATCATCTTGGGCCGCGACATCAACGCGCGGCCGACCGCGCACATCTGCTGCTCGCCGCCCGAGGTGTAGCCCGCGGTCGAGCCGCGGCGCTCCTTCAGGCGCGGGAAATACGAATAGACCAGCTCGAGATCGGCCGCGACCGCGGCCTTGCCGTCGCGCCGCGTAAACGCGCCGGTGAGCAGGTTCTCCTCGACCGTGAGATGGGCGAAGCAGCGGCGGCCCTCCATCACCTGGATGCAGCCGCGGGTGACGAGATCATTGGGCGACAGCGAATGCACCACCTCGCCGTCGAACTCGATCGAGCCTTTGGTCACCTCGCCGCGCTCGGCGTGCAGCAAGTTCGAGATCGCCTTCAGCGTGGTGGTCTTGCCGGCGCCGTTGGCGCCAAGCAGCGCGACGATGCCGCCCTTCGGAACCTTGAGCGACACGCCCTTCAGCACCAGGATGACGTGGCTGTACACCACCTCGATGTTGTTCACCGAGAGGAACGCGGCTTCGGTCGCGGCGCTCGAGGTAGGTGCGGCGGATGCCATCGGACTTTCACTTTCTTCACCTCTCCCGGAGGGAGAGGTCGGCGCACGCAGTGCGCCGGGTGAGGGGTTACGGTCTAACGAGAGTATTAGGCCCCCTCACCCCCACCCTCTCCCCCATCAGGGCGTTCACGCCCGTCTTCGACGGGCTATGCGGGGAGAGGGAGTCACACCCTGCGTGTGGCTGGACTGAAGTCCAAATGAGCAAACCTCAGCTCTCCTTGGAGCAGTCGCGCGGCGTGATCTTCTTGTCGGCCGCGTACTTGGCCGACTGATCCCTGACCATCGGGTCGAGGATCGAGAGATCGGCCTTGTACCAGCCGGAGATCACCTTCCACTCCTTGCCGTCCCACTGCTGGAGGCGGGCCTGGTCGCCGCCCTGGTGATCCTGACAGCTGAGCTTGATCGGCTGCACCATGTTCTCGAAGCCCAGCTCCTTGATGCGCTCGGCCGTGAGATTGAGGTTCTCGAAGCCCCAGCGCACCTGTTCGCCGGTCATCGGCTTGTTGCCGAACTTCTTCATCGCGGTGCGGATCGCCTCGGTGCCGAGCATCGAGTTGACGATGCCGCGGTTGTAGAGCACCTGCGCGTAGTCGTCCTTGGCCACCGACTTGCCCTTGGCGATGACGAACTTCTCGATGTCGGCATGAACCTTGAACTTGCCGGCGCCATGCTGGAGCATCAGCGCCTTGTAGCCCTTGGACTGATCGCCGGCCGGCGTGACGTCAGGCTCGGCACCCGACCACCACACGCCGATCATCTTCTCGCGCGGGTAACCGACCGCCGCCGCTTCCTTGATGGCGGTGGAGTTCATCACGCCCCAGCCCCACAGCAGCACATAATCGGGGCGGTCCTGGCGGATCGCGAGCCACTGCGACTTCTGCTCGACGCCCGGGTGCGTGACCGGGATCGCCTTGAAGGTGAAGCCGTTCTTCGCAGCGCGTGCTTCAAGCGCCGCGATCGGCTCCTTGCCGTAGGGGCTGTCGTGATAGACGAGGCTGATCTTCTTGTCCTTGAGCTTGTCGAGGCCACCGAGCTCGTGGGCGATGTGCTGGATCGCGACGTCGGCCGCGGTCCAGTAGCTGCCGATGGCGACGAAGTTCCACGGGAACACCGCGCCGTTGCGGCTTTCCGAACGGCCGTAGCCCATGGTCAAGAGCGGGATCTTGTCGCCCGGCACCTTCTCGGTCAGCGCGAAGGTGATGCCGGTGGAGAGCGGCGAGAAGTAGCCCGCGCCGGTCGGGCCTTTGCCCTTCAGACGCTCGTAGCACTCGACGCCCTTGTCGGTGGCGTAGCCCGTCTCGCACTCCTCGAACTGGAGCTTCACGCCATTGATGCCACCGTCGCGCTCGTTAAGCAGCGTCCAATAGTCGGAGACGCCGTCGGCGAACGGGATGCCGTTCGGCGCATAGGGACCGGTGCGGTAAACCAGCGACGGCAGGAACTGCTCCTGCGCTTGCGCCATTCCCGGCGTCGCGATCGCTGCGGCGCCGAGCGCCGCGGCCGCGAGAGCCAAAGTGACTTTTTTCATCTCTCTCTCCCTGTCAGGCCGGCCTTTTCAGCCGTGTTTCGAAGCGCTTGTTGTACGGCGGTGCGATGCGCCCATTCGCACCGTGATTTGGGTTCCAAGCCTATGCCCTCAATAGGGGTAAGGCCAGAGCCGGAGCTTCTCCTTGGCGGTCGACCAAAGTCTAGCAAAGCCATGGGGTTCGACGATCAGGAGCCAGCAGATCAGCGCGCCGATCACGACAAACACCAGGAGCGACACGGTCTCGACCGAGATCGGCACACCAAGCGCGTGCGGCACTTGGTCCAGCATGATCGGCAGCACCAGGATGAAGGCCGCGCCCAGGAACGAGCCCAGGATCGAGCCCAGGCCGCCGATGATGACCATGAACAGGAGCTGGAACGAGCGGTCGATGTTGAAGGCGAGCGGCTCCCAGGAGCCGAGATAGATGAAGGCCCAGAGCGCACCGGCAACGCCGATCACGAAGGACGAAACCGCGAAGGCCGAAAGCTTGGCATAGAGCGGCCGGATGCCCATCAGCTCGGCCGCGATATCCATGTCGCGGATCGCCATCCACTGCCGGCCGATATTGCCGCGCACCAAGTTCTTCGTCATCAGCGCGAACACGGTGACGAAGACGAGGCAGACCAGATATTTCTCGATCGGCTTGTTGGCGTAGAAACCGAAGAAGTTCAGCTCCGGAGCGGTGACCGAGCCCGACGGCGTGTAATTGGTGAACCATTTCACGCGGATGAACAGCCAGTCGAAGAAGAACTGCGCCGCGAGCGTCGCCACCGCGAGATAAAGCCCTTTGATCCGGAGACTTGGCACGCCGAACAGGATGCCGACCACGGCGGACATCAGGCCGCCGAGCAGGATCGACGGCAGCATCGGCAGCGGCGGGATGTTGATGGTGACAATCTCCAGCGGGATGTGGACGCCGGTGCCGAACTTGTAGGCGCTGTAGGCGCCGACCGCCATGAAGGCGCCGCTGCCGAGCGAGAGCTGGCCGCAATAGCCGGTGAGGATGTTCAGACCGATGGCGGCGAGCGCGAGGATCAGGAACGGGATCAGGATGGCGCGGATCAGATACTCGCCTTTCAGCGGCCAGATCTGGTAGGCGTCGAGCAGCGGGATGCCGATGAACGCGACCGCAAGCAGCACCCAGAACGCAATGCGGTCCTGGCGAATCGGAAACATCGCCATGTCGGCTGCGTAGCTGGTCTTGAACTGCCCGGTCTCGCGGTAAAGCATGTTTTACCTTTGGCGCATGATCTGATCCGAAAACCGGTGCCCACTTTTCGGGATCATGCGCTCCCCCTATATCCGCTCGATGATGCGTTCGCCGAACAGGCCCTGCGGCCGCATCAGCAGCACGACCAGCGCCAGCACATAGGCGAACCAGTATTCGATGCCACCGCCCAGCGTCGGGCCGAGATAGGCTTCGGCGAGCTTTTCGCCCGCGCCCGCAATGAGCCCGCCGACGATCGCGCCCGGCACCGAGGTGAAGCCCCCAATGATGAGGACCGGCAGCGCCTTCAGCGCCAGGAACGTGATCGAGAACTGCACGCCGAGCTTGGTGCCCCACACGGTGGCGGCGACCAGCGCGACGAGGCCTGCGACCAGCCAGACGACGAACCAGATCCAGTTGAGCGGGATGCCGACCGATTGGGCGGCGGCGTGGTCGTCGGCCACTGCACGCAGCGCGCGCCCGGTTTTCGTTCGCTGGAAGAACAGCGCCAGCCCTGCGACGAGCACCGCCGCGATCAACCCGCCCCAGACGTCGAGCTTGTTGACCAGGATACCGCCGTCGAAAGCGCGGTCGAACAGAAACCAGGCGTCGGTCGGATAGAACCGCAGCGGATAGACGTCGGAGCCGAACATCATCTGCGCGCCGCCCTCGATCATGAAGTTGACGCCGATGGTCGCCATGAACAGCGTCAGCCCGTCCTGGTTGACCAGCGGGCCGAGCACGAAGCGCTCCACGACCCAGGCGGTGATCGCCATGACGACGGCGGCGAACAAGAGCCCGAGCAGGATCGCGCCCCAGACCGGGAAGCCCTTGGCCACGAGAAAATCGAGCGAGCGCACCAGCGCGAGGCCGGCGAGCAGCACCATCGCGCCCTGGGCGAAGTTGAACACGCCCGACGCCTTGAAGATCAGCACGAAGCCCAGCGCCACCAGCGAATAGAGCACGCCGGCGAGGAGCCCGCTGATGAAGACTTCGAGGAACTGGCCGAAGACGATCATGCTATTCCCGTTCCTGCACGACGCCAGTGAGTCCGCCGCTGTCATTCCGGGGCGCGAGCCGAAAGCGCGGCAACGCGCGTCTTCGACGCGCTGCGGCGAGCGAACCCGGAATCCATAACCCCGACTTGTGGTTATGGATTCCGGATAACCGCGCCTCGCGCGGTTTCCGGAATGACCGTGGATAAAGTTCTGCGCCCATCAATGCGACACTCCCAAATACGCGTCGATCACGTCCTGGTTGTTCTTCACCTCGTCCGGCGTGCCGTCGGCGATCTTGACGCCGTGGTCGAGCACGACGACGCGATCCGACAGGTCCATCACCACGCCCATATCATGCTCGATCAGCGCAATCGTCGTGCCGAAGTGGTCGTTCACGTCGATGATGAAGCGCGACATGTCCTCCTTCTCTTCGAGATTCATGCCGGCCATCGGCTCATCGAGCAGAAGCAGATCGGGATCCAT
>JACXTT010012989.1_pt1 | contig 11006 bp, 8 predicted proteins | sample 9270951 | NCBI WGS metagenome assembly JACXTT01 (sample SAMN15532306, study PRJNA645909) | rock metagenome | isolation source: weathered quartz diorite | place: Puerto Rico | collected 2017-06-21 | reverse complement strand
ACGAATCTATTTTAGTGGTTTGAGCCGAAGTGATGAAGCTCAGGTCGGTATTATCAGTAAACTTATGTTTAACCGTTAACGCCCCCGAATATTGGTCCATGTGGCTGTAAGCCCACGATGTATTGATGTATTGCGAGCGGGGCACCATAGTAGGAATAACCAAACCGCTGTTTAACGATCCTATACCAAAATCGGGGGTAAGGATTTCGCGCATAAAATCGGTTTGAAGCAATACGGTAGTTTTTTTACCGATGTTATACAGTAACGATGGATTGATAAATTTTCGTTCGGTGTATACATGATTGCGGTAGCTGCCATCATTTTCGTAAACGCCTATCACACGAAAGGCAAGGTCTTTGCTGATGGGGCCATAAACATCAACCGATGGCTTGTACATATCATAGCTGCCATAACGCATTGATACTTCGCCACCAAAGTTAAACTGGGGTTTTTTAGTAACCATATTGATGATAAGGCCGCCCGAAACGTTGCCATACAAAAGTGCTGAGCTGCCTTTTAGCACTTCAACAGACGATAAGGTGCTTGCCTCGGGGAAACCGGCAGTATTTACCAGTACGCCATCTCTAAAAACACTGCTTGAACCGCCTGTAATGCCAGTACTATAACCACGGGCTGTATAGGTTTCGCTAACGCCACCACGGGTCTGAGTAAGCGTTACGCCGCTAACATTGCGGATAGCATCGCCCAAATGGTTGATCTGTTGATCCTGCAACATTTGGGTGGTAACCACGCCTCCGCTTTGCGGAAGATCAAGCGGGCTTATTTTCGCTTTACCAAGATCGATCACAGTGCTGTTTAAGGTTTTGCGCGCGTTAATGGTTACCTCGTTAAGCTTTGCCGAGTTTTCGGTCAATACAAAGTTTTCGATTACTGTTTTGCCCGAAACTATGGTTACCTGTTTTTGAATAGTTGCCAGGCCCACAAAAGATACTTTTATGGTGTAGCTGCCGGGTTTAACATTACGCAGTGTGTATACACCATCGCTATTGGTAGCGGTAGCTTTATTTAACTGTATAATGGCAACCGATACAAATTCGGCGGATTTACCGTCGCTGGTGGTTACCTGCCCGGTTATTTGCCCGCCGGGCACTACTATGTTATCGGCAAACAGCATGTTGCCTGCGAGTATGAGCAACATGGTAATGAATGTTTTGAATAGATTGATGTAAGGCTTTTTCATTTCTTTTATTTAGACTAATTATAAACAATGCAAAGAAATATCAAATCGTTTTAAGTTGCAATTTTTATTTAAAATAATTCTAAATAACAAACCCGAGCAAGAAAAAGGCTGTATTTTGTTATCATACAGCCTTTTAAAAGAAATTATAAAATTCCTATTTCTTCAGCACATCATTATCAGGTGCCCATTTTTGTTGCCATTCGTGGTAATGGTCGAGCACTTTTTGCGGGTTATAAGTGTACCATCCGTAACCATCTCGGCGTTCACGCAATACTTCGGCAAGCGAATAAACTACCTTGCTATCGCGGTTACAAAATAGCGGGCGATGGGTTTTAAGCTCATAGTATCGTGTCCAGATTGGAGGCGCGCTTGTATCTTCAACAACTATCCTATCCGATGTTGATACACGGAAAGGTGTTTGCATACGCTCGGCAGGAATGGTCTTTACACGGGTATTGAAAATCTTAGATGCTTCAAACCATGCTGTTGCGCCTTGAATAGCATTGATAAGGTCTTTTTTAGGGTGGTCTATTGTCATCAGGAATAATACCAGGTCGGCGCTTTCGCCATTGCAAATACTTGGCGGTTCAAACTTGCGTGCCCAGGCGGGAGCCAGGGTAACCTCATCGTGCTGTTGGCACCAGGCGGTTAGTTTTCCGTCATCTTTTATTTGGGTCTTTATCACACATTCCAGGCCTTTATCAAAAGCGGTTCTAAGCTTTGCGCGATGAGCGGCATCAACAAAAGCATATTGCGGATCGTTATCGTTTATGGTTTTCAATAGTTCCATAATTCCTTCAAATACGCCGTCGTTATAGGTAATACAACGGCTGTAGTTATCTTCGAGCGGGAAGTATTGCGGGAAGCCTCCGTTTTTATATTGCGCCGAAAGGATAAAATCAAGTCCTTTTATAGCGGCGTCTTTGTATTTATCGATCTTGGTAGCGGTATATATTTGTGATAGCGCCTCTATTTGGGTGTATGTGTTGCCATTATCAAAAGTGGTATTCAATACATCCTTTTTCGCGCTTACGCTATCTTTTTGGTCCGGAGTAAGTATTGCAAAGAAGTCGTAGTTTTTGGGCCAGCCGCCGTTTGCTTTTTGGAAGAGCAGCATGTTATCGCCAATTTCCACCAGTTGGGTTTCTTTATAACGTGGCCTGCCGGGGCGGGCGTTGATCATATTGTTTTTATCGGAGATAGAATACCAGTGGCCCGTATTATCCGAAAATGGGCGGTATGATATGCGGACATCCTGGGCAAAAGATGCCTTTGTCGCGATAAGCAGCAGCGTAAATACTACAGCCTTTTTTAATGGGGAAATATATTTCATTTTTTGATCGATAGGTTTGATAATGGCGAAGTAAATATAGCGTATTAGTAGTCTTTATAATTATTTCAAGAGCCTCATCTTCGTAATAATTCGGTTACCCAAAAGCTATCTACGGTTACCTTATACAACATTTGGCATTAACAATAAAACCATTAAATCTTAATTATTATGAAAACCAAGCTATTTTATTGGGGTGGATTGCTATGCCTTATTTTTATGGTTGCATGCAGCGGCAAAAAGGCTCATTACGAGGTATCTACAGCCGATTCGACGTCAGTCGTTCCAAACGGATCGGCATCAGACTCAGGGAGACCAAAGTTTGTAAAAACAGCGGATATGCGCTTTAAAGTAAAGGATGTACAACGCACGGGCGAGACCATATCGGCGCTTACGACATCCATGCAAGGTATGGTAATGCATCACTCGCTCACCACATCTATCGAACGAAGTACGGATGTGCCATCGAGCAGCGATTCGGTAATGCGCTTTTCATCCTATTATACCAATGCGGATATGACGGTGCGCGTTCCATCCGATAAAATGGAGGAGTTTATGAACCAGGTAGGCCACATGGCCGTGTTTGTGAACACCCGTAATATGGATATACAGGATAAGACGTTGGATTTCCTGTCGTCGCAACTAAAGGTATCGGGGCGGAACGAGATCATCGCGCAGCAAAAGAAAGGTTTGGTAAAAATAAAGAGCATTGATGATGTGCTTGCGCTGAAGGATGACCAGGTGGATAAACAGATAGATAACCGCAGGATTGAAGACGCAGTAAAGTATAGCACTATTGGGCTCAACTTCTATCAGAGTAATACGGTAGCAAAGGAGCTAATCGTGAATGACGACCCATCGAACTATACACTACCCTTCTTTAGGCGTTTAGGTAATGCCTTTGTAAACGGCTGGTTGGTTTTTGATGAGGCGATTATAGCCTTAGCTAATATATGGGTGTTTTTATTGGTAGTGATAGCCGGTGTTTGGGTCTACAAACGCTACACTAAGAAGCCTGCTGCAGCTGTTGAATAATTACAGGCAAAAATTGCAGTAGTTTGGCCCGTGTGCTTACCTTTACCGTATAAACGTAGTAAATGAAAGTAGCGGGCTTTACCTTTATCCGTAACGCGGTAAAAAATGATTACCCGGTTGTTGAGGCCATCACCTCAGTATTGCCTATATGCGATGAGTTTATTGTTGCCTTGGGTAATTGCGATGACCGTACGCGTGAACTGATTACCGGGATAGGTTCGGACAAGATCAGGATCATAGATACCGTTTGGGATGAAAGCAAGCATGTTGATGGCGCGGTATTGGCCGAAGAAACCGATAAAGCCTTCGCGGCGATAAGCCCCGATATGGACTGGGCCTTTTATATACAAGGGGATGAGTGTGTGCATGAGAAGTATCTTCCTGTCATTAAAAAAGAGATGGAGGATAGCCTGGGTAATAAGAAAATAGAGGGACTACTGTTTAAATATCTGCATTTTTATGGCTCTTATGAGTATTACAGCCACTCGCGCAGATGGTACAGGCGTGAGGTAAGAATAGTGCGAAATGATAAGAGGGTACACTCTTACCGCGATGCGCAGGGCTTCAGGATTGATGGCCGCAAGCTGAATGTGAAACTGATTGACGCTTATATTTACCACTATGGCTGGGTTAAAAAACCCGAAGGTATCATCAAAAAACTACACAGCTTTACCCAGTTTTACGAGGGAGACCAGTGGGACCCTACCGAACCGAAAAGTTATGATTTTGACTATAATAATGCCGATAACCTGGTGAAGTTTACCGATACCCCACCCGCGGTAATGAAGAACCGTATAGCGGTAAATAATTGGAAACTGAACCTTAACGCGGTAAAAACCAAGATGTCTTTCCGCCGTAAGCTGCTGCAGACCATTGAGAATCTTACGGGATGGCGCATTAGCGAATACCGCAACTACAAGATTGTAAAATAGCTACTTTATCATCCAGAACATTTTGATACTGAAGAGCACCTTACGCCATTCGGAGCGGTTTTTATAGGCCAGTATCCTGTCGCGGTATTTAAAGAAAAGGCGCATCCTGTTAAAGTTATTGATGAGCGAAAAACTCTCATAACTTTTAGATAGTCCCGCGAAAGCGGCCTTTTGTTCGGTGAGGTAAGCGGGGCATTTCTCGTAGAGGAGGCGCATACGCTCACGTGCTTTGGCTTGCACCACCTCTTTAGTTGGTTTAACCTTCTTAACCTTTTTAACACCATCGGTTTTAACGCCGAACACATTTGCATCGTGCTGGCGATAATGCACCAATGGCTCATCAACAAATAGCAATTGACTATCGAATGTGGCTACAAAACCAAGCCAGTAATCGTGCGGTATCATGGTGGGTAAGGGCACGCTATCCAGCACGGTTTTGCGGGTAATGATCATGGCGTGGCCCGCGGCGGTGTTACCAATGGTGTATTGCAGGCAATCATTATAAGTTTGCAGGTGCTTGGTATCCGACAAGTTTTTGCCGGTTAGCTCACCCGCGCCGTTAATGATGGCCGAGTTGCAGTAAACTATGGCGTTATCACCAAGATTATCCATCAAAAATTGGGTTTTGTTAGGTAGCCAGATATCATCCTGGTCGCAGGGCGAAATATAGTCGGCAGTAGCAAGCAGCATACCTTTTTCAAAGTTTTTTACATAACCAAGGTTAACGTGGTTAACATAGACCTTGATATTTGAGTGCTTTGCAGCGTATTCGTTCAGTATGGCAACCGTGTCATCTGTAGAGCGGTCATCAACAATAATCACCTCAATATTAGGGTAAGTTTGGTTGACGATGCTATCCAACTGCTCGCGTAAAAAGCGTGCGCCATTGTAAGTGGCCATCACTATGGATACGAGGGGCTTATTGGTTTTTGACTGCATTGCTGGCAGCAAATTAAGCCATAAGCAATTTCAAATACAACAGTAATTGTTTGGGATGACCGTTTAGCTGATGTTTTTGTTTTATTATTGTACAAAGCAAACCGTTTTAAGTGAGCAAGCCCAATATCTTAGTCACGTTCGATTCGATGAAGCATGCCAATTCGGGCTTCTTCTACTTCGGTAAAAGCCTTGGCGATGCTTTGTTGGAAGAGAATAACGGCGGGTTTGATCTGACTTATTACTTAGCCAAAAATGCCGGGTACCAGTTTGATAATAAGGTAAGCAAAGAGTTCCTATCACCATTTCATAAGTTCTTTTTCCCATCATCAAAAAAGTATGACCTGGTTCACTTTACCGACCAGTATTGCCGTTTAAGGCCAAAAACAGTTGATGCCAAACGGATACTGACTATCCATGATTTTAACCATGTACATGAAGGGCGTAAGTCGGAAAAAAAGGTGGCTAAGTTCATCGCCAACTTAAGGCAATATATCAGCTTATGCGATTACGTGGTAGCTATATCAAACTTTGTCGCAAATGATATCGATACCTACATGCCCGAAGCAAAAGATAAAATACGGGTGATCTATAACGGTGCTGATAAACTGGTTTTACCGGATGGGCATACACCTGAATATGTACCTGCAAAACCGTTCATCTTCAGTATTGGATATGTAGTGGCGAAGAAGAATTTTCATGTATTACCCGCATTGCTTGAAGGTAATGATCTGATGCTCGTAATATCGGGTAAGGAATCCGCTTATCGCTATACAATAATTGAAGAAGCCAAAAAGTATAATTGCGAAGACAGGGTGATCATCACCGGGCCAATTAGCGAAGCTGATAAAGCCTGGTACTATAAAAATTGTGCGGCCTTCGCGTTGCCATCAAAAACAGAAGGCTTTGGTTTGCCCGTGATAGAAGCCATGCACTTTGGCAAGCCGGTATTTTTATCCAACCTTACATCGCTACCCGAAGTTGGAGGCGATGCGGCATATTACTTTGATAGCTTTGAACCCAAAGCCATGCAACAGGTTTTTAATTCAGGGATGGAGGATTTCGCGACAGGCAATATGGCTGCAAAAGCCATAGCCAATGCCCAAAAATTCGACTGGAAAAAAAGCGCTCAGCAATACCTTGCTTTGTATAAAGAATGCCTGGGTATGATATAATTGACAAACGGCTGTTTTATAGCATAATAATTATCCCACATTAATAGTTAATTTTGCAGGCTTTATTTTTTTAAATGAAAACATACTTCAGGTTACTTTCTTTTGCCAAACCCATTCAAAAGTTTGCTATACCCTACGTTATATTTACTATACTCACGGTTGTCTTCAGCACGCTTAACTTTGCCTTGCTGGCACCTTTGTTAAAAACGCTGTTCAATAACCAAAAGCCCAACCCGCATTTGCTTAAGCCTGCCAGCTGGTATGATATCCTGGGGAAATTTAACTACTATGCCAACCTTGCCGATCTTAAATTTGGCGCTATTCCAACCTTGCAATTAGTTTGCCTGGCCATTGTATTATCAGTATTGATCAGCAACATTTTCAGGTACCTTTCGCAGCGTATTATGGAAAATCTGCGTATCCATACTTTGCTTAACCTGCGCAGTTCGGTATTCAATAATGTGATGAACCTGCACATGGGCTACTTTAACAATGAGCGCAAGGGCAATATCATATCGAAAATAGCATCGGATGTACAGGTTGTACAATATTCTGTTACCGGCACCCTACAGGTAATATTTAAAGAGCCCTTACAGCTTTTGGCATTCCTGTTCATGTTATTCAGCATAGATTTTCAACTCACGCTATTTTCGATGCTGGTTATCCCTGTATCGGCTTTTATTATATCGAAGATTGTAAAGAGGCTTCGTAAACAAGCTTCAGAAGCCCAGCAAACGTATGGCAACATGATAAGTTACCTGGACGAAGCGCTTACAGGTATCAAGATCATCAAGGCGTTTAATGCCGTAAGTTTTATCAAGAACAAGTTTAACCAGGAAAATACCAAATACTCCAAAACCATCCGTTCTATGGCAAAGCGCCAGCAATCGGCATCACCGGTATCCGAGTTTTTGGGTGTAACCATGATATCGACCATCGTTTTATACGGTGGTTCAAAGGTTATTGCAGGCACATCGCATTTAACGCCCGAAGCTTTTTTGGATTACATCATCATCTTCTCCCAGATAATGCGCCCCGCCAAGGCTATATCCGATTCATTCAGTAACATTCATCAAGGTATTGCTGCAGGTGAACGTGTATTGGAAATGATAGATGAAAAACCTTTGATTACTGACGCTCCTGATGCCGCTGAAGTAGAGAGCTTTAACAGCGATATTACCTTGCGCGATGTATCTTTCGCCTATAACGAAAATACTGTATTAGATCATATCAATCTTACCATTCCCAAAGGAAAAAAGGTGGCCCTTGTTGGCCCTTCGGGTGGTGGTAAATCAACTTTGATAGATTTGATACCGCGTTTTATCGAGCCTGTAGAAGGTACGGTATCGATAGACGGAAAGGATATACAAGATCTTACTATGGATTCTGTACGTTCGTTAATGGGTGTGGTAAACCAGGAGTCTATCCTGTTCAATGATACCATCTTCAATAATATTGCCTTTGGTAAACCCGGCACTACGCTGGAGGATGTTGAAGCCGCCGCCAAAATTGCCAACGCGCACGATTTTATTATGGCGACCGACAATGGTTATCAAACCAATATTGGCGATAGAGGCTCCAAACTTTCGGGCGGGCAAAGGCAGCGTATATGTATTGCCCGCGCGGTATTAAAAAACCCGCCTTTGATGTTATTGGACGAGGCTACTTCGGCATTGGATACTGAATCTGAAAAGCTGGTGCAGGATGCATTGAATAACCTGATGCAGAACCGCACATCGCTTATTATAGCGCACCGTTTAAGCACCATACAAAATGCAGATATTATTGTAGTATTAGATAAGGGCCAGATTGTAGAACAAGGCACACACACCGAACTGGTGAACAATAACGGCCTTTACCGCAAGCTGATAGACATGCAAACCTTTAATGCCGATTAATGAAGGAGCAGGCTTTTTGGGTTTCGGTAATATGCGTTACAAGGAATGCTGCTACACAATTGCCCGGCTTAATTGATAGTGTACGCAAATATAAAACACCGCAGGTTGAGTTTATTATCATTGATGGTAACAGTACTGATGATACAGTAGTGCTCATTAAAGCAAATACTGATGTTATTAACTTTTGGCTGAGTGAACCCGATAAAGGCATATACGATGCTATGAACAAAGCTGTTGGTTACGCTCACGGCAAATGGCTGTATTTTATTGGTGCGGATGATGTTTTGATGGATGGCTTTGCGCAAATGCTGCCTTTGTTGACCGATGAGCAAACGGTTTATTATGGTGGCGTTATTTACCACGGTAAGCCTTTATCAAAAGAGTTTGATGCGTACAGACTGGCAAAATCTAACATTTGCCACCAGGCGATATTTTACCCTAAGGCGGTTTTTAAGAAGTATAGTTACGATACGAAGTATGTGATATGGGCCGATTTCCATTTGAATATTCGCTGCTGGGCCGACCCGAAATTTAAGTTTGAATACCATAACTTTATAGTGGCTTATTACGGTCAGGGTGGCTTTTCGGAAACGGCTGTTGATGCTGTTTTTGAAAAAGAACGCGAAGGGCTGATAAGGAAATACCTGGGAGCCTATGCTTACTGGCGTTTTTTGAACAGGCAACACGGCACGTGGGGAATGATAAAAAGGATATTTAAAGCAGCATGATCAAGGTTTTATTCGACCATCAAAAATTCAGCGAGCAGAAGTACGGCGGCATTAGCCGGGTGTTCGCGCATTTGATAGGCGGGATAAAAAAGAGCAATGACTTTGAATATAAGCTCGGGGTTTTGTACGCCGATAATCATTACATCGAAAAAGAACCACAGCTACTAAACAATATATTTGGCCGTTTTTTTTTGAAAGACAAACCAAAGCGGGCCTATAAATGGAACAAGCGATACAGCAAGCGCCTTATTCAAAAAGGCGATTATGATGTATTTCATCCTACCTATTTTCATCCGTATTTTTTAAAGTATATCAACAAACCATACGTGCTTACCGTGCACGATATGAATTACGAACGCCTGCCCGACTATTTTCCGCTTACCGACCCCTTACCACGCTGGAAAAAGGAAACGGTGCAAAAAGCGGCAGGTGTGATCGCTATATCCGAATCGACTAAAAAAGACCTTATAGATATTTTGGGTGTGCCCGAAGACAAAGTTACGGTGATACACCACGGTATTGATCTGGAGAGCCCATTGGAAACGGAAACGGTGCCCGGCTTGCCTGCTCAATACCTGCTTTTTGTTGGCGAGCGCAGTAATTACAAGAACTTCTTCCGGTACATTAATTGTTGCGGGCAATTAGCTAAAGAATATCCTGACCTGCATTTTGTATTCGCAGGCGGTGGTAAGTTTAAGGTTTCGGATAGTGAGTTTATTGAGCGACTTAATTTAACCGGTAAGTGTATTCAGCTTAACGCGACGGATGCGCAATTGAATTACCTGTACCAAAAGGCAGCGTTCTTTGTGTTCCCATCGTTATATGAAGGTTTTGGTTTGCCTTTGTTAGAGGCCTTTAAAGCGGGCTGCGCGATAGCATCAAGCAATACCAGTTGCTTCCCCGAAATTGGCGGCGACGCGGTTTGCTACTTCGACCCCATGGATGAGCAAAGCATGTTAAGGGGTTTTAAACTATTGCTGGATAACCCCGATTTGAAAGCTACTTACATTGCCAAAGGAACTGAAAGGCTAAAGCAATTCAGCCTGCAAAAGCAGGTAGATGCTACGCTGGCACTTTATAAAAAAGTAGCCGGAAAGTGATCAGCTCAGTTTCTTTTTAATCATCTCCCAATCGGTTTGCAATAAGGTTTCGCGCGAGTTGTAAACCTGCTTATCGCGTTTACGCAAAAACTTCCGCATCTTTCTCACAAAGAAAGGGTCACGTATTTTGAAAGGGTTGCTGCTTAGTTCCTTTTTGGTGAACAGGTGCCAGCGCTGGCCATCGGTATAAAAATTATAACCCAATTTTTTAGCCATGTAAGCTAAGGATGCTTCGGTAAATATAGATACGTGCTGGCCGGTTTCGGGTATAAAGTACCACCAATCGTTCACACTTTTTGGCGTAGGGTTGGGTAGTAACTCGGTCGAGAACAGGTAGCTGTCGGCATATTTCATAATGCTTTCAACTTCGGGGTACGGGTCAGGCAAATGCTCCATCACCTCGAAGGCGGTAACTAATTCAAACTTTGTGTTTTCGCCAACATCTTTCAGGTCAAAAAACTCGGCAAACAGGTTATCGCAATAGCGGTCGGTGTTATAAAAATCGAAACCTTTATCTCGCATCAGGCGGGTAAAAACGCCGTAGCCACCACCATAATCTAAAAACTTCGCATCGGTATTAAAGTTTTTCGACAGTATCTTCTCCAGTTCATTACTCAGGTTAATATTGCGTCCAAGCAAACCAATATCCAGTTTAGTTATTACCGATGAGT